>Ga0209023_10006390_pt1 | contig 12450 bp, 15 predicted proteins | sample LakOneMetagenome_FD_187468 | JGI IMG/M metagenome (GOLD analysis project Ga0209023, IMG submission 187468) | Freshwater and sediment microbial communities from Lake Erie, Canada (SPAdes) (version 2) | ecosystem: Environmental > Aquatic > Freshwater > Lentic | place: Lake Erie, Canada... | reverse complement strand
GCACTCCTTAATAGCGGCAGATTCATACTATTGCCACCAGTTGGTGCGGCGCTAAAAACTCAAGCCACGGAGCGAATCGGCATCAGCCAGGATACCCATCGTCTGTGGCGTTTTGTGGCCCTTTAGCTAGAAGCGAATGCGATGCATAAAACGATCGAAGGCATCTTTTTTGCCTTCTTCAAAGGGTAGCTGAGTGGTGAGAACGGCGATAATACGCTCTTCGTCCTGGGGCTCATAGTAGACGCTCAGCGAGGGCATGAAGCGCTTAAGTGGCATTAGGTCAATCGAACTAATGCCACCCTCATCAATGACGCTAAATGATTTGAAGTCATGGTACGGATAGCTCCTTTGACCGATGTGAATGCCAGCTCCATCCACTTGGTACTGAAGGGACCGGGGCTTGCGTCCCGCCAGAGAACCCAAAAAAATGATGGCGAGGGCCACCAAGAACGCTGAGATAAAATCACGGGTTATTACAAAAACGACAATCACGGCCAGAAAACCAGCTCCGGCCAGGCGAAGATACCAACCGGTATTTTTATGATGAGCAATGAATTCCGACGCTGTCCAGCTAACTTCGCCAACAGGTTTAGCGGCAGGTAAATCGGCGGATGGGCCGTGGGTTTCTTGCTCGGGACTGTACTGCCAACCCGGCTGGGTTGGTGTTTGTTGGTCGGACTCGGGTTGCATAAGCGTATTGTACACGGTTTACGGCCACAAGGAAATTACTGCTGCCACTGTAAAAGTAGGCTTCTCTCTGGTATAATCTCCCTGTTCAGCTCTTTATTTGACTGTCGCACAATCTGCGCAAGTCAACGCGGAGGGGTACCCAAGTGGCTTAAGGGGACGGTTTGCTAAATCGTTAGTGGGGAGCAATCTCCAGCGAGGGTTCGAATCCCTCCTCCTCCGCCAAATTTAGAACTGAACACATTTATGGAGAGGTGCCCGAGCGGTCGAAGGGAACGGTCTTGAAAACCGTCGTGCCAGCAATGGTACCGTGGGTTCGAATCCCACCCTCTCCGCCAAATTAAAAAGATCCTTCGCAAGACAGGATCTTTTTTAATTTGTTGAGTGCATGAGAACCCTTCCGCGCAGCGGGGGTTCGATCGCCAAAGTCGCGCACAGGTGCTTGCACCGAGCACGGCTGCAGGTGAGTAGCGCAGCGTTTACCCCACCAAGCACACGCGTGTAAGTTTTTGCCGCAGGGGAAGTTATACGACTATTCGAACTGATGGGTCGGGCGGCATCGCTGCCAAGGCACTTTCGAGCTGTTTATCAGCAACGAAGTTAGCGATGAGACCTTGGAGTCTATCGACTTCTTGTAAGTTTCGGTCATCTTGTTCGGTCATAAACATACCCTCGGGCATGGGTGCTAAATCAGCGGGCTGGAGCACGCCCATATCGGGGACGAGGTAAGTCTCTCCCTCTTCGTCTTTAACCTCATTCTGGGCAACAATTACACGAGGACTTTCAAGAATATTCCCATCTTTAAAGTCAAACTCTTCCGATCGGAAGGCCTGGAGTACACCCTGTCGATCTATCATATATCCTTGCCAAAAACCCCTTACTGGAGTGTCGACCCCCGGCTTGTTGCCGCTCCATTTAGTTATATGTGGTGCAGATTTAAGCAGCCAGCCTTCGGTCACAACCGAATATGGTTCCGGGTTAGGTTCCATGACCTTCTCTTTCCTGAGGCCATTTCGGCGAGTTACTTCGATAGGGGGGTTTTTCTTGATTATTTGGGTTGGGCGAATTCCTTTGGCTTCGGCGGCCCGAGCAACCCGACCCACGACACCGACTAATTCAGTGGCCTTCTTCCTGTTTTCGATAAGAAGTTGTTTTTTTTCCTGTACCGGGGCTGCTTCTTTTTGAGAAGCCTTTGCTGCTTCATGGGCGCGAACTTGTCGGTTCCAAGCTGTTCTTGGGTCAGCCATGTATCTTTCTTCAGCAGTGGGGTCGGGAGTTTCCATACTTATTATGATAGCATAAACGGTATAAATAGTCAATGTTATGGTGTTGCATTTTACCGTTTCTGAGCAAACAGTCCGGCACAGACCTGCTCGGCTCCCGCTTCCACGCAAACCTTCGCGGCCGCTTCAATTGTTGAGCCAGTCGTTAAGACATCATCAACCAATAGAATTCGCTTGCCTCTGAGTTGTTCGGGCCGTGGGCAATAAAACGCTGTGCTCAACTGAGCTCGCCGCTGTTCGCGACCAGCCCCTAACTGACGGGCGTTGCCGCGCCGTCGCAATAAAGCTTGATAGGGAAGTCGTCGACACCGGGCGAAGTCACGAGCAATCAACTGGGCTTGGTCGTAACCCCGTTGGCGAATCCGTTGAGCAGCTGTTGGTATATGCACAACAACTGTATCGACCGGTGTTACAGGCAGACGCGCGTCCATCAGTTGGGCGATTAGGCGACCAGCAGCCTGGGTGCGTGCAAACTTAAGCCGAGCCACTACCTGCACCGATAACCCCGTGTAGGCCGTCGCCACCCAGACGCCACCCAGGGAAGTTACTCGTCTACAGCCTACACATAAAGCGCTCTGCGTTGGTCGCAGACACCGGTAGCAAGAGAGGGGAGCCGGGTCAAGCGCCTCCAGGCCACACCGATGACACAATAAATTGCCCTCTTGGCAGCAGCCTAAACACTCAAATGGAGCAAATAACTGTAATATTTGGTCAACTTTCCACATAAGCTTAAGTCTATGTGGCTGTTATTAAAAACCTCTTAACAGATAGGCATAAGGGTGTTGTGTTTATTATGTTGTAAATCTGTGGCCCTAGACGTTGCACTATAAATATCGTCTAAGTTATACTGCTTACAAAGATAAAAATCTCAAACAGAACTTATTAAACTGTACTTGGAGGGTAAAATGGCGCGACGTAACCGCGATGACGATTTATTGATGGAAGATGAGTTGACGGCCGCCTTTTTGGGTGACGATGACTTGCCAACCAGCGATGCTGCTCCGGCTGCTGACCCAGCTGCCGCACAAGCACCCGCTAGTGACGATTGGGATGAAGATGAAGCTGTCCCCGGCCAACTAGCCGTTGACGTATACGAAACAATCGAAAAATTAGTTGTGAAGGCTCGCACCGCTGGTGTGAACAAGAACGAACTGGATGTTAGCATTTCCGACAATACTTTAAGTATTCGCGGCACGCTATCGGCTGGTAACGAAGAAGAAGTAGAAAACTACTTTGTCCAAGAGTGTTACTGGGGTGAATTCTCTCGCAGCATCGCTTTGCCAGTTCCTGTTAAGGAAGATGAAGTTGAAGCTTTACTCAAAGACGGCGTCCTAACCATCAGCTTCAAGAAGCTCAAGCAAGACACTGTTAAGAAGATCCAAGTCCTTTAAAGATACGGATTCCAGCTCATTAAAAAACCACCGCATTGACGGTGGTTTTTTGTTGGGTCAATAAGTATTTACTGACCGGAGCCGTTGAGCTTGGTCAAGACAAACTTGACGACGAACTGAGCCAGGGCCACGATAACAAGGCCGATGATAGCGTAGAGAATGGTGTTCTTGGCAGAAGACACATTTCCCGAATCACCGCCAGAGATAACGTAACGCAAACCACCGATAATAATCATGATGACGGCAGCGACACCGACAATGATTGAGAACAGGTTAATGACCCAGGTGATTGTGCTATTCACTTTCTCGTTAGTTGTTGTTGGGTTGATGCTTTCACAACTACTACCAACCTGTAGGTTGGCACCCTGACAAAGACCGTTTTGTACGGTGGTGTCATCGGCAAATACTACAGCTGGAGCCAACACTGGGGTTGCAATTAATGCGGTAGCTACGATTCCGGCTACGATAAGTTTGATTTTTTTGATCATTGAATTTTTTACCTTTCTTAATACTTCTTTTGGTTATACCACAGTTATCTCTCTATTGGCAAGTCCTTTACTAGGGTACCTTGTTCAATACAAACTGAACAATTATCTGCGCTAAGGCCGCGACGACCAAGCCAACAATGGCGTACATAATGGTGTTCTTGGCAGACGATATGCTGCCGGCGTCTCCTCCAGAGATGACGTAACGTAAACCACCAACGATGATCATGATGACAGCGGCAACACCGACGATGATGCTCAGGATGCTAATACCGGTCTTGATGATGTCGTCGACGCCTGTTTGACCAGGAGCGTTAGGGTCACAGGAGCTACCACCAACTTGATTGAGACCCTCACAAACGGCATCTTTAGAGGCCGAGTTGGTTGGGGCGGCCAACGCCATGCTTGGGGTTGCCAAAGTTGCGAAGCTAAACAGCGTCACAATGGCGGCAATTATTAATTTTTTCATAGGCATACCTTTCATCATATTTTCTTAAGCACAAAGACTACTATCGTTTGCGCCACCACGGCGACTACCAGGCCGATAACTGCATACAATATAGCATTTCTGGCGTTACTTACTTTATTAGCATCTCCAGACGAGATGATAAATTGCATACCCGCCAGGATAATAACTACTACCGCGACTATGGCGATAGCCATATCAATCAATTGGATGCCCTTAACCAGGATTCCGTTCGGGCCGGTGAAGGGGTTCTCGGTATTACCCTTGTTTTGGCAGAGGGTAGAGCCATTAGTTCGAGCGCCAGTGTTACAAACTTCGCCATAAACTTCGGCGGCGTGCACCGGAGTGGTCTGGGCAGCACCCACGAATAAACCAACCGCTAAAAGTGTCACCACAAAAAGGGTTATTCGCTGAATCATCCGGCAACCTTTCCGATTACAAAGGCCACGATACTGTAACCGGCGATCGCTACAATAAGCCCAACTACCGCATACAAAATGGTGTTCTTGGCTTTGGTCGTCTTCTGTGGATCGCCTTGCGAGAGAACATACTGAAAGGCGGCAATGGTAATGATTAGCACGGCCACGATACCAGCAGTCGTAAAGATAACCTTCATAACACTGGCCACGAGGTCACTATTGGCTTGGACCTGGGGCACAGCCGAAGGCTTGGGGAATAGTTCGGTAGCAGCCAAAATGGTAGGCAGTAGACTCATTTGATACTCGCTCCTACAAAGTTAACCGTAACAATAGCGATAATAACAATAATAATACCGATAACGGCGTTCAGGATGGTGTTACGCGCAGCCGCCGTTCGGTCGGGCTCACCCTGGCTGGTCATGTACAAGAAGCCTCCGTAAATCACATAGACCACAGCTACTATGCCACCGATTCGGAGCAGGATATCAACAATTGCCAAACCGATCGCCCAAAAGTCGGTCAGCTTCGTAACGGTGGGTATGCATTTGCCACTTAACTCATCGGTCTGCCCTGGTAGGTACTCATACCAGTGAGGCAAGCCCAAAAAACTGCCGGCGTTTTGGGTCGGGTCGCATGGCGTAGAGGCCGAGAAAAAACGGAGGAAGTTAAACATCTAGAACAGTCCCCCTGGCAATAACCACTGCATAAACGAGAAGAGCAGTACATAGGCAACCAGGGCAAGAATTGCGTTGAAGATTCTCTTTTTGGCCGCCGAAACTCCTTGAGGGTTGCTGCCTGCCGTTATGTATTGAATGCCGCCGACGATTACCATTATTACCACAATAACACCTACGCCAACTCCAATGAAGTTAATCACGGCGTTCAAGGTGTTAACAAGAGGGTTCTTTTTAAGGCAGTCCTGCAGCTTTGCGGCATCGCTGCCATCACACTTTTTAAGATCATCGGCCGAATAGGTGTTGTTGGAATCGACTGTAATCGTGTCGCTAGGTGTGGGTGGTGGAGTATTGGTAATTGCTCCGGCTGTTGCTGAGCCCGCAGTATTGGCGCCTGCTGTGGCAGGATCAGCACAGTTGAAGGCCTGCGGTGATGTATATGTAGGGCCAGGAGCTGTCTTATAACAGAGAGCAGGGTCGAGAGGCACGTTGGGGAATTGTGCTTTCAGTGCATTGCAATCGATTACTCTTTGAGCAGAGGTTCCTTCTATATAACAACCCGCCGCCACAGCACTAGCGTGAGCACCTGAGAATGCGATGATTATAGTGAACGTCAAAACCGCCGAAAGTTTGATAATCACTTTTTTCATACTGGCGTTGCCTTCAGCTCATAAGTTTTAATTTTATAGCCAGTGGTATCGTTAATAAGCCCCAGGCTAAAGCGCACGTTAAATTTATTGTCCCTGGTGGGACAGCTGTAAGTGATCGAGGTGGTTTGGTTGGCCGTTTGAGCCGGTGATACTACCGTACACTTAGTCAGATCAAATCTGGCATTCAGGACAGTGTTACTATATTCGGTAAATTGTTCTTTGGTGGCGTTCTTCTGCAAGTCGGCGGACAACAAATCATAGGCATTTGCCGGCTTACCACCTGATATATCACTAAAGTATTGCTGAGCGGCTTTTGTGGCCGCTTGCTGTTGCGCAACGTTACTTTCTTGCTTGCTGGTTTTACTCAAGACCGAAGCTAACACCGCTACACCCAGCAATAAAGCCACCACGCCAATGCCAACGAATATCAGCACAGTTGGCCGTTTTTTGGGCGGCTCTAAATCTGGCTGGTTCACGATAAAGCCAAAATCTGGCGCTGGTGATGGGGTTTGATTGTTCATTTTTTGGTGTTAGGACCTTGTCTTATTAATAGACCGGATTAACAGATTTGTCAATCAGATAGCTACTACTAGGCTACCTCGAGCTGGACAACCAAAAGGATTAGTGGTATACCGGAAGTAGACCTACCGAACCTAAAGGGGCCATCATGGCACTAACGGACCACCCACAACTCGGTCACGAACCCAACTCCGGCGACGACGGACAGTCGATGGCGCACCAGGCTGCTGACGAACACGACCAAGATGACGTCCATGGCATGATGATGCACGGTGACACCGCTGTCATCGATAGTTCTACCGATGGTCCTACTGAGCTTTCGACCAAAGACACCGACCTCAATGACGAAAATGAAGTATCAGAGGGAACTGCTACGGATCAATTAGAGAAGAGTCCCGACTCAAGCCAGGAATCAACTAACCCCTTCGCCGAAACGGAAAATCAAGATCCAGTAAAAAAGAAGCGTTGGCTTAAAATTGGCGCATCCGCAGTAGCCGTCTTAGCAGTTGGTGCTGGCGCTTTTAGTGTCGGTAAATCGAGCAGCTCATCAAAGGCCGCCCCAGCCGCAGTTACTTCAACTCTGGCTCCACCCGTTGCACCGGAGTCAATAACTGACAATATTCCAGACACTCCGGAGGCACCAGCGACATCTACCGGCTTAAACCCCGGCGAAATTATCAAGGGCGACTCGATACTCGAGGTTGCTCGACCAACTGGTGAAATCATTAAAGTGCCTGCCTTGCGCGACCCTAAGAGCCACTCGGCCAACGAAGTTGTTGCTTCATTTCTTGGCTTAACCGATTGTTGGGGGACTACTCACAACCGGGCTTGTTTAGATGCAATCTCGCCTGATGCAGGCGTTCAAAAGGCGGTCGTTGATTTAGTGGCTCATGTCGAGGAAAACTTCTTAACTACCAATAACATGAAATCATTGCCAGAAGATTACCAGTTGGTGGCGTTCGACAATTCAAAGACACCAGCTCAGTTTGAGATGCAGTCAACCGGCTCAACTCAGCGCATTAGTCTAGCCAGTGGGACCGCTCAGCTTAATCCCTTCATCTCACCCTCGGGCGAAAGCCTGCCGTGGCACGATGCTTCGACCAAACAAGAAAGTTATAGCTTTAGCTACAAGATGGACAGTAATTTTTCCCTCGAAGTGGCGACCGATTCTAACGGTCAAACGTATGTCAAAAATATTGCCTGGAGCTGGAGCCGTAAGTAACAGACTTTTATTCATGCTTAATTACCTCTATTATATGAAGGTATTTGTCTTGGATTCTGTTAAGATATAAGCATAAACACTTTGTAATATATGAAATATAGTTGGTCAATGAATGCTTTGAAGCGCCAAACGCAGGCTTGGCTCTTTTTGGTAGTATTCGTGATCAGCCTTTTTGGTGTCACATTCGCCTCAACTCTCCCAGTCTACGCCGATAGCGATGGCATCTGGCTCGATAAGGTAACAATTATGATCGGTGGCGTACGATATAACGACAATGACCCCTTTGATAACCTTGACTACTACGCGGGTAACTACAAGCCTGGCAACAAATGTGAGGACGTACTCAAAATTGAGAATATGACTGGCGCCGGTGATAGTGGTACTCTGACTAAACAAAGAGACATCGGAACCGGAGAGTGCGGCCCGGCCCTTGATAAACCGATTGAACACATCACACTCAAAGACACAGATAAGCGATGGGTCACCGCCTACCAGCTGGACGCCGACCACATCTTCATGCCACGTTATCGCACGTTCGCCGATCAGGCCTACTACGAAAGCGGTGGTACTAAGTCTGATGGTTTATTTGAGCGATTGCCCAACGAAAGTGCTGAGTGTAAGAATGATGGAAATGCAACTGGCAACAGTGGCATCGATAAAGATAAGTGTGCCGTCTTCGGCCGAAAGACGAATGGCCAAATAGACGCGGTGCCGACCGGTACCAGTGTCTGGGTAAACGTAAAATCACCAACGAAACAGTACTACATTAAATGTACGACCCTGGGCCTTACGCCAGTTTCTATTCCGTGTGCTAAAAGAGACGTTGGTATTACGTTTGCCAATAACCGTGTATTCACCCAGCCATCAGCCGAAGCAGCTTACAATGTAGCTGGAGCAGCCGATGCCGTGGCAGCTAGCAATGGCGCTATCGCGCCTACTTGTGAAGCCAATAATTCGGGTATTGGAATGGCTTGGTTAATTTGCGGCATTATTAACACACTCGATAAAGCGGTCGAAACCTCGACCACAGCAGTCTCCAACCTACTATCGTTTAACGGTGAGGATTTTAGTAATGACCCGACACTCCATACGGTCTGGTCGTTATTTAGAGCAATTGCTTCATTCTCACTATTGGGGGTAGCCCTGGTTATGATTATTGGGCAGGCAATTGGGGGCGGCGAATAGTATGTTTAGCGCTTACACCATTCGCAAAATTCTGCCTCGTCTCCTGATCGCCGTGATTGCAATTCAGTTGTCATGGGCCCTCGTACTGCTAGCCGTTCGTATTAATAATGATGTTGCTCACGGCCTGGAAGCCCTCTTTTACGCGCCATTTGGTGGTACCGATGCTTTTAACTTAGGTTCCATTATCCAAACCGGTGGTGGTAGCGCGGCTGGTTTTGCAGGAGCGGGCTTTGCTGCGGTGGCGGCTGGTACAGCTGGGTTCTTGCTGCTTGGGCCTGGAACGGCCGTTGGCGTCCTTGCTCTTGCTGCAACCGCGGCACTAGGTTTGTTGGTGGCCTTGTTCACTCTAATTCTGCGCCGAGCCATTTTACTATTCTTGATAGTTATCGCGCCACTCGCGATTGTCTGTTGGGTTTTGCCGGGAACTGATAAATTCTGGAAGTTATGGTGGGAAAGCTTTAGTAAGTTGCTGATTATGTACCCGCTTATTTTGCTGATGATTGCAGCTGGCCGTGTTTTTGCCAAAGTAGCGGCCGCTTCGGGTGCCAATAGTGGAACGCCCTTACTGACCTACACGATGGTCATTCTGGGCTTCTTTGGTCCACTGTTCCTTATCCCGGCCACCTTAAAATTAGCCGGCACCGCCTTTGCAACTATCACTGGCGCCGTCAACAACAAAGGCAAGGGTGCCTTCGACCGCCTGCGTGGTGTTCGCAACGACCAAGCCAAGAAGAATGCCGCCTACCACACTGATCGAGCCCAACGTCGCATTGTTGCCAAGCGGGCCGACCTACAGAACCAGTGGCAAAAAAAATCATCTACGGATGGCATGGGTTGGGCAAAAAGGAAAGCCTACAACTTTGGTAGTAATCGCATGGCTGGACGCAATATTCAAGCCGAAGCCTCGGCAATGCAAGCCCATGTCGCCAAAGAACTGAATGACCAGATTGCAACTGGCCGTGATGATGAAATCCGCGCCCTGACCGTCAACAAGTTAACCAGTAAGCGAGAGATGAAGAATGGTGTCAATGGCTACCGTACACTTGGTGGAGCTTGGGTTAGTGAAGCAGCAGTTGATGCGGGTCACAAGCGCTGGGGTAACGACCGCTACGCCCAACAGGCCGCTCTGTCATACGAAATGCGAAAAGCTTCCACCGACGAAGAAGTTCAAGGTATTGTTGATAACTACGGCAAAGTTGCCATGGGACCTGGTGGCTGGGGTATGAATGTTAATCAAGCAGGGGGTGCTATGCTTGGCGCTGGCTTTGAGAACCAGAACCAGCATCTTGAGTTTAAGAACATGAAGGTGAACGACGATGGCAGTATGACCTTGGACTACAAGAAATTTGCCAGCGAGGCTTACGAAAAGAAGGGAAGCTACGCCATGTCCCAGATGAGTGCTCACACAATCCAGCAATTGGGTGAAGCACATAAGCAAGCTAAAGCTCTGGGAGATACCGAAACAATGGGTAAGGTCGAGTCTGTAGCCGAAACCTTCATGTCGCGCTATGGTGGGGGCGAACAGCCACTCCAGCTGGACCCCAACGGTCAGCCACTCCCTCCCGTGCAAGGCCCACCAGTTCCTGGCCAGCAAATCCAACCTGGCGCAGCAGGAGGAAAGCAGCAAGAAGTATACAGAGCAATGTCTTCGGGATCTGGCCACGTGGCCGAAGCAGCTCGGCAATTGGCAGTCGATGTTGGTGTTTACCGCCCGTTGGATAGCTCAACTGATACACATTCAGCCCAAGGGCCAAGTAACGGTCCACGTCACAGCTAGGAAGTAAAATATTATGGCAACATACAAAGTACTCCAAGATATCGAAGCCGAAGACAAGCTGCTCGGGCCGCTCAGTCTGCGACAGTTTATTTACGCCGTTATCGTGGTCGTCATGGGCTACATTGTCTTCCGGGTCTTCTTTATCCAGCCATTTTTAGTAGTGCCTTTTTTGCCACCGATGGTGTTGTTTGGTATTTTGGCAGCACCGTTTGGGCACGACCAGAGTTCCGAGATCTGGCTTTTGGCTAAAATCCGGTTTATCATGAAGCCCCATCTGCGCACCTGGGATCAAGGTGGCTTGCAGCAGCTCGTTTCGATTACCGTTCCCAAAAAGCTCATCCAGAACCTGACCAATGGCCTGGACGAAACCCAGGTTAAGAGTCGGTTAGAGGCTTTGGCGCAGACAATCGATACACATGGTTGGGCAGTTAAGGGTGTCGATGTTAATCTGTACGCGACACCCGCCTATGCTCAACAGTCATCCGACCGATTGGTTGATGTTAGTAGCGTCCCTAGCATTGGCGTGCCCGATGTGGACGTAAATTCACGTGACGACATCCTGGATGCGCACAATAGCCCGGTTGCACAGCAGATGAGCCGGTTGGTTGACGCCAATGACCAAGCACATCGGCAAGCCATTCTGAGTCGGATGGACGAAATGCGCAGTAACCCAACCCTCCAAGCCACTCCAGTAGCAACACCAGCACAGGCCGCTATCCCACACATGCCGTTGCCGAGTGAAACATACGGACAGACCCCGGTTTTGCAGCCCCAAAGTGGGGCGCCAATCTCCCAGCCACAAAGCGCTAATTCGCAACCTCCAACCACTGTGACACCACCGCCTAAACCTGCTATACTTGAACTTGCTAGCAATGATGATTTATCAGTGGCTACCATCGCTCGCCAGGCCAATAAAAATAACCTGGATGATGGCGAAGTGGTTATCTCTCTCCGATGAATTTATCCTAACTAGGGTGGGCTAACTATGGATCCTTCGACACAAAATACTAATCAACCAAATTATCCCCCAGCCGCTCCGCCAGCCGGTGCTGCTATGCCTCCATATCCTGCCCCTGGCCAAGCCGGCCCGGTTGGGCAACCTCCCGCTAGTCAGGCAATTGGTAACTTCAGTCCGCCAGCCGCCCAACCCACACAGCAAACGACCAGTAATCATAAATCAAATCCTAACAGCACTCAAAATACCCTCCAGATAGCCGAAATTCGCGATGGTATTGTCATCATGAATGATGGCTCATTCCGTTCGGTCGTTATGCTCAAGTCGATTAACTTTGACTTGATGAGCCTCCAAGAACAAGAGGCCGTTGAGTCGGGTTACCAGAGTTTTTTGAACTCACTTTACTTTCCGATACAGATTTTTATCCGCTCCCAAAAGGTCGACCTCGGGCCATATATCGAAAAGCTCGACAAAATCCGTACCGAGCACGACAACATGCTCTTGGCGATGTTAATGGAGGATTACATTAACTTTATGGGTGATCTGTCGTCTCAGACCAATATTATGGATAAGAAATTCTACCTGGTCATCCCATACTTCCAGGTTGATGACGTCCAAAAGGCCATCACCAACAGCAAGAACTTTTTCACCGGTGTAGCTGATTTATTCAGCAAAAAAGAACACCACGTCACGATTAATGAGGCTGTTCTGGAACAAGCCAAAACTGAACTCCGTAA
>Ga0209023_10006389_pt1 | contig 12453 bp, 10 predicted proteins | sample LakOneMetagenome_FD_187468 | JGI IMG/M metagenome (GOLD analysis project Ga0209023, IMG submission 187468) | Freshwater and sediment microbial communities from Lake Erie, Canada (SPAdes) (version 2) | ecosystem: Environmental > Aquatic > Freshwater > Lentic | place: Lake Erie, Canada... | reverse complement strand
AATCAGCGTCATGCGGCCGCGCGATTCGAGCGGCAAGCCGTAGACCTGCGCCAGCCATGGGCCGATCCACAGGCCGATGATGGAGGCGAAGGCGCCGTAGGCCGCCGCCTGGATGAAGAACATGCGCCAGAAACCGGGCAGGCGGGTGGCGGCGGCGACTCCCTTCACGGCCCGGCCGAGCGTTTCGCGGCGCCTGCTACGCCGGGCGGCGGCCTCCGGCGCCTCGCGCGCGAACAGAAAGAGACAAGTGGCCATGACCGCCGCGATCGCCGCCGCCGTCAGGAAGGAATTGCGCCAGCCGACCGAGCCGGCGAGCCAGGCGAGCGGCGCGGTCGCCGCCAGCATGCCGAAGGAGCCGCCGCCGATGTGGATGCCGGTGATGGTGGAGAATTTCTCGGGCGGAAAGCGCTCGGCGTAGAGGGCGAGCGGCGCCATCAGGAAAGAACAGCAGCCGAGCCCCATCAACATGCGGGCGGCGGCGAGTTCCGCATAATTGCGCGAGACCGCGAAGAGGATGGTCGAGCCGATCATCAGCGCGGCTGTCGCCAGCATGGCCGGGCGCGGGCCCCAGCGGTCGATCGCCATGCCGAGCGGGATCTGCACTAGCGCGAAGGACAGGAAAAAAATGGAGGAGAGAAAGCCGAGCCGCGCCGCGTCGAGATCGAACGCCTTGGCGAGATCGGGGCCGATGACGCCGAGCGCATTGCGGAAGAACTGGCTGAGCATGTAAATGCCGACAAGCGAAGTGACGATCACGACGCCGCTGGATGCGGCGCGCTCGCGCTTCACAGGCGCGTCGCGCGAAGTGGCGTTCATCAGCGTTTCCGTCCCGATTGGCGCCTTGTTGCGCCCGATCAGGAAGGCGACGCCTTACGGGGTGGTATCACGGCGGCGCGGCTGCGCAAGTTTGAGGCAGGTCTGGCCGCAATGCGCGCAGCGAATGGACCGCAGAGTCGGGCAGAGGCGAGGCAGAAGAATGAACGCAGTCGATTTCGAGGCTTTCGTCGCCAGGCTCGCCGATGCTGCGGCCGAGGCCACGCTGCCCTTCTTCCGCTCCGCGCTCGGCGCGCAGAACAAGGCCGGCGCCGGCGCTTTCGATCCCGTCACCGAGGCGGACCGCGCGGCGGAAGTCGTGATGCGCCGGATGATCGAGGCGCAATTTCCCGCGCATGGTCTGATCGGCGAGGAATTCGGCACGAAGAACGAAGGCTCGCCCTATGTCTGGGTGCTCGATCCAATCGACGGCACCAAGAGCTTCATCTCGGGCCTGCCGATGTGGGGCACGCTGATCGGGCTCAAGCACAATGGCCAGCCCTGCTACGGCATGATGAGCCAGCCCTTCACGCGGGAGCGCTTTTTCGGCGACGGGCAGGCAGCGCACTGGACGGGGCCGGCGCATCGCGGACAGGGACAGGAGCGCCGCAAGCTGCGCACGCGCCCCTGCGGCGGCATTGACGAGGCGACGGTGATGACGACATCGCCGCGCCTGTTTACGCCGGAGAAACGCGCGGCCTACGAACGCGTCGAGGCGCTTGCGAAAATCCCGCGCTACGGCGGCGATTGCTACGCCTATTGCGCACTGGCGGCGGGCCATGTCGATCTCGTGATCGAGGACGGACTCCAGCCTTACGACATTGTCGCGCTGATCCCGATCATCGAGGGCGCCGGCGGAATCGTGACGACGTGGGACGGCGGCGATGCCAGCGGCGGCGGCTCGATCCTCGCGGCGGGCGATGCGCGCACGCATGCGCAGGCGATGCAGCTGTTGCGGGGCTGACGGTTTGTTCGCGCTCGCCGGAAGGCTCCTTCTCGCAGTAATGGTCGTGGCGCCGGCGGGCGCGTGGGCGGCTCTCGCAGTCTGGTTTCGGACGCCGGCGCCGGACTGGGTGCGCATTGCGCTTGCTGCTCTGCTCGTCGTGCTCGCGCTGGCGGGCGCCTTCTATCTTCTTGTGCATCGGCGCTGGGGCCCGCTCGCCTGCTTCGGCGTGGTGTTCCTCGGGCTTGTCGCGTGGTGGAGCACGATTGCGCCGCCGACATCGGCCAATTTCGCAACTGATGTTTCGCGCCAGACAACGGGCAGGATCGACGGCGATATCCTGACACTGAACGACGTGCGCGATTTCGACTGGCGCAGCGACGAGGATTTCACCGCGCGCTGGCAGAACCGCACCTACGACCTGAAGAAACTGAAGACGCTCGACCTCTTCCTGTCCTATTGGGACGGGCCTGCCATGGCGCATCTCATCACCAGCTTCGGTTTCGAGGATGGCGAACAGCTGGCCTGGTCTGTCGAGGTGAAGCGGCTGAAGGGCGGCTCATTCTCGCCGCTCGCCGATCTCTTCAAGACCGACCCGCTGGCGATCGTGGCGGCGACCGAACGCGACATCGTGCGCGTGCGCTCGAATGTGCGGGCCGAGGACGTGCAGATCTACCGGCTCGACGTCTATCCAGAGACGATGCGCGCGCTGCTTGCGCAATATGTGAGCGACGCGAACGAACTGGCGAAAGAGCCGCGCTTCTACAATTCACTGACGACGAATTGCACGACGACGGTCGCTAAACTCGTCAAGGCGATCGGCAAGCCCGTGCCGCTCGACTGGCGTCTGATCGTGAGCGGCTACCTGCCGGAATATCTTTACGAGAACAGCATGCTGACAACCAAGATATCGCTCGCCGACCTGCGTAAGGCCGCGCATATCGAGGCGCGCGCGAAGGCCGCGAATGATGCGTCGGATTTTTCGCAGGCGATCCGCGTGGGCGTGCCGAGGCCGTAATGCTGTGCAGGTGCGCAGCAGTGTCATCCCGGACGGCGGCTCAGCCGCCGATCCGGGACCTAGAAGACACATTGCAGCTGGTTCCCGGCTCTCCGCTCCGCTTCGACCGGGATGACAATCGCTAAACCCGCGCACCATCCGGAATGATCGCCGGCGCAGCATTCAGCGCATCGACCGCAAAACCAGCAATCGCCTTGTAGCGGTTCGCGTGATCAGCGAGTTCTTCGCGCGAAATCACGTCCTCGATCTTGTCGAATTGTCCGCCGCAGCGCTCTTCGATCACGTCGAGAATGGCGTCCGGCCCCGCCGTGCGATTGGTCAGCACGACCTTCGTCGTCGCCGGCCGCATCTCGGCTTCATAGGCCTGCAACGCATCCGGCGTTACGCCATGATCGACAAAGGCCCAGCCGAGTTTGCGCGCATCGACGATTGCCTGTCCCGCGCCGTTGGAGCCGACGGGATAGGCGGCATGCGCGGCGTCGCCTGTCAGCGTCATGCGGCCATGCGTCCAGCGCTCCAGCGGATTGCGATCGACCATCGGATATTCGAAGACTTCCTTCGCGCCCAACACCAGTTCCGGCACGTTCAGCCAGGGAAATGTCCAGTCCGTATAGCGCGGCAGGAAATCGTCGAGATTGGCGCGACGGTTCCAGTCTTCCTTGTTCCAGTGCGCGTCTGCGGGATAGGCGAGGTTGGCGATCCAGTTGATGGTCGCGAGCCCCGTTTCGGGATCGATCTTCGAAATCGGATAGGAGACGAAGCGGCAGCGCGAATGGCCGACCATCACCATGGACGCGCCGGTCTTGAACGGTTTTGCGCGTGTCGTTCCGCGCCAGAGAACCGCGCCCGCCCAGATCGGCGGGCCTTCGTCAGGTGCGATCTGCGCGCGCAAGGCAGAGTGGATGCCATCGGCGCCGATGACGATCGCGCCGCGCTCGGTCCGCTTCTCGCCATTCGTGGAAACCAGATGCAGGAGGGCCTCGTCGCCCTCGTTTTCGAAACCCGTCGCCGTCCAGCCGGTCTGGATGCTGTCGATGCCAGCGCGCGCGATCAGCGCGCGGTAGAGCATCATGTGCAGCAAGCCGCGATGCACCGAATATTGCGGCCAGCGATAGCCCGCCCACAGGCCGCGCGGCTCGGTCCAGATTTCGAGCCCCATCTTCGAATACATGCCGTAGTCGCGCGTGCGGACGCCGATTTCCTCCAGCCCCTTTTCAAAGCCGAGATCGTAGAGTTCGCGCACCGCGCTCGGCTGCAGATTGATGCCGACGCCAAGCGGCTTGATCTCGCGCACGGATTCGAAGACGCGGACATCGAGGCCGATCTGGTGGCAGGTGAGCGCGACCGCGAGCCCCGCAATGCCGCCGCCGGCGATCAGTATCGTCATGCTGCCCTCGAGCTTTGTGTCAGGCCGGCTCCGGCGCCTTGGCCTGCGCGCCGTCTGCAATCGTGCGCGGCGCCTTGTTGAGCGTCTCGATCGCAAAGCCCGCGGCGGCCTTGTAGCCGGCCATGAAATCCGCGCGCTCCTTCGCCGATATGATGTCGTCGATATTGTCGAACACGCCGCCGCAGCGCTCATCCACCATGTTGAGCAGGCCGAACGGGCCCGCGCCGCGATTGCGCAGGATGACCTGCGATATCGGCCCGCAGAGCTTTTCGTCGTATGCGGCGAGCGCTTTCTCCGTTGCGCCGTGCTCGACCATGCAGGCGCCGAGTGTGCGTGCATCGACGATCGCCTGGCTCGCGCCGTTGGAGCCGGTCGGATACATGGCGTGCGCGGCGTCGCCCATCAGGGCCACCGGCCCGTCACGCCAAGTGGAGACGGGGTCGCGGTCGATCATCGGATTTTCGTAGGCGACCTCGGCGCCGTTGAGCAGCGCCGGCACATCGAGCCAGTCGTAGGTCCAGCCTTCGAAGTGATGGATGAAATCCTTGATCTCGGCCTGGCGGAACCAGCCCGTCTGCTGCCAGCCCTGCGTCGGGTCCAGCGTGATTTCGGCGATCCAGTTGACCATGGCGAGCCCGGTCTTCGGATCGGGATGCGAGATCGGATAAATGACCATGCGGTGGCGATGGGTGCCGAGGCCGACGAAGGAGGAGCCGGTGCGGATCGGCTTCGCCATGGTCACGCCGCGCCACATCAGCGCGCCGCCCCAGTGGATCGGCGGCTGGTCCGGATGCATCTGCGCGCGGATGGCGGAATGGATGCCGTCCGCGCCGATCAGCAGCGCGCCTTCGGCGGTGCTGGTCGAGCCGTCCGCGTGTTCGATCTTCGCGGTCACGCCGCTGGCGGTCTTCTCGTAGCCCATGACGCGCGCGCCGAGCTTTACCGCGCTGCTTCCCGCGCGAGATACGAACGTGTCGTGCAGCAGCATATGGAAGAGGCCGCGATGGACGGCGTATTGCGGCCAGTTGTAGCCGGCGTCGCGCCCGCGCGGTTCGGAATAGATGTCGTGGCCGTTGAGGCCGACCAGCGCCCATTCCTTGGCCGGCACGCCGACGCGATCCATCTCCGAGGCGCCGAGGCCGAGGTCGTAGAGTTCGCGGACGGCGTTGGGCTGGAGGTTGATGCCGACGCCCAGCGGCTTCATCTCGCGCACGGCCTCGTAGACCACGCAGGGCACGCCGATCTGCTGCAGGGTCAGCGCGGTTGCGAGGCCGCCTATGCCGCCGCCGGCGATGATCACGGGTTTTTCGGACATTCTTTCCTCTCCTGCCGCGATCCTTAGCGGGAGGGGCCCCGCCTCACAAGCAGGCCGGCGCTGGACCTTGGCGCGCGTCTGTCCGATCCTGCGGGAAATAGGAGGAACCATGAGCGCCGAACAGAACATCCAGCGGCTGGGCCTGATGTTGCCGCCGCCCGCTACGCCGGCCGGCAATTACGTGCCCTACAAGCGCACGGGCAATCTGCTGCTGCTGTCTGGCGTAGGCCCGCACAAGGCGGACGGGACGTTCATCGCAGGCGTCGTCGGCGGGGACCTGTCGGTGGAGGAGGGCTACAATGCCGCGCGCCAGTGCGGGCTGGTCCTGCTCGCCAACATGCGCGCGGCGCTGGGCTCGCTCGACAATGTCGCCTCGGTCGTGAAAGTTCTCGGCATGGTTCGCTGCGTGGCCGATTTCGGCAAGCAGCCGGAAGTCATCAACGGCTGCACCGATCTGTTCGTCGAGGTGTTCGGCGATGCGGGCCGCCCCTCGCGGTCGGCGGTCGGCATGTATGCGCTGCCGCGCGGCATCGCGGTCGAAATCGAGGCGATGGTGGAAGTGAAGGCGTGAGGCGCGCTCTTTGTTTTCTGGCGTTGCTCGGCGCGCTGGCTTTTTCGCCTGCGCCTGCCTTGGCGTGGAGCAACCACGGGCTCCTGACCTATTGGGCGTTCAAGGATACGCCCGAGGTCGGGCAGGCGCCTGAGGTCGCCGCCGAACCGCTCGACGCTTTCCTGCGCGACCAGGAACAGGCGGTCGCCAATCTGCTCGACAATCAGGAAAGCTGGGCGCGCGCTAATGTGCCCACCTATCCGCCGCGCCCGGACGAACTCGCGTTCAAGGCGGATGCATCTCGCGATGCGCCGGCGCGGCAGAAGGCTTTCTCGGAGGCGCTGCGCATTGCCGCCAATACGCGTTTCGCGCTGTTCACGCAGAACCTGCCGGGTTTTGCGCAGAGCGGGGCGCGGACCATGCCTTTCGCGGAAGTCAGCACGCTGCGCGAACCGGCCTTTTCGATGATGCGCTTCTTCCGGCTGGAGCCCGGCGAGACAATTCCGGCGCTGATGGTTCTCGCCTCCAGCGCGGATGAGCCGGATTTTGGCGTCGACATCAATTGCTGGGACGACAGCCCTTCCGACTGGGGCAAGAAATACAAATTCGGCAAGCTGCCCTTCGGCAATCCGTCGCTCGATTTCTCGACGCAGGCGCCGTTCCACATGGGCTTCTATCACCAGTCGTCGCTGATCTATAAGGCGGCGCCATTCGTCGCGCGCACCTATCCGATGCTGCGCGTGCATCAGTTCATGAGTCTGTCGCGGCTCGCCTTCAAAACCAACCATGCCTATTGGGGCTGGCGTTTCGCCGGCATGGCGATGCACTACGTGCAGGATCTGACGCAGCCCTATCACGCGAGCATTCTGCCGAGCGTTTCCACGCTGCGCATGATCGCGGTCAATACGGCCGCGATGGCGGGCTGGACTGGGCCGAAGGATGGAATGGTCGTGCTGGCGTCGAACAGGCATCTCGCCTTCGAGCGCTACGAGGCTCTGCTGATCTATCGCGACACGGCGGCGGGCGGCAGAAGCCCGCTGATAGAAGCCTTGCAGGCGCGGGCGCGCGATGGCGTCTATCCGAAATGGTCCGACCTCTACCTGCGCGATGTCGTGACGCGGGAGGCTTTCGACTTCGGCGAGACGCTGAGCGCGGCGCTGCTGGCGGCCTTTCCGCCGAAATATGTGTCCGATCCGACTTATGATTTCGGCGCGTCGGGCGGCAGCGGCGAAATGATCGCGGAGGTGTCGAAGCAGCCGCCTGACAAGCGCGCGGAAATCGATGCGGCGGTCAATGAGCTGATGGGGCATTTCGGCGCCCACAGCCGCAATCTGGTGCGCGCGCTGGGAGAGACGCGGGAGTCGAAGGACTAGGGATAGCGGCGCGGCGTAGTCCAGGATCTTCATCCTGAGGAGCGCCGGAGGCGCGTCTCGAAGGATGGCGAAGCCCACATACTTCGCTGCGGCCATCCTTCGAGACGCGAAGCTTCGCTTCGCTCCTCAGGATGAAGTACGCAGGTGTGAGCTAGCCCTTGTAGTAGAGCAACCGCGTGCGGATCGTGCCGTCGATCTTGCCCATCTCGTCGTAGACCTGCGCGCGTTCGGCTTCGGCGCCGTCGGCGTCGACCACGACATATCCGACGTCGGCGTCGGTCTGCAGATATTGCGCGGCGATGTTGAGGTTGCGGCCGGCGAAGATCTGGTTGAGCCGCGTCAGCACGCCCGGCACGTTGCGGTGGATGTGCACGAAGCGCGTGCCGCCCGCGTGTGGCGGCAGTTGCACCTGCGGAAAGCCGACCGCGCCGAAGGTCGCGCCGGTCTCGGCGTAATCAGCCAATTTGCGTGCGACTTCCGAGCCGATGCGCTCCTGCGCTTCTTCCGTTGATCCGCCGATATGCGGCGTGAGGATCACGTTCGGCAGGCCCTGCAGGGGCGAGACGAATTTCTCCTTGTTGGAGCCGGGCTCGACGGGGAAGACGTCGATCGCCGCGCCGCGCAGGTGGCCGCTCTTCAGCGCGTCCGCGAGCGCGTCGATATCGACGACTTCGCCGCGCGCATTGTTGATGAGATAGGCGCCCTTCTTCATCGCCCGCAAATGCTCAGCGCGGATCATGTTGCGGGTCGCCGGCGTGTCGGGCACATGCAGCGAGACGATGTCGGATTTCGCCAGCAATTCCTCGAGCGTGTCGGTCGGCTCGACATTGCCGCGCCGCAGCTTGTCGGTCATGTCGAAGAAGATGACGCGCATGCCCATCGCTTCGGCGAGACCGGCAAGCTGGCTGCCGATATTGCCGTAACCGACGATGCCGAGCGTCTTGCCGCGCACCTCGAACGAGCCGTCGGCGGACTTGTCCCAACCGCCGGCGTGGGCGGCGTTCGACTTCGTGAAAATATTGCGCAGGAGCATGACGATCTCGCCGATGACGAGTTCGGCGACCGAGCGCGTGTTGGAGAAGGGCGCATTGAAGACGGGGATGCCGTGCTTGCGCGCCGCACGAATGTCGACCTGGTTCGTGCCGACGCTGAAGCAGCCGATCGTCATCAATTGTGGCGCGGCAACGAGCACGTCGGCGGTGATCCGCGTGCGGGAGCGGATGCCGAGAACATGGGCGTCGGCGACGGCCTTGCGCAGGTCGTCGCCGTCGAGCGCCTTGGTCAGGCGCTCCACCCGCTCGAAGCCGGCGGCGGCGAACAGGTCGAGCGCGCTCTCGTTGATGCCTTCCAGCAGCAATACGCGAAGGTCCTTGCGGTCGGTAACGAGCGTGTCGATCATGGGTCTCTTTTCGAAGGGATCAGGCGGCGCGGCGTCGTGCGCCGAACAGGCGGCGCCACCAGGGCGGGTTGAAGATGCGCTGGGCGGCGTCGTGATCGGTCGCGCGGCGAAGCGCCGCCGCCTCCTCGCGCCCGCCCGGCACGAAAGCATCGAAGGCCGCCCAGAATTGCGCGCGGATCGCGTCGCTCTCCTGCAGGAGCTCGTGTTTCGCGCCGGCCAGCAGGATCATGCGGCCGGCCTTCAGCCGATTGGCGAAACGGGCAATGGCGGGGATCGAGACGATCGTGTCGTCCGAGCCGACGAGGATCAGGACCGGCGTGCCGGTGCGGCGCGGAAATTCGGGATCGGCGAGCTTCCGCGTGATGCGGAGCGCCGCGTTGATCCAGCCGATCGTCGGGCCTGCGACCGCCAGTTGCGGCGCGGCTTCCACGATCGCGCTATTGCGCGCATAGCGGCGCACGTCGCCGGTCAGTTCGTTGCCGTCGAAGGGCTCGACCATGCTGGAGCGGCGCGAGACGCCCGGCGCATAGGAAGCGCCGAGGCCGACGGCGTCGGCGATCTCGACCACGGCGCGTGTGGAGACATGCGTCGCGCGCCCGGCGATCTCGATCATGGGCGAGATGAGCACCAGCCGTTCGAACGGCGAGCGGCCGCTCTGGGCCTGCGAGAGAAGGACGGCGCCGGCCATGGAATGCGCCAGCGCGAACCATGGCTGCGGGCAGAGGAATTGCAGCACCTGCTTGCGCAGCGCCTCAAGGTCGCGCTCGAACATGTCGAAATCGTCGATATGGCCTTTGTCGCGGTCGGGCAGTTCGCGCACCGACAGGCCCTGCCCGCGCCAGTCCATGGCGACGACGGAAAAGCCGCGCTCGACCAGTTCGCCGATCGTCTCGAAATATTTCTCGATGAATTCGCCGCGGCCGGTGAAGACACAGACTGTGCCCAGCGATCTCTGGCCGAGCGTCGCCTGTTCGGGCGACCAGCGGGCGATGCGCAACAGCGCGCCGTCATCTGCGCCCACGGCCGAAATCAGCGCGCCGGGCGGAACGGGATTGTCTGGCGTACCGACGAGTTCCATGCGCCTCGTGCTTAGCGCGGTGGGCAAAAAAAATCGACCCGCCGGAGGGGCGGGCCGATTTCTTGCAGGCGGATATTCACGCTGCCTTCGGTTGTGCCTCAATTGCCGACGAAGCCAGCCTGGCGCGCTCGGTGTTGGGCCGCAGCAGCGCGAGGCCGATCAGGCCGGACAGGATCAGGATGGCGCCGTTGATCTGGAAGCCCAGCAGATAGCCGGCCATTTCCGACGACGCCTTCTGGATCACGCCGCCCATGACCACCGCCGACAGGACGCCGGCGATCGTGTAGAGGCCGCCGTAGATCGCGATGATCGCGCCGCGCTGGCTGGTGGGCGTGAATTCGCCGAGCATGGGCGGGCAGACGACGTAGATCGAGCCGCACAGGCCCGAACCGACCACCAGCAGCGCGATCAGAAGGTTGCGATCCTGCACATAGGGCATGGCCAGCAGGATCGCGCCGCCGACGAGCAGCGGCGCCGCGCCGAGAATGCCGCGCGCCTTCCGCGTGTTGGCTCCCTTGGCCATCATGCGCTGCGAGATCCAGCCGGTGATGAGAACGACGCAGGCGCCGAACACCCAGGGCAGGATCGAGATGAGGCCGGCGTCCTTCTGACTGAAGCCAAGACCCTTGATGATGAAGGGCGTGAACCAGGTGAGGCCGATCGACAGAACCCAGTAGGCCCCGAAGGTGGCCAGCACCGTGCCGATGAAGGTCGGCGTCGTGAGCAGGCGGGAATAGGGATAGGTCTGCGTCGCGCCCTGCGCCGCTTCCGCATGGCTGGTGAGAGGGCCTTCCTTGCCCATCATGATCCAGAGCGCGACCCAGATGAGGCCGACGACGCCCAGCGCGAAGAAGGCATGGTGCCACGTGTAATTGACGATTACCCAGTTGAGGGCCGGCACTGCGAGGATGACGCCGAAGGCGGAGCCCTGCGACAGGATCGCGGTCGGCAGCGTGCGCTTTTCGTCGGGGAACCATTTGTAGATGGCGTGCGCGGCAACCGAGAAGGCCGGGCCCTCGCCGGCGCCGAGGATGATTCGGCAGATGAGCAGCGTGGTGAAGCTGACCTCCCAGTACATCGGGAATTGCACGACAGCCCAGATCAAGGCGAGTACGAGCAGGACGAGCCGTGTCTCGACCTTGTTGACGATGAAGCCGACGACGATGGCCGAAATCGAAAACAGGAAGAAGAAGGCCGAGCCCAGAAGGCCGAACTGCTGGGGCTGGAGGTTGAGATCCTTCATGATCGGCACGCCGGCGAGGCCGACGACGATCTTGTCCGCGAAATTCACGACCATGTAGAGAAACAGGAGCGCGGTGATTTTCCACGCGCCCTTCGGCGTCGCTTGAGCGGCCATGCTGGGCCCTTCCTTTTGCGTTCTTCCCGGGTGGCCCTGTTGTTCGGGCCTGGCTGCAGCTTGCCCGATCCGGGGGTGAGCGCAAAGGATTTTTGGCAGGCCCCCCTTGCGAGGCGAAAAAGGGCGCCCAGATCAGGGTCCGGCGCGGGCCAATCCGGACGCGTCACACCCGCCGGCGCCTCGTGGCCGGATTTTTCCGGCGCAAGGGCCGCATGTCGCTCAATGGAGGATATGCATATGCGTACTTTTGATCTGTCTCCCCTCTACCGTTCCACCATCGGTTTCGACCGCCTGTTCTCGATGCTGGATCAGGCCGCAGGCTCCGAGCCCACGTCCTATCCGCCCTACAATATCGAGCGCACGGGCGAGAACGCCTATCGCATCACCGTCGCGGTCGCAGGCTTCGCAGACAGCGAGCTGAGCATCGAGGCGCGTGAGAACACGCTGACCATTCGCGGCGTGAAAGCGGCTGCCGAGGGCGAACCGAAGAACGAAGTACTCTATCAGGGCATTGCCGCGCGCGCCTTCGAGCGCCGCTTCCAGCTCGCCGATCATGTTCAGGCGACGGGCGCCAAGGTCGAGAACGGCCTGCTGCACGTCGATCTCGTCCGCGAGATTCCGGAAGCCCAAAAGCCGCGTCAGATCCCGATCGGCAACGGCCAGCCGCGCGTCGTCGAGGCGAAGGCCGCGTAATCGGGTCTCAGTCCCAAACGAGAAGGGCGTCCCGCGGGACGCCCTTTTTTGTCGGTGTGAGAGCGGCGACTATTGCGCCGGCTTCTCGCCCGCCGGTTCGGCCGGCTTCGCCTCGACGGCCGCCGCCTCCGGCGCCTTGGCCTGCGGCGCGACGGACTGGACGCGCGGGCCGATGTCGGCGGGCTTGGCGGATGGGGTCTCGGACGCAGGCTTGGCCTCGGGCGCCTTGGTTTCCGGCGTCAGCGGCGGTTTTTCGACGGGCGCCGGCGTAACCGGCACGGCGGCCTGCTGTGGCGCGGGCGTCGCGGGTGCAGCCTCGGGCTTGGGCGCCGGGGCGGCGTCCGGCGCGAGCGGCGGCTTTTCGGGCGCAGGCGGCGGCGCGGCGGCGGTTTCCTTCGGCGGTTCTGCGGCCTTGGGGGCTTCCGGCGCGGGGGCTGCCGGCGTCTTCACGGCCTGCGACGGCGCGGGCGGCTGTACCTTGGGGGCAGCGTCGGGCCCCGGCTTGCGGGCGGCGGAAGCCCCCAAGG
>Ga0209023_10006388_pt1 | contig 12454 bp, 12 predicted proteins | sample LakOneMetagenome_FD_187468 | JGI IMG/M metagenome (GOLD analysis project Ga0209023, IMG submission 187468) | Freshwater and sediment microbial communities from Lake Erie, Canada (SPAdes) (version 2) | ecosystem: Environmental > Aquatic > Freshwater > Lentic | place: Lake Erie, Canada... | reverse complement strand
ACCGGACTCCTCGGTCATATGCGTTCGAGCTCGCTGCCGTCGAACAGCGGGAGCACACCGAACTCGGTGACGTCGGCCTCGAGCTCGGCATCGCTCGGGATCCCGTCGCCCGGCGCCGTCCCGGCTACGGCCAGCAGCACCGGCAGCCGCCGAGCGTCGCTCGTGCTGTTCAGGAACAGGCCGGGTCGACCGAGGACATACCGCGCCGCTCGGCCGATCGCCGCTTCGTCGGTGAGGGGTTCGTACCACGCGTAGTGCGGCGAGAGGTCGTCCTCGGCCCACCGACGACGGGCGATCGACTTGATCGTCTGCACCGCGGTGCCGGCCGCCTCACAGGAGTCGAGCAACGCCTCGACGTCGTGGCGATAGCCAGAATGTTGCAACAGCACGTAGTTGTACGGGAACAGCACCGAATCGAACGGGAACCGTTCGATGCTCCGTCGGTGCATGCCGGCGATCCGCAGGCCGTGGCCGGTGACACCGATGAATCGCACCAGACCCTCGTCGCGTGCCCGGGCGAGGGCCTCGACCGCGCCGCCGGGGGCGAAGGCGGTCTCCCACTCCTCCTCCTCGACCAGGTTGTGGAGCTGGATGAGATCGACGTGGTCGACCCCCAGCCGCGTCAACGAGCGCTCCAGCTCGGCCCGGGCCGCGTCGCCGCCGCGCTCACCGGTCTTGGTGGCGAGGAAGAACTCGTCGGGGTGGGCGGCGAGCCACGGGGCCAGGCGGAGCTCGGAATCGCCGTACCCGGCGGCGGTGTCGAGATGGTTGATGCCGTGCTGGAGCAGCAGGGGCAGGAGCTCGTCGGCCCGGTCCTGGCGCATCGACCCCAGCGCCGCCGCGCCGAAGATCACTCGACTGCTCAGGTGGCCGGTCCGGCCGAAGGGGATGCGCTCGATCATGGCCCCACGGTAGATGACCGGGCGGCCGGGTGCTCGGGGGTACCGGATCGCGAGTCCGCTCGATCGGAACTGCGTCGTAGCGTGTGGGTGATGGCCTCCTTCCTGGACACGCTCGCCGACCGGCCCCTGCTGTTCGACGGCGCGATCGGCTCGCTGCTGTACGACCACGGAGTGCTGCACACCGCCTGTTACGACGAGCTGAACCTGTCTCGGCCCCAACTCCTGCGCGACATCCACCGTGAGTACCGCGCCGCCGGAGCCGACATCCTCGAGACCAACACCTTCGGCGCCAACCGCATCGCCCTCGACCGCCACGGCTTCGGTGACCGGACGGTCGAGATCAACCGGGCCGGGGTCGAGCTCGCCCGCGAGTGCGCGGCGGGTTCGTTCGTCGCCGGCGCCGTCGGACCGACCGGTCTGCGATTCGCGGTGGCCACCGACGCCGAGCGCGCGTCGGCTCGTGCCGCGTTCGCCGAGCAGATCGCCGCGCTCACCGAGGCCGGGGTCGACCTCCTGGTGTTCGAGACGTTCTCGTCGATCGTCGAGCTGGAGACCGCCCTGGAAGCGGCCCGCAGCGTTGCGCCCCTCGTCGCCCGGGTCGCCCAGATGGTGTTCGACGCCGACGCCACCGTCGAGAGCGTCCTGACCCCGGCCGACGTCGCCACGCGCCTCGTCGCCGCCGGAGCCGACGTGGTGGGCGCCAACTGCGGCCACGGCCCGCCCGAGCTGTTCCAGGTGGGCTCGCAGATGGTCGGCGGCGGCGTCCCGGTGTCGATCCAGCCGAACGCCGGTCATCCGGCACTGATCGACGGCCGGACTCTCTACGTCGCCAATCCCGAGCACTTCGGGGTGTTCGCCCGCCGCCTGCTCAAGTCGGGCGTCCGCCTCATCGGTGGGTGCTGCGGCACCACCCCCGAGCACATCCGCGCCATGCAGGGCGCGGTCCGCATGATGCGCGGCGAGCGCACCGGCGTTCTCGGCCGCGGCGACCCGGCCGACGGCGCCGTGCCGGTCGTCCCCACCGCCCTCGTGCCGTTCGCGGAACGCAGCCGGCTGGGCGCCCAGATCGCTTCGGGGCAGTTCGCCGTGTCGGTCGAGCTCGGCGCTCCGAGCGGCACCGACATCACCAAGCCCATCGCCCGCATCCGCGAGGCACAGGCCGGCGGGTTGGGCATCGTCAACGTCGCCGACGGCCCCCGTGCCTCGTCGCGCATGTCGAATCTGGCGTTCTGCGCGCAGGCGATGGCGACCACCGGGGTCGAGCCGATCCTCCACGTGTGCTGCCGCGACCGCAACTATCTCGGCCTGATCGCCCATCTCCTCGGCGCCCATGCGCTGGGCATCCGGAACCTGGTGATCATCACCGGCGATCCGCCCAAGATGGGCGACTACGCCTTCGCCACTCCCGTGTACGACGTCGACTCGATCGGGCTCCTGGAGATCGCCGCCGGGCTCAACGCCGGGGTCGACCCCACCGGCAAGACGCTCGAGGGCGCGACCTCGTTCGTACTCGCCACCGGCGCGGAGCCGGCCGCGATCGACCGCGACCGCGAGCTCGACCGACTGGCCCGCAAGAAGGCCGCCGGCGCCGAGCTCGTGATGACCCAACCGGTGTACGACCCGGCGACGCTCGATTCGTTCCTCGATGACGCCGCGTCGATCGGGCTACCGGTGATGGTCGGGCTGTTGCCGCTCGCCTCGGCCCGCAACGCCGAGTTCCTCCACCACGAGGTGCCGGGCATGCAGATCCCGGCGGAGTACCGCGACCGCATGGCCAAGGCCGGCAACGGGCCCGAGGCCCGGGCCGAGGGCATCGCCATCGCCCGAGAGGCGCTCGCCGCCGTGCAGGACCGGGTCGCCGGGGCGTACATCATGCCCCCGTTCAACCGGGTCGACGCCGCCGTCGCGATCCTCGAGGAGGTCCGCGGCACCCGGTGGCGCCCCGAGCCGCACTGACGCTGCGAGTACGTCGTCGGTCACCGATGTCCGGGTGGGCGCGTCGATCCGCCATGGGGGCGGGTTTCCACGCCCGGCCGAGGTTTGTGCGGAGATCGGGCAGGTTTTCGGAGTGCCGGGGGTTGAGTCGGCCATGGAGCCCACGACCGACGTCGACACCCCCGCCTTCACGGTCATCGGTGACCACCCCGATGCCTCGATCCGCCTCGAGGGGCTGCGTGACGTGATCGACGTGATCCGGCCGGTCATCGAGGCCGACAACGGGTCGTTGCAGGTGCTCTCGGTCGACGTGGCCGAGGGGATCGTGCGCCTCCAGCTCGCCGGGGCCTGCGGATCGTGCGCCGTGTCGGCATCGACCCTGAACGACGGGATCGACCGCATCCTGCGGAGCCGGCTCGACTGGGTCACCGAGATCATCGGCGGTATCGCCGAGTCCGACACCGCGGGCTTCGGGGGATGGACCCCCAAGAACTACGACTGATCCGAGCCGTCAGGCGTCGACGACCAGGGCTCGCATCTTCTCCGCCAGGTACTCGTGGGCGAGTACCGGTGGGTAGCGGGCCGGATCGTCGTCGGACACGCACGACGCGAACGCCTCGACGAGGGCGTCACGGTCGGGTTCGCCGAAGAACACCAGGCTGATCAGCTCCTCCTGCGGGTTCGCGGCCGGCGGCGGGAGCACGCGGTGCACGTTCGAACACCAGCGGTCGTTCGTCCAGCGCCGGACGAGGTCGCCGGTGTTGATGATCAGGGAACCGGGCACGACCGGGGCGTCGATCCACTCGCCGTCCTCGTCGAGGACCTGCAGCCCGCCCAGACCGGGCTCGCGATCGAGCACGGTCAACAGTCCGAAGTCGGTGTGCGGGCCGATCCGGTACTGGTCGGGCAGCGGATCGACCGCTCCCCGCGGGCCGTACCAGTTCACGCCCGCCGACGCGGTGGTCGCCCGGCAGAGGGAGCGGAGATGGTCCAGGGGCAGGCCGAGCGCCAGGCTCGCCACGTCGAGCAGCTCGTCGTGCAACGAGCGGGCGGCGTGCCACCACGCCTCCGCCGCCTCCCGGAATCCGGCCGGAAGCTCGGGCCACACGTTCGGGGCGAACGAATCGGGGTGCAGGTCGCGGAGCCGCTCGTCGACCACGTCGACCGGACCGAAGGCGAACGACTCCTTGAGGTCGGGCGCGGTCTGGACCCCGTACGACGCGGCGTTCGACTCGAGCCCCGGCCCGACCCACCCGCGGTACGTGCCGGCGGTCAGCGTGACGTCGGATTTCCGCGCGGCCGGCTGATGGAAGAACTCCCGGGCCAGCTCGCGGAAGTCGTCGATCAGCGACCGGGCCACGCCGTGGTTGACGACCACGAGGAACCCGAGCCTCCGGAGGTGGGCGTCGACCTCGGTGGCGAACGCCCGCCGCTCGTCGGCGCTGCCGTCGAACCAACGGGCGAGATCCACGAGCGGGATCCCGGCGTCGGGCGCCGGCACGTCGGGCGTCGTCGGTTCGGTGGGCACCCGGCGATGGTACGGACGGGTTCCGCCCCGTTGGTCAGGGCCGTGTGAACACTGTGTTCGCCCGACCAACCGCTCGGGCACCTTCACGGCGTGAAGGGCCCGTGCGTCAGGGACGGAGCTGCTGGCGGGCGATGCCTCGACGGACATCGAGCAGATGGTGCTCGGCGTCGTGCAGTGCGTGTCGGATGACGGCGGTCGTGTTGATCACCCACCCCTCGGCGTAGTTCGCCACGACGACCTGCTCCTCAGGTGTGAGCGACTCGGCGAAGTCGGCCATCGACCTGGCGACGACACCGAGCGACTCGAGCGTTTCGGCGATGTCGAATCGGCCGCAATCGTGCGTGTCGTGTTCGAAGGCACCGGGGAGTGAGTCCTCCGACAGCTCGTCCCAGTCAGGTGAATGGCCTGCGGCGAAGACACGGGCACCCCACTCGATACTGGCGATGGCATTGATGACGTGCTGCGCGTACTCGACGGCGCACCACGTGTCGGGTTCGGGCCGCGCTCGCAGTCGTTCCTCGTCCTGCGCCATCACCTCCGACCATCGGTCGGGGAGGGCGCGAAGTCGTGCGACGGCGCCCGACGGGTCGAGCGTGCCACCGTGGAATCCGCACTCGTCGCAGATCTCGTGGAAGTCGCGGCCGACGGACAGCATCCGGTACACGCGGCGAGTGTATTGCTCGGCGGTTCGCGTGCCGGACGGCACGTTCACGTCGGCGGGCGCTCCGTGGTCATCCCGGACGCGAGGCGGTCGGCGAGGGCGCGATACCAGACGAGCTTGCGCTCGAAGCCGGGGTAGGCCCGGTTGCGACCGCTCGGATTGGGCAGCACGAACACCTCGGCGTCGTGGAGTCGTTCGGGTTTGAGGCCGGGCCCGGGCAAGGTGCCGGACGGGAAGAACACCGGGTACAGCGTCAGTCCGAGCAGGGCGACGAGCTGTGGCTCGTACCGTTCGACGAGGCCGCGTACGTGGGCCGCTCCGGCGCGGCGCTCCGCGAGGGAGAGCTCGGCGGCAGACGGTGTGGCACGCCGCACCGTCGACACGAGTCCGATCCCGTGGTCCAGCAACTGCTGCTCCTCGCAGGGGCGGAGTCGGAACGGTGTCAGTCCGGACTCGTGGAGCAGACGCCAGAACGGGTTGCCCGGCGACGAGAACGAGTAGCCCGCGCCGGCCGATCGGGTCGACGGGTTGATCGCGACGATCAGCACCCGCAGTCGCGGCGCGATCAGGTCGCCCAGCGGCGGTCGCGGCTCGCCGGCGCCGACGCCGGCGCTCATCCCGGGCATGCGGACGCGGCACCGCTTGACAAGAGAATGATTGTTCTCATAGTGTGAGAACATACATTCTCGATGACCTTGGAGCAACCCTCGTGACCGACCCGAGCCGACCCCCGTTTCCCCCGTTCGACGAGACATCGGCTCGGCTGAAGGTGCTCGCGGCCGAAGCGGCGTGGAACACCCGCGAGCCCGAACGGGTCGCCGGCGCGTACACGGTCGACTCGGTGTGGCGGAACCGGTCCGAGTTCATCGAAGGCCGAGACCGGATCGTCGCCTTCCTGCGGGCGAAGTGGGAACGGGAGCTCGACTACGTACTACGCAAAGACCTCTGGGCGTTCCACGACAATCGGATCGCGGTGCGGTTCCAGTACGAGTGGCACGACCACGATGGCCGGTGGTTCCGTTCGTACGGCAACGAGAACTGGGAATTCGACGCCGACGGCTTCATGCGGCGCCGCGAGGCCAGCATCAACGACATCCCGATCACCGCCGACGAGCGACGCATCTTCGGGCCCCGCACCGACGGCGATACGACCGGCCTCCCGCTGCGATGAGCCCGGCCCCGACCATGTCGATCGACGAGGCGCGACGTTCCGTTCTGCGCGCCGCGGACGATCTGTTCTACGCCCACGGCATCAGCGGGGTCGTGATGAGCGACATCCGCGACGCATCGGGCGTCTCGATGCGACGGCTGTACGCGATGTACCCGTCGAAGAGCGAACTCGTGGCCGGATGGTTGACGAACCGGCACGACACGTGGATGGCGTGGTTCGCCTCGAGCGTCGAACGTCACTCCTCGAGCGGCTCCGATCCGGTGCTCGCCACGTTCGACGCGATCGCCGAATGGGTCACCACACCCGGCTACCGCGGCTGCGCGTTCATCAACTCCTTGGCCGAGACCAGCGAGATCGACGACACGCACCGCACGATCATCGCCGCCCACAAGCGTGACCTCCTCGAACACCTTGCCCGCCTCGCGGCACGCGACCACCCCGACGCACCCTCGTGGTTCCCCGCCGCCCTCGCCGTCATCATCGACGGCGCCATCGTGCAATGCACCATCTTCGCCAGCACCGACCCGCTCGACGCCGCCCGATCCGCCGTCCACCAACTCCGCGAAACGATCCCGACATGACCCTCACCGTCGGCGCCCTGTGGCGCTACCCCGTCAAGACCCTCGCCGGCGAACGCCTCGACGTCGCCGAGATCACCACCAACGGCATCATCGGCGACCGCATCGTTCACGTCCGCGGGCCTGAGGGCGTGCGGACGTCGCGACGTCACCACAACCTGCTCGGACTCCACGCCACTCTCGGCCCCGACGGCGAACCACTCGTCGACGGCCGACCCTGGACTTCGCAAGAGGTGCTCGATCGGGTCCGCGCCGCGGCCGGGGCCGACGCGATCCTCGCCCGCTACGACGGACCCGAGCGCTTCGACATCCTCCCCTTGCTCGTTGCCACCGACGGCGCGGTCGCGTCGTTCGGCCGCGATGTCCGCCGGCTCCGACCGAACATCGTCATCGACGGCGTCGAGGGCACCGACGAGTTCGGTTGGCCCGGAGCGGAGCTCCACATCGGCGACGTCGTGATCGCGCTCGATTCTCGGCGCGGCCGCTGCCCGATGACCACCGTCGACCCCGACACCCTCGAGGTCGATCGTGGCGTGTTGAAGGACATCATCGCCCGCTTCGACGGGAAGCTCGCGCTCAATGCCGAGGTCCTCCGCCCCGGCACCATCCGCGTCGGCGACCTCGTGGAGCTCGTGCCCGTCGACCGCTAGTTCACGTTGCGCGTGCGGCCCTCCCAGTAGGGGGCACGCAGATCCTTCTTCAGGATCTTGCCGCTCGGGTTCCGGGGCAGCGCGTCGGCCCAGTCGACGCTCGTCGGGCACTTGAACTTGGCGAGGTGGTCGCGGCAGAAGGCGATCAGCTCGGCTTCGGTCACCTCGGCCGCCGGCGCCCGCACGACGATCGCCTTGGCGGTCTCGCCCCACTTCTCGTGGGGCACGCCGATCACCGCGACGTCGGCCACGGCGGGGTGGGCCATGAGCGCGTTCTCGACCTCGGCCGGGTACACGTTCTCACCGCCCGACACGATCATGTCCTTCACCCGGTCGTGGATGAACAGATATCCGTCGTCGTCGAGATAGCCCGCGTCGCCGGTACGGAACCAGCCGTCGACGATCGCCTTCGCGGTCTCGTCGGGCTGATGCCAGTACCCCTTCATCACCTGGGGCGACCGGATCCAGATCTCACCGACGTCGCCGGTGGGCAGGTCGATGGAGGTGTTGGCGTCGACGATGCGCACCTCGACCCCCGGTCCGGGCAGTCCGCACGAACGGAGCCGGTGGCGGTTCGGGCCGGCCGGGTCGTGGTCGGCGGGCGGCAGGTTCACGATCGCGCCCGTGGTCTCGGTGAGTCCGTACGTCTGCCAGAGCTTGCACCCGAAGGTCGTGACTGACCGGGCGAGCACGTCCTCGGAGATCGGCGAGGCTCCGTAGACCAGCACCTGCAGACTGCTCAGGTCGGCCTCGGCGACACCCGGCACCATCAACATGAACTGCAGGACCGCCGGCACGAGGAAACCATGGGTGATACGCCGTTGCCCGATGAGGGCCACGAGCGCCGCAGGATCCATATCGCGGAGCACCACCGAGGTGCAGCCGTAGTACATCCCGGCCATCGCCCACCCGCCGCCACCGATGTGGAACAGCGGCATGGCGACCAGGTTCACCGCATCCGGCGACATCTCCCAGATCTCCTCGGCCACCGGAACGAGCCCGAAGAAGTTCGCGTTGGTGAGCATCACGCCCTTCGGGCGGCCGGTCGTGCCCGACGAGTAGAGCTGGAACGCGATGTCGTCGGCGCCGGCCCCCACGCCGGGATCGTCGGCCGGGAACCGCGCGACCCAGTCGTCGTACTGCTCGTGGTCGGAACCGGTCCCGATCACGACGATCTTGCCGACCGTCGTGAGGTTCGCGGCGATGGCGTCGAGAACCGGCACGAAGTCGGGACCGACCACGAGCACTTTCGCCTCGGCGTCGTTGACGATGAACTCGACCTCGGGCGCGGCGAGCCGCCAGTTCACGTCGACGCAGACGGCGTTCAGCATCGCGGCGCCGAAGTAGACCTCGAAGTGCTCGATCCCGTTCTTGTCGAGGAAGGCGATCCGATCGCCCGGGCCGACGCCGGCGTCCGCCAGGCCCCGGGCCACCTGTGCCGAACGCTCACGCAGGGCCCCCCAGGTGACGCACCGCTCGCCCTGGATCAGGGCCGGATGGCCGGCTCGTTCCACCCCGTGGACGCGGATGATGTCGGCGACGGTGCTGATCCCCATGGACGCCGAAGTTAGTCGTCGTCCTCCACCGCGAATTCCCGTCGGTAGCGTGGACCGGGTGACTTCCGACGTCCTTGGCGAAGCGGCGCGCCGCCGTTCCTTCGCGATCATCAGCCATCCCGACGCCGGTAAGACCACGCTCACCGAGAAACTGCTCCTGTACGCCGGTGTCGTCCAGTCGGCCGGAGCGGTGAAGGCCCGCGGCGGTCGCACCGCCGCCCGCTCCGACTGGATGGAGATGGAACGCGAGCGCGGCATCTCCGTGAGCTCCACGGTCTTGCAGTTCCCGTACGGCGACTGCGTCCTGAACCTGCTCGACACCCCGGGCCACCGCGACTTCTCCGAGGACACCTATCGGGTGCTGACCGCGGTCGACGCGGCGGTGATGGTGCTCGACTCGGCCAAGGGCATCGAGCCCCAGACCCTCAAGCTGTTCGAGGTCTGCCGGGCGCAGAACACACCGATCCTCACGTTCCTCAACAAGCAGGACCGCCCCGGCCTCACCCCCCTCGAACTGGCCGACGACATCGCCCAGAAGCTGCAGCTCGCCACCGCGCCGATGGTGTGGCCGGTCGGGCCGAGCGGTGAGCTGGTCGGGCTGCTCGATGTGATGACCGACGAGCTGATCCGGTACGACCGCACCGCCCGCGGCGCCCACATCGGCGGCGAGGAGCGGATGAAGGGTGACGACGCCGAATCGCTCGCCGGCAAGTGGCTCACCCAGGCACGTGAGGAGTGCGAGCTCCTCGGCGCGGCCGACGGCGGCTGGGACCGCGAGCAGTTCGAGGCCGGCCAGCTCTCGGCGGTGTACGCCGGCTCGGCCCTGACCAACGTCGGGGTCCGTCAACTCCTGGAGGCGATCGTCACGATCGCGCCGTCGCCGACCCCCCGGGCCGAGCGGTCGGGGCTGCGGCGGCCGCTCGACGCGCCCTTCGCCGGCATCGTCTTCAAGATCCAGTCGAACGTCGACCCCTCGCACCGCGATCAGATGGCGTTCCTCCGGGTGTGCTCGGGCCGCTTCGAGCGGGGGGAGCCGCTCACCCAGTCGTCCACCGGACGAGTGGTCACGACCAAGCACGCCGCGTCGGTGCTGGGCCAGGAACGAGACACGGTCGACGAGGCGTTCCCCGGCGACGTCGTCGCCCTCGTGAACGCCCGCAACCTGCGCATCGGCGAGACGGTCTACGCCGGCAAGCCGGTCGAGTTCCCACCGCTCCCCCGGTTCGAGCCGGAGATCTTCGCGACCGCCCGGCCGCTCGATGTCTCCAAGTCGAAGCAGTTCCGTACCGGTGTCGAGCAGCTCGACGCCGAGGGCGTCATCCAGGCGCTGATCGAGGACGGCAACTCGTCGCGGCCGATCATCGCCACCGTCGGCCAGCTGCAGATGGACGTGTTCAAACACCGCATGCGGGCGGAGTACAACGTCGAGGTCGAGCTGGCCTCGAACGGCATCCAGGTCGCCCGCCGCACCGATCAGGCGTCGACCCAGAAGCTCCGCGAGATCGGTGGCATCCGCCTCGCCGACCGCACCGACGGCGCGCTGCTCGCCCTGTTCGAGAACCGCTACCGCCTCGAGCGTCTCCAGCGCGACCACCCCGAACTGACCCTGCGTCCCATCGTCGACGTCTGACGACGCGACGTCCGCATCGTCGGACGGTGGCGACCGACGCTGAACGCCGCGGCAGTGACCACGAGGTGCTCCGGGTCGAGTCGCATGCTGAGATTCCCGGCCGAGCCGACGACCAGCCCCTCCCCGACCATCCGCAGCGCGGTCTCGTGGAGGTGGCGGCGGGCGTCGTGCAGCGGGCTCACCCGCCCAGCACGCTCGGTCCGGCGGGGGGCAACGCCGTCCGAGCCACTCGGGCCGATCTCCACGTGACGAAAGGTCCGATCGTTCCATCACGTGGAGAACGCGCCGGCCCCGACGAACCCCACGTGACAGAACCGTCCGATCGTTCCATCACGTGGAGAACGCGCCAGGCTCGCGGCGGGACACCGAGCCCCCGGAATCGTCGGGCCGGACCAGGAGATCGGGCCGGACGGAGTCGTCGGGCGACCGAACGGCTCACGCCGAGGGAGAGGGAGCGACCATGCAACGACCGCTGGAGGGCAAGCGCGCCATCGTCATCGGGGGCGGGAGCGGGATCGGGTACGGCACGGCCGAGCTACTGGCGTCCGACGGGGCCCGGGTCACCATCGCCGGCCGGCGGGCCGACGTGCTCGAGGCCGCGGCGGCCGCGCTGGCCTCCTCCACCGGCGGCGACGTCGGGTGGACCGTCTGCGACGCGATGGTGGGCGACCAGGTCGGGGCCGCGGTCGAGGCGGCCGCTGGCGATGGTCCCGGCCTCGATCTCGCCGTGGTGGTGCCCGGGGGAGGCTCGATCACGCCGGTGCTGCGCTACGACGACGACCAGTTCTCCGCCGAGGTCGACCGCAACGTGCGCCCCGTGTTCCTCACCCTCAAGTACGCCGGGCGGGCCATGGTGCGCGCCGGCGGCGGATCGTTCGTGGCCGTCTCGTCGACCGCGGCTGCGTTCTCGACCCGTTACCTCGCCGGGTACGGGGCCGGGAAGGCCGCCGTCGATCAACTCGTGAAGGTGGCCGCCGACGAGCTGGGCGCCCACGGCGTCCGCGTCAACTCGGTCCGACCCGGCCTGACCGAGACGGCGGCGACGGCCGGGGCGTTCGCCAGCGAGGCCATGCTCGCCAAGTTCCTCGACGGTCAACCGCTGCGCCGGGGCGGCCGGGTCGACGACATCGCCTCGGCCATCCGCTACCTGCTCGGCCCCGAGTCGAGCTGGGTCACCGGGCAGCACCTCGCGGTCGACGGCGGCCACACCCTGCGCGCCTTCGTCGACTACGCCGAGCTGCTGCCCATCCCCGGCCCGCTCGACGACTGACCGAGCGGGTCGGACGGTGGGGAATCCGTCCTCCGTGGTCGCGCCCCGGCCCGACCCGCGGGCGTGAGCCGGGCCGGGCCGGCACGAACTCCCTCAGTCGTCGGCTCCCTCGACATCGTCGCCCGACGCGTCGAACCCGGCCGCCGCGAGCCGGGCGAGAAGGTCGTCGCGGATCGACACGCCGGGCTCGCGAGCCTTGTCGCCCAGGATCCGCCAGCCGTGGCGGCTCGAGTAGAGCAGCGGTGGCTCCTTCAACCGACCGGTCCCGAACCCCGTCACCCGGGCGAAGAACAGCTCGTGGTCGAGCTCACCGAGCGGTCCGGGAGTGCCGGCGTCGTGGCCGATCCGCTCGAACACCTCGCAGGTCAGCCAGGCGACGCAGTCACGCACGATCGGCAGCGGGTCGCCGGGCAGGGGTTCGAGGAACTCCTCGGCGAAGTGCCGGAACCGCCGGCCGGGATACGAGAAGTACTGGCCGGCGCCCACCTGATCACCGGCCAGGATCGACACCGAGAACCGCCCCGACGCCGCGATGAGCGGGTAGGTGTCGTGTCTCGGTGACACCGAGGCCAT
>Ga0209023_10006387_pt1 | contig 12454 bp, 11 predicted proteins | sample LakOneMetagenome_FD_187468 | JGI IMG/M metagenome (GOLD analysis project Ga0209023, IMG submission 187468) | Freshwater and sediment microbial communities from Lake Erie, Canada (SPAdes) (version 2) | ecosystem: Environmental > Aquatic > Freshwater > Lentic | place: Lake Erie, Canada... | reverse complement strand
CACCCCCGCCCCTGGTCGCCGGCGCGGGCCGCCTCGACAGCCGCATTGAGCGCCAGGATGTTGGTCTGGAACGCAATGCCGTCGATGAGCGAGATGATGTCCGAGGCGCGTGCCGAGTCCGAAGCGATCTGCTGCATCGTCTGCTGCACCGAGGCAAAAGCCTGGTTGCCGTGCTCTCCTGCCTTCGCCGTCTGCTGCGCAATCGTGTTGCCCGAGTCGGACTTCTCGCCGACCAGCGAGGCGCTGCTGGCCAGCGCGTCGATGGCGTCGGATGTCTGCCGCAGCGACATCGCCTGCTGCTCGGTGCGCTCCGAAAGATCGGTATTGGCCTGCGATATTTCGTCGCTGGCGATCGACACCTCCTGCGCCCCGGCACGCACCTTGGTGACCACCTTGGTCAACGACTCCTGCATCTCGCGCATGGCCGTCATCAGGGGCGAAAACTCATCGGCCACCGGGTCGTGGATCAGCGTGGTGAGGTTGCCCACCCGCACATCGTCATTGAACTTGCGTGCCAGCGCCACCCGCCTGCGCAGCACACTGCCCACCCACCACGCCAGGGCCATCAGCCCCCCCACCACCAGCGCCACCGTGATGCCGAGCATCTGCTGCGCGGCCCCTGCGCTGTCGGCGATGGGGCCCGCGTCGGCCAACGTCGCTGCCTTGACCAGAATGGTGCTGAGACACCGGGACACCTGCCACGCCCCTAGCAGCACCAGCGCGGCCAGCGTGGTCGACAGGGCAAAAAGTTTCTGCGCAATGCTCAGCTTCTGCGTGAATCTCATAGGGGCGGTGCAAGGACGAAGATGGAGGGGAAAGCGGGTGCCAACGAAAACCGTCGAGCGAACGAGCGAACGAAGTGGCCTCGTGGTCGAGTGAGGCCGGTCAGCCCTTGACGGCGCCTGCAGTCAGCCCGGTGATGATCTGGCGCGCAGCCACAAAGGTGAAGATCAGCGGCGGAATGGCAATGAGGCTGCCCATGGCCATGACACGCCCCCAATCCACGCCCATGTCGGTGATGAAGAGCGATGCAGCCACCGGCAAAGTGCGGGTGTGGCGGTCGGTAAGCACCAGCGCCAGGATGAACTCGTTCCAGGCGATGCGAAACGTGAAGATCGACGCCGCAGCCAGGCCCGGCGCCATGAGCGGCAGCAGCACCTTGGTGAACACGCGGATGGGCCCGCAGCCGTCGATGGCGGCCGCTTCTTCCAGCTCGACAGGCACCTGCAGCACAAAGCCATAGAGCAGCCAGATCGTGAACGGCAGGTTCACCGCCACATACAGCAGCACCAAGCCCCACAGGCTGTTGACCAGATGCCATTCGTTCCAGATGAGGAACACCGGAATCGCCATGACAGCTAGCGGCACCGTTCTGAGCAGCAGCGTGGTGTACGCCAGCGCATGCCGCCCAGGGAAGCGAAAGCGCGCCAGGCCGTAAGCCGCCATGCAGCCCAGGACCAGGGTGACCGCCGTGGACACGATGCCCACGAACAGGCTGTTGTACAGGTAGCGGTCGAACTTGTCCTCTTGCAGGACGGCGCGGTAGTTCTCCAGCGTGGGCGTGAAGAGGAAGTTGAGCGGTTCCGCGAAGATGTCGACCTGCTGGCGCAGGCTGGTCGCAAAAATCACCACGATGGGAGCGATGCACAAAAAGGCCAGGCTCACCAGCATGGCGTAGTGGGCGGTGACGATCACGGGGGAGCGTTTCATGGACATGTCACGGCCTCGCTTACTTCTTGGCGTCCAGCGGGTTGGAGATGCGCAGCGCAGCAAACGACAGCGCGGCCACCACCACCAGCAACAGCACGGAGATCGCCGCGGCCACGCCCAATTGCTGGCCCACGAAGGCCGTCTTGTAGATGTGCAGGGCCAGGATCTCGGTCGAATCGCCAGGCCCGCCGAAAGTGAGCACGTAGATGACTTCCAGCACCCGGAAGGCATCCACCAGCCGCATCATCAAAGTGATGGCGATGACGTGCGCGATCATGGGCAGCTTCACCAGCGTGGTCATCTGCCACCAGTTCGCGCCGTCGATGCGCGACGCCTCGATCACGGCGCCATCCACGTTGGCCAGCGCCGCGACCATCATGATGAAAACGAACGGCGTCCACTGCCAGATGTCGGCAATCACAATGGCGGCGAACGCGAGCGTGGGGTCCGCCAGCCAGGTCAGCGGTGCGATCTTGAACAGGCCCAGCACGGCATTGATGAGGCCGAACTGCGCATCGAACATGTAGCGCCACGCCAGGCCCACGGCGATGGGCGCAATCATCATCGGCAGGATGAACAAGGTGCGGAAGACGGCCGTTCCGCGCACGGGCCGCTCGAGCGCCAGTGCCAGGGCGATGCCAAGCAGCATCTCAGCGGTGACGCAGACGCCCGCGAACAGCAGCGTCGTCCACAGCGATGACCAGACCCGCGGATTGGTGAAGGCAGCCGCAAAGGCGTCGAGGCCGACCCAGCGGGCTTCGCTCCACGGCGTGCCCATGCTCCAGTCGTACAGGCCCAGCTGAAAGGCCGACACGACCGGGTAGAGGCACGCCGCGGCCATGATCAGCGCGGCGGGCCCTACGTACAAAAGAGGAACCCAGGCGGGTGTGCGCATGCCGTGCGCTCCTCAGACCTTGTAGCCGGCTTCGCGCATGATCTGCGTGACTGGCGCCACCAGATCATTGAGCGCGGCCTCGGCGGTTTTCTTGCCGGTCAGCGCCTCCGAGATGCCCACGCCCAGCGCCTGCACAATGATCTTGTCCCAGACGGGAATGATCGGGCGCCAGTCGGGGTTGGAGTACTTGAGTGCCTCCTTGAAGGTGATGAACTCGGGGTACTGCCGCACCAGATCGGCGTCGGACATCGTCGAGTTGCGCGTGGGCGCGCCGCCCGCCTTGGTCACGGCCTTGTCCTGCGCCTTCGACGTCAGCCACTGCATGAGCAAGAAGCCCGCATCGGCGTTCTTGGCATTCCTGGCGATGGCCAGGCCCAGGCCGCCGGACTGCGACGCCCTGCGGGTGCCCATGGGGTGCAGCGCCCAGCTCACCTTGCCGACGACCTTCGACTTGGCCGGGTCGTTCACCAGGCCCGCGAGAGACGTCGAGTCGAGGTACATGGCGGCCTGCCCCTGCAAAAATGCCGTGTTGCTCTCGCCCTGCCCGTACCCGGCGATGCCCGCGGGGCCGGTGGCGACCACTTCCTGCAGAAACTTGAGTGCATCGACCCCGGCCTTGTCGTTGAAGCGCGCGCGCCACTGGTCGTCGAACACGCTGCCGCCCAGCGGGTTCAGGTGCAGCAGCCAGGCATGCACCGCCTGGTGCCCGGCCTGCCCACGCGACGCCAGTGCGCCGATGCCTTCCTTGTCCTTGATGACCCGGAGCAGCTGGCCGAACTCGGCATATGTCTCGGGGACCTTGAGGCTGTGCTTGGCAAAGATGTCCTTGCGGTATGCCAGGACGGATGTCTCTGCGCCGTACGGCAGGCCATAGAGCTTGGCGCCCGGTCCGGCCAGGTAGCCCTTTGGGCCGCCCACCAGGCCCAGGTTTTCCAGGTAGACCGGGATGATGTCCTTGATGTCGTAGGCGGGGTCGGCCAGTGCAGGGTTTTGAAAGAAAGGCTCCAGCGGCCGGATCAGGTTCTTGGCGACGTACTCGCCCTTCCACATCACCACATAGCAGCCCAGGTCGTAGTCGCCCTGTGTCTTGGCCATTTCCAAAAGCTGCTTTTCCTTCATGCGGCCCATGGCCAGGCGGTCTGTTTCCACCTTGATGCCGGTTTCCTTGGTGAACTCCGGCAGGATCTTCATCATGGCGTCGTAGTGCGGGTGCGAAGGCACGCTGAAGGTCACCGTCTGGCCTGCGTGCTTGGAGTAGCGGCTCTGCGCGTGGATGCCGCTGAAAGGCAGGCTGGCACCGAACACCGTGGCGCTGGCACTTTTTACGAAATCGCGTCTTTTCATGGGTGTCTCCTGGGGCGAAATGGTTGGGGCACGTCGAGAAGCTGTGTGAACGTATTCAAGGGTGCAGCGAGCTGCCGGATTCGGTGTCGAAGACGTGCATGTCCGCGGTGTCGAAGCCCAGCTCGATGCGCTGGTGCAACTGGCCCTGCGCATTGCCGGACAGCATGGCCGCCACGCGCTGGCCGGCTGGCGTGTTCATGTGGCCCACCACCTGGCTCTCGGTGCCCAGGTACTCCACGACATCCACGTTCAGGCTGAGCACGCTGTGGTGGTCGGCGCGGGGGCGCAGGGCCTGGGGACGCAGGCCCAGCGTGAGCGCCTGGTCCGCCCGCGGAGGCCTGGCCGCCAGCCAGTCGGGTGCGGTCCAGGCAAAGCCCTCGCCGCGCAGCACGCCAAGGCCTTGCTCCGTGGTGTAGCGGGCTTTGAAGAAATTCATGGTGGGTGTGCCGATGAACCCCGCCACGAACAGGCTGGCCGGGCGCGTGAACACTTCGGACGGCGTGCCGATCTGCTGGATGCGCCCCTTGTCGAAGATCACGATGCGCGACGCCAGCGTCATGGCCTCGACCTGGTCGTGGGTGACGTACACCGTGGTCTTGGCCAGCCTTTCGTGCAGCATGGCCAACTCGGCGCGCATGTGGCCCCGCAGCTTCGCGTCCAGGTTGGACAGCGGCTCGTCGAACAGGAACACCTTGGGCTCCCGCACGATGGACCGCCCAATGGCCACGCGCTGGCGCTGCCCGCCCGACAGCTCCTTGGGCTTGCGCTCCAGCAGGTGCTCGATGTTGAGAATACGGGCCGCGCCGGTCACCTTCTCGGCGATCTCTGCCTTGGACCGGCCCGAGAGCCGCAGCGCAAACGACATGTTCTCGGCGACATTCATGTGTGGATACAGCGCATAGTTCTGGAACACCATCGCGATGTCCCGGTCCATGGGGGCGGCGTGGGTGACGTCCTTGCCACCGATCAGGATCTGCCCTTGCGTGACCTCTTCGAGCCCCGCGATCATCCGCAGCGTGGTGCTCTTGCCGCACCCGGACTCGCCGAGCAACACGACGAATTCGCCTTCGTGGATCGCCAAGTCCATCTGCTGCACGACAGTCACGTCGCCGAAGCGCTTGACCACGTTGCGTAGTTCCAGTCCTGCCCTGTGTGCTCCTGTGCTTATCGTTGTGGTGTGGTTGCGGCCGGTGGCGGCGGCCCGAACTTCTTTTGCCACTGCGCGGCCGTGTAGCGCCGCACGCCCCAGCCCACAGGGCGCTGCTGGCTTGCTGGCGTGCCGGTGTCGGGGCCCCAGATGGCCTGGTAGGTGTCCATGCAGCGGCCTCGGTACTGCAGGTAGGCGAATGCCGTACCGAGTACCAGCCACCAAACGGCCAGCACGATCCACACCCACCGCGGTGCATCGGCCGCATAGAGGCCCAGGAAGATGGTGGCAATGGCCGCCAGCAGTGCGATGTAGCCACCGGCCTTGTGGACATACTCGAAAGTGACCCGCGTGGCCGTCATGTCGAAGTGGTCGCCGCGCATCTGCGCTGCGGTGGGGCCGCCCTTGGTGCCCCGTGCCCACGCCGACGCGATCTGCACGATCACCAGCCCCAGCACGCACCAGCCCATGGCGCCGTGAATGGCCGCCCCCTGGCCCGCCCCCCGGGCATTGCCCCAGGCAAGACCGATGCCCACCAGAATGATGGCGAAGCCGCTGTACTGCAGCGTGCGGTGCCCGTGCCACCAGGCCTTGTTGTCGCGCACGGTGGGCCAGTTCTGGCCCGGCATCACCTTGAAGAAGCGGGCCCACACAATGCCCAGGGGCAGCAACACCGCCCACGCCAGCACCATGGCGCGTGCATGCCAATAAGCCCAGGGGGCGATCTCGTGGTGCGTGGCCCCGCTGATGGGTGTCAACAGCCACTGCAGCAAATCATTCATGGGCGGCCCACCTCAAGCGCGGGACAGGACGCGCGACACATCCGGCTCGCGCTGTGTGGGAACGAAGCGCTCGAACTGCAGCGTCTCCATGTTGAAGTAGCCGAGCAGGTCGTTGTCCTGGCTGACGAACGCCAGCGGCCGCGTGGGATGAAAACTCAGGGCGATGGCCCGGGCATCCATCTGCACATGGGCCAGCTCCTGCAGCGTCGCCGGGTCCACGATCGACAGGCTGCGCGCGCCGTAGTTGGTCACTACCAGCCGACCATCGCGGTACAAGTACAGGCGCGTGGCATCGTCGCGCGACGGGGCCTGGTACTTCACCTGCATGGTCGCCGTGTCGATAGCGCACAGGGTGTTGCTCCAGCGGCAGGTCACATACAGCGTCTTCTCGTCGGCGCTCAGCGCGTAGCCCTCGGGCTTTTCGCCCGGCGAGCAGGCGACGGGCGCCACGGTGGCGTCGTGCGGGCGGATCTTGGTCACCGTGTGCGACAGCAGGTTCATCGAGTACGCCGTCTGCCCGTCGCGCGTCAGGGCGAACAGGTGGCTCTTGATACCGCCGGTGCTGACCGCCCGGCGGGGTGCGGTGTCGGTGGCGGGGTGGTCCAGCACGACAAGCTGCGCGCGGTCTTCGCTCAAAGCGTACAAACGGTCCTGCGCGTCCATCTGCATGCCGTGCAGCCGGTTGAAGGGCGCGATGTCGATGGTGCGGGCCAGCTCGCGGCGGGCGATGTCCACCTGGAAGATCTGCGTGCCGCCAAAGCCCAGGTGGCCGGATGTCTCGACACCGTAGTGGCCGATGTACGCGTAATGCTCGTTGGAGTCGATCACGAACTCGTGCGGAAAGTCAGGCAAATCGATGCTGGCCAGGCGCTCACCGCTGTCGATATCGTAGTAGCTCAGGCAGTGGCTGCACTTTTCCACCAGCAAAAGGATGTTGTGGGTCATGGTCGTGTGGCTCCGCGGGTATTGAGAACGATGCTGTAGAGCGACGTGCTGGCGGTGATGAACAGCGTGTCGCCCCGCGCGCCGCCGAAGGTCAGGTTGCCCACCTTTTCAGGCACCAGGATCTTTCCGAGCAGCGTTCCGTCGGGATGAAATATCTGTACGCTGTCCTCGCTGCTGGTGTAGATCCAGCCGCAGTGGTCCACCCGAAACCCGTCCGGTAGGCCGGGCGATATGTCGGCGAAGACGCGCGGGTTCTCCAGCGTGTGCCCCTTCACGTCAAACACCACGATGTGGTGGTGCCCGGTGCCGTCCGCACTCAAGGCTGCGGAGGTGTCGCTCACGTACAGCAAGCGCTCGTCGGGCGAAAACGCCAGGCCATTGGGTTCCTGCACGAAGTCGGATGCGGCATGCAGCTCGCCCGCCACAGGGTCATAGCAAAAGACATGGTTGGTCGGCAGCTCGCGCGGCGCCTTGTGGCCTTCGCGGTCGCTCAGGATTCCGTAGGGCGGGTCACTGAACCAGATGCAGCCATTGCTCTTTTGCACCACGACATCGTTGGGCGAGTTCAGCCGCCTTCCATTGAACTCGCGCACGACCACTTCGTCGATGGCGTCGGCGCGGACGACGCCCTGCACCTGCGGAGTGCGAACGATGGCGCGCAGACCATGCGAGCAGTGCAGCAGGTTGCCGTCGTTGTCCAGTACATGCCCGTTAGTGAACTCGACCTGTTCGCGCCACACCGACATGCCTTCGCTGGCAGACCAGCGCAGGATGCGGTTGTTGGGAATGTCGCTCCACAGCACCGAGTCGTCGTGCGGTAGCCAGACGGGGCCCTCGCTCCAGATGGCGCCGGTGCACAGCCGGCGCAGGGAGGCGCCCGCAAAGACCGGGGCCACGCGCGGGTCCAGGATCTGCAAGGCAGTGGAGGGTTCGGTCACGGTCATGCGGGTGTTCATGCGTGGATGTACGAGGTCTTCACGGTGGTGAAGAACTCCTTGGCGTGGGTGCCCTGCTCGCGGGGCCCGTAGCTGCTCGCCTTGCGCCCGCCGAAGGGCACGTGGTAGTCCACGCCGGCGGTGGGCAGGTTCACCATCACCATGCCGGCCTGCACATGGCGCTTGAAGTGCATGACGTGTTTGAGGCTGGCGGTGGCGATGCCGGCGGACAGGCCGAAGGGCGTGTCGTTGGCAACGTGCAGGGCCTCTTCGTAGTCCTTCACGCGGATGACGCTGGCCACCGGGCCGAAGATCTCCTCGCGGTTGATGCGCATGGCTGGCAGGCTGTCCACGAACAGCGTGGGCGCCATGAAGTAGCCCTTGTTTGCGCTACCGGTGTGGCAGCGGACCGGATGCCCGCCCAGGGCCAGGGTTGCGCCTTCGGCACGGCCGATCTCGGCGTACTCCAGGTCCTGCTCGAGCTGGCTTTGGCTGACCACAGGCCCCATGTCGGTGCCGATGGCACGGGCATCGCCCACCTTGATCTTCTGCAGGCGCTCTTGCAGCGCCGCCACGAACGCAGGGTAGATCTTGTCGGTGACGATCAGCCGGCTGGAGGCCGTGCAGCGCTGGCCCGTCGAGTAGAAACCGCTTTGCGCGCTGAGCTCGACAGCCTGGGCAAGGTCTGCATCGTCCAGCACGACCTGGGGGTTCTTGCCGCCCATTTCCACCTGCACTTTTTTGCCCAGCTGCGCGCACATCACCGAGATGCAGCGGCCCACGCCCACCGAGCCGGTGAAGCTGATGGCAGCGACGTCGGGGTGGCGGGTCATCGCCTCGCCCACCAGGCGCCCCTGGCCCATGACCAGGTTGAACACACCGGCAGGAATGCCGCTGCGCAGGATGATGTCGGACAGTGCCCAGGCGCAACCAGGCGCCAGCTCAGCGGGCTTCAAGACCACGCAGTTGCCAAAGGCCAGTGCGGGTGCGATCTTCCATGCGGGGATGGCGATCGGGAAGTTCCAGGGCGTGATCAGCCCCACCACGCCGACCGGCTCGCGGCTGACGTCCACGCCCACGCCGGGGCGGATCGATGGAAGCGTGTCTCCCGCCATCCGCAGGCATTCGCCGGCGAAGAACTTGAAGATATGGCCTGCCCGCGTGACCTCGCCAATGGCCTCGGGCAGCGTCTTGCCTTCCTCGCGGGCCAGCAGGTTGCCCAGCTCTTCCTTGCGGGCCAGTATCTCGGCAGCGATCTTTTCGAGCGCATCGTGCCGGGCCTGTATGCCTGTCTGGCTCCATGCGGCAAACGCATTTTTCGCCGCCAGCACTGCGGCATTCACATCGTCGGTATCGCCCTGGGCGTACTCGCCGATCACATCGGACACGTCGCTGGGGTTCGTGTTTGCTGCGTAGGCAGCGGCAGGCGCACGTTCGCCGTTGATGAGGTTGTCGTAACGAAGCATGTCGGTTCTTTCAGCGGGCCCAGCGGAGCACCAGGGGGTCCAGGCGCCGCGCGATGTCGATCAGTTGCGCGCGCACCTGGGGGTGAAGGGGCGGCCAGGGGTGCCGGGGGGCTTCGCAGGCGATCACGCCCCCCTCTTTCATCAGCGCCTTGGCAGCCAGAAAGCCGGCCTGACGGTTCTCGTGGTTGATCAGCGGCAGCCAGCGCTGGTACTGCGCAAAGGCTGCGTCGCGGTCGCCGCGGCGGTGCGCTTCGATGATGGGCCGGATGCCGTCCGCAAAGCCGGCACCGGTCATGGCGCCGGTGGCGCCTGCCTCCAGGTCGGCCAGCAGGGTGATGGCCTCTTCGCCGTCCCACGGGCCTTCGATGGCCTCGCCGCCCAGGGCGATCAGCTCGCGCAGCTTGCTGGCGGCACCGGCGGTTTCCAGCTTGAAGTAGCTGACGTGTTCGATGTCCTGGGCCATACGTGCCAAACAGGCGGGGGACAGCGGTGTGCCGGCGGCCGGCGCGTCCTGCACCATGATGGGAATGCGGATGGCGTCGGACACCTGCGCGTAGAACGCATGGATCTGCGCCTCGCTGAAGCGGAACGTGGCACCGTGGTAGGGCGGCATCACCATCACCATGGCGGCGCCCATGTCCTGCGCCCGGCGGCTGCGTGCGGCGCAGATGGCCGTGCCGGTGTGGGTGGTCGTGACGATGACGGGCACGCGGCCTGCCACATGCTCAAGCACGGTGCGGGTCAAGGTCTCGCGCTCATCGTCCGAGACCAGGAACTGCTCGGAAAAGTTGGCCAGGATGCACAGGCCGTCGACGCCGGAGTCGATCATGAAGTCCACACACCGCTTCTGGCTCGCAAGGTCCAGGGTGCCGTCTTCATGGAACGTGGTCGGGGCCACAGGGAAGATACCGCGGTAGCGCGGGCTGGAGAGTCCGGGCATGCTGTTCACTCGGTGATGTCGAACTGATCCAGGTACTCTGTCTTGAGCGTCAACCCCAGGCCCGGCACGTCGTCCTTGAGCTGGATGAAACCCTTCTCCGCAATCGGCTCGCCATCGAAGATGTACCAGAACAGCTCGTTGCCCACCTCAACGTCGAAGATGGGGAAGTACTCGGCCATGGGCGACGCCAGGGTGCTCATGGTGAGGTGGTAGTTGTGCATCTGCCCCGCGTGCGGGACGACGGGCACGCTGTAGGCCTCGCACAGCGCGTTGATCTTGTGGGCTGCAGTGATGCCGCCCACGCGGTTGGTGTCGTACTGCACCACGCTCACCGCCTTTTTATCGAGCAGTTGTTTGAAACCGTAGAGGCTGAACTCGTGCTCCCCGCCCGAGATCGGGATGCTGGTGAGCTGGTTCAGCTCGGCATAGCCATCGATGTCGTCTGCGATGACGGGCTCTTCCAGCCAGCGGGGTTCGAACTTTTCGAGCTTGGGCAAGATGCGCTTGGCGTACTCGACGTTCCAGCCCATGTAGCACTCGAGCATGAGGTCGTTGTCATAGCCGATCACTTCGCGCACGGCTTCGACGGACTTGAGGTTCTCCCTCACGCCCTGCTGCAGGTGCGCTGGGCCGTAGCCAAAGCGCATCTTGAAGGCGGTGAAACCCTGCTCCAGAAATTTGTGCGCCTCTTCCTGCATGTCGTCGAGGTTGGTGCGGTACAGCTTGGAGTAGTAGCACGGGATTTTTTCCTTGGTCCGCCCGCCCAGCAGCTTGAACACGGGCTTGTTCACGCTCTTGCCCAGGATGTCCCAGATGGCCAGGTCCACCGCAGAGATCGCCGCCATCGTCACGCCCTTGCGGCCCCAGGCATGGGTGGCGCGGTACATGCGCTGCCACAGGTATTCGTAGTCCCACGGGTCCTGGCCGATCACCAGCGGCGCCAGGTACTGGTCGATGATGGCTTTGGCGATGGTGGGTGCGAGCGCCACGTTGCCCAGGCCCACGATGCCGTCGTCGGTTTCGATCTCGACCACCGTCCACGCATGGAAGCGGAAGGTGCTCATGGTCTCCTGCGGCGCATACAGCAGGTCCATGGCGTTGGAGCAGAAGTTGCTCTGCGGCGGCACGGTCTTGCCCTTCCAATTAAAAACACGAGCGCGGACGGATTTGATTTTCATGATGTTGCGCGTCTTCTTTGTCGTCAGTGGGTGGCGGAGAGCCGTTGGCGGGCCTGCCATTGGCTCAGGCCCATGCGGGTGGCGATCTGAAAGGCGTTGTGCGTCGCGTTGACATCCGCACTCCCCTTGCCAGCGATGTCGAAGGCGGTGCCGTGGGCCGGTGTGGTGATGGGCACAGGCAGCCCTCCCTGCACCGTGACGCCTTTGCTGAAGCCCATGAGCTTGATGGCGATCTGCCCCTGGTCGTGGTACATGGTCACGATGGCCTGGTAGAGGCCGTCGCGGGCCTTGAGGAAGATCGTGTCGGCCGGGAACGGGCCATCCACCGGAAACCCGCTGTCCCTGAGCTGCTGGACCGCGGGGGCGATGGTGTCGATCTCCTCCCGCCCGCACATGCCTCCGTCGCCGCCATGCGGGTTGAACGCAGCCACCGCCACTTTGGGCTGCGGGTTGCCGCTGGCCTGCAGCGATTGGTAGATGAGCCGGGCGGCGGCGACGATGCGCTCCTGGCTCAGCATCCGGGCGGCGTCCTTGAGCGGGATGTGCGAGGAGACCCGCGACGTCCAGAGGTCGCCCAGCGTGTTGAACTCGCAGAAGTAGCCCTCCACACCGAGGTACTCGGCAAAGTGGTGCAGCTCGTCTTCGTGCGCCAGGCCGCCGAGCTTCATGGCGTGCTTGTTCAGCGGCGCAAAGCAGATGGCGTCCACCTCGCCCGCTAGGGCGCCATCCATGCACCCGTTGAGCACCCGAAGCACCGACGCTCCGCAGTCCGCACTGGTCTGGCCGAGGCTTACCTGCTCGGGACGGATGGTTGCAACGCTCAGGAAGGCGGGGTGAACGGTGTCCGCGCGGCTGCGGATGCCTGCAAGGCTCTCGGCCGGCTGCGTGACCACATTGACTCCGGCAATACGCTGGCCCTCTTGCCACACCCAGGGGTCCCCCACCACCACGATGTTGGCCTGGCTGGTGATGCCGGGTGTGTCCAGCAGTTTGGCGATCAGTTCAGGGCCTATGCCGGCAGGGTCGCCGAGGGTGATGGCAACGACGGGCTTGGTGGTCTTCATCATGTGGCAGGGGTTACAAAAAGCTTCAGGAGTCGGATTTGGGGGCGA
>Ga0209023_10006386_pt1 | contig 12456 bp, 12 predicted proteins | sample LakOneMetagenome_FD_187468 | JGI IMG/M metagenome (GOLD analysis project Ga0209023, IMG submission 187468) | Freshwater and sediment microbial communities from Lake Erie, Canada (SPAdes) (version 2) | ecosystem: Environmental > Aquatic > Freshwater > Lentic | place: Lake Erie, Canada... | reverse complement strand
ACGAACGCCAAGATGATCAACGGCGACTGGGTGCTCAACGGCTCGAAGATGTGGATCACCAACGGAGGCATCGCCGACGTCGCCGTGGTCTGGGCGCGGACCGAGGACGGCGTCCGGGGCTTCGTCGTCCCGACCGACACTCCCGGATTCTCGGCCAACAACATCCACCTGAAGAGCTCACTGCGCGCCTCGGTAACGTCCGAGCTCGTCTTCGACGACGTCCACCTCCCGGCCAGTGCCGTGCTCCCCGGCGTGGCCAGCATGCGTGGGCCGCTGTCGTGCCTCAACGAGGCCCGCTTCGGCATCCTCTGGGGCGTCGTCGGTGCCGGCCGAGCCTGCTACGAAGCAGCACTCGACTACACACTCGGCCGAGTGCAGTTCGACAAGCCGATCGCCGGCTTCCAGCTCACCCAGCGCAAGCTCGTCGAGATGGCGGTCGCGGTGAACCGCAGCTACCTCGTCGCTCTCCACCTCGGCCGGTTGAAGGACGAAGGCCTCATCACCCCCGCGCAGGTCAGCTTCGGCAAGCTCGACAACGTTCGCCAGGCAATGGACGTTGCCCGGGATGCCCGCTCGACCCTCGGCGCCAATGGCATCACCCTCGAGTACCCCGTCATCCGGCACATGAACAACCTCGAGTCCGTGTACACCTACGAGGGCACCAACGAGATCCACACGTTGATCCTCGGCCAGGCCATCACCGGCCTCGCCGCGTTCCGATAGGGGAGCGATGAACCTCGACGAACTGCCCGGCTTCGAGCTCGGCCAACGGACGGTCGCGTTCGACGATCGCACCACCATCCTCTACGCACTGTGCGCCGGTGCCACCAACGACGAACTCGACCTGGTATGGGAGCAGCAGCAGCAGTTGCGACCGCTGCCGGCGCTGGCCACTTCGCTCGGGCTGTGGGCCGTCGAAGCGGCCGGTGACCTCGGCGCCTACGACCGGCGCAAGTCGCTCCACGTCGGCCAACGACTGCGGACACTGCAGCCGATGCCGCCGTCCGGTGAGATCGACATGTCGGCACGCATCGAATCGGTGATCGACAAGGGCCGGGCGGCGATCGTCGAGATCGCCGTGACCTCGCCGTACTTCGAGCTCGGCTACACGATCTTCCTGCCCGGATACGGCGGGTTCGGCGGCGACCCCGGCGTCAGTGCCGCACCCGCTGCGGCGTTCGAACCGACGTCGTCCGCGTCGGTGCCGACCGATGAACGGCTGGCGCTGCTCTATCGGCTGACCGGCGACAGGCACCCGGTGCACGTCGACCCGGTGACTGCTGCCGACAACGGCTTCGAACGTCCGATCCTTCATGGGCTGTGCACCCTCGCGATTGCGAGTCACGCCGTCGCCCGACTCGTCGGTGCACACCCGGCCGACCTGACAACACTCGCCGCCCGCTTCGCCGCCCCCGTGACGCCGGGCGACGTCCTCGACGTGCGTGCCTCAGGCGACGCCAAATCAGCCCGCTTCGACGTGCTCGTCGGCGATCGCGTGGTCCTCAAGGATGGCACTGCCGCCTTCTGACCTCCGTTCCGACGCGCTACGGCCGGATGGGCCACCGCTCGCTTGGGAGACCCCGAGGTGTGTCCGTCCCTGCGACCGTCGATGTCTGCCGGGCGTACGGTTTGAGATGCACAGCATCCTGCCCGTTGACGCAGGAATTCTGGCTCTCCGACCCGATCCGCGGGTGAGTAGCTGACCATCCGCGGGTGCACGCCGTTGCCCGGCGGGTTTCCGGCTGTGTGAACGTGCTCCAGCTTCTTGGACACGGTCAGCGGCGGCTCACAGCGACGGCGCCAGGGTGGTCCGAAGGTCACGGACGCCTAGTCTCATTTCGTTGCATTGCGCGCTGTCAGCGGCGGACGCTGTTGGCCGGCGCCACCGTGCCGAGGTAGGTGTCGATGCGTTGGTTGGCGATGTGTTCTTCGTCGTCGAGTGCGCCGACGTAGGTGGAGACGAGCGTCTCGACGCTGTGTCCGAGTCGTCGAGCGGTTTCGCCGAGGGGCATGCCGGCGCGGAGCCATGTGGTCGCGGCGGCGTGTCGGCAGTCGTAGACGCGCAACGGTTGCTGGCCGACCGACTCGAGTGCACGGTGCCATGCTCGGGCCCAGTTCGATCCGCTCGGCATGGTGTTGTTGCGGGTGCGGAACAGCAGCCGGTCTGGTGACGTGAACTTGTTCTCCTCGATCCACTCGCGCAGGATGTTGACGAGCACGGGAGGGATCGGCACAGTGCGCGGTCCGGTCTTTGGTTCGCCGGTCTCGTCGAAGGAGATGTCGGCTTCGGTGACATCGAGCCGCCCCCAGCCTTCGGTGGGTAGCTCGACGGATCGGACTCGGAGCATGACGACTTCGGATGGTCGCAGGCCGGCGTAGTAAGCCACTGCGGTCATCACCCGGTACGTCCTGCTGGCGGGTTGTTGGGTGACGATCGCGTTGATCGCTTCGGCCATCACTGCCGGGCCCGGAAGGGTCCGGATGTCGACGCTTCGCCTCGTTCGCGACACCTTCCGGCGTGCCCGCGACTTGGATCGCTGCGGCCATACATCCGCAGCCGCGGCACCGGCTTCGATCGCCGATTGGATCGAGGCGCGAGCGACGATGCGGATCCTGTTGGCGGTGTTCGCTGCCATGGGTGTCCCGTCGAGCTTGAGGCTGAGCTTGCGATCGATGTCGGCGATGCGTTCCCGATCGAGCTCGCCGAGCGTCAGGCAGTGCTTGGCCATCCACCGCTCAAGCATCACGTTCCAGTTGGCGTCGGAACCAGGGGACAGGGCCGTGTACAGGTAGACGCGCAGCTCCTCCGGTGGCGTCGCACCGGCCCGTACGGCGATGGTTGTGAATCTGGCGAGTGCCTCGGCCGCCGACGCGCGGGTTCGCGGTTGCCATTCCTGCCATTGCTCGGCGAGCCAACGTCGTGCCCACTCATGCACACGAAGATCCGACAGTGGTGTCTGCCACGCCTGTGGTTCGCCGCTGGTCTCGTCGAAACGTCCGCCGTCCTGCACGGCCTGGAGGAGCCGACCGCGGTACCGGTCGGCCTCGATCCGGGTGCGGAACGACTTGCTGCGGTGCCGGCCGTCGATCGTGTAGCGCACCACCCACGGCAGCTTCGCCTGTGCGGTCGAACGGCGATCCTGGACCCCGTAGATCTTGACCACCTGCATCGGCCGGATCATCAGACATCACCCCCAGCGATCTCACCGTCATCGACCGCGAGTGACCCGCAGTCTTGGGAAGGCCTTGGGAAGACCGTAGCCCACACCACACTCTCAGAGCCCCTGACCAGGTCGAACACAGGTTCTGACCGTCGGGTTCCTAAATCGCAGGTCGGAGGTTCGAATCCTCCCGGGGGCGCAAAGAAATATAGTGTGAGCAGGAAGGATGTACTTTTGGCAAGCGAGCTCGATTTGCACCGTTGACAGACATCGAGTGGCATTCCCCGCCCTGATTGGGAAGGGTGGGGGAAGAAATGGGCTCGGTTCGCTGTGTGAGCCGGGGGGTTTTCACCACCTCGATGTTGTGCGTGCGGCCGAGATCCCGGTCGGCCCGCCCGGCCCGGTCTCGTGAACATCTGGACGCCGAACCGGCTGACCGGTCATAGAGTGACGTGGCCGGCGCAATGCCACCGGAGCGAAGGAGTCACCATGGATCTCGTTGGCCGTCTCGTCGCAGGGGCCCGATCCTGGGCCTCCCTGCTCGTCCAGCCCGCGTCCGCGCATTGCGACACCGAGGACGGGCCTGCTGTGCAGGACGCTCGGCGTGCGCTCGAAACGGGCAACGCCAACATCGCCCTGAAGTGGGTGCACGCCGAGGGAGAGGCCGAGGTGCGCGTCGCCTTCGACAAGGCTCGCGCCGCACGCGGCGAGGACGGAGCGGACCAGGCCGAGCGCCAGTTCCTGGAGACGCTCGTCCGAGTCCACCGGGCGGGTGAGGGCGCCGAGTTCGACGGGATCAAGCCGACCGGCACCGATTTGCCGCCCGAGGTCGTGGCAGCAGATGCCGCGTTGGAGGCTGGGACGATCGAGCCGCTGCGTGGGCTCATACCCGACGACCGCTGGCCCGAACTGGAGAAGCGCTTCGCGGTGGTGCTCGGCAAGAAGGGGTTCGACGTCGACGACCTCGACGCGGCCCGCGACTACGTTGCGTCCTACGTCTACTTCTACAAGTACGCCGAGGGTGAAGACGGGCACGATCACGCCGGCGGCCACGTACCCCACCACTGATGCAACACCTTGCCCTGTGGCTGACCCGCGTCCAGTCGGAATCGATGACGCCCTGCCTTCGCGACGGGCAGCTCGTGTGGACTATCCGATGCCGATCCGATCGCAGTCTCCGCCGGGGTGCGGTGGTCGCGGTCGACTCCCGCGAGCTCGGTTTTCGCATCGTCAAGCGGATCGTCGGCTTGCCGGGCGAACATCTACGTTTCGAGGGCAGCGAGCTGTGGGTTGACGGGCGCCCGGTCGCTGAGCCGTACGCCATCCACTCTTCCTTTCGGGGCACCTTCGACGTGCCAGAGGGCCACTACCTGCTGCTCGGTGATAATCGCGTCGCCTCCAACGATGCGCGCGCCTGGCGCCGTCCATACGTGGCGCGCACCGAGATCGTCGGTGTGCTGCTCCAACGAAACCGTGACCGGTCGCCTGACCGTCGGGGCGATCCGGCGCCACTTGTCAAACACCTCCGTCAGTTTCACATCTGGATGTGGTGAGACTCCACAATGCCGAGGGCGCCAAGAACAATCGTCCCACGACTGAAAGGCCGTGGGCTCGGTGCCTGGCACCCCGCGGGTTCGCCGACCGGCCTGGGATCCAGTCGGTCAGTCGTTGACGAGGCCGGAGGCGAGGCGTTCGAAGCAGTGTGCGACTTGTTGTGGGAGCGCGGTGGTACCGCCGCCCGCTAGCCAGTGACGTAGTGACGCCCGCATTGCAGCCAAGGCGGCTGCGGCGAGGAGTCGGGGGGTGATGTCGCGGTCGGTCTCGAGTCCCATTCGGTCGGTGAGCGCCATCGCGACTGCGTCTTCCCAGCCTGCCTGGAGTTGCAGGCTGCGGGCGTACACCGATGGGGTGGTGGCCATGATGCGGAACCGGCGGAGTAGCTGGGGCCGTTCGATCTCGTAGTCCGCTGCGACGGCCACAAAGGCGTTCTGCAACGCCGTCCATGGCGCTTCGTCGACAGGCCGGCCGGCGAGCGATTCGGTGATTCGGGCGAGCCGGGCGGCGTAGTCCGCCAACACGACATCTTCCTTGGTCGAGTAGTAGTGGAAGAAGGTACGCGGCGCGATGTCGACCGCAGCGGTGATGTCATCGATCGTGGTTGCCTCGAAACCGTTCTGTTCGAACAGTTCGAGCGCTGCGCCCTCGATCCGGCGGCGAGTGTCGAGCTTCTTGCGTTCCCGAAGACCTTCAGTTCGCACCGTGACCCCTTTCCGTGTTGTTGCATTCATAGCATAGTTGCAATGACTGCACATTTGTGTACATTGAGTGTCACCTCTTCAGAGATGAGATCGCAATGTCGACATGGCTGCACCGCATCGGTTCGTTCTCCTCCCGCAACCGCCGTCTGGTGCTGGTGGCATGGATCGTGGTGGCCGTGGGACTGGCGCTGTTGAACCGAACGGTGGGTGGCGTCGCGGTCGACAACTTCGAGGTGCCCGGTGTCGAGTCCCAAGCAGCGACCGACATGTTGCAGGAACGCTTCCCAGAGAAAGCCGGAGCAACGGCGATGGTCGTGTTCCACACCGACACTGGCGCGATCACCGACCCGGCGCTGGCTGTCGGTGTCACCGCAACCATCGACGAGGTTCGTGCACTTCCGCATGTGCTTGCGGTGACCGAGCCCCTCGCCAGTCCCCGCTCGATCTCTCCCGATGCCTCCACGGCGTTCGCGTCGGTGCAGTTCGACGGCACAACGGCCGATCTGGGCCGGAGCACGCTCGACGCGCTGCTCGACACCGCCGACCCGGCACGAGCGGCCGGGGTGCAGGTCGAGTTCGGCGGCGAACTCCCCACGGTGCTCAAGGAAGAGTCCACCGGACCATCTGAGGCGATCGGCGTCATCGCCGCCCTGATCATCTTGTTGATCACGTTCCGCAGCCTCATCGCGATGGCCCTCCCACTGGTCACCGCCCTGACCGGGCTACTCACCGGGCTGTCCGTGATCGGCCTGTTGGGCGGGTGGATCGACATCCCATCGGTCGCCCCCAGGCTCGGCACAATGATCGGTCTCGGTGTCGGCATCGACTACGCCCTGTTCATCCTGAGCCGCCACCGCGACAACCTCGCGGCAGGCATGGACATCGACGAGTCAATCGGACGCACGAACGCGACGGCCGGCAACGCGGTCGTCATCGCCGGCAGCACCGTGGTCGTCGCGATCCTCGGGCTGCAACTCGCCGGTATCCCGTTCGTCGCCGCCCTCGGCTACTCGGCCTCGATCGTCGTGGCGATCGCCGTCCTCGTTGCGGTCACGTTGCTCCCGGCCCTGCTCGGCTTCGCCGGCACCCGCGTCCTGTCACGCTCGCAGCGCGAGCACACCGCCACCTCTGACGCGGGCCACAGCGGATGGGTCCGGTGGGCGCACTGGGTGGCATACCACCCGTGGCGTTCCAGCATCGCTGCCACGACCGTGCTGCTCGCGCTCTCGGTCCCGATGCTCGGCATGCAGCTCGGCCAGGCTGACGCCGGTACTGCTCCCACCAGCACCACTCAGCGTCGCGCCTACGACCTGCTCGCCGACGGCTTCGGTGCCGGGTTCAACGGACCCCTCCTGCTCGTCGTCGACCTCGGGCCGACACCCGACCCGACGATCATCGACCGGATCACCGCCGCAGTCACCGCTGATGCAGGAGTCCAAGCGGTCTCGCCAGCGCAGGTCAACACGGCCGGCGACACGGCGATCATCACCGCGATCCCGAGCACCAAACCCCAGGACGCGGCCACCAGTGATCTCGTGCACCGACTGCGCGACACCACGCTGCCCGGCGTCACCGCCGACGCGACGGCCACCGTGCTCGTCGGTGGACCGACGGCCGGGTTCATCGATCAGTCCGACAAGATCTCCGGCCGGCTCCCATGGTTCATCGGCGCCGTGGTGGCGATGTCGTTCCTGCTGCTGATGATCGTGTTCCGCTCGATCCTGGTTCCCCTCAAAGCGGCGCTGCTCAACCTGTTGTCGATCGGTGCCGCCTACGGCGTCGTCGTCGCTGTCTTCCAATGGGGCTGGGGGCGCGGCCTCATCGGTCTCGACGAGGCAGTGCCCATTGCCTCGTTCGTGCCGATGATGATGTTCGCGATCCTGTTCGGGCTCTCGATGGACTACGAGGTCTTCATCCTCTCCCGCATCCGTGAGGAGTACCACAGTGGCCACACCAACATCGACAGCGTCGTCGAGGGCCTCGGCGCCACCGCCAAGGTGATCACCGCTGCCGCGATGATCATGATCAGTGTCTTTCTCGGTTTCGTCGCCAGCCCCGATCCCATCGTCAAGATGATGGGCGTCGGTCTCGCCACCGCCGTCGCCGTCGACGCCACGATCGTGCGCATGGTCCTTGTGCCATCCACGATGGCACTTGTGGGCGACGCCAACTGGTGGCTTCCCCGGTGGCTCGACCGGTTTCTCCCCCATATCGACCTCGAGAACGAGCCGGCAACGACTGCCATCACACAGATCGACACGGTCACCCGATGACACCTCTGCCGATACTCCCCGACGGACTCGAGCTCGTCCGCACCACACCCGAATTCGACCAGCACACCACCCCCGCCGGACTGCTCGGCGCCCACCGAACCGCACCCGACGTCTGGGGTCGACTCGTCGTCCACACTGGTGAGACGAGCTTCGCGTTCGACGACCAACCGGCAACGATCCACCAATTGAGCGCAGGAGACTCGATCGCGATCGCCCCGCAACGTCCACACCGCGTGATCCTCACCGGCCCTGTGCGCTTCGTCGTCGAGTTCCACCGAGCGACGGCGGACACATCCGAGCCCCCATCGGCAGAAGTCGTAGACCTCGACGGCACCGCACTGCCCGGCACGGCAGCCGAACGAAACGACCATTCATGACCGACAACTTGGCGATCTCCGTACACGGCCTGACGAAGTCGTTCGGCGACCGACACGCCGTCGACAACCTCACCTTCGACCTCCAGCGAAGCAACGTCACCGGCTTTGTCGGCCCCAACGGCGCCGGCAAGAGCACCACCATCCGCATGCTGCTCGGCCTCATCCAACCCAGCGCCGGAACCGCCACCGTGCTCGGCCACCCGATCAGCGACCCTCGCGCCTACCTGAGCCGGGTCGGTGCCCTCGTCGAGGCACCCGCCTTCTACCCGCAGCTCTCCGGCTACCGGAACCTCCTCGCGCTCACCCGCTTGGCCCGGCTACCTGCGTCGCGTATCAATGAGGTAGTCGACATCGCCGGCCTCACCGATCGAGGCAAGGACCGCTTCAAGGACTACTCGCTCGGAATGAAGCAGCGGCTCGGCATCGCCGCCGCATTGCTCCAGAATCCGGAGCTGCTGATCCTCGACGAGCCGACCAACGGCCTCGACCCCGCCGGCATCGTCGAGATCCGCATGCTCTTGCGCGAACTCAGCCAACAAGGAACCTCGGTGCTCGTCTCGAGCCACAACCTCTCGGAGATCCAAGCCGTCTGCCACGAGATCGTGCTGATCAAGAACGGCGGACTGCTGTGGTCCGGACCGATCGACACACTGCTCGCCAGCCACGGCGCCACCCTCGTCGTCGCCCCCGAACACGCAACAGACATCGGCGCCCTCGCCGCACTCGTCGCCAACGCCGGCTATACCGCCAGCACCCGCGACGACCACCTCGAGATCCGCGCCCCCCAGTCCTGGGCGGCAGAACTCAACCGGCAAGCAATGAACGCCGGCATCACCCTGCGCGAACTTGCGATGCGCGACGCCAACCTCGAGCAGACCTTCCTCGACCTCACCGATACCGGAGTCACCCCATGATCGCCGCGTTCCGATCCGAATGGGTCAAACTCACCCGCCGCAACTTCGCTCTCGGTGCAATCACCGCGCTCGTCGGCTTCAGCATCGCCATCACCGCTGTGAGCATCCTGCGAGCGAACGACGCCGGCACACACTCGGGCCCAATGGGCAAGATCAGCCTCGACGACCTCGCAAGCCCCGGCGGCTGGCTCGCCGGCCTCGGAGCGGCCTCCACATTCCTCGGGCTCGTCACCCTCGCCATCTTCGCGTCCAACATCGCCGGCGACTTCACCACCGGAACAATCCGCTCCGTGCTGGTCATCGAACCCAGACGACTCCGCGTTCTGGCCGGCAAGGTCGTCGCACTCACCTCCTTCATCGCGGTCGGCCTCGCGATCGCGGCCGGGCTCGTCGCCGCGGTCGCGTTCCCCCTCGCCGCCAAGGAGAACATCAGCACCTCGGCCTGGACGACCACCAGCGCCGTGACCGAAGGTCTCTCGGCGTTTGTTAACGTGTTGTTGTCTTGCCTCGCGTGGGGTGCGTTCGGTGCCATGCTCGGCATGGTCACGAAGTCGTCCGCCATCGCCATTGCGGCTGGCGTCGGCTACTTCCTCCTCGGCGAGCAGCTCCTTCTCAACTCGCTCTGGCCATCGACCGAAGAGTGGCTTCCCGCGAGCGCCATGTCCGCACTCGCCGACGGCGGAAACACCGCAATCAGCTTCGGTACCGCCGTCCTGCTTGTCGCCGCATACGCGGTCGGCGCCTACCTCCTCGCAGCGACCTCATTCGCCCGACGCGACATCACGGCCTGACCGTGGCGTTGCTCCCGTGCCCGGCCCGGGTGGGTGACAACACCGCGACGAGGAAGTCGGCGTCACGCGCGAACGGCCGCAGGTCCCATGAGGAGAGCAACAGGGACTGTCAGAGCGAATCAGCGGAGGGTGATCCCTCTCGTTCCTCGAAAAGATGGGCGAAGCAGGGTGATTCCCCTCCCAGGTCGGTCGGATCGGCCTTCGGCTTTCCCTTCGCTTCGGAGACCGTCGTGTCCGGCATCTCGTCGTGGGCCCGGTTCGTGGCGAGTTGGACGAGTCGGGCGAGAGCACCGAGCCCTCTGGAGACGTAGCCGTCGGGCAGCACGATCACGGGCACGATTGGCCGGGGAAGGGCCAACCACTCGTCTTGCCACCGTGAGGCGGTGGGCTCGTCTTCGTTGATCGCGCCCAGGCTCAACAGTGTTTCCGGATCGGCCAGGTCCGCCTGATGCATCCAGTAGGCGGCGAATAGGCGCTGTCGCAGACGAGGCCGATCGACTGTGGGCGTCGCAGCGTAGGCCAACGTTGCTCGACGGGTGTTCGATTGGATTGCTGGGAGGGTGAGCTGGTTGGCTTCGCCATCTGTGAGCAGGCTGCGGATCTGGTCGAGTTCGCCTCGGAGCTCGTCTCGCTGATCTCCGATCAAGTCGAGTCCTTGGCTTGGGATGTCTGGGGCGTGCTCGACGGCGCGCCAGTCGACATCTGCGAACCCGTGGCGTTCGAGGTAACCGACGCGAGCGCTGGCGAGCGCGCTGAACGGGCAGTTGAAGTCGCCGTAGACGATGAGCTTGGGGCGCTGGTCTACCAACACGAAGCTCTCCTTTGTTCTAGTTGTGACTAGAACTATAGGCGTGCGTTACGGTGGGTACGTGAACGCGTCGGACCCGTCAACAGCTGACCGTACCGATACGACGCTCGATCCAAGGAGCGATACGTGACCACATTCCTGCTGCCCACCGAACCGATCACGTCGTTGGTCGCCTATTTGGCGACCGATACCGGGGGTCAGGGCATCCGGCGCGCCCGGGATCTCGGAGCGGCTGCAACGATCGACGAGGTGCTGAGGTCGGGGTTGCGTGGCCGTGGGGGAGGTGGGTTCCCCACTGGCCAGAAGTGGGCGGGTGTGGCCGCGCAGACCGGTGGTCGGCGGTATCTGGTGTGCAACGGCGCCGAGGGCGAGCCGGGCACGTTCAAGGATCGGGCGCTGCTGCGTGCGAACCCGTATCAGCTGGTCGAGGGTCTGGTGATCGCGGCGTTCGCGGTGGGGGCCGACGAGGCGTTCATCTGTCTGAAGGCCAGCTTCGAGCGCGAGATCGCCGGTGTCACTCGTGCCGTGCAGGAGTTCCAGGCGGCAGGCATCTGTACCGATTGCAAGGTCACCATCGTGGCGGGGCCCGAGGAGTACTTGTTCGGTGAGGAGAAGGCGATGCTCGAGGTCATCGAGGGCAATGAGCCGTTGCCGCGCTGGCTGCCGCCGCATCTGCACGGCCTGTTCGCCACTGCACCGCAACTCGGATGGCAGTCCCACGATCGTCAGCCGGGGCAGATGGCCGGTTCGGGCTCCAACCCGACGATGGTCAACAACGTCGAGACCCTGTCGAACGTCCCGCACATCCTCGCCAGAGGGGCTGTCTGGTTCCGTTCGATGGGGACCGCCGGGTCGCCTGGCACCATTGTCACCACCGTCGTCGGCGACGTCATCGCGCCCGACGTTGGCGAGGTCGAGATGGGAACGCCGTTGCGTGCTGTCATCGACGCCGTGGGCAGCGGTGTGACGCCGGGACGAACGGTCAAGGCCGTCTTCTCCGGAGTGGCGAACGCAGTGGTGACGGCAGCCGACCTCGACGTGCCGGTCAGCTTCGAGGGCTTCCACGCGATCGGCAGCGGGATGGGTTCTGCCGGTTTCATCGTCTACGACGACACCGCGTGCATGGTCGACGCGGCCTACCGCTTCTCCCGCTTCCTCTCCATCGAATCGTGTGGTCAGTGCCCGCCGTGCAAGCTCGGTTCGAGCGCGATCACCGAACACCTCGAGCGCCTCGAGACCGGCGCCGGCGACGACCGAGACCTCAGTGCAATCGCCGGATGGTTGGAGCACGTCACCGACGGCAACCGCTGCTTCCTCGCCGTGGAGGAACAGGTCATGGTCAGCAGCATCCTGCGGGCGTTCCCGGACGAGTTCGCCGAACACATCGAACTGCACCGGTGTCCTCGCCCCCGGCGACTGCCGATCCCCAAGCTGGTCGACCTCGCGGACGGTCGTGCGGTCTACGACGAATCCTTCTGGCGCAAGCAACCCGACTGGACCTTCGCACCCGAAGGCGACGCAGCGGACAAGGCCGCGCGGTGACCTCGATCCAGGATGTGACTGATGGTGTCATCACAACCGGTCGTCGTTGCGACGATGGCGCGACACGGAGGGTAGATCTGTGACCGGCCCGATGGACACGCTGGTCGAGCGGATGCGACAGCTGCACGATGCCGGTTGGGTCGAGCAGTTCGCGGTCGACGATGGCGGGCTGCGCTGTGACAGCTGTTCCTGCTGGGCCGCTCCGGAGGACGTCGATGTGAACGAGGTGTACCGCTTCGAGGGCGCCAGCGATCCCGGCGACGAGTCGATCCTCTTCGCGATCTCGATGCCCTGTGGTCATCGCGGTACCCTCCCAGCGTCCTACGGGCGGG
>Ga0209023_10006385_pt1 | contig 12457 bp, 12 predicted proteins | sample LakOneMetagenome_FD_187468 | JGI IMG/M metagenome (GOLD analysis project Ga0209023, IMG submission 187468) | Freshwater and sediment microbial communities from Lake Erie, Canada (SPAdes) (version 2) | ecosystem: Environmental > Aquatic > Freshwater > Lentic | place: Lake Erie, Canada... | reverse complement strand
GCGAAGGCCTGTTCGTCCTCGCGCTTCACCGCGGTCTGCACCGGTGTCGCCAGCGCGGCTTCGAGCCCGTCGATCAGCGCGACCAGCGGCAATTCGTCGAACTGCGGCTTCAACTCGACGCGCACCTGCGCGAGACTGCGCTGCGCATGCGGGGTCGCGGCCAGGCCGCGTTCGGAGGCGAGCCAGTCGCGCACCACGCCGACCGACAGTGGCCGGGCGGCGGAGAAATCGTCGGCGAATCGTTCCGCGTTCGCCTGCCGCGACAACGCGGCGGACGCCGGGCAGGTGCTGGAATATCCGACGTCGAACGCGAGGGCCAACTTGAGGTGGCCATCGGCGAGGATCGCCTCGATCTCCACCGGATAGCGCTTCCAGCCAGTAAAGCCGCTTTCCAGTGCCGGCCTTTGCAGCAAGGCGTCGTAGCGGATGCGCAGGCGCGCCTGCGTCGCCAGGCCCTGCTGCGAGGCGATGCCGTCCTGCAGCAGGTGGCGCAAGCCCGCGGGCGTGATCGCCTCGCGAGCGAGGCCGTCTTGCAGCTGCAGGTACAGCCGCGACATGTGGATGCCGCGCGTACCGGCATCGGCCAGGTCCACCGCGACATCGATGTCGGCCGCCACCTGGAGGTGTCCGCCCGCACCGTCGGCGATGCGCACCGGCAGCGCGATATGGTCCATGCCGACCCAGTCGAGCGGGCGCACGAGCGCCACGGCATCGCCGGCGACATCGGGCAAGAGGGCGGGATTGCGGTTCGACATGCCTGTCATTCTACCGGCGCGGCAGCGAACGCCCCCGCAACGGAGCGTCTCAGTCGCGGGCGATGACCCGGCAGCGCCAAGGCAGGGTCAGGCGCGACCAGGAGGTCGCCGAACGCCCGTCGGCACAGGCCTGCAGGCGCTCGCGCACCAGCAACGCGTGCAGGCGGCCAGGCACCGAGCCATGGTGCGGCGGCGCCCAGCGCTGCAGCAGGCGCGTCGCCCAGGCCCGCACGGTATCGCCGCCGGCTTCGGCGCGGATCGATTCCGGAACCGCGGCTTCGCCCTGCCGCAGCAGCCGCTCGGCCAGCAGGCCGTACCCCACGCTGCGCGGGGGCGGCGGCGAAGGCGGAGGTTGTGCGGCGTCGGCGAACAGGGTCACGCCGACGACGGCCACTCCCCCGGCGAAGGGCTCCAGCCGGATCGCCGCCTGGTCGGGATCGGGCGCGGCGCCGCGGCTCGCGGACAGCGCGGGGATCGAGTCCGCGAGCAGGATCCACGGTACCGGCTGCTTCTGCAGCACGATGCCGAGCGGATGCCGGCGCGCGCCGTGGGCCCAGCCGCGCAGTTCCTCGCGCCACCACGCGAGCTTGGCTTCGCCTGGACGCGGGTCGTCGAATCCCCACGCCGCCTCGGTCAGTTCATGCCGCAGCGCGAACCAGGCCGAGGCCACGTCGCGTTGCGCGGCGGGAACGAAGGCCTCGGCCACGGACCACTCGGGCCAGTGCTCCCGCCACTTGCCGATGAAGTCGGCCAGGTCGGCATGCGTATCCATCACGGCCACCGTAGCGGATCGAGCAGGTCCCCCGCCACTTCCACCAGTGCGTCGCCGCCCCACTCGCCCGGCTGTTCGCCGGGCAGGCGATAGCCCCACAGCGCCACCACCGAACGCATGTCCGCGGCGCGGGCGGCCTCGATGTCGCGCTGGTCGTCGCCGACGTACACGCAATCCCCGACCGCGGCCCCCAGCGAGTCGGCCGCGTGCAGCAACGGCAGCGGATGCGGCTTGCGCTGCGACAGCGTGTCGCCGCCGACGAGGATCGCGCAACGCGATTCCCAGCCGAGCATGGGCATCAGCTTGCGCGCAAGGTATTCGGGCTTGTTGGTGACGATGCCCCAGCGCCCGCCGGCCGCCTCCAGCGCATCGAGCAGTTCGGGTACGCCATCGAACGGCGCGCCATGCAGCCCCAGCTCCGTTTCGTAGGTGTCGAGGAATTCGCGGATCAGTTCCGGCGGTACGTCGCCGCGGAGTTCGGGGAACGCCGCCGCGCTCATCGCGCGCGCGCCGCGCGAGACGTGCGGCCGCAATTCGGCCAGGGGCATCGAACCACGTCCGCGTCGTTCGCGCATCCGGTTCACGGTCGCGACCATGTCCGGCGCGCTGTCGAGCAGCGTGCCGTCGAGGTCGAACAGCGCGAGTTCGGGGAACCGGCCGGTCACGGCTTGCGCGCGCAGGCCAGGTAGTTCACGTCCGTGCGTGGAACGATTCTGGCGCCGTTGCGCCACGGTTCGTAGGCGAGGCCGCTCACGTCCTCGAGTTCGAGCCCGGCTTCGCGGAGCCATGCGGCCAGCTCCGACGGCTTGATGAAATCGCGGTACTGGTGCGTGCCCTTCGGCAGCAGCCGCGCGATGTACTCCGCGCCGACGATCGCGACCGCGAACGCGGCGGGCGTGCGGTTGAGGGTCGAGAGGAACAGGCGGCCGCCGGGCTTCAGCAGGGTCGCGCACGCGGCGACGACCGAGGACGGCTCCGGCACGTGTTCCAGCATTTCCATGCAGGCGATGGCGTCGAACGCGGCAGGCGATTCGGCCGCGAGGGTTTCGACCGGACACTCGCGGTAGTCGACCTTGGCGCCCGACTCGAGCCCGTGCAGGCGCGCGACCTTCAGCAGGTTGGGCGCGAGGTCGATTGCCGTGACCTGCGCCCCGGCCTGGGCGAGGGCCTCGCTGAGCAGGCCCGCGCCGCAGCCGACGTCGAGCACCGCCGCGTCGCGCAGCGTGGCGCGTGCGGCGATGTAGCCGAGCCGCGCGGGATTGAGCGCGTGCAGGGCCTTCTGCGGGCCTTGCGGATCCCACCATCTCTGCGCGAGTTCGTCGAACTTGTCGAGTTCGCCCTGGTGGAAGTTCCCGGATGCGGCGGTCATCGGCTGGTTCCTGCACATTGCCAGTAGGAGCGGACCTGGGCACGACCGCGAACCCTCTTGCGACGATCCGGGCCGCGCCCGAAGGCGCTTTTGCGGGGATTATCGTCCGATCGACGCGATCCGCTCCCGCCACTGCCGCGCATTCGCGACGATGGCGGCGGCGTCCATGCCCACGAGTTCGCGCTCGCGCAGCCTGCGCGCGCCGGCGATCCAGACGTCGCCGACCTGGTGCCGGCCGGTGGCGTAGACCAGCTGCGAAACGACATGGTGCAGCGGCTGCGTTTCCAGGGGCGACAGGTCGACGCATGCCAGGTCGGCCTGCTTGCCCGGCTCGATGCTGCCGATGCGATCGTCCCAGCCCAGCGCCCTGGCCCCGCCGAGCGTGGCCGCGCGCAACGCGGAGAACGCATCGAAGCCTGCGGCATCGTTCGCCACCGCCTTCGCCAGCAGGGCCGCGGTGCGGGTTTCGCCGAACATGTCGAGGTCGTTGTTCGAAGCGCAGCCGTCGGTGCCGATGGCGAGGGTGGCGCCGGCGCGCTGCAGTGCGCACACCGGGCAGAAGCCGGACGCCAGCTTGAGGTTGGATTCGGGGCAGTGCACCACGCTCACGCCGCGCTCGGCCGCCAACGCGATCTCGGCGTCGGTGAGCTGGGTCATGTGCACCGCGACCAGGCGGTCGTTGAACAGTCCAAGGCGGTCGATCCGGGCGATCGGCCGCTGCCCGTGCTTCTCGATGGACTGTTCCACTTCCTGCGCGGTCTCGTGCAGGTGCAGGTGCACCGGGATGTCGAGCTGGTCCGCGAGCATGCGAACCCGCTCGAAGTTGGCGTCGTTGACCGTGTACGGCGCATGCGGCGCGAACGCGGTGTCGACCAGCGGATCGCCGCGCCACTGGTCGTGCACGTCGCCGGCGCGCTCGAAGTACTCGTCGTCGGACGCGGCCCACGCGGTCGGGAAATCGATCACCGGCAGCCCGACCCTCGCGCGGAAGCCGAACCGCTTGTAGGTCGCGGCCTGGACGTCCGGGAAGAAGTAGTTCTCGTTGGCGCAGGTGGTGCCGCCGCGGAGCATCTCGGCGATGCCTAGCGCGACGCCATCGGCCACGAAATCCGGGCCGATCACCGCGGCTTCGATCGGCCAGATGTGCTGCTGCAGCCAGACCTTGAGCGGCAGGTCGTCGGCGATGCCGCGCAGCAGCGTCATCGGGTTGTGGGTATGCGCGTTCACCAGCCCCGGGATCAGGGCGCCGTCCGGGCGCGACACCGTCTCCCCGGCATCGAAGCGCGCGCGCGCCTCGGCGATCGGCAGCAGCGCGACGATGCGATCCCCGGAAATGGCGACGGCGTGATCCTCGAGGACCACGCCGTGCGGCACGACCGGCACCACCCAGCCGGCTTCGATGAGGACGTCGCAGCGTTCCCGGGCGGCGTCGGTCATCGGCTTACTTCACGCGCGACACGTATTCGCCGCTGCGCGTGTCGACCTTGATCATCTCGTCCTGGGCGACGAACAGCGGGACGCGCACCACCGCGCCGGTCTCCAGCGTGGCCGGCTTGCCGCCGGTGCCGGCGGTATCGCCCTTCACGCCCGGATCGGTCTCGACGATCTTCAGTTCGACGAAGTTCGGCGGCTGCACCGCGATCGGATTCCCGTTCCACAGGGTGACGACGCACGCCTCCTCGCCCTTCAGCCACTTCTCGGCGCCGCCCATGCCGGCCTTGTCGGCCTGCACCTGCTCGAACGACTCCTGGTTCATGAAGTGCCAGTACTCGCCGTCGGCGTAGAGGAACTGCATGTCGGTATCGACCACGTCGGCCTGCTCGACGCTGTCGGTGGCCTTCATGGTCATTTCCACCACCCGGCCCGACTTGATGCTGCGGTACTTGATGCGGGTGAAGGCCTGGCCCTTGCCCGGCTTGACGTATTCGGTCTCGGTGATGATGCACGGGTCGTTGTTGACCAGGATCTTCTGGCCGGTCTTGACGTCGTTCATGCCCAGGGTGGCCATGGGTGCTCCTGTCTCGCCATCGCGTGGACGGCTAAAATATTGATTCGGAAATTCCGGCGCAGCCGGAACACGCTGATTCGAAGCCGCAATGATACCCGTTGGCAATTCCCCCTCACAGCCGCCCCGCCCCCGACCCGCGGCCGCCTCGCCCGACTGGCGACTGGCATGGCGCGCGGCCGTGCGCGACCCGCGCGAGTTGCTGGCGATGCTCGGGCTCGAATCGCTGGCAGGGCGCATCGGCCCGCAAGCGGCGCAGTCGTTCCCGCTGCGGGTGCCGCGCGGCTTCGTCGCCCGCATGCGCCATGGCGATCCGGGGGACCCGCTGCTGCGACAGGTGCTGCCGCTCGACGACGAGGGCCGGATCGTCCCCGGCTTCGTCCCCGACGCGGTGGGCGACGCGGCGGCGCGGCGCGGCGACGGCCTGATCCACAAGTACCAGGGCCGCGCCCTGCTCGTGGCCACCGGCAGCTGCGCGGTCCATTGCCGCTATTGCTTCCGCCGGCATTATCCCTACGCCGAGGAGGCCGCCGCGGCCGCCGGTTGGCGCGGGGCGGTGGCGGCGATCGCGGCCGATCCCTCGATCGTCGAGGTGATCCTGTCGGGCGGCGATCCGCTTTCGCTCGCCGACCACAAGCTGGCCGAGCTCACGCAGGCGCTGGGCGAGGTTCCGCATGTGCGTCGGCTACGCATCCATACCCGCCTTCCGATCGTCCTGCCCGAACGCGTCGACGACGGCCTGACCGCATGGCTGCGCGGCCTGCCCTGGCCGGTGGTGGTCGTGCTGCACGCAAACCATGCCAACGAGTTCGATCCGCAGGTGGCCGCGGCCGTTGCCGCGCTGCGCGATGCCGGGGCCTTCGTGCTCAACCAGGCCGTGCTGCTGCGCGGGGTCAACGATTCGGTCGAAGCGCTCGCCGAACTGTGCGAACGCGGCTTCGAGGCGGGCGTCCTCCCCTACTACCTGCACCAGCTCGACCGCGTCGCAGGCGCCGCGCACTTCGAGGTCGGCGACGACGAGGCCCTGGCGCTGCATGCGGCGCTGGCCGCGCGCGTCCCGGGCTACCTCTTGCCGCGGCTGGTGCGCGAGGTCGCCGGCGACCCGGGCAAGCGCGCGCTTGCCCCGGCGTGGACGCCGCCGCCGCCATCGTGTAATTAGTCGCTTCCCCCCGTGGAGATCCGCATGTCGAAGGGAACCGACGCCGCGCTGCGCCTCGTCGTGGTCGACGACAGCGTCGAGGACGCCGAGGCCATCGTCAGCGGACTGCGCAACGCCGGCATCGCCATCCGCCCGCAGCGGCCGGCCTCGGCCGAGGAGCTGTCCGCGCTGCTGTCCGGCCAGGCCATCGACCTGGTGCTGGCATCGCGCCGCGCGCAGGCGATCTCCTTCGACGAAGCGATCCAACTGGTCGTCGGCAGCGGCAAGGACATTCCGGTGCTGGCGCTGTTCGACGACATCGACGCCGCCGGCGTGGCCGCGGCGATCGGCGCCGGCGCGCGCGCCGTCGCCCTGCGCGACAAGCCGCAGCAACTGCTGCAGGCCATCCGCAACGAATGGGCCGACCTCGACGCCCGCCGCAACCTGCGCCGGCTGGAGGCCCAGGTGCGCGAAACCGAGCGCCGCTGCGACGCGCTCATCGAATCCTCGCGCGACCCGATCGCCTACGTGCACGAGGGCATGCACATCCGCGCGAACTCCGCGTACCTGGAGATGTTCGGCTTCGATTCCTTCGACGACGTCGAGGGCATGTCGCTGCTCGACCTGGTCGCGCCGCGCCATGTCGCCGACTTCAAGCAGCTGCTGAAGCAGCTGAGCAAGGGCGAGGTGCCGCCGCCGAGCTACGAGCTCGAGGCGCGCGGCCTGGACGGCGAGGAATTCCCCGCGGTGATGGAATTCACGTCCGCAAGCTACGAGGGCGAATCCTGCGTGCAGGTGGTGTTCCGCCGCCAGGAACTGGCGAACGACCCGGAACTCGCGCAGAAGCTCAAGGAGCTGCAGGAACGCGATCCGGTCACCGGCCTGCTGAACCGGCAGACTTTCCTGCGCGCGCTCGAGGACGCGATTTCCGACGCGGGCAAGAACCAGTCGCGCCACGGCCTGCTGCTGGTCGAACCCGACCACTACCAGCGCCTGTTGCACGACATCGGCATCGACGGGGCCGACGCGGTGCTCGCGGCCATGGCCGAGCGCCTGCGCCGGGCGCTCGCGGGCAACGAAGCAGCGACCGCCGCGCGCTTCGGCGAACACAGCCTCGCCGTGCTGCTGCGCGACGGCGACCACGTGGGCACGCCGGCGCTGGCCGAACGCATCCGCGCGACTTTCGCCGACGGCATCTTCGAGATCGGCGAGCATTCCAGCCCCATCACCGTGAGCATCGGCGGCGTGCAGATCGGCGAGAAGATCGCCAGCGTCTCGCAGGTGCTGGCGAAGGCGAGCCAGGTCGCGCAGTCCGCGCTCGGCGTCGGCGGCAACCGCTTCGAGATCTTCGACCCGGGCGCGACCGACCGCGCCGAGGAAGAACGGATCAAGGCCTGGGTCGCGCGCCTGCGCGACGCGCTGGACAAGGACCAGTTCCTGCTGCACTACCGCCCCGTCATCACCCTGCTGGGCGAGCCCGAGGCGTTGTACGAAGCCTACCTGCGGCTCGACGCCGGCGACGGCGAACTGGTCGGCCCGTCCACGTTCATGCCGATCGCCGAGGAACACGGCCTGTTGGCCGAGCTCGACCGCTGGGTGGTGGGGCGCGCGATCACGGTCATCGGCGAACGCCTCAAGGCCAACAAGCCCGTCACCCTGCTGGTGCGGATCAGCCAGGATTCGCTCGGCGAGGAACGGTTCCTGAAGCACGTGTCCGATACCCTGCTCGAGCGCGGCGTGCCGGGCGCGCGGCTGGTGCTGCAGCTGCCCGAATCCAAGGTCTTCACCCACATGCGCGACGTGCAGGCGCTGATCGAAGGGCTCGGCAAGCAGGGCGTGCGCGTGGGCCTGGAACAGTTCGGCGCCGGCATCGACTCGATGCAACTGCTCACGCACGTGACCCCGGCTTTCCTCAAGCTCGACCGCAGCTTCATGGAAGACCTGCCGAGGAACACCGACAACCAGAAACGCATCCAGGGGATCGCGGCGCACGCGCGCCAGCAGAACATGCGTTCGATCGCCGAGTTCGTGCAGGATGCGGCGAGCATGTCGACGCTGTTCTCCTGCGGGGTGGATTACGTGGAAGGCGATTTCCTCGCCCTGCCGAGCGCGGACATGAGTTACGAATTCGAGTGATTCGGGATTCGGGATTCGGGGTTCGGGGCGCCAGGCAGGAAAAAGCCCGCATTGCGCGGGCTTTTTCGATTTCGGGCTTCGTTCCCCGGCTCAGCTGATGACGCCCGGCCTGGTCGCAGTGCCGCCGAGCTGCAGCTTGCGCAGTGCGGCGATGCGCTCTTCCAGCGGCGGATGGCTCGTCAACAGGCGGCCGAGGCCGAGGCTGCCGCCGCTGATGCCGAACGCGGCCATCTGCTTGGGCAGCGTGCTTTCGCCATGGTTCTGGGCCAGGCGCTCCAGCGCGGCGATCATCTTGTCCCGGCCGGCGAGGGTGGCGCCGCCGGCATCGGCGCGGAATTCGCGGTGCCGCGAGAACCACATCGCGATCACGCTGGCGAAGATGCCGAACACCAGCTGCAGCACGTTCACCACGATGAAGTAGCCGAAGCCGCCGCCCTGGCGGTTGCCCGACAGATAGCCATCGACGATCCGCCCGACGACCCTCGCCAGCACGATCACGAAGGTATTCAGCACGCCCTGCAGCAGCGCCATCGTCACCATGTCGCCGTTGGCGACGTGGCTGACCTCGTGGCCGAGTACGGCCTCGGCCTCGTCGCGGTTCATCGCCCGCAGCAGGCCGGTCGAAACCGCGACCAGCGCGTGGTTGCGGCTGGCGCCGGTGGCGAAGGCGTTGATCTCGGGCGCGTCGTAGACCGCGACCTCGGGCATGCCGATCCCGGCCTTCTGCGCGTGGAGCTGCACGGTCGCGACCAGCCACTGCTCGGCCTCGTTGCGCGGCTGCGCGATGACCTGCGCGCCGGTGAAATGCTTGGCCACCCACTTCGACATCAGCAGTGACACCAGCGACCCGCCGAAGCCGAACACCGCCGCCATCACCAGCAGGCCGGTGAACTGCTGCGGGTTCACCTTGAACACCGACATGACGATGCTCACCAGCACCAGGACCGCGAGGTTGGTGGCGAGGAACAAGCCGACACGCTTCAACATTGAGGATTCTCGTTCACGCGCGACCGGCGCGGACACGGGATTAGTGTGGCAGGCGCGGGTTAAATTCAAGCCAACCATGGACATGCCCCGAGCCCATCGCGGTCGTTTCGCGCCCTCGCCCACCGGCGCCCTGCACTTTGGCTCGCTGGTCGCCGCCTTCGGCAGCTGGCTTGCGGCGCGCCGGGCCGGCGGGGAATGGTTGGTGCGGATCGAGGACCTCGACCCGCCCCGCGAAGTCCCCGGTGCCGCCGGTGCGCAACTTCAGGCATTGGCCGCATTCGGCTTCGATGCCGATGGTCCGGTATTGCGGCAATCGCGACGCGGCGAAGCCTATCGTGCTGCGCTCGAACGCCTGCTCGCGGATGGACTGGCGTTCGAATGCCATTGCAGCCGCGCCGACCTGGCCGCGGACGGAGGCGTCCACCGGCGATGCGTCGCAGGCGCACATCGTCCCGATCCCGCCATCCGCCTGCGCGTGCCCCAAGGCTGCGAGATCGCGTTCGATGATGCCGTCCACGGCCGCGTCGTGCAGCGCGTGGACCGCGAGGTCGGCGATTTCGTGCTCCGTCGCGCCGACGGGCCGTGGGCCTACCAGCTCGCGGTCGTCGTCGATGATGCCGCGCAGGACGTGACCGACGTCGTGCGCGGCGCCGACCTGCTCGATTCCACCCCGCGCCAGGTCCTGCTGCAGCGCGCGCTCGCGCTGCCGACACCGCGGTACATGCATCTGCCCCTGGTGGTCGACGACCAGGGCCGGAAGCTCTCGAAATCGCTGGCCGCGCTGCCGGTCGACCCGCGCGACCCCGTGCCAGCACTGCGCTCGGCCTGGGCGGTGCTGGGACAGGACATCGCGGCCCTCGCGGACTGCGCGACCCGCGATGCGATGCTCGCCGCCGCAATCCGCGCATTCGATCCCGCCCGCATTCCGCGCGGTCCGGTGCCGGCGTCCGCCGCGCTGCAACATGAATGCGATGGGACGCGGACTAGAATCGAGCCAGGCCCGAACACGAACCAGCAAGGGAGCACGCCATGAGCTCGAGAGTCGCATTCGTCACCGGTGGCACCGGCGGCATCGGAACCGCCATCGTCAAGCGCCTGGCCGACATGGGCAACAAGGTCGCCACCAATTACCGCAACGAGGACAAGGCGCGCGCCTGGCAGCAGCAGATGAAGGCCGACGGCTACGACGTGGTGATCGTCAAGGGCGACGTCACCTCGCCGACCGAAGCCGAGGCGATGGTGCGCGAAGTCGAATCGCGGCTCGGCCCGATCGACATCCTGGTCAACAACGCCGGCATCACCCGGGACGGCACCTTCCACCGGATGAAGGCCGACCAGTGGACCGACGTGATCAACACCAACCTCAACTCGGTCTTCAACGTCACCCGCCCGGTGATCGAGGGCATGCGCGAGCGCAAATGGGGACGGGTCATCCAGATCAGCTCGATCAACGGACTCAAGGGCCAGTACGGCCAGGCCAACTACGCCGCGGCCAAGGCCGGCATGCACGGCTTCACTATTTCGCTGGCGCGCGAGAACGCGCGCAACGGCGTCACCGTGAACACGATTTCGCCCGGCTACATAGCCACCGACATGGTGATGGCGGTACCGGAGGAAGTGCGCGCCAAGATCGTCGCCGACATCCCGACCGGTCGCCTCGGCACGCCCGAGGAAATCGCCTACGGCGTCGGCTTCCTCGCGGATGAACAGGCCGGCTGGATCACCGGCTCGAACCTGGACATCAACGGCGGCCACCACATGGGGTGGTGAGCAGGGTTCGCGACTGATCCGCTTTTTCCCTCTCCTCTTGTGGGAGAAGGTGGCGCGTAGCGCCGGGAGAGGGGATAACGAAAGCCCCTCTCCTGCCCTTCGGGCATCCTCCCCCACAAGGGGGGAGGAAAAACCGGCGCGTTACACACACCGCCGTATGGAAATGCACATGCTGAAGGTGCGCAGCGCGGTAGTTGCAAGCCGTGCTGCACTGCGCCATGCTCGGGCGAACGCCCGGGGGAAAGGTCGCATGGCAGTCCGCGTCATCAAGAAATACCCGAACCGCCGCCTCTACGACACCGAGATCTCGAGCTACATCACGGTCGAGGACGTCCGCCAGCTGATCGTCGACGGCGAGGAGTTCGAGGTACGCGACGCCAAGACCGGCGAGGACCTTACCCGCTCGATCCTGCTGCAGATCATCGCCGAGCACGAGCAGGACGGGCAGCCGGTGCTGTCGACCCAGTTGCTCAGCCAGATCATCCGCTTCTACGGTGATTCGCTGCAGGGTTTCATGGGCAACTACCTCGAGCGTTCGATGCAGATGTTCCTCGAACAGCAGGGGCAGCTGCGCAACCAGCTCGGCGGCGTGCTCGGACAGTCGCCGTGGGCGCTGATGAACCAGCTCACCGAGCGCAACCTGCAGTTCTGGAACGAACTGCAGCAGAACATGGCCGGCGGCAACGGGCCATCGCCATCCGCGAAGGACAAGGCCGGCGCCAGGCGCCGCTGATCCGCGCGCGAAGATCGAAAGGGGAAAGCATCCGATGGGCAAGCGCGTGGCCGTCGTTTCCGGCGGCGTGGGCGGTCTGGGCACGGCGATTTGCCGGAGACTGGCGCAGGAAGGTTGCCGCGTGGTCGCGGCCGACCTCGCGAACGACGAATCGCGCATCGCCGCGTTCGCCGCCGCGACGGGCGATCTCGACATCGGCTTCGCGCCGCTGGACGTGCGCGATTTCGACGCCTGCGGCGAACTCGTGCGCGACATCGAGGCGAAGGAAGGCGCGCTCGACATCCTGGTCAACGCCGCCGGCATCACCCGCGACGGCACCCTGCGCAAGATGGACAAGGCACAGTGGGACGCGGTGCTCGGCGTCAACCTCGACGGCGTGTTCAACCTGTGCCGGCACGCGGTCGAAGGCATGGCCACGCGCGGCTTCGGCCGCATCGTCAACATCAGTTCGGTGAACGGCCAGACCGGACAGTTCGGCCAGACCAATTACGCCGCGGCCAAGGCCGGCATGCACGGCTTCACCATGTCGCTGGCGCGCGAGGTGGCGCGCAAGGGCGTGACCGTGAATTCCGTGTCGCCGGGCTACTGCGCGACCGCGATGGTGATGGCGCTCTCGGACGAGATTCGCGCCGGCATCGTCGCGAACGTGCCGGTCGGCCGCCTCGGCGAACCCGAGGAAATCGCACGCACGGTCGCGTTCCTCGCCGCCGACGATGCGGGTTTCATCACCGGCGCGAACATCCCGGTGAATGGCGGGTTGTTCATGTCGTTCTGATTTTCCGCTCCCCGCCT
>Ga0209023_10006384_pt1 | contig 12457 bp, 12 predicted proteins | sample LakOneMetagenome_FD_187468 | JGI IMG/M metagenome (GOLD analysis project Ga0209023, IMG submission 187468) | Freshwater and sediment microbial communities from Lake Erie, Canada (SPAdes) (version 2) | ecosystem: Environmental > Aquatic > Freshwater > Lentic | place: Lake Erie, Canada... | reverse complement strand
GACGGGCGCCTGCACGTGCAGGCCGGCGGCGGCGTGGTGTTCGATTCCGATCCGGACGCGGAGTGGCAGGAAACGATGAACAAGGGCCGCGCGCTGTTCCGCGCCGTGGCCGAGGCGGCGAGGGGATTGTGATGCGCGATCGCATCGATGGCGAATACCTGTCGCCGGGTCGGTTCTGGTCGTTGGCCGCAGGCATCATCGTGCTTGGCGCGGGCTTGTCCGGCCACCAGGGATGGCGCTTGGTCGAAGGCTGGCGGGATGGCATCGTGGTGCCATTCTGCAAGCAATGTTCGGCATTGCCCCGAGTCGTCGCAACCGAGTCGCCGTCGACCTACTGGGCGACGATGGGCGGACACGCGCTGCTCGTCGCGCTCGGGCTGATCGTGCTGGCGATCGGCGCGCGCATGGCGTTCGCGCGGATCACGGGCGCCGATGCACCGCCGGAGCCGGAAAGCGACAAGGATCGGCAGCGGCGGCTCGACCGCATGCGCGAGGAGAAATGAAGCGCATGCTGTTCCGCGCCATGGGCGTGGGGATGGCCGTGGATTCATCGAGAGGAAACCGAGGGGGTGTACATGAATGGCTTGGCGAAAGTCCTGTTGCTCGCCGCGATATCCGTAACGACCGAAGCGCATGCCCAGGAAAACGCATTGCCGGCGTCGCGGCACATCCTGGTTTACGGCGAGGCACATGCGCGTGCGATACCGGACAGATTCAAGGTCGTGGTCAAATTCGAGGTGCTCGACATGAGCGCGGATCGGGCGCGTGCGAAGGTCGAGGCATACCTGAAGGATACGGTCGGGAAGCTCCGGGATGCGGGCGTCGCGAGCGGAGATATAGTCGCGACGACATTGAACATACAGCCGGATGAAGAGTACGACAGCAAGCTGCAGAAGCATGTCTATCTTGGCACCCAGGTCAAGCGGGAAGTCGCGGCGATCTTCAACAGCCAGGCGGACCTGCGGAAATTTCTCTCGCAACTCGAGACATCCGAAGAAGTGCAAGTGTCGGGTGTCGATACGGAACTGTCGACCGAAACGGAATTGCGTGCCGCGCTGAGGCAGAAAGCGATTGAATCGACGCGGCAGAAGGCCGAGGTCGTGGCCAAGGCATATGGGGTGAGGCTTGTCGGCCTCTACAGCGTTTCCGACACGGCCCCGCAGTTCGATTACGGAATCAGCGAGGGAGACTGGCCGGCCGGTTACCGGTGGTCGGGCAACAGGAATTCACTGGATCGTATCGAAGTCACGGGATCCCGAATTTCACCGGAAGATTTGGAATCGTTCCAAACGGGGTATGTCACCTACGACGACAAGATCTACGCGGTTTTCCTGATTTCGGAATAACCATGCTGCTCATGATCGACAACTACGACAGCTTCACCTTCAACCTCGTGCAGTACCTGCAGGCGCTGGGCGCGGAGGTGCGGGTGGAGCGCAACGATGCGCTGGCGGTGGACGAGATCGAAAAGCTCGCGCCGGAGCGGATCGTGATCTCGCCCGGGCCGTGCACGCCGAACGAAGCCGGCGTGTCGCTCGAACTGATCGAGCGCCTCGGCGCGCGCGTGCCGATCCTCGGCGTCTGCCTCGGCCACCAGGCCATCGGCCAGGCCTATGGCGGCGACGTGGTGCGCGCGGGACGGATCATGCACGGCAAAACCTCGCGCATCCGCCACGAAGGCAAGGGTGTGTTCGCCGGGCTGCCGGACGGCTACGAGGCCACGCGCTACCACTCGCTGGTGGTCGACAAGTCGACGCTGCCGGATTGCCTCGAAGTCACCGCATGGACCGAGAACAAGGACGGTTCGATCGAGGAAATCATGGGCCTGCGCCATCGCGAGCATCCGGTGGAAGGCGTGCAGTTCCATCCGGAGTCGATCCTCACCGAACACGGTCACGCGCTGCTGAAGAATTTCCTCGAAAAATATCCATAGGGTGGGCCTTGGCCCACCGTTGCATTGGCGGGCCAAGGCCCACCCTACAAGAGACGACGTATGCCCATCACCCCGCAGGAAGCGCTGCAACGCGCGATCGAGCATCGCGAGATCTTCTTCGACGAGATGGTCGAGCTGATGCGCCAGGTCATGCGCGGCGAGGTCTCGCCGACCATGACCGCGGCCATCCTCGCCGCGCTGCGGGTGAAGAAGGAAACCGTCGGCGAGATCGCCGCGGCGGCGACGGTGTTGCGCGAGTTCTCGCGGCCGGTCGAAGTGGCGGATCGCACGCACCTGGTCGACATCGTCGGCACCGGCGGCGACGGCGCGCACACGTTCAACATTTCCACCGCGTCGATGTTCGTCGTGGCCGCGGCGGGCGCGAGGGTGGCCAAGCACGGCAACCGCAGCGTGTCGTCGAAATCCGGCAGCGCCGACGTGCTCGAAGCACTGGGCGCGAACATCGAGCTGCAGCCAGATCAGGTCGCGGCCTGCATCGAGGAATGCGGCATCGGCTTCATGCATGCGCCGGTGCACCACCCGGCGATGAAGGTCGTGGCGCCGGTGAGGCGCGAGATGGGCGTGCGCACGCTGTTCAACATCCTCGGGCCGCTGACCAATCCCGCAAACGCGCCAGGCATCCTGATGGGCGTGTTCCATCCCGACCTCGTCGGCATCCAGGTACGCGTGCTGCAGGAACTGGGCGCGCAGCGCGCGCTGGTGGTCTGGGGCCGCGACGGCATGGACGAGTTGTCGCTCGGCGCGGGAACCCTGGTCGGCGAACTGCGCGACGGGCAGGTTCGCGAATACGAACTGCATCCCGAGGATTTCGGCATCGCGATGGCGCACAGCCGCAACCTGCGCGTCGCCGATCCGGCCGAATCGAAGGCCATGCTGCTCGCAGCGCTGGAGAACCGCGAAGGCCTGCCGCGCGAAATCGTCGCCTACAACGCCGGCGCGGCGCTGCATGCCGCCGGCGTGGCCGCGGGCATCGGCGACGGCATCGCCCGTGCGCGCGAGGCCATCGCCAGCGGCGCGGCGCGGGCCCGGCTCGACGCCTTCGTCGCCGCCACCCGGCGCTTGTCCATGCAGGGCGGCTGACCGGTGCCGGGCGCCAGCGAAGGCGCGTGGTAAGGTTCCCGACCGGTCTTTTGAAGGGAAACGCGGGATGTGTCCGAGCAGGGTCGCCGAGGGCGGGCAACGGGGCTGGATCGTTCCCATCGGCGGCGCCGAGGACAAGGAAAACGACAAGCGCGTGCTGCGCCGTTTCTTCGAACTCTGCGGCGGCGAGGGCGCGGACATCGCGGTCATCCCCACCGCCAGCAAGCTCAACGAGACAGGCGACCGCTACGAACAGATCTTCGGCGGCATGGGCGCGCGCGACGTGCACGTGCTCGACTTCGACACCCGCCGCGATGCGCACGAACGCAATCGCATCGCGCGGATCGAACAGGCCTCGGGCATCTTCATCACCGGCGGCAACCAGTTGCGGCTTTCGACCATCCTCGGCGGTACGCCGGTGGCGCAGGCGATCCGCGCCTGCAATGCCCACGGCATTCCGGTCGGCGGCACCAGCGCCGGGGCCGGAATCCTCAGCGAACACATGATCGCCGGCGGCGAAAGCGAATCGCCGACGCCACGCGCGAACGGCGTGCGCCTCGCCCCCGGGCTCGGCCTGACCAACCGCGTGGTGATCGACCAGCATTTCCGCCAGCGCGACCGCCTCGGCCGCCTGCTCGCGGCATTGGCCTACAACCCGTTCGCGATCGGGCTGGGCGTGGACGAGGACACCGCGGCGTTCATCGGCCCGGACAACATGGTCGAAGTGGAAGGCAGCGGCGCGGTCACCGTGGTCGATGCCGACGGCCTGCAGTTCTCGTCGATGGCGCAGGTGGATGGCGATGCGCCGGTGTGCATGCTCGGCGTGCAGCTGCACATCCTCGTCGCCGGCGCGAGCTACAACCTGGAAACGCGGCGTGCGTCGGCGGGCGCACTGGCGACGGTCAAGGAATAGTTCGAGCGAGAGAAATTTCGTACAGGGGTTTTCGATGCGCATCCTCAACCGCAACGTCTACGTCGGGCCTTCGCAGTACGCGAGGTTCCCGGTCATCCGGCTGGAACTCGACCTCGGCACGCTCGAACAATGGCCGACCGCGAAGCTCGGAAGCACGTTCATCGACGGCCTGCTCGCGGCCTTGCCCGGCCTGGCCGAACACGGCTGCTCCTACCGCGAGCCCGGCGGCTTCATCCGCCGGATGCGCGAAGGCGAGGGCACCTGGCTGGGGCACGTGCTCGAACACGTCGCGATCGAATTGCAGAACGTCGCCGGCGAGGACGTGACGTTCGGCAAGACCCGCGGCATCGACGGCCATCCCGGCGTGTACTCGGTGGTGTATGAGTACGCGCAGCGAGAGGAAGGCATCGCCGCCGGCGAACTCGCGCTGAAACTGCTGGATTCGCTGCTGCCGGCGGAACTGCGGGGCGCGACCGACGCCGCGTTCGACTGGGAAGAGGAACGCGACGGCTTCATCCGCTACGCGCAGCGCCGCGCGCTCGGGCCCTCCACGGCTTCCCTGGTGCGTGCGGCCGAGGAGCGCGGCATCCCGTGGCTGCGCCTGAACGAACAGTCGCTGGTGCAGCTCGGCCACGGCAAGTACCAACAGCGCATCCAGGCCACGGTCACCGGGCGCACGCCGCACATCGCGGTGGAACTGGCCAGCGACAAGGAAGAAACCAACAAGATCCTCGGTGCGCTCGGCCTGCCGGTGCCGCGCCAGGAACTGGTGCAATCGGCCGACGCGGCATGGCGCGCAGCGCGCCGCCTCGGCGGGCCGGTGGTGCTCAAGCCCTACAACGGCAACCACGGACGCGGCATCACCATCAACGTCAGCGGCGAAGCCGAGGTGCGTGCCGGCTTCGAAGCCGCGCGCGAGCATTCGCGCTCGGTGATCGTGGAAACCTACCTCGCCGGCGACGACCATCGCCTGCTTGTCGTCAACGGCGAACTGATCGCCGCGACGCGGCGCACGCCGGGCCACGTGGTCGGCGACGGCAAGTCGACCGTCGCGCAACTGGTCGAGGTCGTGAACGGCGATCCACGCCGCGGCGTCGGCCACGAGAAGGTGCTGACCCGGATCAAGCTCGATCGCGAAGCAGAACTGATGCTCGAACGCGCCGGCTATACGGCCGATTCGGTGCCGAAGGCCGACGAGGTCGTGCCCTTGCGTTCCACCGCCAACCTCTCGACCGGCGGCACCGCCACCGACGTCACCGACATCATCCATCCCGACAACCGCGCCATGGCGGAACGCGCGGTGCGCGCGGTCGGGCTCGATGTCGGTGGCGTGGATTTCCTGTCCACCAACATCGCCGAAAGCTACAAGAACATCGGCGGCGGCATCTGCGAGGTCAACGCCGCGCCCGGCTTCCGCATGCACATCGCGCCCAGCGAAGGCACGCCGCGCGACGCAGCCGGCCCGGTGATCGACATGCTGTTCCCGCCGGGCACGCCTTCGCGCGTGCCGATCGCCGCGGTCACCGGCACCAACGGCAAGACCACCACCGCGCGCATGCTCGCGCACATCGCCAAGATGGCCGGCTTCACCCCTGGCCTGACCACCACCGACGGCGTCTACATCGATGGCCAGCGCACGGTGGAAGGCGACATGACCGGCCCGGTGTCGGCGCAGATGGTGCTGCGCGACCCGCAGATCGATTTCGCGGTGCTGGAAACCGCGCGCGGCGGCCTGCTGCGCGCGGGCATGGGCGTCGCGGAAGTCGACGTCGGCGCGGTGATCAACATCGCCTCCGACCACCTCGGCCTGAAGGGCATTGATACGCTGGAACAGCTCGCCGAGATCAAGCGGATCGTGGTCGAGGTCGCCCGCGAATGCGCGGTGCTCAACGCCGACGACCCGAACGTGCTGAAGATGTCCGGCTATACCGATGCCAAGGTCATCTGCTACGTCACCATGAACCCCTCGCACCCGCTGGTGCGCGAGCACATCCGCGCCGGCGGGCGTGCCTGCGCGCTGGAGCAGGGCGTGAACGGCCACATGATCACGCTCTACGACAAGGGCAGCCACATCCCGCTGCTGTGGACGCACCTGATCCCCGCGACGCTCGAGGGCCGCGCCCTGCACAACGTGCAGAACGCGATGGTCGCTGCGGCGATGGGGTTCTCGATGGGGATCAAGCTCGACGCGATCCGCCACGGCCTGCGCACCTTCGACACCACCTTCTTCCAGGCCCCGGGCCGGATGAACGTGTACGCCGAACACCCGTTCAAGGTGCTGATGGACTATGGCCACAACGCGCACGCGGTCGGGGTGATGGCCGACCTCGCGCAACGCCTCGATGTGTCCGGGCGCCGCATCGTGGTCGTGGCCGGGCCGGGCGACCGCCGCGACGAGGACCTGCGCGAGATCGCGGCCGCGGTCGCCGGCAGGTTCGACCATTACATCGCGCGCCGCGACGATGGCCTGCGCGGTCGCGACGGCGACGAAGTGCCGCGGATCATCGCCAAGGCGCTGCAGGCCGGCGGCGTGGCCGAGGCCGACATCAGCGTGATCGCCGACGAACAGCTGGCGGTGGATGCGGCGCTGCGCATGGCCGCCCCGGGCGACCTGGTGCTGGTGTTCGCCGACGCGCTCACGCGCACGTGGAAGCAGATCATCCGCTTCAAGCCGGACGGCGACATGCCCGCCGCCGCGCCGCGCACCGAAATGCCCGCGCTCGACACCACGCTCGACGAACAGCTCGTCGCCGCCATGGAAGGCGTGGTCCGCGACGAACGCGGCCTGCGCTTCGAGCGCGAGGAAAGCGATTGAGTGCGGATGCGATGGGCGAACCATTCGAGGATTCGCGCCGGCTGACCGGCGCCAACCTGTATTTCGACGCTCCCGGCGCCGCGCTCGAAACCGCGCCCGGCCTGTTTTTCGACCCGTCGGCGCTCGAACGCTGGCGTGCGAACATCCTGCGCGCCCGCATCGCGCTCGATTGGCCGGATGGCGCCATCGCGGTGCGCGAACACGCCAGCGGGGCATCGCTCGCGTTCGCAGCGCCCGTCGACCGGCTCTACACCGCGACCGAAGCCAACGAATGGGCGTGGTACGCCGCCATGGGCATGCGTGCAGGCGAAACGCCGGTCGACGAGGATTCCGAACAGCCGCGCCCGCATGTCGCCCATTTCGACGATGCGGAAGCCTTGCGCCAGCTGCGCGCGCTGGCCGATGCGGAAGCCCGGCCCGCGCTGGTCGCCTTGCTCGATGCCGCGCAGGCTCACGACGTCCCCGCGCACGCCGATGACGACATGCTGTCGATTGGCGAAGGCGAATCCTCGCGATCGTGGCCGCTCGGCGAATTGCCGCCACCGGATGACGTGCAGTGGCTGCGACTGCATGGCGTGCCGAAAGCCGTGGTCACCGGTTCCAACGGCAAGACCACCACGGTGCGCCTGCTCGCGGCGATGCTGAAGGCGCACGGGCTGCACACCGGCTACAGCAGCACCGATGGATTGTTCATCGACGGCGAACGCCTCGACGCCGGCGATTACTCCGGCCCGGTCGGCGCGCGCACCGTGCTGCGCGATCCGCGGGTGCAGGCCGCGGTGCTGGAAACCGCGCGCGGCGGCCTGCTGCGGCGCGGACTGGTCGCGGACGATGCGCGCGTCGCCGTGGTGACGAACGTGTCCGCCGACCACTTCGGCGAATACGGCATCCACGACCTCGACGACATCGCCGCGGTCAAGCTGGTGGTGGCGAAGTCGCTGGCGCCAGGCGGGCTGCTGGTGCTGAACGCCGACGATCCGGTGCTCGTGCGCAACTCGCCCTCGACCGGCGTTGCGCGCATCGGCTGGTTCGCGCTCGATTTCGCGGTCGCGCGCGCGCGCGGCCTGCCGGCCTGCGGCGTGCGCGAGGGTCGCCTCATCCTTGCGACCGTCGATGGCGAATCCGACCTCGGCCGGGTCGTGGCGATGCCGCTGACCGCAAGCGGCAGCGCGCGCTACAACATCGGCAACATCGCCGCCGCGTCGCTCGCGGCGTTCGCGCTCGACATCGCGCCGGCGACGGTCGCCCCGGTGTTGTCGCGGTTCGGCGCATCCAACGCCGACAACCCCGGCCGCCTGCAGCGCTGGACCCTGGGTGGTGTCGAAGTGCTGCTGGATTACGCGCACAACCCGGACGGCCTGCGCGGACTGCTGGCCGTCGCCGCAGGATTGCGCGGCAATGGACGGATGGCGCTGCTGCTCGGCCACGCCGGCAATCGCCTCGACGAGGATTTCCGCGCATTGGCCACGGTCGCCGCCGAAGCGAAGCCGGATCGCGTCTGGCTCAAGGACATCGGCGGCGACTACCTGCGGGGCCGCGCTTCGGGCGACGTGGCGATGATCCTGCGCGAGGCCTTGCTCGCCGCTGGCATGGCAGGGGACGCGTTGCCGGTCTGCCTCGACGAAGCGCAGGCCGTGCGCGAAGCGCTGGCGTGGGCGCGCGCCGGCGACCTGCTGGTGTTGCCGGTGCACGAGCCCGCGGTTCGCGATGCGGTGGTGGCCCTGCTCGATGCCCTGCGCGACGCGGGCTGGGACGCAGGGCAAGCATTGCCGGATGCGTGAGCCTGCCGGGCGCGGGCGCCCCGGCTAGAATCCGCGTTCCCCCGCGCAAGCCCCACGCCATGCACGACGAACGCTTCGCCAGGCTGCCGAAACCGCCGTATTACGCGGTGATCTTCAGTTCGCGTCGCCTTGCCGGCGAGGGCGACGGCTATGCCGAGGCCGCGGCGCGGATGGAGGAACTGGTGCGCGCCCAGCCAGGTTTCCTCGGCGCCGAATCCACGCGCGACGGCGAAGGCTTCGGCATCACCGTGGCGTATTTCGAGGACGAATCCTCGATTCGCGGATGGCGCGAGCACGTCGAGCATGCGCAAACGCGCCAGCGCGGCCGCGACGAGTGGTACCGGCATTTCGAGGTGCGCGTGGCGAAGGTCGAGCGCGCCTACGGCTGGGATCGCGGCGATGCATGACGTACTCGCGCGCATCCTCGCCCGCAAGCGCGAGGAAGTGGGGGAACGCCGTTCGCGCACGCCGCTGGTCGAACTGCGCGCGCGCGCAGGCGATGCGTCGCCCGTGCGCGGTTTCGCCGACGCGCTGAAGGCGCGCATCGGGCGCGACGAAGCCGCGGTCATCGCGGAAGTGAAGAAGGCGAGCCCGTCCAGGGGCGTGATCCGCGCCGACTTCGATCCTGCGGCGATCGCGCGCAGCTACGAGGCCGGCGGCGCGGCCTGCCTGTCGGTGCTGACCGATGTCGATTTCTTCCAGGGCGCGGACGGTGACCTCATTGCCGCGCGCGAAGCCTGCCAGCTGCCGGTGCTGCGCAAGGATTTCGTGGTCGACGAATACCAGTTGCTCGAGGCGCGCGCACTCGGTGCCGATGCGGTGCTGTTGATCGCCGCGGCGCTGGACGACGCGCAACTCGCCGATTTCGCCGCGTTCGCCTCCGCGCTCGGGCTCGACGCGCTGGCCGAAGTGCACGACGCGGCCGAACTCGAGCGCGTGCTGCGCCTGCCGCTGCCCCTGGTCGGAATCAACAATCGCGACCTGCGCACGTTCGAGGTTTCGCTCGGCGCCACGCTGGCCCTGAAGGAGATGGTTCCCGCCGACCGCGTGCTCGTCACCGAAAGCGGCATCCTTGCCCCGGCCGACGTGAGGCGCATGCGCGATGCCGGCGTGCACGCCTTCCTCGTCGGCGAAGCATTCATGCGCGCGGCCGATCCGGGTGCCGCGTTGCGGAGTCTGTTTGCATGAGCAGGAACCTCGATTCGCCGCGCATCACCGGCAAGCGGCCCGGACTGCCGTACGCGAAGCTGGTGGTGTTCGATTTCGACCACACCCTGTACGACGGCGATTCCGGGCAGCACCTCGTCACCTGGCTGATCACGCGGCATTGGGCGCGCAAGCTGGCCGCGATCCTGCTGGCGCCGCTGCTGCTGCCGATGGTCGCGTGGTTGCCGACGCGCCGGCGCGGCATCTCCGGCTTCCTGTGGATCGGCAGCATCGGCGTGCACGATCGCCGCGACCTCGACGCGCTGATCGACCGCTATGTGCAGGCGAACAAGGACGGGATCCGCGCGCGCCTGTTGCCGGTCGCGCTGGAAGTCCTGCATCGCCATCGCATGCAGGGCGACCGCGTGGTCATCGCCACCGGCGCGCCGCCGGAACTGGCGCGCGCGATCCTCGACTTCGTCGCGCATGAGGATCTGCCGGTGATCGGCAGCCTGTTCCATCCCTTCCTCGGCGGCATGGTCACCGCCGAGCACTGCCATGCGCGCAACAAGATGCGGATGCTGTGGGATGCCGGCTACGACCAGGTCGCCGTCGCCTATTCGGACAGCAGCGCCGACCTGCCATTGCTGCAGGCGGCGCGCGAACCGGTGGTCGTGAACCCCAAGCCCGGGCGCGTGGCGATGTTCCGGCGCGTGCTGCCGCCGGGCACGCCGATCCTCAACTGGGGTTGCCCGGGGCGCGGCGGCGAAGCGGTGGACAGCGCCGCGTGACGCGTACGCTCAGGCGTTCAGCAGCGCCTTGACGAAACGCACGGTGCCATCGCTGTAACCGCAGGCCTTGTAGAAGGCGTGCGCCTCGCTGCGTTGCGAACCGCTGGTGATCTCGAGCCGCGCCGCGCCGCCGGTGCGCGCGCGACGCTCGGCCTCGCGCAGCAACTGGCGGCCGACGCCGCGGCCCTGCGCCTCGGGCGTGACCACCATCGCGGTGATCCGGCAGGTCGTGGTGCCCAGCGGCAGGTAGTACATGAAGTCCAGCGCGATCAGCCCGCACACGGCCCCGGCAATGCGCGCCAGCACCAGTGCCTGGCGGTCGTTGTGGAGGATCGAGGCGATGCGCTCCAGCGCGTCGTCCGGCTCGCAGGGATAGCCCAGCGCCTGCAGCAGCGCGGCGACGTCGTCGGCGTCCGCGGGCGAGGCGTTGCGCAGGTCCAGGCTTTCCAGCGGATCCTGCGCGGCCATGCGCTCAGCGCGTGCCGTACAGCACGACGGTCTTGCCGCGTGCGTGCAGCTTGCCGTCGATCTGCAGCTTCTTCAGCACGCGTCCGGCCATCTCGCGCGAGCAGCCGACCAGGCGCGCGAGTTCCTGGCGCGAGACCTTGAGCTGGGTACCCTGCGGATGGCTCATCGCCTCGGGCTCGCGGGAGAGGTCGTGCAGGGTGCGTTCGATCCGGTCGCTGACGTCGAGGAAGGCGAGGCGACCCGCCTTGCGGCTGGTGTCGAGCAGGCGCCGCGAGAGCTGCGCGCCGATCGCGTAGACCAGTCCGGTGGCGTCGCCGGCGAGCGGGCCGCCGAGCAGCTGGTACAGGCGTTCGTAGCCGATTTCGGCAAGCTCGCATTCGGTACGCGTGCGCAATTGCACCTCGCGCCGGTCGGATTCGATGAACAGGCCCATCTCGCCGACGAATTCGCCGGGGCCGAAGTAGCCGAGCACCAGTTCGCGACCGTCCTCCTCCTCGGTGAGGATGCTGACCGAGCCGCGCACCACGTAGTAGAGGGTTCCGGCCGCATCGCCGGGCATGAACACGCTCGTGCGCGCGGGATAGCGGCGGCGGTGGCAGTTCGCCAGGAAGCGGTCGATCGCCGCCGTGTCCGGCGCGAGCGGATGCGCGGGGCGGTGCGGCTGGACGCCAGTCGTGGCCGGAAGGGAAGTGTGAGCCATGTCACAAGGGTAGGCGTTCGCGTCGTGATCGGCAAACGGGTCCGGGCGCGTTTCGCGGCCACGGGCTTTGCCGCATAATCGCGGCCCTTCGTCCTGGCCCGGGAACACGATCGTGGTCAAGCCACTGCCGCGCCTGAAGCTCCAGGGCTTCAACAACCTCACCAAGTCGCTGTCGTTCAACATCTACGACGTGTGCTACGCCGCGTCCGAGGATGAACGCCGGCGCTACATCGAGTACATCGACGAGGAATACAACGCCGACCGCCTGACCCAGATCCTGACGGACGTGGCGGAAATCATCGGTGCGAACATCCTCAACATCGCGCGCCAGGACTACGACCCGCAGGGCGCCTCGGTCACGATCCTGATCTCCGAACAGCCGGTGGTCGACAGGGCCGACGCCAAGGGCGTGATCTCGGACGCGGTGGTCGCCCACCTCGACAAGTCGCACATCACCGTCCACACCTATCCGGAGACCCACCCGGACAACGGCATCGCCACCTTCCGCGCCGACATCGACGTGTCGACCTGCGGCGTGATCTCGCCGCTGAAGGCCTTGAACTACCTGATCGAATCGCTGGAAAGCGACATCGTGGTGATGGACTACCGCGTGCGCGGCTTCACCCGCGACATCAAGGGCCGCAAGCACTACATCGACCACAAGATCAATTCGATCCAGGATTACCTGGCCAAGAACGTGCGTTCGCGCTACGAGATGCTCGACGTCAACGTGTACCAGGAAAACATCTTCCACACGAAGATGCACATGAAGGAATTCGACCTCGACACCTACCTGTTCGAGGAGAAGG
>Ga0209023_10006383_pt1 | contig 12458 bp, 9 predicted proteins | sample LakOneMetagenome_FD_187468 | JGI IMG/M metagenome (GOLD analysis project Ga0209023, IMG submission 187468) | Freshwater and sediment microbial communities from Lake Erie, Canada (SPAdes) (version 2) | ecosystem: Environmental > Aquatic > Freshwater > Lentic | place: Lake Erie, Canada | collected... | reverse complement strand
CGCGGGCCAGCGCGAAGGCTTCGACACCATGCGCTACGCCGAAGGCGAGATCCGCCGCATCGCCCACGTGGCCTTCCAGGCCGCGCGCAAGCGCGGCCGCCGCCTGACCAGCGTCGACAAGGCCAATGTGCTGGAGACCTTCCAGTTCTGGCGCGACATCGTCACCGATGTGCACAAGGAATACCAGGACGTCGAGCTCGAGCACATGTACGTCGATAACGCGGCCATGCAGCTGGTCCGGGCGCCGAAGAAATTCGACGTCATCGTCACCGGGAATATGTTCGGCGATATCCTGTCGGATGCCGCCGCGATGCTGACGGGTTCGATCGGCATGCTGCCATCGGCCTCGCTCGACGCCAGCAGCAAGGGCCTGTACGAGCCTTCGCACGGCTCGGCGCCGGACATCGCCGGCAAGGGCGTGGCCAATCCGCTGGCGACCATCCTGTCCGCCGCGATGATGCTGCGCTTTACCTTCGGACGTACGGAACAGGCCGACCGCATCGAGAACGCGGTCAAGCGCGTGCTGGCGCAAGGGCTTCGCACCCCGGACATCTTCGAGCCGGGCAGTAGCAAGGTCGGCACAAAAGAAATGGGCGATGCTGTCGTCGCAGCGCTCGGCTAAAGCGTTTATGCAAGATCACTTTAAACCCTGAGGGAAGATAATGAAATTAGTAGGCCTGGTTGGCTGGCGCGGTATGGTGGGCTCGGTCCTGATGCAGCGCATGCAGGAAGAAGGCGATTTCGACCACATCGAGCCGGTGTTCTTCACTACCTCGAATCCGGGCGGCGCCGCGCCGAAGATGGCGAAGAACGAGACCACCCTGAAGAGCGCGACGGACATCGCCGAGCTCTCGAAGTGCGAGATCATCATCTCCTGCCAGGGCGGCGACTACACCACGGAAGTGTTCCCGAAACTGCGCGCCAGCGGCTGGAACGGCTACTGGATCGACGCGGCCTCGACCCTGCGCATGAACGACGACGCCGTCATCGTGCTCGACCCCGTCAACAAGGACGTGATCAAGAACGCCATGTCGCGCGGCGTGAAGAACTACATCGGCGGCAACTGCACCGTGTCCTGCATGCTGATCGGCCTGGGCGGCCTGTTCGAGCAGGGCCTGGTCGAGTGGATGACCTCGATGACCTACCAGGCCGCATCGGGCGGCGGCGCCCAGCACATGCGCGAACTGCTGACCCAGTTCGGCACCATCAACGGCGCCGTCAAGCCGTTGCTGGACGACCCGGCCTCGGCCATCCTCGAGATCGACCGCACCGTGCTGGCGACCCAGCATGGCCTGAGTGCGGAAGAAACGAAACAGTTCGGCGTGCCGCTGGCCGGCAACCTGATCCCCTGGATCGACAAGGACCTGGGCAACGGCCAGTCGAAGGAAGAGTGGAAGGCGGGCGCCGAGACCAACAAGATCTTGGGCCGCGGCGAAGGCTTCGGCAAGGGTGACGCAAATAAGGCGATTCCGGTCGACGGCCTGTGCGTGCGCATCGGCGCGATGCGCTGCCATTCGCAGGCGCTGACCATCAAGCTGACGAAAGACGTGCCGCTGGACGAGATCTCCGACATCATCGCCTCGCACAACCAGTGGGTGAAGGTGGTGCCGAACACCCGCGAGGCCTCGATGCGCGACCTGTCCCCGGCTGCCGTGACCGGCGGCCTGGGCATCCCGGTCGGCCGCCTGCGCAAGCTGGCCATGGGCGACGACTACCTGTCGGCCTTCACCGTCGGCGACCAGCTGCTGTGGGGCGCTGCCGAGCCGCTGCGCCGCATGCTGCGCATCGTGCTGGACAAGTAAGAATGCATGACGGGCGGCCATGCCGCCCGTCGCACATGCGCATGTTGGCACCCATGCCACACCCGCTGTAAAATTGCTAAGCGCTTGTAATCAAACGCTATCAAACGCCCTCCGCATCGGTCATTCTGGCCACACATAACTTGCTGCGGCACTTCCGTGTGCGCGGGAAGCTTGCATGCTCCAGAGCATGATGATATGTTGAGACTCCCAGGAAATCGTCTTTCCTCCGGCCAACTTTCTTTCGCATCCGACTATGCCTTTTTCTCACCGTCCTCCGCTCATGGCAACCGCGCTGAAAACAGTCGCCGCGGCCGTGGCCAGCACCGTGCTCCTGTCGTCCGCCGCCCACGCTGCCGGCCTCGGGAAACTGACGGTGCTGTCGGCGCTCGGCCAGCCCTTGCGCGCCGAGATCGAACTGACGACGACCGCAGGCGAGGATGCGTCCAGCCTGGCCGTGAAACTGGCCTCGACAGAAGCCTTCCGCGCCGCCAACATCGAATTCAACCCGGCCCTGCTGTCGCTGCGCTTCAATGTCGAGCAGCGCGTCGGCCGCCAGATCATCCGCGTCACCTCGACCCAGCCGCTGAACGAGCCTTTCGTGGACATGCTGCTCGAGCTGTCCTGGAATAACGGCCGCCTGGTGCGCGAGTACACCTTCCTGCTCGATCCGGCCGAGCTGCGCGCCACCCAGCCGGCCCAGGTGGCGGCCGAGACCGCGCGTCCGGCGGCCCAGCCGCGCGCGTCCGCGTCCCAGGCCGCGCCGCAGCCCGCCGCTCCGGTGGCGCAGGCGCCGCAGGAACAGCCGCGCCGCGAAGCGCCTGCGGCCGCACCGGCCCCGCGCGCCGCCCAGCCTGCCGTCGACACCCCGAGCAGCTACCGCGTGCGCCCGGGCGACACCCTGGGCAGGATCGCCACCCGCGTCAAGCCGGCCGAGATCTCGCTCGACACCATGCTGGTGGCGCTGTACCGCGCCAACCCGGACGCCTTCATCGGCCAGAACATGAACCGCCTGAAGTCGGGCCAGATCCTCAAGGTGCCCGATTCGGACAGCCTGCGCGGCACCGACAGCGCGGAGGCTGGCGCCATGGTCGTCGCCCACGCGGCCGACTTCAACGCCTACCGCAACAAGCTGGCCGGCCAGGTCGCCAACGCGGCGCCGCAGCGCACCCCGCAGGCGGGCCAGAGCGCGGCCGGCAAGATCACCGCCAAGGTCGAGGAACGCCCGACCGCGGCCAATGAAGCGCAGGACAAGCTGCAGCTGTCGAAAGCCACCCAGCCGACCACGGGCGCAAACGGCGCCGCCCCGGCCACCGCCAGCGCGGAAGACGCGATCGCACGCCAGAAGGAACTGGACCAGGCCCAGGCCCGCGTCAAGGAACTCGAGCGCAACGTCAACGACCTCGAAACGCTGATGACGGTGAAGAGCCGTTCCGGCAGCGAGGCCCAGAACGCCGCGGCGGTCCCGCCGGGCGCCAGGCCGATCGAGGCGGCGCCGGCAGCCAAGCCCGCCGCCAAGCCGAGCACCCCGCCCAAGCCCGTCGCGCCGGAAGAGAAGAGCCTGGCCGACACCCTGATGGACAACATCAACATCGTCGCCGGCGGCGCTCTCGTGCTGCTGCTGGCCGCTCTCGGGATTTCGCAGCGCCGCAAGAAGGCGCAGCAAGCCCGGGTCCTCGATGCCGAGCCATCGGTGCTGGGCGTGCCGACCCAGGGCGCGCACTCGCTGTTCGCGGAAGCGGGCGGCCAGAGCGTCGACACCAGCAACAGCGTCTTCAATTCCAGTTTCGCCCCGTCGGCCTCCCAGCTCGACACCAACGAGGTCGACCCGGTCGCCGAAGCCGATGTCTACATCGCCTATGGCCGCGACGCCCAGGCCGAAGAGATCCTGAAGGAAGCCCTGCGCACCCATCCGGAACGCCATCCGGTGCGCCTCAAGCTGCTCGAGATCTACGCCGCGCGCAAGGACCTGCGCGCCTTCGAGACCCAGGCCAGCGAGTTGTACAGCCTGACGCGCGGGCAGGGCGACGAGTGGGCCCAGGCGGCCGCGCTCGGCCAGAGCATCGACCCGGGCAATCCGCTGTACGCCAGCGCCACCGGCGCGGCCCCGGTCGCACCGAGCCAGAGCCCGCAGGAGCGCGACCAGCAATCGCTGCTGTCGGCGCAGCTGGAAGACGCCTTCCGTAGCGGCGCCCCGGCAGCCGCCCTCGGCGCCGGTGCGGTGGCGGGCGCCGCCTATGCCGCGATGGACGACAGGCAGGACGACGCGACCGCCGCACCAGGCTTCGAGAGCGAACCGGCAGCCGCACGCGGCGAGGACAATTCGCTCGACTTCGACCTCGGCGGCCTGACCTTCGAGCCGGTAACGAACAACGAACCGATCGCGATGAACGGCCCGGACGGCGGCGCGCAGGACGACACGGCCGTGCCGGACCTGGAATTCGCGCTGGACCCGCTCGGTGACTCCGTCACCTCGCCTCCTGCCGACGTGACCGCAGCGCCGGCCCCGGCCGAGGAAGAACCTTTCGACCTGGCCTTCGACATGAGCTTCGGCGATCCGCAGACCGCCGAGCAGGCCGAGGCGCCTGCCGCCGCAGCCGCGCCGGTCGACATGGCAGGCCTGGCCGCCGAGTTCGACCTGCCGCCGCTGCCGGAGGTGCGGGAAGAAGCCCCGGCCGCAGCCGCCTCGAGCGAGGCGCTCAGCCTGGAACAGGATCCGCTGTTCGACCTCGATTCGATGGACTTCGGCGCGCCGCCGATCCCGGTGCAGCCTGCGGCCGTGGCCGAGGCGACGCCTTTCCATGGCGAGGTGCCCGCCATCCTCGGCGCCGCGGCCCCGTCCAGCAGCCTCGAGGACCCGCTGTTCGATCTCGACACCATGGACTTCGGCAGCCCGGCCGAGCCGGCGCCAGCCGCGATCGCCCAGCCGGCAGTCGAACCCTTCGAATTCGACGCGCCGCCGGCGGCGGCAAGCCAGCCGAAGGACGAGTTCTCCTTCGACCTGGCGGAGCCGGACCAGGACCACCCGTTCGCCCTGCCGGACACCCCGGCCGCCGCGCCAAGCGAGAGCGCGGCCCCGAGCCCGGGCGTGCCGGTCGAGCCGAGCTTCGACATGGCCGACATCGACCTCGAACTGCCCGACTTCGACCGCGCCGAAGGGGTGCCGGATGCAGCGCTGCCTGGAGCGGCCCTGCCGGAACCGGGCGAGGCCCTGGAGCCGGCCGCCATGTCGCCCGAGCACATGGAGATGGAAACCAAGCTCGATCTCGCGATCGCCTACCAGGAAATCGGTGACAAGGAAGGCGCACGCGAACTGCTCGACGAAGTCATCAAGGGTGGCAGCAGCGAACAGGTGAGCAAGGCCAGCGCGATGCGCTCCCTGCTCGCGTGAGGCGCATCGCCCTTGGTGTCCAGTACGTCGGAACGGGCTGGAACGGCTACCAGAAGCAGCCGGAACGTAACACCGTCCAGGACCGCCTCGAGATCGCACTCGAAAAGTTCGCCTGCACGCCCTTGAATACCACCTGCGCCGGCCGCACCGACGCCGGCGTGCACGGGATCGAGCAGGTGGTCCACTTCGACACGACGCTCGACCGCTCCATGCAGAGCTGGGTGCGCGGCGTGAACGCCTTCCTGCCCGAATCGATCGTGGTGCGCTGGGCGCATGAAGTGCGGCCCGATGCGGAGGGCAACGAGTTTCATGCGCGCTTCTCGGCGCGCTCGCGCACCTACCACTATGTGCTCTACAACCATCCAAATCCCTCGGCCTTGCTGGCCGGCCGGGCCGGCTGGACCTTCCGTCCGCTCGACGTCGAGCGCATGCGCGAAGCAGGGCAGTACCTGATCGGCGAGCACGATTTCTCGGCCTTCCGGGCATCCGGCTGCCAGGCGAACACGCCGGTCAAGCAGATGCACGAGGTCGGCATCGTGCGCCATGGCGACGTGATCGTGTTCACGGTGCGCGCCAGCGCATTCCTGCATCACATGGTGCGCAACATCGTCGGTTCGCTCATCTACGTGGGCACGGGCCGCAACGAGCCCGCCTGGATGAAGGAAGTGCTGGAGAGCCGTTCGCGCGACGTCGCCGCGCCCACCTTCATGCCGGACGGCCTGTACCTGGCCAGAATCGATTACGATCCGAAGTGGGGGCTGCCGCAGGAGCCGGCGTCGCCGCTGCCCTGGCTGTAAGCCGCTCTCCGGAATTCATCATGCAACGCACCCGTATCAAGATTTGCGGCATCACCCGCCCTGAAGACCTGCGCGCGGCCGTCGCGCTGGGGGCCGACGCGCTCGGCTTCGTGTTCTATCCGAAGAGTCCACGCTACGTCACGCCCGCGCAAGCTGCAGAGCTGTGCGCCGTGCTGCCGCCGTATGTGAGCGCGGTGGCCCTGTTCGTGAACGCGACGGTGGACGAGGTGAGGGCGGTGGCCGGGCAGGCGCCGCTGGCGCTGATCCAGTTCCATGGCGATGAATCAGCCCAGCAGTGCGCCGAACTGGCAGCTGCCGCGTCGCGTCCCTTCGTGCGCGCCTTCCGCGTCAGGCCGGACACAAGCCCGGATGAACTGCTAGAATACGAGCGCACATACCGCGCCGCCAGCCCCTGGTTCACCGGCCTCCTGCTGGATACCTGGGTGGACGCCTACGGCGGCGCAGGAAAGGTTTTTGATTGGTCTCTTGTCCCAAAAGAGCTCGCGCCTCGGGTCGTTTTGAGTGGTGGCTTGAACGTACAAAACGCGACTGACGCGGTGGTACGTGTTCGTCCCTTCGCGGTCGACGTCAGCAGTGGCGTCGAGGCGCAGAAGGGCATCAAGGACGCCCGCAAGATTGCCGAGTTCATTGGCGCCGTGCGGGCCGCCGACGCCACCCTAGCAAGCGAGAACCATCATGAAAGACCGTCCGAGCGGGAACAGCCCGCTGTTCCAGACTCCTGACTACCAGCTGCCCGACCAGAGCGGGCACTTCGGCCCCTACGGCGGCAGTTTTGTCGCCGAAACCCTGTCGCACGCGCTCGCCGAGCTGAACGAAGCTTACGCGCGCTATTCGAACGACCCCGAATTCCTCGAGGAATTCCGCTACGAGCTGGCCCACTTCGTCGGCCGTCCTTCGCCCGTCTACCACGCGCGGCGCTGGTCCGAGCAAAGCGGCGGCGCCCAGATCTTCTTCAAGCGCGAAGACCTCAACCATACCGGCGCGCACAAGATCAACAACGTGATCGGCCAGGCCCTGCTGGCCCGCCGCATGGGCAAGAAGCGCATCATCGCCGAGACCGGCGCCGGCCAGCACGGCGTGGCCACCGCCACCATCTGCGCCCGCTTCGGCATGGAATGCGTGGTCTACATGGGCAGCGAGGACGTCAAGCGCCAGGCCCAGAATGTCTACCGCATGAAGCTGCTGGGCGCGACCGTGGTGCCGGTGGAATCGGGCAGCAAGACCCTGAAGGACGCGCTCAACGAAGCGATGCGCGATTGGGTCACCAACATCGAAAACACCTTCTACATCATCGGCACCGTGGCCGGCCCGCACCCCTACCCGATGATGGTGCGCGACTTCCAGTCGGTGATCGGCGAGGAATGCCGCGTGCAGATGCCGGCCATGACCGGACGCCAGCCGGACTACGTGGTCGCCTGCGTGGGCGGCGGCTCGAACGCGATGGGCATCTTCTATCCCTATATCGACGAACCGGGCGTGAAGCTGGTCGGCGTCGAGCCGGCGGGCGAGGGCATCGAGACGGGCAGGCATGCGGCCTCCCTGAACGCCGGCATCCCGGGCGTGCTGCACGGGAACCGCACCTATCTGCTGCAGGACGAGAACGGCCAGATCATCGAGACCCATTCGGTGTCGGCGGGGCTGGACTATCCCGGCGTGGGTCCGGAACACGCGTGGCTGAAGGACATCAAGCGCGCAGAGTACGTGACGATCACGGACGAGGAAGCGCTGCAGGCCTTCCACGATTGCTGCCGCATCGAAGGCATCATCCCGGCGCTCGAGTCCTCGCACGCGATCGCCCACGCGACCAAGCTGGCGGCGACCCTGCCGAAGGACCAGCTCATCCTGGTCAACCTGTCGGGCCGGGGCGACAAGGACATGCACACGGTGGCTCAGAGGATGGGGCTGGATTTCAGCTGACCTCCCTTGCCCGCTCCCGTGAACCTTTTGAATAGAAAGAACAGCATGTCCAGAATTGCATCGACCTTTGCCGCCCTCAAGGCGGACGACAAGACCGGCCTCGTCACCTTCATCACCGCCGGCGACCCCGGCCCCGAGCTGACCGTCCCCCTCATGCACGCGCTGGTGGAAGGCGGCGCCGACGTCCTCGAACTGGGCGTTCCGTTTTCCGACCCCATGGCCGAGGGCCCGGTCATCCAGCGCGCCTGCGAGCGCGCCCTGAAGTTCAATATCGGCCTGCAGGACGTCTTCGGCTTCGTGCGCGAATTCCGCAAGACCAACACGACGACCCCGGTCGTGTTGATGGGCTACGCCAACCCGATCGAACGCATCGGCCCCGACAACTTCATTCGCTGCGCGAAGGAAGCCGGCGCCGATGGGGCCATCGTTGTCGACTACCCGCCGGAAGAGTGCGCTTCGTTTGCCGAAGCCATGCGTGCCAACGGCCTCGACCTGATCTTCCTGCTGGCGCCCACCTCGACTACGAAGCGAGTACAGCAGGTGGCCCAGTACGGCAGCGGCTTCAGCTACTACGTGTCCCTGAAGGGCGTGACCGGCGCCGGCAGCATCGACACCGCGGACGTGGCGCGCCGTGTTTCCGCGATCCGCGAACACGTCAAGCTGCCGATCGGCGTGGGCTTCGGCATCCGCGACGGCGCCACCGCGCGCGCCGTGGCGGAGGTGGCCGATGCGGTGGTGATCGGCAGCCGCATCATCCAGGAGCTGGAATCGGTGCCGAAAGAGCGGGCCGTGGAAGCGGTGCGTGACTTTACTTCCGGCATTCGCAGCGCGCTGGACGCCTGAACCGCAGCAACCGTGGGGTCAGAGTTGAATTGTTGGGAAACTTTCGAAAGTTTCCAGCAATTCGACTCCGACCCTCATTACTCAGCAGCAAAGCCATTGCACAGCTAATTAGGGTCAGAGTCGAATTATTCGGAAACATTTAAAAGTTGCCGATTAATTCGACTCTGACCCTTTTTGTTTTGGCTGCTACGGGTAAATTTTCATCGGATGGTTTGCCGTCAGGAAGCGTTGAGTTACATTGGTAGTATTGCCTCGCGGCCAACTCTAATGGGACTCTTCGATGAAAAAACAGGTCGTCCACGTGTCGGTGCTTCAATCGTCCAAGGTGATGGCAGTGCTGTACCTGGTCCTGTCCCTGCCCATGGTCGCCATCATGGCCATTCCCGCGCTCATGACCGGAGAAGGGTATTCGATCGCCATGCTGATCTTCGCGCCGATCATCTACACCGTCTTCGGCTTTATCTTCACCGCCCTCGGCGCCTGGATCTATAACCTGGTCGCCGCGCGCATCGGCGGCTTCGAGTTCACGACAAGCGAAGTAAATAAATAACTCCAGGCACTCCTGACCAGGCAAATTTAATGGGGGTCAGAGTCGAATTGTTGGGCAACTTCGAAAAGTTTCCCGATAATTCGACTCTGACCCTCATTGCTGTTCGGTAGTTTTGAAGAGCGGCAATTGGGGTCGGAGTCGAATTGCAGGCAATTCTGGGGAATTGCTCGACAATTCGACTCTGACCCCAGGAAGTGGTGTTGTCGGGCTGGCATCATTCGACAAGCGGGGCGCTTGCGGCTACACTACCGCCACCTCGAAGACTTGCCGCAAAGGAGAACAGATGAGTTGGCTAGAAAAACTGCTGCCCCCAAGGATCCAGCGCTCCGATGCCGCCAATCGCAAAACCATGCCGGAAGGCCTGTGGGTCAAGTGCCCGTCGTGCGAAGCGGTGCTCTACCGCGCCGACCTGGAGTCGAACCTGCACGTCTGCCCGAAGTGCGACCACCACATGCGCATCCGCGCCCGCGAGCGCCTGGATAGCCTGCTCGATGAAGGCGGCCGCTACGACATCGGCCAGGAAACCCTGCCGGTCGACACCCTGAAGTTCAAGGATTCCAAGAAGTACCCGGACCGCCTCAAGCAGGCCATGGAAGCCACCGGCGAGACCGATGCCCTGATCGTGCAGGGTGGCTCGATCATGAGCCTGCCGGTCGTCGTCGCCTGCTTCGAATTCGAATTCATGGGCGGCTCGATGGGCTCCGTGGTCGGCGAGCGCTTCGCTCGCGGCGCGCAGGTCGCGCTGGAGCAGAAGGTGCCCTTCATCTGCATCACCGCCACCGGCGGCGCCCGCATGCAGGAAGGCCTGCTGTCGCTGATGCAGATGGCCAAGACCACCGCCATGCTGACCAAGCTGTCCGAGAAAAAGCTGCCGTTCATCAGCGTGCTGACCGACCCGACCATGGGCGGCGTCTCGGCATCGTTCGCCTTCATGGGCGACGTGGTGATCGCCGAACCGAAGGCCCTGATCGGCTTCGCCGGCCCGCGCGTGATCGAGAATACCGTGCGCGAAAAGCTGCCGGAAGGCTTCCAGCGCGCCGAGTTCCTGGTCCAGAAAGGCGCCGTCGACATGATCGTCGACCGCCGCAAGATGCGCGAAGAGATCGCGCGCCTGCTGGCCCTGCTGCAGAACCAGGCCGCCGACGTCCTGGCTTGAACCACTCCACCGGTGCGGGCGCCGCGCGTCCGCACCGGCGCTCTCCCTGAGCGCATCACTGAAGCGCATCACTGAAGTACTCCCATCTATGTCCCAACTTCCGACCACCTTGCCCGACTGGCTGGCGCTGCTCGAGTCGCGCCATGCCGAAACCCATATCGACATGGGCCTGGACCGCGTGCGCGCCGTCAAGGAACACATGGGGCTCGCTTTCGACTGCCCCGTGATCATGGTGGCCGGCACCAACGGCAAGGGTTCGACCTGCGCCATGCTGGAAGCCGTGCTGCTGCAGTCCGGCTACCGCGTGGGCCTGTACATCAAGCCGCACTTCCTCGACTTCAACGAGCGCGCCCGCATCAACGGCGAGATGGCCTCGAACGAGGCCCTGGTGGAGGCCTTCGGCGCCGTGGAAAGCATGCGCGGCGAGGTCTCGCTGACCTACTTCGAATTCACCACGCTGGCGATCATGCACCTGATCTCGAAAGCCGGCGTGGACGTGGCCATCCTCGAAGTCGGCCTGGGCGGACGCCTGGACGCCGTCAACGTCATCGACGCCGATGTGTCCATCGTGACCAGCGTCGACATCGACCACACCGACTACCTCGGCGACACCCGCGAGAAGATCGGCTTCGAGAAGGCCGGCATTTTCCGCCCTGGCAAACCGGCGATCTGCAGCGACCCGGTGCCCCCGGCTTCCCTGGTGCAGCATGCGCAAGACATCGGCGCCGACCTGTGGCTGCTGGGCCGCGACTTCAATTACCAGGGCGACCAGCAGCAGTGGAGCTATGGCGGCCGCGGGCAGCGCCGCAATTCGCTGGCCTATCCGGCCCTGCGCGGCGCCAACCAGCTCCTCAACGCCTCGGCTGCGCTGGCCGCCCTCGAGGTGCTGCGCATGCAGCTGCCCTGCGGCGCCCAGGAAGTGCGCGCGGGCCTGGCCATGGTCGAGCTGCCGGGCCGCTTCCAGGTGCTGCCGGGCCGCCCGACCCAGGTGCTGGACGTGGCGCACAACCCGCACGCCAGCGCGACGCTGGCCCAGAACCTCGGCAATATGGGCTTCCACCGCTACACCTATGCGGTGTTCGGCATCATGGAAGACAAGGACATCGACGCCGTGATCGCCCCGATGGCCCAGTACATCGACCACTGGTGCGTGACTGCGCTGCCGTCGCCCCGCTCCGCCGATCCGGCGGCGCTGGCCGAAAAGCTCGCCGAACGCCGACCCGCGGGCGCGAAAGCGGACGATTTTTCGGTCACCGCTTTCTCCACCCCGGGCGAGGCCTATGCGAATGCCGTGAGCCGTGCAGGGGAGAATGATAGAATTGTGGTCTTTGGCTCGTTCTATACGGTCGCCGGCGTGATGGCGGCCCGCAAAAACTCCCTTCACTGATACTGTAGAATCGCATGGGCTTGTTCTCGTTCGGTAGCAAAAACAAGCAAGACACTGTCCGGGACAGCGGCCACTTCGTCAAGGACGACGATGCCGCCTACGGCCAGCAGGCCCGCGCCAAGCGCGCGTCGCACGCGGGCGAGGGCGCGCGCAGCAAGCGCGGCGCCGACCCTATCCTCCCCGAGAAGAAGCGCGCGCGCCGCCGCCTGGTGGGTGCGATCGCGCTGGCGCTGGCGGCCGCCGTCGGCCTGCCGATGCTGCTCGATTCCGAGCCCAAGCCGCTCGGCACCGACATCGCGATCAACATCCCTGCCAAGGACAAGGCGGCCCCGCTACCGGTGCCGGCCGCCAGCACCGTGGACAGCGGCGAGGAAATCGTCGAGCCGGCGGATGCCGATGTGCCCGCGCCGGCCCAGGCCGCGGCGCCTGTCGAGCCCCCGCCACCGCTGCGCACCCTCGAGGCCCCGCGCGCCGAACCGGCGGCAGTCAAGCCCGAGCCGAAGCCGGAAGCCGTGAAGCCCGAGCCGAAGCGCAAGCCCGATGAAACGCACCCGAAAGTCGCCGAGCTCGAACCGAAGAAGGTAGAAGCCCGCCGCC
>Ga0209023_10006382_pt1 | contig 12460 bp, 9 predicted proteins | sample LakOneMetagenome_FD_187468 | JGI IMG/M metagenome (GOLD analysis project Ga0209023, IMG submission 187468) | Freshwater and sediment microbial communities from Lake Erie, Canada (SPAdes) (version 2) | ecosystem: Environmental > Aquatic > Freshwater > Lentic | place: Lake Erie, Canada | collected... | reverse complement strand
GAACCGTCGTGCTTCTTGTGCTCGTAGTACAGCGACTCCTCCTGGATCTTGCCGCGCTGGTACATCGTGTCCATCGCCCCGAGCACCCCGCCGCGCTCGCTGATCGCCTCGAACTCCTTGTACACCGCCTCTTCCACCAGGTCGGTGAGGTACTCCACCGCGAAACTGCCCTGCCACGGGTTCTCGATGAAATTGAGGCCCAGTTCCTTGTTGATGATCATCTGGATCGCCACCGCGCGGCGCACCGACTCCTCGGTCGGCGTGGTGATCGCCTCGTCGTAGGCATTGGTGTGCAGCGAATTGCAGTTGTCGAACAGCGCGTACAGCGCCTGCAGCGTGGTGCGGATGTCGTTGAACTGGATTTCCTGCGCGTGCAATGAACGCCCGCTGGTCTGGATGTGGTACTTCATCATCTGCGAACGCTCGTTGGCGCCGTAGCGCTCGCGCATGGCGCGCGCCCAGATGCGCCGCGCGACGCGGCCGATGACGGTGTATTCCGGGTCCATGCCGTTGCTGAAGAAGAACGACAGGTTCGGCGCGAAATCATCGATCCGCATCCCGCGCGCGAGGTAGTACTCGACGATGGTGAACCCGTTCGACAGCGTGAACGCCAGCTGCGAGATCGGGTTCGCCCCGGCTTCGGCGATGTGGTAGCCGGAGATCGACACCGAATAGAAATTGCGCACCTTCTGGTCGACGAAGTACTGCTGGATGTCGCCCATCATCCGCAACGCGAACTCGGTGCTGAAGATGCAGGTGTTCTGCGCCTGGTCTTCCTTGAGGATGTCGGCCTGCACGGTGCCGCGCACGCTCGCCAGCGTCTCGGCCTTGATCCGCGCGTAGGTGTCGGCATCGACCAGCTGGTCGCCGCTCATGCCGAGCAGTCCGAGGCCGAGGCCATTGTTCGAGGCCGGCAGTTCGCCGTGATAGGTCGGGCGTACTCGCCCGGCGAACATTTTTTCGATCTTCTTCTGCGCTTCCGCCCAGCGGTCGGGATCGGCCTTCAGGTATTTCTCCACCTGCTGGTCGATGGCGGTGTTCATGAACATCGCGAGGATGATCGGCGCGGGGCCGTTGATCGTCATCGAGACCGAGGTGGTCGGCGCGCACAGGTCGAAGCCGGAATACAGCTTCTTCATGTCGTCGAGCGTCGGCACGTTGACGCCGGAGTTGCCGATCTTGCCGTAGATGTCCGGGCGCGGCGCCGGGTCCTCGCCGTACAGGGTCACGCTGTCGAAGGCGGTGGACAGGCGCGCGGCGGGCAGGCCGACGCTGAGGTAGTGGAAGCGGCGGTTGGTGCGTTCGGGCGTGCCCTCGCCCGCGAACATGCGGATCGGGTCCTCGCCGGTGCGGCGGTAGGGATACACGCCGCCGGTGTAGGGATAGGAACCGGGCAGGTTTTCCTTGCCGAGGAAGACCAGTAGTTCGCCCCAGGACTTGTAGGTCGGCGCGGCGATCTTCGGCACCTTCTGGTGCGACAGCGATTCGCGGTAGTTCTCGACCTTGATCGTCTTGCCACGGACTTCGTATTCGGTCGTGTCGTCGGTGATCGACTTCAGCCGCGCCGGCCATTCGCGCAGGCTGCGCAGCGATTCCGAAGTCAGCGCCTGCACTGCGTCGTTGTAGCGCTGGCGCAGGGTGAGGAGGCTTCGATCCACGGTAGGAGCGGGTGGGACAGCCGTTCGGCTGTCAGAAGCGGTAGCCGCGACCGAATTCCCCGCGACGTCTGTCGCGCCTGAAGGCGCTCCTACAGGGGAAACGTCATTCGTGTCGTAGAGATCCAACTGCTTCGGCAACTTCGCATCGCCGAGTTCCTGCAGCGACTGCCAGAACGCCTGCGCGCGGTCCGCGGCTTCGGCCTGCTTCTCGATGCCGGCATTGATCGCCCTGCCCTGCTCGGCGATTTCGGCGAGGTAGCGCACGCGCGCGCCGGGGATCAGCACGGTGGCGCGCGGTTCCTTCAGCGAGGTGTCGATGCGCGGCGTCCAATCGCACGCCCCTGTAGGAGCGCCTTCAGGCGCGACCGCTTTTCCCGCAACGCCTGTCGCGGCTAAAGCCGCTCCTACAGGGAGATGCAGTTTTTCGCGGACCAGGCGACAGAGATTCACGAACATCCAGCTGATGCCGGGGTCGTTGAACTGGCTGGCGATGGTCGGATAGACCGGCACGTCCTCGTCCGCGGTCTTGAACGCGGTGCGGTTGCGCTTCCACTGCTTGCGCACGTCGCGCAGGGCGTCCTCGGCGCCGCGCTTGTCGTACTTGTTCAGCACGATCAGCTCGGCGTAGTCGAGCATGTCGATCTTCTCGAGCTGCGAGGCCGCGCCGTAGTCGCTGGTCATCACGTACATCGGGAAATCGACCAGGTCGACGATCTCCGAATCGCTCTGGCCGATGCCGGCGGTCTCGACGATGACGAGGTCGTAGGCCAGCGACTTGAGGAACGCGATGCAATCCTTCAGCACGGCATTGGTCGCGACGTTCTGCCGGCGCGTGGCCATCGAGCGCATGTACACGCGGTGGCTGCGCAAGGAGTTCATGCGGATGCGGTCGCCGAGCAGGGCGCCGCCGCTGCGGCGCCGGGTCGGGTCGACGCTGACCACCGCGACGCGCATCTTCGGGAAGCTGGCGAGGAAGCGGTTCAGCAGTTCGTCCGTGACCGAGGACTTGCCCGCGCCGCCGGTGCCGGTGATGCCGATGACGGGGGTGCGCCCGCCGGCGAGCTGCCATTGCTTGCGCAGCTTCGACAGCTCGGATTCCGGAATCGCGCCGTCCTCGAGGTCGGACAGCACCCGGCCGATGCCGATCTCGTCGTCGATGGCCGGGGCGTGCGCGTGGCGGCCGCGCGCGTTGGCGTCGCGCGCTTCGCCGGCGCGCTTGACCACGTCCTCGATCATTTCCACCAGCCCCATCTTCATGCCGTCGTTGGGGTGGTAGATGCGCTCGACGCCGTAGGCCTCGAGCTCGCGGATCTCTTCCGGCGTGATCGTGCCGCCGCCGCCGCCGAACACGCGCACGTGCGGGGCGCCGCGTTCCCTGAGCATGTCGACCATGTACTTGAAGTACTCGACGTGGCCGCCCTGGTAGCTGGACAGCGCGATCGCGTCGGCGTCTTCCTGCAAGGCCGCGCGCACCACGTCCTCGACCGCGCGGTTGTGGCCGAGGTGGATGACCTCCGCGCCCTGCGCCTGGATCAGCCGGCGCATGATGTTGATCGCCGCGTCGTGGCCGTCGAACAGGCTGGCGGCGGTGACGAAGCGCAGCGGCAGGGACTGCGGCTGCTGGTCGGGAATGGTCTCGGCGGGAGTGCTCATCGGCGCGTTCGCGGCTTTCTCGGTCGATCCGCGATTGTAGCGCGGGGTCCGGAACCCCCCCGGTTGGGCTTACGCTTCGCCGATGGCGAACACCGACACCGCGTCCGCGGACCAACTGCACCGGCAGGGACTGGCGTCCAAGCAGGCACTGGAATTCGAACCCGCGTTCGCGCATTTCCAGGCCGCCGCGGACCTCGGCCACGCCGGCGCGAGGATGGAAGCGGCACGGCTGCTGCTGTACGGACTTGGCGTCGGGCGCGACCCGGCGCGCGCGGTACGGGAGTTCGAGCGGGCCGAACGCGAGGGCAACGTCGTCGCCGGCTACTTCCTCGCACTCATCGCGCTGGGCGACGTGCTGTTGCCGCGCGACGAGCGCATCGACGCGCGCATGCGCGCCGCGGTGCTGGCGGAGTATCCGCCGGCGCTGCTGGCCGCCGCGGTGCGCTTCGGGCGCGATCCCGACCCGCGCGCGCAGGGGCGCTGCATCGAACTGCTGGAGCGCGGGGTCGGACTCGGCGATCCGCTGGCCGCGACGCTGCTCGAGCCGCGGTTGCGCCATGGCGAAGGCTGCGAACCCGACGCTCGTGCCGCCGATGCCCTGCGCACCTGGCTGGACGGCCATGCCATCGCGCCGTTGCCCGCGACCAGCGCGCGGCCGCCGCGCGCGATGGCGCGCCCGCGCCTGCTCGCGTTTTCCGATGCCTGGGGGACGCCCGACATGCGGCGCCTGTCGCAAAGGCCGGACCTCGTCGCCGCGCAGAACCTGCTGTCGGCGGACGAATGCCGGCTGCTGATGGCCACCGCGCGCCCGCGGCTCGAGCGTTCCCGCACCATCGATGCCCATGGCCGGCGCGTCGAGCATCCGCTGCGCACCAGCAGCGACGCGGGGTTCGAGCCGATCGACGAGGACTTCGCCCTGCGCCTGGTGCAGGCGCGGATGGCCCGCCTGGCGGGAATGGAGTTCACCCATTCCGAGCCGCTGATCGTGCTGCGCTACGCGCCGGGCGAGTCGTTCAGCCCGCACCGCGACTACATCGTCCCGTCCGCGCTGGCGATGCGCCAGCCCGAGGCCGGCAACCGCATCGCGACCGTGTGCGCGTACCTGAACGATGTCGAGGCCGGCGGTGCCACCCGGTTCCCGGCCAACGGCACCACCATCCCGCCGCGCGCGGGCGCGGCGATCGCGTTCCGCAACCTCGGCCCGGACGGTCAACCCGATCCCGACAGCCTGCACGCGGGGCTGCCGGTGGAACGCGGCGAGAAATGGCTGGCGACGCTGTGGCTGCGCCAGCGGCGATGGCGCGGCTTCTAGCATTCGGCGGGTACGGGCCCGTATCGGCCGATTCCTTTAGAATGCCGGCCCTCGGCCGCGTATCCCCTGCTTTTCCGGCGGGAAAACCGCGGATTCCCACCCCGATCCCACGCCCCGCAGCCGCGGACGGGCGCATTCCGGAGCCAATCTTGATGATCTTCGAAACCCTCGACACCACCGGCCACGAGCAGGTCGTCTTCTGCCACAACAAGGACGCGGGCCTGAAGGCCATCATCGCGATCCACAACACGGTGCTGGGGCCGGCGCTGGGCGGCACCCGCATGTGGCCGTACAAGAGCGAGGACGAGGCATTGAACGACGTGCTGCGCCTGAGCCGCGGCATGACCTACAAGAACGCGGTCGCCGGACTGAACATCGGCGGCGGCAAGGCGGTCATCATCGGCAACCCGGCCACCGACAAGTCCGAGGCGCTGTTCCGTGCGTTCGGCCAGTTCGTGGAATCGCTGGGCGGCCGCTACATCACCGCCGAGGACGTCGGCATCGACGTCAACGACATGGAATTCGTCTATCGCGAAACCGAATACGTCACCGGCGTGCACCAGGTCCACGGCGGTTCCGGCGATCCCTCGCCGTTCACCGCCTACGGCACCCTGCAGGGCCTGATGGCCACGCTGCAGCGCAAGCACGGCAACGAGGAAGTGGGCAAGTACAGCTACGCGGTGCAGGGCCTGGGCCACGTCGGCATGGAATTCGTGAAGCTGCTGCGCGAGCGCGGCGCCAAGGTGTTCGTCACCGACATCAACCAGGCGCTGGTCGACAAGGCCGTGGACGAGCACGGCGCCGAGGCGGTGGGCCTGGACGACATCTACGACGTGCCGGCGGACGTGTATTCGCCGTGCGCGCTCGGCGGCACCGTCAACGAGGCCACCCTGCCCCGGCTGAAGGCGAAGGTGATCTGCGGCGCGGCCAACAACCAGCTCGCCAACAACGCGATCGGCGACGAAGTCGAGAAGCGCGGCATCCTGTACGCGCCGGACTACGCGGTGAACGCGGGCGGCGTGATGAACGTGGCGCTCGAGCTCGACGGCTACAACCGCGAGCGCGCCATGCGCATGATGCGCACGATCTACCACAACCTCGCGCGCATCTACGAAATCAGCGAACGCGACGGCATCCCGACCTACCGCGCCGCCGACCGCCTCGCCGAGGAGCGGATCGAGGCGATCGGCAAGCTCAAGCTGCCGATGGGCCGCGGCACGCCGCGTTTCCAGGGCCGCATCCGCGGGCATTGATTGCCGGCTTCGCCGTGAATCACCCGAAGTTTGCAACCGAACTTCGGGCCCCATGCTTCGCTGCCACATCCCCGCCGCTGCGCGGCCGCCCCCTTGATCCAAGGGGGCGAAGGTCGGACTTCGCGAATCAGGCGATAATCGGGACGGGGCTTCGCGCCCCGTCCCCGTTTCCACGGCATCCACAGGCTGAACCGCATGCGCGCATTTCCCCTCGGCGAAGACATCGACGCGCTGCGCGATGCGGTCCGTCGCTTCGCCGAAAGCGAGATCGCGCCACGCGCGGCGAAGATCGACGAGGACAACGCCTTCCCGCAGGACCTGTGGCCGAAGTTCGGCGAGATGGGCCTGCTCGGCATGACCGTGCCGGGCGAATTCGGCGGCAGCGACATGGGTTACCTCGCCCACCTCGTCGCGATGGAGGAAATCTCGCGCGCGTCGGGTTCGGTGGGCTTGAGCTACGGCGCGCATTCCAACCTCTGCGTCAACAACCTGTACGCCAACGGCAACGAGGCGCAGCGCAACCGATACCTGCCGAAGCTGTGCAGCGGCGAATGGAAGGGCGCGCTGGCGATGAGCGAACCGGGCGCCGGTTCCGACGTGGTCGGATCGATGTCCTGCCGGGCCGAACTGAAGGATGGCGCGTGGATCGCCAACGGCAACAAGATGTGGATCACCAACGGCCCCGAGGCCGATGTCCTGATCGTCTACATGCGCACCGCCAGCCACGAGCTGGGTTCGAAGTGCATGACCGCCTTCATCGTCGAGAAGGGCATGAAGGGTTTTTCCACCGCGCAGAAGCTGGACAAGCTCGGCATGCGCGGCAGCAATACCTGCGAACTGGTGTTCGAGGATTGCGCGATCCCGGCCGAAAACGTGCTCGGCGAGGCCGACAACGGCGTCAAGGTCCTGATGTCCGGGCTCAACACCGAGCGCCTGGTGCTCAGCGGCGGACCGATCGGCCTGATGCAGGCCGCGCTCGACATCACCCTGCCCTACGTGCGCGACCGCCGCCAGTTCGGCCAGGCCATCGGCACCTTCGGGATCATGCAGGCCAAGGTCGCCGACATGTACACCGCATTGCAGTCCTCGCGCGCCTTCGCCTACCAGGTCGCGCGCGATTACGATGCCGGGCACAAGAGCAGGATCGATGCCGCGAGTTGCCTGCTGCATGCCAGCGACGCGGCGGTGCAGGTCGCGCTCGAGGCGATCCAGTCGCTCGGCGGCAACGGCTACATCAACGAGTTCCCCACCGGCCGGATCCTGCGCGACGCCAAGCTCTACGCGATCGGCGCCGGTACCAACGAAATCCGCCGCATGCTGATCGGGCGCGAACTCTTCGCCGGCAACAGCTGAGGCGCGCGCCCCGGCGCGCGATGCGACCGCCGGGCCATGGTTTGCGGCACCGCAGCATCCGGTCGCATAATCGAGCCATGCCGGCCCGCCGCCGGCCCGACTCCGGAGAACCCCATGACCGACATCGTGATCGTCGGTGCCAAGCGCACCCCCATCGGTTCCTTCCTCGGCCAGTTCACCGGCGTCCCCACCCCGCTGCTCGGCTCCACGGCGATCCGCGGCGCGCTGGAACACGCCGGCCTCGCCGCCGACCAGGTGGACGAAGTGATCATGGGCTGCGTGCTGCCGGCCGGCCTCGGCCAGGCGCCGGCGCGGCAGGCCTCGCGTGGCGCCGGCATCCCCGACGCGGTCGGCTGCACGACGATCAACAAGGTCTGCGGCTCGGGCATGAAGGCGGTGATGCTCGCGCACGACATCATCAAGGCCGGTTCGGCCAACGTCGTCGTCGCCGGCGGCATGGAATCGATGACCAACGCGCCGCACCTGCTCAACGGTTCGCGCACCGGCATCCGCTACGGCAGCGCCGAGATGCTCGACCACATGGCATGGGATGGCCTGACCAACCCCTATGACGGCAAGGCGATGGGCGTGTTCGGCGACGCCGCCTGCGCCAAGTACGGTTTCGACCGCGAAGCGGTCGATGCGTTCTCGGCCGAAAGCGCGAAGCGCGCGCAAGCCGCGCTCGCGTCGGGTGCGTTCAAGGCGGAGACCGTGCCGGTGACGGTGCAGGGCCGGAAGGGCGAAACGGTCGTGGATGCCGACGAAGAACCGGGACGCATCGACACCGCGAAGATCCCCGGCCTGCGTCCCGCCTTCGGCAAGGAAGGGGTGCTGACCGCGGCCTCGTCCTCGAAGATTTCCGACGGCGCCGCCGCGACCGTGTTGATGTCGGCGGACGAAGCGTCGCGTCGTGGCTTGAAGCCACTGGCGCGGATCGTCGCGCACGCGACCCATGCGCAGGCGCCGGAATGGTTCACCACCGCGCCGATCGCCGCGATCAGCAACGTGCTGGACAAGGCCGGGTGGAAGGTGGGCGACGTCGACCTGTTCGAGGTCAACGAAGCCTTCGCCTGCGTCGCGATGGCGCCCATGCACGATCTCGACATTCCGCACGACCGGCTGAACGTCAATGGCGGCGCCCTGGCGCTGGGACACCCCATCGGCGCCTCCGGCGCGCGCCTCGTCGTCACCTTGCTGCACGCGCTGCAGGCGCGCGGCGGCAAGCGTGGCGTAGCATCGCTGTGCATCGGCGGCGGCGAAGCCACGGCCATCGCCGTGGAGATAGCGTGAAGGTGTTAAAGGCCGAATAACGAAAAAAAACAGGACAACCGCTTGACACGCGAAATCCGCTTGTCATCATGTTATAGGCGCGCATTTGCGCGTTGCCATCACCATCGACGAGGAAGAATCAAATGACCATGAACAAGGCCCTGATCGCCCTGGCTCTGGGCTTCGCTCTGGCCGCGTGCTCGAACAGCCAGCAGGCTGCCGACGCGGCAGCCGACGCGCAGCAGTCCGCCGCCGACGCCCAGCAGGCCGCTGACGCCACCGCCACCACCGGTGACCAGGCTGCTGCCGACACTGCCCAGGCTTCCGCCGACGCCGCCGCCCAGGCTGCCGACGCCGCCGCCACTTCGGCCGACGCCGCTGCCGCTGCTCCGACCGCCGACAAGGCCGACGCCGCTGCCGACGCCGCCGAGCAGGCTGCCGACGCCGCCGACCAGGCCAAGGAAGGCGCGGAAGACGCTGGCGACGCCGCCAAGAAGTAAGATCTTCGGGTTCCAGGAATTACCTAACGGTCGATTTCTGTTTCACGAAACTGGAAGGGCCGCCGGTTATCCGGCGGCTTTTCCGTAAGCCCCGCCCCTTAGATTCCATGGGTGGCCCGCCGGCGGATCCCGGCCAGCAGCGCGCACAGGCGTTGCCTGACAGCAATACAATCCTCAGACAACTCCTCCGGAGACACTCATGAATACCAAGCTCTTCGTCCTCCTCGCCGCCGGCGTGCTGGCCCTGTCGGCCTGCAACAAGGAAGCTTCCGATTCCGCTGCCCAGGCCGCCGACTCGGCTGCCCAGGCCGCCGATTCCGCGGGCGATGCCGCCGCCGCTTCCGCCAATGCCGCGGCCGATGCGACCGCCGCTGCCGCGAACGACGCTGCCGCCGCTGCCACCGACGCCGCCAACCAGGCCGCCGACGCTACGGCTGCCGCCGCTGCCAATGCGACCGACGCCATGCAGGGCGCCGCCGCCGACGCCGCCCAGGCGACCGCCGACACCGCGCAGAATGTCGCCGACAAGGCGCAGGACGCCGCGGACAAGGCGGACGACGCCGCCAAGAAGTAATCGGCGCGCCAACGCTGCATCCGGAAGGCCCGCTTCGGCGGGCCTTCTTCTTTGGCCGGCGCTGCGCCGGGTAGGGCCGGGCTTCCGCCGTCGCCGCCCGACCCCTCGGCGCCAGGAATGACGCTGCGGTTATCCTGTCGCTTCGCACGCATCGACGACGCACGCATGCCAGCGCTGACCACGCAGATCGACACCCGCTCGCAGGATTTCGCCGACAACGCCGCCTACCACCGCGAACTGGTCGCCGAACTCGACCGACGCCTGGCGCGCGCCGCGGACGGTGGAGGCGAAAAGGCCCGCAACAAGCACACCGAACGCGGCAAGCTGCTGCCGCGCGACCGCATCGACGCCCTGCTCGATCCGGGCTCGCCCTTCCTGGAAATCGCGCCGCTCGCGGCCGAAGGCATGTACGACGATGCCGCGCCCGCGGCCGGCATGGTTTGCGGCATCGGCCGGGTCATGGGCCAGGAAGTGGTGATCGTCGCCAACGACGCGACGGTCAAGGGCGGCACCTATTTCCCGATGACGGTGAAGAAGCACCTGCGCGCGCAGGAAATCGCGCGCGAGAACCGCCTGCCCTGCATCTACCTGGTCGATTCCGGCGGCGCGTTCCTGCCGCTGCAGGACGAAGTGTTCCCCGACAAGGAACACTTCGGCCGCATCTTCTACAACCAGGCACGACTCAGCGCGGAGAACATCCCGCAGGTCGCGGTCGTCATGGGTTCGTGCACGGCCGGCGGCGCCTACGTTCCGGCCATGTGCGACGAATCCGTCATCGTCAACGGACAAGGCACGATCTTCCTCGGCGGCCCGCCGCTGGTGAAGGCCGCCACCGGCGAAGTGGTCGACGCCGAAACCCTCGGCGGCGCCGACGTGCACACCAGCATCTCCGGCGTCGCCGACCATTTCGCCGAAGACGACCGCCATGCGCTGGAAATCGCGCGCGGCATCGTCGGCACCCTCAATCGCGGCAAGGCGCCGCAGGTCTCGGTGCGGCCCTCGCGCGAACCGCTGTACGCCGCGGAGGAGTTGTACGGCATCGTGCCCAAGGACGCGCGCCGCCCGTTCGATATCCGCGAGGTGATCGCGCGCGTCACCGACGGCAGCGAGCTGCAGGAATTCAAGGCGCGCTACGGCAAGACCCTGGTCACCGGCTTCGCCCATCTGCACGGCTACCCGGTCGGCATCATCGCCAACAACGGCATCCTGTTCTCGGAAAGCGCGCTGAAGGGCGCGCACTTCATCGAGCTGTGCAACCAGCGCGGCATCCCGCTGGTGTTCCTGCAGAACATCACCGGCTTCATGGTCGGCAAGAAATACGAACAGGCCGGGATCGCCAAGGATGGCGCGAAGATGGTCACCGCGGTCGCGTGTTCGAGCGTGCCGAAATTCACCGTGGTGATCGGCGGCAGCTTCGGCGCCGGCAACTACGCGATGTGCGGCCGCGCCTACGGCGCGCGCTTCCTGTGGATGTGGCCGAACGCGCGGATCAGCGTGATGGGCGGCGAGCAGGCCGCGAGCGTGCTCGCGACGGTGAAGCGCGATGGCATCGAGGCGAAGGGCGGCGACTGGAGCGCGGAGGAGGAAGACGCGTTCAAGGCGCCGATCCGCGAGCAGTACGAGGCGCAGGGCAACCCCTACTACGCCACCGCGCGGCTGTGGGACGACGGCATCATCGATCCCGCCGACACGCGTCGCGTGCTCGGGCTCGGAATTTCGGCCAGCCTCAATGCGCCGATCGAACCGGCGCGCTTCGGCGTATTCAGGATGTAGGCCTTCCCGTCCTCAACCGCGGCGGGCACTTGCCGCCGAAAGTTGCGGGCATGCATCAACAAATCGCCGTGGAAGCCGTGCTAGGCTCGGCCTCCCCGCGCGATCGCGGGCGTCTTCTGCATCCCCCGGAGGAAGTCACCAGCATGGCCATTTTCAACACCCCGCAACCCGCCGCGAAAAAGGACGTCGCGCCCTCGTTCGCCGCCGATCCGCTACCGCCGCGCGATGCCGCGCCAGCGCCGATCGAGTCGCAATCCGCGCAGCCCGCCACCGGCCCGCGCCCTGTCGCGAACGCGGCGAAGGAATCGCTGATCGCTTCCGACCTCACCATCGAAGGCAAGATCGAAGGCAGCGGCCACGTCCGCATCGCCGGCCGCTTCAAGGGCGACGTCAATGTCCAGGGCGACCTCACCATCGAACCGGGCGCCAAGCTCGCCGGTGGCGTGCGCGCGAACAAGGTCACCGTGTCCGGCGAACTGGAAGGCAACATCGAATCCGCTTCGCAGGTCGAACTGACCAACTCGGGCGCCATCCACGGCGACCTCAAGGCCGACACGCTCACCGTTGCTTCCGGTTCGCGCATCCGCGGCCACGTCGAATGCGGCAACTGGGGCGACAAGGCCTCGACCCGCAACGGCCAAGAACGCGGCAACGGGTGAAGGCCACGGCCCGCCCCGCCACCGCTGGAGCCACCCGCGCCTGTCCGCACTGCAAGGCCACGATCCTGGAAAGTGCGGCGGTCTGTCCTGCCTGCCGCGGCCACCTGCGCTACGACTCCGCGGCGCAGGCGGCCAATGCACCGGAAACGCACACGCCATTGCGCGTGGAAGGCGCGGTCCGCCACCCGGGCGACGGCGCGGCGTGGGAATACACCATGCTGCTGACCATCCGCAACGCGCGCGGCGAGGAAGTCGCGCGCCAGCTGGTCGGGGTCGGTGCGCTGCAACCGAACGAGGAACGCACCTTCACCCTGTCGGTGGAAGTCTCGTCGCCGGGCGAACGCCGGCGCTGAACGTCAATCCGGGCCGCAGCCGTCGCAGCCGTCGCACCCCTTGCCCGCGCCGCGCGCGGGCGGTGCGATCGCGCGGCCGACCGGCTTGAGCCAGCCCGGCGCG
>Ga0209023_10006381_pt1 | contig 12461 bp, 11 predicted proteins | sample LakOneMetagenome_FD_187468 | JGI IMG/M metagenome (GOLD analysis project Ga0209023, IMG submission 187468) | Freshwater and sediment microbial communities from Lake Erie, Canada (SPAdes) (version 2) | ecosystem: Environmental > Aquatic > Freshwater > Lentic | place: Lake Erie, Canada... | reverse complement strand
CGGGCCCGTCTGTCACGGGCGGTTCGGGACGAGGGTCCGGCGCGGCGGGGGTGACCCAACCCCCGAGCGAGCCGGGAGGCGGTGCGTCGAGCGGTGATCGCGGCGTCGATGGCGCGATGCGGCGATCCGCAGGGACGCCGGTCCCGGGGCCCTCGAGGTCCGGGTCGTCCCGAATGGGATCGACGACGAAGGCGCCGCAGCCCGGACACGTGAGCCCACTGGGGAACTCGGTGCTGCAGACGTGGCAGATCTTCACGCGACTCCTCGTGGCATCGGTGCCGATGCGTCTCGGCGCACCGGCGGAGGGGCGAGATCGCCGGCCCCACGCCACCTCGCCGCCGCCAGGGTAGTCCTCGACGGTCACCGCCTCGGGGCACGGAACCCGGTGGTCGCCGGGGGTGATTCGGTGGCGGCACAGGCCTCGACTAACCTGCCCAGGCTCATCTCCGCGGGTCCGACCGGCGGAGCCGAGGCCCGCGCGGACAACGCGGACCTCGAGGGCGATGATCTCGCGCCAGCAGGCAACTCGAACCGGAACCGCTCGCCAACCCGGGAGCTCCGCGGAGGAACCATCCGCGGAGGAACCGATCGACATCCTGCGCCGTTCGACACGACGCAGGCACCCGAACCAGCGCCAGCCCCGGGCCGATTGCCGAAGCCGAACCAAGACCTCTGAAAGCTGACACCCTCCATGCGTCGTAAGAAGGCAGTCATCCAGCTGGTCAGCATCGTCGTGGTGGCGATCCTGGCGCTCGGGTGGACGTTCCAATCGGGCAACAAGCCGCTGCTGGGCCTCGATCTGCAGGGCGGCGTGTCCGTCGTGCTGACCCCCAAGGGGCAGGTCGACGACGATCGCATCAAGCAGGCGATCAGCATCATGAACCAGCGCATCAACTCGCTGGGCGTGTCCGAGCCCGACATCCACCAGGAGGGCAACTCGATCGTGGTGCAGATCGCCGGCGTCAAGGACCGCGACGCCGCCATCCGCCTCGTGAACCAGACCGCAGAGCTGCGCTTCCGGCCCGTCCTGGCCACGTTGGCGCCGGATTCGCCCGATCAGACCGCAGGGACCACGCCGGGCTCGACCCCCGGCAGCACGCCGGGGAGCACCCCCGGCACCGAACCAGCCGTCGCGGATCCCAACGCCGCCACCACGACCACCGCGCCTGGTGCGATCACCCCGGCGGCCTCCACGACCGCGCCCACGACCGCCCCTGCGGTCCAGCAGAACGGCGCCGGCCTGGCGCCCGGTGAGAGCGCGTCCGGCCGGCAGGTGACCCCGCCGACCGTGAGCGACCAGACGCCGGCTCCCACGGCCTCGACTCCCACCGCCTCGACTCCCACCGCCTCGACTCCCACGTCGCAGCTGACGCCCGAGCAGCTGCAGCAGCTCCAGGCCCAGGCCGGCGCCACGGGTGCCTCGACCGGGGGCGCCACCACCACCCCCGAGCAGGATGCGGCCGAGGGAGCCGAGAAGCAGACGGTGATCCTCCCGCAGATCGATCCGAAGACCGGCCAGCAGCAGGTGCGCTACCAGCTCGGCCCGTCGGGCCTCACCGGCTCCGCGCTCAGCGGCGCGTCGGCCGGGCTCGACCAGCAGACCGGTCAGTGGGTCGTGCGCCCGACCTTCAAGCCCGGCGCCGAGGGCATCGACCAGTTCAACGCCATCGCCGGCAAGTGCAACGCGAAGGCGCCCGAGTGCCCGACCGGCCAGCTCGCGATCACGCTCGACGGGCGCGTCATCTCCGCCCCCAGCATCAACGCACCCTCGTTCTCCGCCGACCAGATCCAGATCAGCGGCTCCTTCGACGAGGACTCGGCCAAGTCCCTGGCGACCGCCCTCAAGTACGGCGCCCTGCCGGTCGCCCTCGAGCAGCAGTCCACCCAGGACGTGTCGGCGACCCTCGGGCAGGACTCGCTCACCGCCGGCCTCGTCGCCGGCTTCGTCGGCCTGCTGCTCGTGACGATCTACATGATCGCCTTCTACCGCCTGCTCGGGGTGCTGGCCATCCTCAAGCTCGCCGTCGAGGGCGCCATCCTGTGGTCGGTGATCAGCTGGCTCGGGTCGTCCGCCGGGTTGGCGCTCACCTTGGCCGGCGTGACCGGCATCATCGTCTCGATCGGTGTGTCCCTCGACTCGAACGTCGTCTACTACGAGCACCTCCGGGAGGACGTCCGCAAGGGGCGCACCGTGCGCTCGTCGGTGGACAAGTCCTTCACCAGCGCCATCAGCACGATCTGGAAGGCCGACGGCGCCTCGCTGCTCGGCGCCGCGCTCCTGTACTGGCTGGCCGTCGGGCCGGTGCGCGGGTTCGCGTTCTTCCTCGCGCTGTCCACCGGGCTCGACATCATCAGCTCGTACCTCTACATGCGCCCGATCGTGTTCCTCGCCACCGGCAGCAAGCTCTGCCGTGAGCACCCGGCCTGGTTCGGTCTCCCCGCCGAGGCGACCCCCGGCGTGGTCGTCGAGCGCACGCGACCGTCGAAGGGCAAGACCACCAAGCGATCGCGCCCGAGCTCGTCGAGATCCACCAAGGCGGGCAAGGACGGCGGCAAGGACAGCAGCAAGGGCAGCAGCAAGGGCAGCAGCAAGAAGGTCAGCGCCGACGAGGGCGGGAGCGTTGCGACGAAGAGCCGATCCGACCAAGAAGATGCGGACGAGCTCGACGACGATGACGACGAGATCGTCGATGCCGTCATGGAGGGCGACGAGCCCGGCGGCGACGGCGACGCCGGCGCCGGGACGGACGACGGTGATGCCAGTGGCTCTGGTTCCGGCCCGAAGAAAGGGGTGAACCGATGAGCGCCATCGCACGGCTGTACCGCGGCGAGAACCACTACAACTTCTCGAGGGCATGGCGCTTTGGCATGGTCCTCTCGTCGGTCCTGTTCGTCCTCAGCATCGGCTCCCTGGCGACGCGCGGGCTGAACCTGGGCATCGACTTCAAGGGGGGCATCTCCTGGGAGGTCAAGGCGCCGAACACCACGGTCGAGCAGACCCGTGAGGTGCTCGGCCCGCTCGGCCTGAGCGAGGCGAAGGTCCAGGTCCTCAACAAGACCTCTGTCCGGGTGCAGGCGCCGGCCGACTCGGTCGACAAGCAGAACCAGGTCCGCGACGCCCTCGGCAAGCTGGCCGGCGTCCCGGCGGGCGATGTCGGGGTGAGCACCGTGGGTCCGACCTGGGGGAGTGAGATCACCGGCTCCGCGGTGCGCGCCCTCATCGTGTTCCTCGTGTGCATCCTGGGCTACGTCACGCTGACGTTCCGCGGCGAGTGGAAGCTCGCGATCGGCGTCGTCGTGGCCGTGATCCACGACATCGTCATCTCGGTGGGGGTGTACTCGATCTTCCAGTTCGAGGTCACGCCGGCCACCGTCATCGCGTTCCTGACCATCCTCGGCTACTCGATCTACGACACGGTCGTCGTGTACGACAAGGTGCAGGAGAACTCGGCGCGCGTCGGCGTGGCGAGTCGCATGACCTACACCGAGATGATGAACCTCTCGATGAACCAGGTGCTGATGCGCTCCATCAACACCTCGGTCGTCGCGGTGCTGCCGGTGCTGTCGACCCTGATCGTCGGTGCGTTCATCCTCGGCGCCGTCACGCTCGAGGAGTTCGCGATCGCTCTCACCGTCGGTCTCACCATCGGCGCCTACTCCTCGATCTTCGTCGCGGCGCCGGTCGTGGTGTGGATGAAGGAGAAGGAGCCGCGGAACCGCCAGTTGCGCGACCGGTTGGCCGCCACCGCGAACCGGGCTGGCAGCTCGTCAACGGGGGCCGAAGATGCGGCGGTGGCCGCTGAGGGGCCCGTGACAGCCGATGTCGCCACCACGAAGACCAAGGTCGCCACGGCCGCCCGAGCCACCGATCCCCAGTCGTACTCGCGCAACCACCCACCACGACCGCGCAAGCAGGGCAAGAAGCGCTGACGGGCCCCGCGCCCGCCGCGCACCTCCCGCGCACGGCGAGGCCTGTCGCGGGACCGCCTCCGCCAGCCCGTAGCATGGGAGCCGATGGCGACCGAAGCCGACTTCCTCCGCGACCACATCCGTGACATCCCGGATTGGCCGCGTCCGGGGGTGGTCTTCAAGGACATCACCCCGTTGCTCGGCGACGCCAAGGCGTTCAGCGCCACGCTCGACCTGCTGGCCGGCGCGTACGACGGGCTCCAGATCGACAAGGTCCTCGGGGTCGAGGCGCGGGGCTTCCTCTTCTCGTCGCCGCTGGCCGACCGCTTCGGTGCGGGACTCGTCCCGGTGCGCAAGGCGGGCAAGCTGCCCTGGCACATCGAGCAGCAGGAGTACGAGCTCGAGTACGGCACCGATCTGCTCGAGATCCACAAGGACGCGGTGCATCCGGGTGAGCGCGTGCTCATCGTCGACGACGTCCTCGCAACGGGCGGCACCTCGGCCGCCACGGCGCGTCTCGTGCAGCGCCTCGGCGGCACGGTGGTCGGCTTCGCGTTCGTGATCGAGCTCGAGTTCCTCCACGGCCGCGCGCAGCTCGAGACCACCCGCGGGGTCCTGGCCGATGCCGGTGCCGCCCCCTGGGCCATCACGAGCCTGCTCCGCTACGGCGGCGCCGGGGGAGGTCCGGCGTAATGGCCACCGTCAACCGCGTGCTGCCGTGGCGCCGCCACGGTGCCCCGCCCTCAGAGGAGGTGGCGCCCCTCGTCGCGATCTACCGCGAGCACCACCCGAAGGCCTCGACCACCCTGATCTCCCGTGCATACGAGACCGCGGCGGATGCGCACACCGGGCAGACCCGCAAGTCCGGTGAGCCGTACGTGACCCACCCGGTCGCCGTCGCGAAGATCGTCGCCGAGCTCGGCCTCGACGAAGCGACCGTCGCCGCGGCGCTGCTGCACGACACCGTCGAGGACACCGGCATCTCGCTGTCCGACATCGAGCTGGCGTTCGGGGCGGACGTCGCGGGCATCGTCGACGGCGTCACCAAGCTCGATCGCATCAAGTTCGACTCGAAGGAGGCGCAGCAGGCCGCCACGATGCGCAAGATGCTCGTGGCGATGGCCAAGGACCTGCGCGTCCTGATCATCAAGCTCGCGGACCGGCTGCACAACATGCGGACCATCGCCGCCATGCCGGCGTGGAAGCAGGAGCGCACTGCGCAGGAGACGCTCGACATCTATGCGGGCCTCGCCCACCGCCTCGGCATGCAGGACCTCAAGCAACAGCTCGAGGACCTCGCGTTCGCGGCGTTGCACCCCAAGCGGTACGCCGAGATCGACCACATGGTGGCGACCCGGTCACCCGAGCGCGACATCTACCTGTCCCAGGTGCTGGACGACGTGCGCGAGCGCCTGAAGGAGCTGCGCATCGATGCCGAGGTGACCGGGCGGCCGAAGCACCTGTGGAGCATCTACGAGAAGATGGTCGTCAAGGGCAAGGAGTTCGACGACATCTTCGATCTCGTCGGCATCCGGGTGACGGTCGAGACCGTGAAGGACTGCTACGCCGCGTTGGGCTCGATCCACGCCACGTGGAAGCCCGTGCAGGGCCGGTTCAAGGACTACATCGCGATGCCCAAGTTCAACCTGTACCAGTCGTTGCACACGACCGTGATCGGGCCGCAGGGCAAGCCCCTCGAGGTGCAGATCCGCACCTGGGAGATGCACCAGCGCGCCGAGTTCGGGTTCGCCGCGCACTGGAACTACAAGGACAACCACGGTTCGTCCGCCGATCTGGCGTGGCTCAACCGCATCGTCGACTGGCAGCGCGAGACCTCCGACCCCGACGAGTTCATGGCGAACCTCAAGGTCGACCTCGATCAGGACGAGGTCTTCGTGTTCACGCCGAAGGGCCGGGTGGTCACGCTCGCCGTCGACTCGACGCCGATCGACTTCGCGTACGCGATCCACACCGAGGTCGGTCACGCCTGCATCGGGGCCCGCATCAACGGCAAGCTCGTCCCGCTCGACACCAAGCTCGAGTCGGGCGACACGATCGAGATCTTCACGTCGAAGATCGAAGGAGCGGGCCCGTCGCGCGACTGGTTGACGTTCGTCGCCACGCACCGCGCCGGCAACAAGATCCGCCAGTGGTACTCGAGGGAGCGGCGCGTGGACGCCGTCGCCACGGGCACGGACGAGCTCGTCAAGGCGATGCGTCGTGAGGGTCTGCCGGTGCAGAAGATCCAGCAGTCGAAGGTGCTGGAGGAGATCGCCGAGAACATGAACTACACCGATCTCGACGCCCTCAAGGCGGCGATCGGTGAGAGCCACGTCTCGGGCAAGTCCGTGGCCGAGCGCGTGAAGCGCAGCCTGCAGCAGATCGACACCGATCGCGAGGAGCAGCTGCCGACCACGGTCCACGAACCCCGGCGCCGGCGCACGCGGTCGGTCGACAACGGCGGGGTCCACGTCGAGGGCCTCGATGACGTCATGGTCAAGCTCTCGCGCTGCTGCACCCCGGTGCCGGGCGACGAGATCATGGGCTTCGTCACCCGCGGCCGGGGCGTCTCGGTGCACCGCACCGATTGCGCGAACGCGGTCTCGCTGGCCATGGGGCAGTCGGACCGGCTCATCGAGGTCGAGTGGGACAGCGAGAGCTCGGGTTCGTTCGTGGCGTCGATCGAGGTCAAGGCGCTGGACCGCTCGCGCCTCCTGCGCGACGTCAGCGCCACCCTGGCCGACGCCCACGTCAACATCATCTCGTGCAACACCCTCACCGGCTCCGACCGCATCTCCACCATGCGCTTCGACTTCGAGCTCGGCGACGCGTCGCACCTCGACTCCCTGATCTCCACGATCAAGCAGATCGACAGCATCTACGACGCCTACCGGGTCCTCCCGGGCAGCGGCGGCTGACGATCAGGCCAGCGCCTGGCGCTGGGCGTGGTCGTCGCCGGGCAGGTAGCCGTCGACGGTGGCGCTCACCTGGCAGTAGGTGAGCTCGGCATCACCCGTGATCGTCGATGCGAACGCGGTGTCGGCGGCGTCGCGGCCGGTGGCGATGCGCACGAGGGACGAGCGCGGCGCCAGGCGGGTTGCGTCGAGCACGTGCCAGGACCCGTGCTCGTGCACCTCGGCCACCGCGTGGAAGTCCATCGGGTAGAGACCCGGCGCGTAGACGGAGACGAGGCGGCTCGGGTAACCGAGCGCGCGGCACAGCGCCACCGTGAGGTGCGCGAAGTCGCGGCACACACCGGCGCCCTTCAAGAGGGTGTCGACGGCGGTGTCGAGCGGGCCGCTGGAACCGATCTCGTAGGCGAGGCGCTCGAACACCCACGACGCGACCGTGGCCGGGTCGGCGCCGCCGGCTCCGAGCTCGACGGCTGCGAACCCGGCCAGTTGATCCGACGGGCAGTAGCGGCTCTGGCGCAGGTAGGTCATCGTCTCGAGGTCGACGGCGGGGGACCCTGACCAGTGCGTGCCCGCCGGCGCGGCGACGGGCTGCTGATCGATCACGGCCTCGTAGGTGATCGACACCGCACCGGTCATGCCCGACAGCACGTGGACCCGGCCCCCGTGCTCGCCCGCGACCTCGAACAGCGTGGCTTCGCGACCGCCGTCCACGATCGTGACGAGCTTCTCCTCGACGATGGCCCCCGCCTGGCCCGATGGCGCGATCTGCAGCGCGAGGACCGCGTCGTCCGACACGTTGAACGCCAGATCGCAGAAGACCCGGAAGATCACCGGGTCCTCGGGATCACGGGCAGCAGGGCGGGGCAGGTGGCGGGCATCGCTCCCATTGGACCCCAGTCGCGTGTCCGGCGCATTTCCGGCGTGTGACCCCTTGGCCACAACCCGGCCCGCGTCGGTCCGACCGGGTGGCGCCGCTACGGTGGCGCACCTGATGAACGCCCGCACCCTCCTCGCCGCCGCCGCCCTCGCCGGCGCGCTGCTCGCCGGCTCGTGCGCCAGCACCGAGACCGCCACCACCTCTGCGCCGACCAGCGAGACCCCGGCGCCACCCGACACGGCCCGGGTGCCCGGATCCGGTGCGACCACCCCGGTCAGCTCGGCGACCACGACCTCGCTCCCGCCGCCGCTGCCGGCGCCCTCGCCGGCCATCGGGTCGCCCGGGTCGAACAAGCTCTTCGTGCTCGGTGACTCCGTGATCCTGGGCGCGAAGACCCAGATCCCGAAGGAGCTCCTCGGCTGGGACGTCACGTTCGACGCGAAGGAGAGCCGGTTCGTCAACAACGGCCTCGACGTGTTGAAGGCCCACAAGCTGGACTACGACCGCCTGCGCGGGCTCGCGCGCAGCGAGCTCGAGCAGGCCTACAAGGACGCCGGCAAGCCGGCGCCCAAGGACGATCCGCCGGCGTCGGTGATCGACGTCCTCGGGCGGGTGATCGTCATCAACCTGTGCACGAACTACCAGGCCGGCGGCGGGTTCGCGAAGTACATCGATGGCTTCATGGACTACCTGAAGGGAGCGGATCGCGTCGTCTGGATGACCTGTGCCGAGTGGTCGCCCGGGCAGGTCGAGTCGAACGCCGCCATCAAGGACGCGGCGGCGCGGTACCCGAACATCGTGGTCGCCGACTGGGCTGCGTTCTCCCCGACACCGGGCTACACCTACGAGGACAACATCCACCTGCGCGAGCCGGGCCAGATCGAGATGGCGAAGCTGGTCGCGGCCACGGCGGGTCCCGCCCCGACGCCACTGCCTCCGGCTCCCACCACGACCAAGCCGAAGCCGACCAGCACCACGACGACGTCCACCACGACGACCACGGCGCCGCCCCCTGAAGAGGGGTGACCGGGAGCCGTGGGAAAGGTGCGGGGATTTCGGGCATCCTGGTGGCGGCGGGGGGATCGGTGGACCGGGACCGACCCGCTGAGCAGGGCGAGCGCAGGCTCGAGGGGTTGGGAGCTTCGATGAGGGATGCGAACGCGAGCGGCCGAGGCGGGAGCGGGCGCCGATGAGCGTGCCCGATGACGCGCCGGCGGCCGTCGCCACGATGGACGACGACGCGGTCCGCGCCCGCGTCCGGGCGCTGCTCGACTGGGGCGGTACCGAGCTGGACCTGCTCTCGTCCGCGTTCCGACCGTGCAGCCCCGAGCAGCTCGCGGAGATCACCGCGATGCAGCGGGCGGACGCCCTCCCGGCCGCCTACCACGAGCTGCTGCGCGTCACGGGGCAGGGCGGCATCGGCTCGGCCATCGCCGAGATCTTCCCGGGTGATGACGTCGACTGCGCATCGATCATGGAGGCCGAGGACTGGATCGGGATGCGCGCGCTCGCCGAGGAGATCGCCGTGGGCGCCACGCCGCCGCTCGACCTCTCCGGTCATGCCGTGATCCGGGTGCACCGGTTGTCCTCGTTCGAGTACGTCGACGTCAACCACCCCGACCCGCCGGTGTGGTGCTTCACGGAGACGGCTCACGTCCCGAGGTTGGAGGAGCCGTCGTTCACGGCGTGGCTCGAGCGTCGGATCGGGCGCGCCATCAAGCGGCGCTACCCCTTGCGCGACGCCCACTTCGCGGGCTGAGGGGATCGATCAGGCGTAGCCGCCGCGCGTGATCTGGGGTGGGCCGGGCCGCGCCGGCGCCAGGTCCTCCTCGCGCAGCTCGCGCCGGATGCTCTCGACGAGGTCCAGCGCGGTGTCGAGGACGGCCTTGCCGGCGTTGCGGCCCACCTCGCTGCCGAGCGCCGCGCCCAGCACACCGCCGGTGAACGCGCCGACCAGCGGGATCGGGAGGACGATGGCCCCGATGCGGGCGCCGCCCGCCGCCCCCAGACCCATCCCGACCATCCGACCGATGTCTTCCTTCTCGTGATCGTGCATGTGCATGGTGCTCTCCTGTTGCAGGTCCCGGACGCGGCGACGCGCCCGTCAGTCGGCTGCTGCGGGGCGTGGCTCCCGCATGGTGTCCACGAACGCGCCGGCGCCGTCGAGCATCGCCTTGCCGACCCGCCGGCCCACCTCGGTGCCCACGACCCCACCAGCCAGGGCACCGGCGAAGGCGCCCACCACCGGGATCGGGATGACCGCCGCGCCGAGCCGGGCTCCGGTCAGCGCTCCTGCGGTGGCTCCCGCCAGCTTGCCGAGATCTTCCTTCTCACGCTGATCCATGGTGCTGCTCCCCGTTGTCGAGTCCCACCCGCCACGGCTTCCCCCCAGTATGCCCACCGCCCCGCCGATGCGGGGCGCGCCTTTCTGCGGTCCTCGCCGGGGGAATCAGGCTGGCGGCGCGCACCATCCGCTAGCTTCGTGCCATTCGTGGACAGCGGGCTGACCGGTGCGACAAGGAGATCTGGTGGACACGCACGATGTGAACGAGGGGGCCGCCGAGCTCCAGGGCGCGAGCGAGGGAGCCGGGACGTCGCGGCGCCGGGCCATCGCGCTCGCCGCGGGGACCGTGGGCGTGGCCTGGGTGACGCCCGCCATCCTGTCGGTCGACGCCGCGTCCGCGGCGACGGACCCGCCTCCGCCCGTGTCCGGCACGCTCTCGGGCGTCGTGACCTTCTGCGGCCACGAGTTGGCGCCGAGCGACACCTTCCAGCTCACCGCCACCCAGAACCCCGGTGGCTTCGTCGCCTCGACACCGGTGCCCGCCACCGGGATCTACTCGCTGCCCGGGTTGCCGCCCGGGTCGTACGACGTCCTGTTGCACCCGAACACCGCCCCCCGTCCCGACCAGTCGTACCCGGCGGCTGCGGTCGTCACCGCGGGTGGCACCACGACCTTCAACCCGGACTACACGGCCAACGGCTGCTGACCGGCTCCGGCGGCGGGGCTGAGACGTGAGCGCCGCGTTCCTCTGGGCCTTCCTCGGGCAGTCGTCGCTCGTCCTCGGGGCGGCCATCGCGCTCCGGTTCCGGCTGAGCGACCGCACGGTCGGGTTGATCATGGGCTTCGGCGGCGGCGTGCTGATCAGCGCGGTCGCGTACGAGCTCGTCGAGGGGGCGGTCGACACCTCGGCGGGCAGCGGCGGGGTCACCATCGGGCTGCTGTGCGGGTCGGCGGTCTACTTCGTCGGCGACGTCGCCTTGGCCCGCTTCTTCGGGGACGAGGCGCTCATCGACGGTGAGCGCCGCGACGAGGCGCCCGGGTCCGAGCGGGGGAGCACCGGGCTGGCGATCGCCATGGGGGCGACGCTCGACGGGATCCCCGAATCGATGGTGCTCGGCCTCACGCTGGTGGGGGGCGGCGGCGTGGGCATCGCCGTGCTCGTCGCGATCTTCATCTCGAACCTGCCCGAGGGGATCGCCGCCACGGCGGAGCTCCGGGCGGCGGGCTGGCCGGCGCGCAACATCGTCGCGCTCTGGTCCGCGATCACGCTGCTGTGCGCGACCTCGGCGGCCATCGGCTACGCCGTGTTCGCCGATGCGGCGCCCCGCGACATCGCGTTCGTGGATGCGTTCGCCGGCGGCGCCATCCTCACGATGCTCGCGTCGACGATGATGCCCCAGGCGTTCAAGAACGGCGGCCGGCTCGTGGGCCCGCTCACCACCCTCGGGTTCATCGTGGCGTTCGGGCTGCGGGGGTTCGACTGATCGCCGGGCCCACGCCGCGGCTGTCATCGGGTGGGATCGATCTCTGTCGGAGCCGCGAAGGGGCTCCACTATCCTCGCAGCGTGCCTCCGCCCCCTGCCCCTGACCCGGCCCCTGATCCGACAACCGCCTCCGGCGCGTCCGGCGGAGGCCGGCGGGTCGAGCCCTTCCAGGCGCCGCGGGGCACCCACGACGTGATCCCCCCGGAGTCGGCCCGCTGGGAAGCGCTCATCGCCACCTTCGCGACGGTGGCCCGCCGAGCGGGCTACGGGCTCATCCAAGGTCCGATGTTCGAGGACCTCGGGGTGTTCAAGCGGATGGGCGAGGGCACCGACGTCGTCCGCAAGGAGATGTACGACTTCCTCGACAAGAGCGAGCCGCCGCACCACCTCGCGCTGCGCCCCGAGGGCACGGCCGGCGTCGTGCGGGCGTTCGTCGAGCACCACCCCACCCCGCCGTGGAAGGTCTGGTACGCCGCCCCCAACTTCCGGTACGAGAACACCCAGGCCAACCGCTACCGCCAGCACCACCAGGTGGGCGTCGAGGCCATCGGTCCGGCCGACCCCGATCTCGACGTCGAGGTCATCGGGCTCCTGTGGGACTTCTACGCCGAGCTCGGGCTGCGTCAGGTCGAGCTCGTCGTCAACTCCATCGGCACCCCGAGCGACCGGACGACCTACATGGACGCGCTGCGCTCGTACCTGGTGGGCCGGATCCGCGAGCTGGACCCGGACGACCAGGAGAAGGTCGAAGCCCATCCGATGCGGGTGCTCGACACCAAGCGCGAGAAGAGCCTGGCCGTGGTCGCCGAGGCGCCGTTGCTGCTGGACAGCCTGTCGCCGGAAGCCAAGGAGCACTTCGACCGGGTGCAGCGCGGCCTGACCGCCCTGGACATCCCGTACCGCATCGATGCCCGGCTCGTGCGCGGGCTCGACTACTACACGCACACCGCGTTCGAGATGCAGTCGTCGGCCTTGGGTGGGGCGCAGAACAC
>Ga0209023_10006379_pt1 | contig 12462 bp, 10 predicted proteins | sample LakOneMetagenome_FD_187468 | JGI IMG/M metagenome (GOLD analysis project Ga0209023, IMG submission 187468) | Freshwater and sediment microbial communities from Lake Erie, Canada (SPAdes) (version 2) | ecosystem: Environmental > Aquatic > Freshwater > Lentic | place: Lake Erie, Canada... | reverse complement strand
CGCCCATGCGCAGATTTCCGACAACGTGGTGCGCATCGGCGTGCTCACGGACTTGTCCGGCGTGTACTCCGACGTCTCCGGCAAGGGCACCGTGGTGGCCACGCAGATGGCCATTGACGACTTCATCGCCCGCGACAGGCCGGCGTTCCGCATTGAAATGGTCAGTGCCGACCACCAGAACAAGGGCGACATTGCCGCCAACAAGGCACGCGAGTGGTTTGAGCGCGACCGCGTGGACGTGGCCAGTGAGTTGGTCACCACCTCGGTGGCCCTGGCCGTGCAGAAGATCGCCAAGGAGAAGAACCGCATCGCGCTGGTCTCCGGTGCTGCATCCACCCGCGTCACGAACGAGGACTGCAACGACGTCACCGTGCACTGGACTTATGACACCTACGCCGTGGCCAACGGCACGGCCAAGGCCGTGACCAAGACGGGCGGCAAGAAATGGTTCTTCCTGACGGCCGACTACGCCTTCGGCCATTCGCTGGAGGCCGACGCCTCGGCCGTGGTCAAGGCCAACGGCGGCGAAGTGCTGGGCACGGTGCGGCACCCGTTCCCCGGCTCGGACTTCTCGTCCTTCCTGCTCAAGGCACAAGGCTCCGGCGCGCAGATCATTGGCCTGGCCAATGCGGGGGGCGACACCATCAACTCCATCAAGCAGGCGGCCGAGTTCGGCGTGACGCCCAAGCAGTCCCTGGCCGGGCTGCTGATGTTCATCACCGACGTGCATTCGCTGGGCCTGAAGGTGACGCAGAACATGTACCTCACGGAAGGGTTCTACTGGAACCTCAACGACGAGACGCGTGCCTGGTCCAAGCGCTTCTTTGACGTGCACAAGCGCATGCCCACCATGGTGCAGGCGGGTCAGTACTCTTCCGTCATGCACTACCTCAAGGCGGTCAAGGCCATCGGCACCGACGACACGGCCAAGGTCATGACGCAGATGAAGAAGACGCCCGTGAACGACTTCTTCGCCAAGGGCGGGACCATCCGCGACGACGGCCGCATGGTGCATGACATGTACCTGCTGCAGGTCAAGAAGCCGGCCGAGTCCACCACGCCTTGGGACTACTACCACGTGCGGGCCACCATTCCCGCTGCAGAGGCCTTCCAGCCGCTGTCGGCCAGCAAGTGCCCGCTGGTGGCCAAGAAGTAAGGCCGCCGGCCCCCCCTGCCTGCCCTGTCCTGTGCCCGCGTCTTTGGCGCCGGCACGGCTGCGGCATGACCGCCACTCTGTCCGGAACCCGCGCATGACACTCTTCGGCGTCTCCACCCAGGCCTTGTTCGGCCAGTTGCTGCTAGGCCTGATCAACGGTTCGTTCTACGCCGTGCTCAGCCTGGGCCTGGCCGTGATCTTCGGGCTGTTGAACATCATCAACTTCTCCCACGGCGCGCTGTACATGATCGGCGCCTTCATCGCCTTGCTGGGCCTGGAGTTCCTGGGCATGAACTACTGGGTGGCCCTGGCTGTGGCGCCCGTGGTGGTGGGGCTGCTGGGGGTGGTCATCGAGCGCACCATGCTGCGCCACCTGTACAAGCTGGACCATCTGTATGGCCTGCTGCTGACCTTCGGCCTGGCTTTGATTGCCGAAGGCGTGTTCCGCTACTTCTTCGGCGTGTCCGGCGAGTCCTATTCGCCGCCCGAGGCCTTGCAGGGCGGCGTTGACCTGGGCTTCATGTTCATGCCCTTGTACCGGGGCTGGGTGGTGGTGGCCTCGCTGACGGCCTGCGTGGCAACCTGGTACGTGATTGAGAAGACACCGCTGGGCGCCACGCTGCGTGCCGCTACCGAGCGGCCGCAGCTGGTGCAGGCGCTGGGCATCAACGTGCCGGTGCTCATCACGGCCACCTACGGCGTGGGCGTGGCGCTGGCGGCGTTTGCCGGCGTGCTGGCGGCACCCATCATGCAGGTCAACCCAGTGATGGGGTCCAACCTCATCATCGTGGTGTTTGCGGTGGTCGTGATCGGCGGCATGGGCTCCATCGCGGGCTCCATCGTCACCGGTCTGGCGCTGGGCCTGATCGAAGGCCTGTGCAAGCTGCTGTATGCCGAAGCCTCGGCCGTGGTCATCTTCGTGATCATGATCATCGTGCTGCTGGTGCGGCCTGCCGGCTTGTTTGGCAAGCAGGCCTGAACCGTTCAAGGAACCTCCGCATGAACACCACCGTTAGCACCGCACCAGCCGGTGCCTCCACCACCAACAAGCAGCGGGCCGGCTGGCTGCTTCTGATTGCCCTGGGGCTGCTGGCGCCCATGGCGGTGTACCCCACCTTCCTGATGAAGGTGCTGTGCTTCGCGCTCTTTGCGTCGGCCTTCAACCTGCTGCTGGGCTTTGCCGGGCTGCTGTCCTTCGGCCACGCCGCCTTCTTCGGCGGCTCGGCCTACGTGTGCGCTGCGCTGGCCAAGAACTATGGCTTGTCTCCTGAACTGGCCATCCTGGCCGGTGCCGCGTTTGCGGCGGTGCTGGGCGCGCTGTTCGGCTGGTTGTCCATTCGGCGCTCGGGCATCTACCTGACCATGATCACCCTGGCGCTGGCGCAGCTGGTGTTCTTCTTCGCCGTGCAGTTGCCCTTCACCGGCGGTGAAGACGGGTTGCAGGGTGTGCCGCGTGGCGCCTTGCTGGGCTTCATCCCGCTGGCTGACAACCAGTCCATGTACTACTTCGTGTTTGCGGTGTTCTGCGCAGGCTTCTGGCTGATCCACCGCACTGTGCATTCGCCCTACGGCCAGGTGCTCAAGGCCATTCGTGAAAACGAGCCGCGTGCCATTTCACTAGGCTACGACGTGGCGCGCTACAAGCTGATGGCCTTTGTGCTGTCGGCGTCCATGGCCGGCGTGGCCGGTGCGCTCAAGGCGCTGGTCTTCCAGCTGGCGTCGCTGACCGACGTGCACTGGCACATGAGCGGCGAAGTGGTGCTGATGACCCTGCTGGGCGGCCTGGGCACGATCTTCGGGCCGGCGGTGGGCGCCTTCACCATCGTCGTGCTGGAGAACGAATTGGCTGACAAGGTCGGGCCCTGGGTCACCGTGATCATGGGGGGCATCTTCGTGGTGTGCGTGCTGGCCTTCCGCCGCGGCCTGGTGGGCGAACTGCTGGCTCTGCGTGGCGACAAGGCGCCGCCTGGCGGCCACTGAGCGCACCGCCCCCACGCATACGCATACGCATACGCATACACACCCACACGCCCACGCACGCAACCCTCAAACCCGTCCAAGGACTGCACGATGGCCTACGCCGCACCCATACGCGACATGCTCTTTGCCATGAAGGAACTCGGCGGCCTGGACGCCGTCCTGTCGCAGCCTGAATTCCAGGAAGTCACGCCGGACCTGGTGGAGTCCATCCTGGACGAAGCGGCCAAGTTCGCCGGCAACGAACTGGACCCGATCAACCGCCAGGGCGACACCCAGGGCTGCCACTGGAAGGACGGTGCGGTCACCTCAGCCGAAGGCTTCAAGCAGGCCTATGCCAGCTTCTGCGAAACCGGTTGGCACGGCATGCCGGCCAGCACCGAATTTGGCGGGCAGGGCATGCCCACGCTGCTGTCCACGGCGGTGCTGGAAATGTGGAAGGGCTCCAACATGGCCTTCTCCCTGTGCCAGATGCTCACGCTGGGCGCGGTGGAGGCTATTGCCCACCATGGCAGCCCGGCGCTGAAGCAGCGCTACCTGGAGCCCATGGTGGCAGGCCGCTGGACGGGAACCATGAACCTGACGGAGCCACAGGCCGGTTCTGACCTGGCCGCGCTGCGGACCAAGGCTGTGCCCGAAGACGAGCACTACCGCATCAGCGGCACCAAGATCTTCATCACCTGGGGCGAGCACGACATGGCCGAGAACATCGTCCATCTGGTGCTGGCGCGCCTGCCGGACGCCCCGCCCGGGGTGAAAGGCATCTCGCTGTTCCTGTGCCCCAAGTTCCTGGTCAATGAAGACGGCTCGCTGGGCGCGCGCAACGACCTGGTCTGCGCGTCCATTGAACACAAGATGGGCATCCGTGGCAGTGCCACTGCGGTCATGAGCTTTGGCGAAGGCCCTGGCGCCATTGGCTACCTGGTGGGTGAAGAGAACCAGGGCCTGGCCTGCATGTTCACCATGATGAACCACGCACGGCTGAACGTGGGCCTGGAAGGCGTGGCCATCTCCGAGCGCGCCTACCAGCAGGCACGCGCCTATGCATTGGACCGTGTGCAGGGCAAGACCCTGGGCCGGGAGGGCGCAGACAGCCGCACCATCATCGGCCACCCGGACGTGCGCCGCATGCTCATGGACATGAAGGTGCGTGTGGAAGCCATGCGCGCCCTGGCCTACTTCACGGCCGGCCAGATGGACCGTGCCCATGGGCACGCAGACGCTGCGCAGCGCGGCGCCGCGCAGTCCCTGGTGGACCTGCTCATTCCCGTGGTCAAAGGCTGGTGCACCGAGGGCGCGCAGATCGTCACGGGCCAAGGCGTGCAGGTGCACGGCGGCATGGGCTTCATTGAAGAAACCGGTGCTGCCCAGCACCAGCGCGACGCACGCATCACCACCATCTACGAAGGCACCACCGGCATCCAGGCCAATGACCTCATCGGCCGCAAGCTGGCCCGCGATGGCGGTGCGGCCATGAGGCGCCTCATCGAGCAGATTCGTGACGACGTGGCCACCATGAGCGGGCATGGCGACGCCTTGCTGCAAGGCGTCGCGCAGGCCCTGGCCAGCGGTGTTGAGGCGCTGAGCGAGGCCACCAACGGCCTGCTCAAGCTGGACGCTCGCCGGGCAGCCGCCGGTGCGGTGCCTTACCTGTGGTTGTGCGGCACGGTGATCGGCGGCTGGCTGATGGCCCGCAGCGCCGACGCCGCCGGAACGCAACTAACCAGCGGTGCCGTGGACGACGGCTTCCTGGCCGCCCGCCGCGTCACGGCGCAGCACTTTGCGCTGCATCTGATGCCCTTGGCTTCAGCACATCGTGACCAGGTGCTCTGGGGTGCTGCCAGCACCTTGGGGCTGAGCGACGCCCAGTTCTGACCCGCCACCGACAGAGAAGACTGCCATGAACGAGCTGAACGGATACGACGTTGAAGACCTGAAGGTGGGCATGGTGGCCACCTTCTCCAAGACCATCACCGAAGCCGACATCGTGCTGTTTGCCGGCGTATCCGGCGACAACAATGCCGTGCACGTGAACGAAGAGTTTGCGGCCACCACCCGCTTTGGCGGGCGCATCGCGCATGGCTTTCTCACTGCCAGCGTCATCTCGGCCGCCGTCGCCAACCGGCTGCCCGGCCCCGGCACGGTCTACCTGAGCCAGCAACTGCAGTTTCGCGCGCCCGTGCGCCCGGGGCAGACCGTGCACGCCACGGTCACCGTCAGCAGCATCGACACCACCAAGCGCCGTGTCGGCCTGGAAACGGTGTGCCGCGTGGGCGACACGGTGGTCATCGACGGGCAGGCCCTGGTCATGACCACGTCTGCCGCCAAGCGCGCCGAGCAGAGCGCCGCGCGCTGAAGACCCCTTTACCCGGATCGGAAGGCCACCATGAAAGTGCTCGTCGCCGTCAAGCGCGTGATGGACTACAACATCAAGCCCCGAGTCAAGCCCGACGGCTCCGGCGTGGACCTGGCTCAGGTGAAGATGAGCATGAATCCCTTCGACGAAATCGCCGTTGAAGAGGCGGTGCGGCTGAAGGAAAAAGGCGTGGTCACGGAAGTCGTGGCCGTGTCCTGCGGCGTCACGCAGTGCCAGGAAACACTGCGCACGGCCATGGCCATTGGTGCCGACCGCGCCATCCTGATCGAATGCGCCGACGAACTGCAGCCCCTGGCCGTGGGCAAGCTGCTGAAGGCGCTGGTGGACAAGGAACAGCCGGGCCTGGTCATCCTGGGCAAGCAGGCCATCGACGACGACTGCAACCAGACCGGCCAGATGCTGGCCGCCTTGGGCAACATGCCCCAGGCTACGTTTGCGTCCAAGGTGGAAGTGGCCGATGGTTTTGCTTCTGTCACGCGTGAAGTGGACGGTGGCCTGGAAACGCTGAAGGTCAAGCTGCCAGCTGTAGTCACCACCGACCTGCGCCTGAACGAGCCGCGCTACGTCACGCTGCCCAACATCATGAAGGCCAAGAAGAAGCCGCTTGAGGTGCTCAAGCCCGCCGACTTGGGCGTGGACGTCACCAGCCGCATCAAGACGTTGAAGGTCACCGAACCGTCCAAGCGCGGCGCCGGTGTGAAGGTGCCCGATGTGGCCACGCTGGTGGCCAAGCTCAAGAACGAAGCCAAGGTGATCTGAGCCGCCATGTCACCCAGCGAACTGCTGCAGCGCTTTGGCCCGCGCGAGGCCATGGACTACGACGTGGTGGTCGTCGGCGCGGGGCCTTCGGGCCTGGCCAGCGCCATCCGCATCAAGCAGCTGCGGCCCGAAACCAGCGTGGTGGTGCTGGAAAAGGGCTCGGAGCCCGGGGCGCACATCCTGTCCGGCGCGGTCATGGACCCCAGGGCGCTGGCGGAGTTGTTCCCGGACTGGAAAGAGCGCGGCGCGCCACTGCACCAAGGCGTGACGGGTGATGAACTGCTGGTGCTGTCGGGCCAGCGCAGCGTGCGCACGCCGTCATGGCTGATGCCGCGCAACTTCCACAACGACGGTTGTTACGTCATCAGCCTGGGTGCGTTGACGCAGTGGCTGGCGCAGCAGGCCGAAGCGCTGGGCGTGGAGGTGTTTTCCGGCTTTGCCGCGGCCGAGGTGCTCTACACCGAAGGCGGTGCGGTGCGTGGCGTGGCCACGGGCCACCAGGGGCTGGGCAAGGACGGTGAACCCAGCGACCACTTCCAGCTGGGCATGGAACTGCTGGGCCGCTACACCGTGTTCGCCGAAGGCGCCCGCGGCCACCTGGGCAAGCAGCTGCGCGCGCGCTACCGCCTGGAAGATGGGGTGGACACGCAAACCCATGCCATCGGCATCAAGGAGCTCTGGGAGGTGCCCGCTGCGCAGGCGCAGCCGGGGCATGTGGTGCACACCGCGGGCTGGCCCTTGCCGTCGGACACCTTTGGCGGCGGCTTTCTCTACCACCTGGAAGGCGGCCGCGTGACGCTGGGGCTGGTGGTGGGCTTGGACTACCGCAACCCCTGGCTGAGCCCTTTTGAGGAAATGCAGCGCTGGAAGACACACCCGGCCATCCGCCGCCACATTGAAGGCGGCAAGCGCCTGGGCTACGGCGCGCGCGCACTGAACAACGGCACGCCGCAAGCCTTACCCAAGCTGGTGTTCCCTGGCGGCGCGCTGGTGGGCTGCGAGGCGGGCTTTCTCAACGCGGCGCGCATCAAGGGCAGCCATGCCGCCATCAAGAGCGGCATGCTGTGCGCCGAGGCGCTGGTGCTGGCATTGCAAGGCGGGCGCAGCCACGACGAGCTGGACACCTTTGCGCAGGGTTTCCGCCGCAGCTGGTTGTTCCAGGAGCTCTGGACCTACCGCAACTTCAAGAACTGGTTCAAGCGCAGCCCGCTGCTGGGCAAGCTGATGACGGGCGTGGAGCATTGGCTGCTGCCCAAGCTGGGCGTGCGCCAGCCGCCCTGGACGCTGCACAACCACACGGCCGACCACACCCGGCTGCAGGCGGCGTCGGCCATGCCGCAGATCGCCTACCCCAAGCCGGACGGGAAGATCAGCTTTGACCGCCTTTCCAGCGTGTTCGTGTCCAACACCAACCACGAAGAGCAGCAGCCGGTGCACCTGCAACTGGCCAACCCTGGCGTGCCGGTGGCCCTGAACCTTGAGCGTTATGCCGGCCCCGAAGCGCGCTACTGCCCGGCCGGCGTGTACGAATTCGTGAACAAGGACGGCGCGGACCAGCTGGTCATCAACGCGCAGAACTGCGTGCATTGCAAGACCTGCGACATCAAGGACCCCACGCAGAACATCACCTGGGTCACGCCCGAAGGCGGCGGTGGCCCCAACTACGCCGGCATGTGAAAGCCGGGCCCAAGAACCGATACCCCGGAAGGAGAGCACGATGAGCACCCTGGTTGTTGCCGAATTCGGCGCCGCAGGCCTGCGGCCGGCCACGCTGAGCGCTGTGGCGGCGGTGCTGCAGTTGGGCGGCGGGGTAGACCTGCTGGTGGCGGGGCAGAACACCGACGCCGCCGCCCGGCAAGGCGCCGCGCTGGCCGGCGTGGGCCGCGTGCTGCAGGCCGACGGCGCGAGCCTGGCGCACCAGCTGGCTGAAAACGTGGCGGCGCAGGTGCTGGCCTGCGCCCAGGGCTACAGCCACATCGTGCTGGCCGCCACCGCGCAGGGCCGCAACGTGGCGCCCCGCGTGGCAGCACTGCTGGACGCGGCGCAAATCAGCGACGTGACCCGTGTGCTGGACGCCCACACATTTGAGCGCCCCATCTACGCCGGCAATGCCGTGGCCACCGTGTCCTGCACCGACGCCGTGCTGGTGCTGACTGTGCGCACCACCCACTTCGACGCCGCCCCTGGCGGTGGCGCCGCTGCCTGCGTGGCCGTGCCCGTGGTGGCCGACAGCGGGCTGTCCAGCCACCAGGGGTCGGAAATCGCCACCAGCGACCGCCCCGAACTCACTGCGGCACGCATCATCGTCAGCGGCGGCCGTGGCCTGGGCAGCCGCGAGCAATTCGAACAGGTGCTCACGCCGCTGGCTGACCGCCTGGGTGCGGCGCTTGGTGCCAGCCGCGCCGCAGTGGACGCAGGTTACGCGCCCAATGACTGGCAGGTGGGCCAGACCGGCAAGATCGTGGCGCCTGAGCTGTATGTGGCCTGCGGCATCAGCGGTGCCATCCAGCACCTGGCCGGCATGAAGGACAGCAAGCTCATCGTGGCCATCAACAAGGACCCGGAAGCGCCCATTTTCAGCGTCGCTGACATCGGGCTGGAGGCCGACTTGTTTGCAGCCGTCCCTGAAATGGTGCAGGCGCTGCAAGCGCCCTAGGCCCACCCACCCCTGGGCCCCAGGAACTTGCGACCGTGGCCTTCCTGCGCGAATGCCTGATGAGCCTGCGCCGGCACCAGGCGGCGCAGCGGGCATCGGCCGCGTGTGCGTCTGGCCCGGCCGAAGAAGGACAAACCCCTTCAACCCAAGGAAACCGACATGTCCCCCGCAGCCTTGATCGATCACACGCCTTCTGCCTACGCCTACCCACTGCTCATCAAGCAGCTGCTGCACACGCCGCTGGCGGTGAACCCTGACCAGGAAATCGTCTACCGCGAGCTCAAGCGCTACACCTACCGCGACCTGCGTGGCCGCATCGGCCGCCTGGCGCATGCGCTGGCGGGGCTGGGCGTGGCCGGCGGTGAGACCGTGGCGGTCATGGACTGGGACAGCCACCGTTACCTGGAGAGCTACTTCGCCATTCCGATGATGAGTGCCGTGCTGATGACCGTGAATGTGCGGCTGTCGCCAGAGCAGATTGCCTACACGCTCAACCACTGCGGAGCCAAGGCCATCCTGGTCAACAGCGAGTTCCTGCCGGTGCTGGAATCCATCAAGAGCCAGCTGTCGGCAGCGCAGGTGTTTGTGCTCATCAGCGACGAACCCCAGCACAACCTGCCGGCCGGCTTTGCGGGTGAGTACGAAGCGCTGCTGGAAGCCGCGTCGCCAGATTTCGTGTTCCCCGACTTTGACGAGAACACACGCGCCACCACCTTCTACACCACGGGCACCACCGGCGCACCCAAGGGCGTGTACTTCAGCCACCGCCAACTCGTGCTGCACACACTGGCCACCATGGGGGCACTGGCAGGCGCTGCCCAGCAAGGGCGGGTCCACCGTGACGACGTGTACATGCCCATCACGCCCATGTTCCATGTGCACGCCTGGGGCATGCCCTTCATTGCCACGCTGATGGGTTTGAAGCAGGTGTACCCGGGCCGCTACGTCCCGGACCAACTGCTGCAGCTCATCCGCCAGGAGGAGGTGACCTTCTCGCACTGCGTGCCCACCATCCTGCACATGCTGCTGTCCAGCCCCGCGGCAGCGGGGGCGGACTTGTCGGCCTGGAAGGTCATCATCGGCGGCTCGGCCCTGCCTCAAGGCCTGGCCCAGGCCGCGCTGGACCGGGGCATTGACGTGTTCACGGGCTACGGCATGTCCGAGACCTGCCCCATCCTCACGCTGGCGCAATTGAAGACACCACTGCGCGGCGACGCCACGCGGGATCTGGCCTTGCGCACCAAGACCGGCCTGCCGGTGCCGCTGGTGGACCTGCGCATCGTGGACGAGCAGATGCAGGACATGGCGCGCGACGGGCAAAGCCCCGGAGAGATCGTCGTGCGGGCACCCTGGCTCACCCAGGGCTACTTCCAGAACCCCAGCGCTTCAGAAGACCTGTGGGCGGGTGGCTACCTGCACACCAACGACATCGGCGTGATTGACGCCCACGGCTACGTGCAAGTGACCGACCGCATCAAGGACGTCATCAAGACCGGCGGCGAGTGGGTGTCTTCGCTGGAAGTGGAAAGCCTGATCTCCCGGCACGAAGCCGTGAGCGAAGCCGCCGTGATTGGTGTGAAGGACGCCAAGTGGGGCGAGCGCCCGCTGGCCCTGGTGGTGCTCAAGCCCGGCGCGCGAGCCGACCAGCGCGGCATCCAGGAGCACCTCAGCCAGTTTGCCGAAGCCGGCACCATCTCCAAATACGCAGTGCCCAGCACGGTGCTGTTTGTCGAAAGCATCGACAAGACCAGCGTAGGCAAGCTCAACAAGAAGTTGCTGCGTGAGAAGTACGCGCCGAGCTGAGTAGGCAGAGGACTGGCCTGTGCGCGTACTCGTGGCGGCCTCCAACCCCGGCCTGTGCGCCGAGTTGGTTGGCAGCCTGCGTCAGTGGGGCCATGCCGTTGACCACGTGTGCAACGAAGGTGAAGCGCTCGCGGCCCTGAGCTGCGCACCTTTTGAAATGCTCGTTCTGGATCTTGCGGTGAGTCCGGGGTCCGGCTCAGGCCTGGTCAAGCGCCTGCGGGCATGCGCCCCGCACGTGCCGCTGCTGGCCCTGGCCGCCACATCCGACCCCGGCGAGCGCATCGCAGCCCTGGACTGCGGCAGTGACGAGTGCGTCGGTGCGCCCGTCATCGTCGCTGAAGTGATGGCGCGGGTTCGGGCATGGGTGCGGCGAGGCATGGGCAGCGCCAGCCACCTGGTCTGGCATGGACCGCTGCGTTTGGACACGATCGAGCGATCGGTTCATCTATACGGCAGACAGGTACCGATTTCGCGTCGAGAGTTGTCGCTCCTGGAGATTCTCATCAAGAGACGAGGACGCTATGTGAGCAAAGACAGCTTGGCCTCGCTGATGTTTGACTGGGGAGAAGAAGTGACCACGAACAGTATCGAGGTCTACATCCACAGGCTCCGAAAGAAGATTGAAACTGGCCCGGTGCGAATAGTGTCTTCACGTGGATTAGGGTACCAATTGGAGAGGATCTCTTCGCAATAGTCCTTTGCACATCGGCTCGACGCCGTGGACGGTGCGGTGCTCGCCGACAAACCCGTACATCACCTCAGTCGGCGGTCGAGCTCCTTCTGGGCAAAGGATGCGCTGGCCAGCTTCAGGATCTCGTTGGCCCGACGCAGTTCCTTGGCAAGGATCCGGCGAACCCGTCTTGAACTGAGGTCGAGTGGTGATAACGATCCGTCCAGTTAATGAATAGCTGGACACGATGGATGCGGAGAACAGTCGTAAACGCCGGCGCCACGGCGCGGAGTTGAAGGCGCAGATACTAGCCGGGTGCGCTGTGCCGGGTGCTTCGATGGCCAAGGTGGCGATGGCGCACGAGATCAACGCCAACATCGTGCGCGGCTGGCGCAAGCTGGCGCGCGAGGCAGGTGCAGTTAAGGTATCGCAGCAGTTCGTGCCAGTGGCCGTCACGTCGACCGCGGATCAGGCGACTGACAAACGCTCCATCGAGGTTGAGCTCCGCCGCGGCGGCATCACGGTGAAGTTGATCTGGCTGTTGGCGTCGACGCCACAATGAGTCAGATGCCCATAGCCCTGTGAGTCAGCTCGGCGCCCAAAACTCGCAGCCGAGCAACAGGTTGCGTCACGTTTGACTCGCCCGATTGTCGGCGTGTGCCTCAATCGGCGGTCGGCGTCGGCGCCAACAGACAATCGAGTCGGAACAGTATCGCTGAGGGTCTGCAGGCACTGATTCGCGCCTCAACGCATTGCGCGACCAAGTGCGTTTCCGGCGCGAATGGCTGACCGCTGCCAGGTGCTTCGATCGCCGGCAGCAGTAGCGTCTTCTGACGCGCGCCGGAAGCGGAAGCAGCCCGCGCATCCATCCATGCGAGAGATCCGCCTGTGGTCGCGGTGGGAGGCCAGGAAGCAGCCTGTCGTAGATGACCGTTGATGGCCGAGTGGAGCCGACCGGTTTTCGCCGACGAACGGCCGGTGTATGCCAGGTTGCCGACCTTCGGGTTCGGACGGCAGTGCCCTCAGACCGCGGTGACGTTGAACCGATCGCAGAGGTCATCCAC
>Ga0209023_10006378_pt1 | contig 12464 bp, 9 predicted proteins | sample LakOneMetagenome_FD_187468 | JGI IMG/M metagenome (GOLD analysis project Ga0209023, IMG submission 187468) | Freshwater and sediment microbial communities from Lake Erie, Canada (SPAdes) (version 2) | ecosystem: Environmental > Aquatic > Freshwater > Lentic | place: Lake Erie, Canada | collected... | reverse complement strand
GCACCCATCGACCTGCGCGAGATCGGCGCGGTCGGTTACTGCTTCGGCGGCGCGACGGTGCTGGAACTCGCGCGCAGCGGCGCCGACCTCGCCGCGGTGGTCACGTTCCACGGTGCGTTGAACACGACCGAGCCGGCGATGCGCGGCAAGTTCAAGCCCAGCCTGCTGGTGCTGAACGGCGCCGACGACAGTTACGTGGCCAAGGACGTGCCCGCGTTCGAGAAGGAAATGAACGATGCCGGCGCGGACTGGCAGTTCGTGAACTTCAGCGGCGCGGTGCACTGCTTCGCGCTGCCGGATGCGCACAACCCGCCGGGTTGCGTGTACAACGAGCTGGCCATGCGCCGCGGCGAGCGGATGATGAAGGTGTTCTTCGCCGAACGCTTCGGCTACATGCTGGCTAAAAGTCCGCTGGTGAAGCAGTAGCGAAAGCACGACGCGGGCCGCCCGCGCGCCCGACGGGAAGGCGCGCGGTTCCATCCGGGGGAAGGGGAATGGGCGAAGTCGGGGAAGTCGCGCCGGAAACCAATGAAAAGCCGCTGCCCGCGCGCCACGTCGCCGCGGTCTGCGTCGGCAATGCGCTCGAGTTCTACGATTTCGTCACCTATGCGTTCTTCGCGGCGCAGATCGGGCGAACCTTCTTCCCTTCGCAGGAACGCGACCTCAGCCTGCTGGCCTCGCTGGCGACTTTTGGCGCGGGTTTCCTGACCCGGCCGCTCGGCGCGTGGGTGATTGGGCGCATGGGCGATCGCCGCGGGCGCAAGCCGGCGATGCTGTTGTCGTTCACCTTGATCGGCGTCGCCACGATCGGCTTGCCGCTGACGCCTTCGTATGCGGCTATCGGCGTGTTCGCGCCGATCCTGGTGATCGCGTTCCGCCTGCTGCAGGGTTTCGCGCTCGGCGGCGAGGTCGGGCCGAGCACCGCTTTCATGATGGAAGCCGCGCCCGTGCATCGGCGCGGCCTGTACATTTCGCTGCAGTCGATGAGCGCCGATGCGGCAACGCTGGTCGCGGGCATGGTCGGCGTCGTGCTCGCGCATGCGCTCAGTGAATCGGAACTGGATGCCTGGGGTTGGCGCGTGGCGCTGCTGGCAGGTGCGGTGATCGTGCCGTTCGGGCTGTACCTGCGTCGCACGCTCGGCGAGACCCTGCATACGATGATGCGAACCAGCGAACCGGAACCTTCCGCCGGACTGACGCGGATCGCCGTGCTCGGCCTTGCGATGCTGGCTGCGGCGACCACCACCAACTACATCCTCGATTACCTCACCACCTACGCGAGTTCGACGCTGGGCATGCCCTCGAAGCTCGCACTGGGCGCGACCGCCATCGTCGGATTCTGCGGCGTATGCTGCGATCCGCTCGGCGGCTGGCTCTCCGACCGTTTCGGGCGCAAGCCGGTGATGCTGATTCCGCTCGCATTCCTGCTGTTCGCGATCTTTCCCTGCTTCTGGTTGCTCGGCCAAACGCGCACCGCACCGGTGCTGTTCGGGATCACGACGGTGCTGGCGGTCGCGGCGCTGTTGTCGACCGCAGTCTTCCTGGTGGCGATCACCGAATCGCTGCCGCAGCACAGGCGTTCCGGCGGCTTGTCGCTGATCTACGCGATCTCGATCTCGATCTTCGGCGGCTCGACACAGTTCGTGGTCGGCTGGCTCACCCACGCGACCGGCAATCCGCTGGCGCCGGCCTGGTACATGATCGGCGCGGTGCTAGTGGGCCTGGTCGCAATCGCGCTGTTGCCGGAAACCGCACCGGTCAAGCGCGGTTTCCACGCCTAGCGGTCGAGGATCCTCAACGGTCGCGTTCGACCGCAATGACAGCAAGGCCGCGCAGCGCGGCGGTCGCGTCGTTGTCGGGCAAGCAATCGAGTGCGCGCATCGCCTTGCCGGCGAAATCGCGGGCGCGTTCGCGGCTGTAGTCGAGCCCGCCGGTCGCACGGATCGCGTCGACGACCTGCGGCATCGCGCCAACATCGCCGTGTTCGACCGCATTGCGCAGTGCCGCGCGCGTGGCCTCGTCGCTGTGCGCGATCGCATGGATCAGCGGCAGCGTGGCCTTGCCTTCGGCGAGGTCGTCGCCGAGGTTCTTGCCCAGCGCCTCGGCGTCGGCGGCGTAGTCGAGCACGTCGTCGGCGATCTGGAACGCGTAGCCGAGGTTGAGGCCGTAGTCGTGCAGCGCGTCGCAGATGGCGGCATCCGCGCCGGCGAGCAGCGCGCCGAGCCGGGTCGCGGCCGCGAACAGCACCGCGGTCTTGCGCTCGATCACGCGCAGGTAGGCGGCTTCGTCGGTATCGGGATTGCGCACGTGCAGCAGCTGCAGCACTTCGCCCTCGGCGATCTGGTTGGTGGTGTTGGCGAGGATCCGCATCACTTCCATCCGGTCGAGTTCGACCATCAGCTGGAAGCTGCGCGAATACAGGAAGTCGCCGACCAGCACGCTTGCCGCGTTGCCGAACACCGCGTTGGCGGTGCGGCGGCCGCGGCGCAGGTCGGATTCGTCGACCACGTCGTCGTGCAGCAGGGTCGCGGTGTGGATGAATTCGACCACGGCCGCGAGCTGGTGCGCGTCCGGTCCGCGATGCCCGAGCGAACGCGCCGCGAGCAGCAGCAGCATCGGCCGCAGGCGCTTGCCACCGGCACCGACGATGTACTCGGCGACCTGGTTCACCAGCGCCACGTCGGAGGCGAGGCGGCGGCGGATCAGCGCATCGACCGCGGCCATGTCCTCGCGCGCCAGCGCCTGGATCGCGGGGAGGTCGGGCTGGGTGCGCGGTCCGGCGGTCGAATCCATCGGCAAGCCATTGATGCGAAAGCGCGATTATGGCCCGAGGACGGCACGATTCGGAGATTTCCGGGCCTGCGGCGGGGCATCGGCCGGTACCTCCGGGGGCGGCCGCTATAATCGAATACCTGTCGTCCGCATCCGGACGGCACATCAAGGAATGCACATGGCACGCGGCATCAACAAGGTGATCCTGGTCGGCAACCTCGGCAACGACCCGGACGTGAAGGCGACCCAGGGCGGGACCACGATCACGACGATTTCGGTCGCGACCTCCGAGCAGTGGAAGGACAAGCAGACCGGGCAGGCGCAGGAACGCACCGAGTGGCACCGGGTGAAGTTCTTCGGCCGCCTCGCCGAGATCGCCGGCGATTACCTGCGCAAGGGCTCGCAGGTCTACATCGAAGGCTCGCTGCGTACCGACAAGTACACCGACAAGAGCGGTGTCGAGCGCTACAGCACCGACATCATCGCCAACGAGATGCAGATGCTCGGTGGCAAGGGTGGTGGCGAGGGCGGTGGCGGTGGCAATTACGAACGCGGTTCGCGTCCGGCACCGGCACAGCGCCGCGAGCCGGGCGCCGCGCGTCCGGCCGCTGCCGCGCCCGCCGCCGGTTTCGACGACGTGCCGTTCGACGACGACATCCCGTTCTAAGTCGGACGTCGTGGATGGCGGTGGGATGCCGCCAATAACGAAGACCAAGGAGTTTGCGCTTGCGTACATGGCTCGTGACCGGCGGCGCCGGTTTCATCGGCGGGAATTTCGTGCTGGGCACGGTCCGCGACGGCGTCCGGGTGGTGAATCTGGACGCGCTGACTTACGCCGGCAATCGCGACACCCTCGCGCCGCTGGACGGCGACGCTAACCACGTGTTCGTGCACGGCGACATCGGCGACCGCGCGCTGGTGGCGAAGCTGCTGGCCGAATACCGGCCCGAGGCCGTGGTCAATTTCGCCGCGGAAAGCCACGTCGACCGTTCCATCGACGGCCCGGCCGCGTTCATCCAGACGAATGTCGTGGGCACGCTGGCGCTGCTCGAGGCCGTGCGCGATTACTGGAAGTCGCTGCAAGGCGAGGCGAAGGAAAACTTCCGCTTCCTGCACGTTTCCACCGACGAGGTCTACGGTTCGCTCGGCGACACCGGAAAGTTCACCGAAGAGACGCCGTACGCGCCGAATTCGCCGTATTCGGCATCGAAGGCCGCGTCCGACCACCTCGTGCGCGCCTTCCACCACACCTACGGGCTGCCGGTGCTGACCACCAACTGCAGCAACAACTACGGTCCGTACCATTTCCCCGAGAAGCTCATCCCGCTGGTCATCGCCAAGGCGTTGGCTGGAGAGCCGTTGCCGGTGTACGGCGACGGCAAGCAGGTGCGCGACTGGCTGTTCGTGCGCGACCACTGCGAAGCGATCCGCACCGTGCTGGCGAAGGGTCGCGTCGGCGAGACCTACAACGTCGGCGGCAATTCCGAGAAGCAGAACATCGAAGTGGTGAAGGCGATCTGCGCGCTGCTCGACGAGCGCCGGCCGCGCGCCGACGGCAAGCCGCGCGAATCGCAGATCGCCTACGTCGCCGACCGTCCGGGCCACGACCGCCGTTACGCGATCGACGCGTCGAAACTGCGCGACGAACTCGGCTGGGAACCGGAATACACCTTCGAGCGCGGCATCGCCGAAACCGTGGATTGGTACCTCGCGAGCCAGGACTGGGTGAACCGCGTGCTCGACGGCAGCTATCGCCTCGAACGCATCGGGACGGCGGCATGAGCAGCGTCGCCCGGAAGGGAATCATCCTCGCCGGCGGTTCCGGCACCCGCCTGTACCCGATCACGCAGGCGATCAGCAAGCAGCTGCTGCCGGTGTACGACAAGCCGATGATCTATTACCCGCTGAGCGTGCTGATGCTCGCGGGCATCCGCGAAGTGCTGATCATCAACACGCCGCACGAGCAGGCGCTGTTCAAGAGCCTGCTCGGCGACGGTTCGCAATGGGGCATGCGCATCGAGTACGCGGTGCAGCCGAGCCCGGACGGACTGGCGCAGGCCTACCTGATCGGCCGCGATTTCGTCGCCGGCCAGCCGAGTTGCCTCGTCCTCGGCGACAACATCTTCTACGGCCACGGCCTGACCGAACTGCTGCAGCGCGCGGATGCGCGCGAGGCCGGCGCGACTGTGTTCGGCTACTGGGTGCGCGATCCGGAACGCTACGGCGTGGCCGAGTTCGATGCTACCGGCAAGGTGGTCGGGCTGGAGGAAAAACCGGCGCAGCCGAAGTCGAACTACGCGGTCACAGGCCTGTATTTCTACGACGGCCGCGCCAGCGATTTCGCCGCCGCGCTGAAACCTTCGCCGCGCGGCGAGCTGGAGATCACCGACCTCAACCGACGCTACCTGGAGGACGGTTCGCTGCACCTGGAGAAGATGGGCCGCGGCTTCGCTTGGCTCGACACCGGCACGCACGAATCGCTGGTCGAGGCCTCGACCTACATCGAGACCATCGAGAAGCGCCAGGGTCTGCGCGTGTGCTGCCCGGAGGAAATCGCGTTCTTCAACGGCTGGATCGACGCCGCGCAACTGCGCGACCTGGCCAAGCCGTTGGCCAAGAACGGCTACGGCCAGTACCTGCTCAGCCTGCTCGAACATGCCCGCATGGAGCAGGGGCGGATCGGATGAAGGTGATCGAGACCGACCTGCCCGGTTGCCTGCTGCTCGAACCACAGGTGTTCGGCGACGAACGCGGGTTCTTCTTCGAATCGTTCAACCACGACAAGCTCGCCGCGCAAGGCCTCGCGCCGAACTTCGTGCAGGGCAACGTCTCGCGTTCCGCGCGCGGCGTGCTGCGCGGCCTGCACTACCAGTGGCCGAAGCCGCAGGGCAAGCTGGTCTCGGTGCTGGAAGGCGAGGTCTGGGACGTGGCGGCGGACATCCGCCGCGGTTCGCCGACCTTCGGCCAATGGACCGCGGCCGTGCTGAGCGCGGAGAACAAGCGTCATTTCTGGATCCCGGAAGGCTTCGCCCACGGTTTCGTCGTGCTCAGCGAAACCGCGCTGTTCACCTACCTGTGCACGGCCACCTACGATCGCGACGCCGACGCCGGCGTGCGCTGGAACGACTCGCGACTCGCGATCGACTGGCCGGTCGCAGAGCCGCTGCTCTCGGCGAAGGATGCGAACGCGCCGTTCCTCGACGAGGTCGCGCCCGGGCGGCTGCCGACGTACGCGGCGTGAAGCTGCTGCTGCTCGGCGCCAATGGCCAGGTCGGCTTCGAGCTGCGGCGCAGCCTCGCGCCGCTCGGTGAAATCGTCACCGCGACGCGCGATGGCCGCCTCGTCGATGGCGGCGCGGGCGAAATCGCGGACTTCGACGACCCCGGCTCGCTCGCCGCGCTGGTCGAACGCATCGCGCCGGACGTGGTGGTGAACGCCGCCGCATGGACCGCGGTGGATCGCGCCGAAACCGAGCGCGAGGCTGCGTTCCGCGCCAATGCCGAAGCGCCGCGCGTGCTCGCGGACGCCTGCGCGCAGCGTGGCGCGCGACTCGTGCATTACTCCACCGACTACGTGTTCGATGGTCTCGGCGCGCGGCCGTATCGCGAGGACGATGCGACTTCGCCGCTGGGCGTGTACGGCGCGAGCAAGCTCGCCGGCGAGGAGGCGATCCGCGCCAGCGGCGCCGACCACGTGATCCTGCGCACGGCCTGGGTGTACGCGTCGCGCGGCAAGAATTTCCTGCTCACGATGCTGCGCCTCGGCGCCGAACGCGACCGCCTGCGCGTGGTCGCCGACCAGTTCGGAACGCCGACCAGCGCCACCCTGATCGCCGACACGACCGCGCGCGTCATCGCACATCCTTCGCGCGCGTCCGGAACCTGGCATCTCACCGCGAGCGAACAGACGAGCTGGCATGGCTTCGCCGAGGCGATCTTCGCCGGCGCGGTCGAACGCGGCCTGTTGCCGCACGCACCCGGAGTCGAGGCCATCGCAACGTCCGATTACCCGACGCCCGCGGCACGGCCGGCGTATTCGGTGCTGGACACGACGCGGTTGCGGGAACGATTCGAAATCCATCTGCCGGAATGGCGCGCGGCCCTCGGGCAGGCACTGGACGCGCTGGAACACGACTGATTCCACAGAAAACCCGCTGTCCTGCCGCCGCGAGGGCGGTATTCTAGTTGTCGGCGCGACGTGGAGTCGTGGGGACGCACGGAAGCAGCGCCGGCACAACGGGGGATCCAATCCATGATGTTTCGCTCACTGGCGGTCGCGTTGGCGATCGTCTTCGCGCCTGTCGCGGTGTCCGCGGCCCAGGTCGATGTCGCCCAGTACGTCAAGCTCGACAGCTTCGATCAGATCAAGATTTCGCCGGACGGCAGGTATTACGCCGCGACGGTTCCCTCCGAGGACAATTCCATCCTCGTGGTCCTGAACCGCGCGGACAACAAGGTGATGGGGGGGGTTGGACTCGGCAAGAATACCTACATCGCCGATTTCGACTGGGTCAATGCGGAACGGGTCGTGTTCGGCACGGCGCGAAAGTTCGGCGGGCTGGACCGGCCGCAGCTCACCGGCAATCTCTATGCCATGAACGCCGACGGCAGCGGCAAGGACATCCTGGTCGGCCAGGATGTCAACGTCATGAGCACAGGGACGCACATCCAGACCAAGAAGACCGAGATGATCGCGGCCTTCCTCATCGACGACCTGCCGGACGACGACAAGAACGTCCTGATCCTCGCGCGGCCATTTTCCGGCGACACGTTCAATCGCGTCGAGAAGATGGACGTCTACAGCGGAAAGCGCGTGCCGGTGGCGCGTTCCCCGGTACGCAATGCCGATTATCTTGCCGACGGCAAGGGCGTGGTCCGTTTCGCGTGGGGCCGCGACCTGCAGAACGCGAACAAGCTGTATTACCGCGCGGCCGCTGCGTCCGACTGGACGAAGACGGAAGACTGGAAGGAGCTCAACAACGAGCAGGCCAGCGACCACGTCGAGATCCCGCTCGGTTTTTCCTCCGACGATCGATACGCCTATCTGCAGGTCGAGCAAGCCTCCGGGCCCGATGCCGTCGTCGCATTCGACACCACCGACGGCAGCAGGAAGACGGTGCTGCGCGATGCGGTGGGGGATCCGGGGCGGATCATCCGCGCGCTCGAAAAACCGCATGGCGCACCGGTGGGTGCGTTCATCGCCGGCGGCAAGCCGCATACCGTGTTCTTCGACGAAGGAAGCGCCGAAGCGCGGTTGTACCGCAGCCTGGAAGCCGCATTCCCCGGCAATTCGGTGGCGATCACGTCCAAGACCCGGGACGGTTCGCTCGCTTTGGTGGAAGTGCGCAGCGACCGCAACCCGGGCAGCTTCTATCTGTTCGACACCGTCAACAAGAAAGCGGGATTCCTGCTTGCCCGCCGCGACTGGATCGACCCCGGGAAGATGGCCGAAGAACGCCCCTTCGAGCTGAAGGCGCGCGATGGTTTGGCGTTGCACGGTTTCCTTACGATTCCCAATGGCAGCAACGGGAAGAAACTGCCGATGGTGGTGTTGCCGCACGGCGGTCCTTTCGGGGTCGCTGATGCTTGGGATTTCGATTCCGAAACCCAAATCCTCGCTTCCGCCGGCTATGCCGTATTGCAGGCGAACTTCCGCGGATCGTCCGGCTATGGACGCGCATTCACCCAGGCGGGCGTGAGGCAATGGGGCGGGAAGATGCAGGACGACGTGACCGATGCCACGCACTGGGCGGTCGACCAGGGCATCGCCGATCCGGCCCGGATCTGCATCTACGGCGCGAGTTACGGCGGTTATGCGGCACTCGAAGGCGTGGCGAGGGAGCCCACGCTCTACAAGTGCGCGATCGGTTACGTCGGCGTGTACGACTTGCCGCTGCTGTTCAGCAAGGGCGATATCCGCGAGTTGGAATCGAATCGCAACTACATGCACGACTGGATCGGGGAGCCGGCGCAGCTCGGCGCGATCTCGCCGGTCAACCAGGCCGCGCGGATCAAGGTACCGGTGTTCCTTGCGGCCGGCGGGGAAGACGAGACTGCGCCGATCGCCCACAGCAAGCGGATGGAGCAGGCCCTGCAGGCAGCGGGGGTTCCGGTCGAGACCCTGTACTACGGCACGGAGGGCCATGGCTTCTTCACCACGGAACACCAGGTGCAGTACTACACGAAACTGCTCGATTTCCTCGGCAGGAACATCGGCGGCGCGGCGGACGCGACGGCGTCCGCGACCACCGCGCATTGACGTTTCGGGGCGCATCGCGTCCCGGCCACACCACAATCCGAAGGGGAGAACCGATTCCATGGCACCACGTTTCCTGGCGATCGCCGCGCTGTTCGCCGCGACGACGGCCGCAATGCCGGCAATGGCCGACGAGCCCTTGCCGATCCGTGATTTCATCCACCATCCCGAATACAGCGGGGCCAAGATTTCCTCGGATGGGCGCTTCCTCGCGCTGACCATGCAGCAGGAGTCGCAGAAGGTGCTGGCGGTGCTCACGTTGCAGGACATGAAGGTGATCCGCATCACCCGGCTGACCGGCGGAGAAAGCGTTGGCGATTTCTATTGGGTGGGGTCGAATCGCCTGATGTACACCTCGACCAAAAACTTTGGTTCGCTAGCGGCGCCATTCGGTACTGGGGCCTGGTATGCGATGGATGCCGATGGCGGCCACCCGCGCACGCTGGTGAGCTATACGTCCGACGCCAACACCGGTCGTAACCGGATGGTGCATTCCAACGAGTACTACCAGATGCTGGACCCGGATCCGGCGGCTGAAGGCAGCGCGATCATGCAGATCGTCGACGGTTCCCCGGGAGGGCGGAACCAGGTCGTTTCGGTCGACACGCTCACCGGGAGACGCAAGGAACTCGCGCGCGCGCCGCGCGACAACTGCGCGATGATCCTCGACGAGAAGCGCGTGCCCAGGTACGCGAACTGCAGCGACGACAAGGACGACGCGGGCAACTACAAGCAGCATTCGGAACTGTACCGGCGCGGCGACGACGGCAACTGGACGTTGCTCGGCAAGCGCGACGACAGCAGGCAGGTGTCCGTGATCGGAACCTCGGCGGACGGTCGGATCTATGCGCTGGCGTCGGACGCGGGCAAGCCGGCGGAGTTCGGCCTGCTCGATCCGGCGACCGACAGCTTCCGCAGCCTGTACGCCGACCCGGCCGCATCGCCATCGGAATTCGTGGTGGCGTCCGATGCGAGCACGGTGCTGGCGGTCGTGACCGCGGCCGGCGCGCCGCATGTCGAGATGGTCGAGGCGAACAACCCCGACGCCGCGATCTATGCATCGCTGGGCAAGGCGTTTCCGGGCGAGTTGGTGGACCTGACCAGCGCGACCCTCGATGGCAAGAAGATCGTCGTGTCGGTGCGCAGCGATACCGACCCGGGCCAGTTGTACCTGTTCGATCGCGATTCGGGATCGGTGCGGTTCCTGATGAAGGGCGCGCCGCAGCTCGATCCGGCGCGAATGGCGAAGGTGGTTCCGTTCTCGTTCAAGGCCCGCGACGGACTCACGTTGTACGGCTACATGACCGTGCCGCGCGGTGGCGGCAAGGGCCTGCCCGCCATCATCAATCCGCACGGCGGTCCGATCGGGGTTCGCGACGACTGGGGCTTCAACAGCGAAGCGCAGTTGCTTGCCAGCCGCGGTTACCTGGTGGTGCAGCTGAACTACCGTGGTTCCGGCGGCTACGGCCAGGCGTTCGAGGACCGTGGCCACGGCGAATGGGGCGCGAAGATGCAGGACGACCTGACCGACGTCACCCATTGGGTTGCCGACCAGGGGTACGCGGACCCGTCGCGCATCTGTATTTACGGCGGCAGCTACGGCGGCTATGCCTCGCTGATGGCGGTCGCGAAGGAGCCCGACCTGTACAAATGCGCGGTCGGCTATGTCGGCGTCTACGACCTCGACATGATGTACCACGAGGGCGACATCTCCGAGCGGGAATCGGGCAAGAGATTCCTGCGCCGCACCATCGGCACCGACGAAACGCAATTGCGAGCCCGTTCTCCGGCGATGCTCGCGGAGCGGATCAAGGCTCCGGTGTTCCTCGCCGCCGGCCTCAAGGACGTGCGTGCACCGTCCAAGCACACGGCGGCGATGCGCGATGCGTTGAAGGCCGCAGGCCACCCGGCCGAGGAAGTGATCCTCGAGCCCAACGAAATGCACGGCTTCTACGCGGAAGACGCGCAATTCAACCTGTACACCAAGATGCTGGCCTTCTTCGACAAGTACATCGGTCCGGCAGCGCACCCGGTTTCCGCCGGGAAGTAAGCCACGCACCGGGCCGGCGAATGCCGGCCCGGCCCAGCGTCAGCGCACGCCGTGCATCATCCGCCGCAGCAGCGGCGCGAGCAGCAGCGCGGCGACGCCGCAACCGATCCCGATCCACATCATCAGCCAGAACAGGTGCGCGTACTTCGCGCCCGCGCTGGCGAAGTCCAGCGTCGCGCCGTCGGGCACGTCGATCGCGGCGATCTTGCCGAACAGCGCCGCCAGCGTTTCCGAGAACGCGGTGGCGAGGAACCAGGTTCCCATCATCAAACTCGTGACGCGCGGCACCGAGAGCTGCGTCACCGCCGACAGGCCGACCGGCGAGATGCACATCTCGCCGACCTCGAGCACGAAATAGGCGAGCACCAGCCACCACACGCTCGCCATCTGGCCGGTGGCGCCCGCGTGTTGCGCGGCGATGGCCATCGGGATGAAGGCGAGTCCGCCGAACATCAGTCCGTAAGCGCTTTTCGCCGGCTTGCTCGGGTTGGCGTGGCGTTTCTCGAGCCAGTTCCACAGCATCGAGAACAGCGGCGCGAGCAGCAGGATGAACGGGCCGGGCAGGTAGGTGAGCGAACTCGCGGTCTGCGGCAGCACCAGCACGTCGCGACCGATGAACAGGATCATTGCCACGCAGGCGGCGGCGAAGAACAGGCGCGGGGACGAAGACCGCGGATCCCGGTCCGACCACCACGCCGACACCATGAACGCACCCGGCGCGAGCACCAGCGCGATGCTCGACCACGGCCATGGCGTGCCTTCGCGGATCACCAGCGAGGGCACGATGTCCTTGGTCAGCAGGCGGTCGGTGAAGGTCACCCAACTGCCGTAGGTCTGCTCGTACAGGGTGAAGAACACCAGGCACATGAAGATCATCGCCATCAGCGCGGTCATCTGCGCGCGCTGCACTGGCGTGCACTGGCGCAGCAGGAACCACAGGAACCAAGCCAGCACGCCGAGCATCACCACGATCATCAGCCCCAGCGCCGGCGAGATGTCGCCCGGCAGGCGCATCACGTTGTTCGCCACCATCCACATCAGCCCGGCCACCGGCAGCAGGCCGGCGATCGCGCCGAGGTAGATCTTCCATTCGGTCGAACGCGCGATCGGGCGCGGTGGTTCCGCGTGGCCGTGCAGGTATTTCTGGCCCCACAGGAACTGGCCGAGGCCGAGCAGCATGCCGATGCCGGCGGCGCCGAAACCGTATTTCCAGCCGAAGGTCTGGCCGAGGTAGCCGCAGACGATGGAGGCGAGCAGGCCGCCGAGGTTGATGCCGGCGTAAAACAGCGAGAAGCCGGCGTCGCGGCGGGCGTCGTCGGGCGCGTACAGCTTGCCGACGATGGTGGAGATGTTGGGCTTGAGGAAGCCCACGCCCATGATGATCAGC
>Ga0209023_10006377_pt1 | contig 12464 bp, 7 predicted proteins | sample LakOneMetagenome_FD_187468 | JGI IMG/M metagenome (GOLD analysis project Ga0209023, IMG submission 187468) | Freshwater and sediment microbial communities from Lake Erie, Canada (SPAdes) (version 2) | ecosystem: Environmental > Aquatic > Freshwater > Lentic | place: Lake Erie, Canada | collected... | reverse complement strand
ACGACGGCTACGCTGACCGATGGGACTGCCGGAGGATCGTGGAGCAGCAGTGATGTGACCATAGCAACAATAGGAACGTCAAGTGGTGTTGTTTCTGCCGGTACAATTACTCCCCCGGGAGGTGTTGTAACCATAAGTTATACTACCACAGCGGGCTGTGTGGCGACAAAATCGTTTACTGTTCTTCCTGTAGGTATAATAACACCGGGCTCGGTATGTCTTAACTCTTCGGTAACGATGAGTGATAACCTGGGTCTTTCCGGGGGGACGTGGACCAGTACAGCCACGACAATTTCTATTGGTAGTAGTTCCGGTGTAGTGACAGGTACAACGGTGGGTACGGCCGTAATTACTTATACTGTTCCTGTTACCGGTTGCCAAACACAAATATTATTTACTATAAATCCATTGCCGGCTCCAATAACCGGGGATTTTGAGATATGTAAGGGGACCACAACAGTGCTCTCTGACGCTGACGCATTTGGTGGCTGGACAAGTTCCATAACTACAGTAGGCACCATAGACCCGACAACGGGCACGGCCGGAGGTGTAACTGCAGGTACAACAACTATTACTTATAAGTTTACGCTAACAGGCTGTTATACTACAGCTTCCCTTGTGGTGGATGATGTTCAGCCGATAGGCGGAATAAGAAGTGTCTGTGTGGGCGGTAATACTACTACTTTATCAAATGTCATAGGTGGAGGTACCTGGAGTAATTCATGCACTGCATTTTATACAATAGGCACATCTTCGGGAGTGGTGACCGGTGTAAGTGCTGGCACCTGCACCGTCACGTATACAAACCCGAACGGATGTACTTCGGTCGCGACCGTCACGGTATCACCTGCACCAAGTGCGATTACCGGGGCTCCATTTACCGTTTGCCGAGGGCAAACAATAACTGTAACTGACGTCACCGCAGGCGGAGGTACCTGGACCGCTTCAGGTAATGTAACAGTGCCACCGCTGTCTTCCGGCTCTTCGGTTGTTGTGTCGGGCACTGCGGCAGGTACGGGAACGGTCACGTTCACCACCGGTACGGGCTGTTTTGCAACACAAACCATCACTGTTAATGCTTTTGCACCAATAGTTACAGCTCCGTTCAGGGTATGCCTGGGCTCTTCAATAACATTGAGTGATGCCGTAACAGGTGGGGTATGGAGCCGGGGCGCCACGGCAATAGATATAAACTCCGGTACGGGAGTAGTAACGACAAATGCATTGGGTACAAGTGTTGTCACATATACTTTAGGAAGTTGTGTGGCTAATGCCACTGTAACGGTTAATCCGTTACCAAGTTCAATATTCGGTACATCTGCAGTCTGCCAGGGATCGACGGTCACATTAACCGATGCGACAAGCGGTGGTGTTTGGAGCAGCACCGGTAGTGTTTCTGTGGTAGGTGCAGGTACAACTGGTACTGTGACCGGAGTTACCGGACCGGGAACAGGTACCATTTCTTATACTTTGCCAACAACGTGTGCTGCAACATATGTAGTAACCGTGAATCCGCTACCAGGCCCAATTACCGGTGTCAGGTCAATTTGTGTAGGTGCAGGCAATTCAACGACACTTACAGATCTGACTGCCGGAGGTACATGGAGTAGCTCCAATATTGGCGTAGGTACGATCGGCACCGTCACTTCTAATTCTGCGCAGGTAGTATCAGTTGGTGTTGTGGGAACTACAACGATCAGCTATACGCTTTCGTCAACCGGTTGTGCCATTACTGCTATAGTATCGGTCAATCCGTTCCCTGCGGCAATTACCGGTCCGACACAGGTTTGCGTCAATTCAACAATTACAGTTTCTAATTCCTTATCCACCGGTGTATGGAGTATTACTCCCGGAGCCCGGGCTACGATAACACCGGCTGTGCCGCCGTTCTCAGCGGTAATTTTTGGTGTATCTGCTGGTACTGCAACGATAAGCTATGCATTCCCAACAGGTTGCGCCGCAACGCAAACCCTTACTGTATTGCCACAGCCTTTGGCGTTTATTACCCCTATTGGTGATACGAATATTTGTCCGGGTTCATTTGTAGCGCTTACAGCAAATACAGGTACATCGCTTTCTTACCAATGGTATGACGCAGCAGGATATAGTATAATAACCGGAGCGATCAGTTCCAGCTACATAGCGGCACCTCCGGTAATAACGAGGTATGCAGTAAAAGTAACAGACGGATCCACAGGATGTTCAGACACTTCCCTGGCGATGATGGTATCACCGATACCAACATCAGCTTCTATTACTTTCTCTCCTGCAACAACTGTTTGTGCAGGTACAGTAGTAACACTTACCGCGTCAGGCATAGCGGCAACGGGTTATCAGTGGGAAGTTGGGGGTACGCCGATAGCAGGTGCTACCGCAGTTACCTACACACCAACGGCTACAGGCACATATGATGCAGTAGTAACAAACGCTACAGGTTGTTCTGCAAAATCGGGCACAGTCAGCATTACAATTAATCCGGCACCATTGGGTACGATTACGGTAACCGGTCCTGCTACTTTCTGTGCTGGCGACAGCGTGCTGCTTAGCGGAGAAGCAGGAACAGGGCTTACGTATCAATGGCGTAACATTGGCGGTCCAATACCTGGTGCAACAAACATGACCTACTATGCCAAACTTGGTGATGATTATCGCGTAAGTGTGACCAACAGTTCAGGCTGTAGTGCGATATCCGGTATTGTTACCGTAACAGTAAAAGCACTGCCTACGGGCGCGGCATTGTCAGCATTAAAGCCATTGGTATTCTGTACCGGTGGCAGCGTGACGATACATGCTTCAGCAGATGCCGATCCGACAGCAACTTACAGATGGTACGAGAATGACTTGCCTATCGGCACAACAGGCCCTGACCTGACAGTGACCACGAGTGGCAGGTACAAAGCACTTGTAACAGACCCTGCGACTGGTTGTACCGCGTTTACTCCGGAAGACACAACTGTGTTGGTAGTGACACCGATAATAGCTCCGGTTTCAAGTGCTTCATTCTGCTGGGGTGGTAGCGCTGCGCTGAAGGCAGTAATAGTAGGAGGAATAACACCTACCTATCAGTGGTATATTGGCGGCGTTCCTATAGCAGGTGCAACAAGCAATATATATCCTGCAGTAAAAGGCGGAAGCTATACGGTAAAGATAACGTCTACATGCTCTACGACGAGCTTGCCGATAGATGTAACAGAAAATCCATTGCCAAACCCATTGTTGACTTTTGATGGTGCTAAAATAGCGACCCAGAAATATTATGTAAGTTACCAGTGGTTTAAGGATCTTGTAGCTATATCAGGTGCAACAAAGTATAACCTTAGTCCAAGTACGAATGGCAAGTATAAAGTATCAGTGACTGACACCAATGGCTGCCAGTCTATATCAGACTACTACATACTTACCGGCTGGACGCCGCATGTAAATGGTGTGCAGGCGCTGGCTTCAGGAGAGATAAGGGTTTATCCTAACCCTGCACAAAACATGATTCACATAGAATCTGCAACTGAGGTACGCGCAGTGATCACATCCATTGACGGAAGAGTGCTGATAGAGCAGTCTAAAGCAAAGGATATAGATATTAAGACGCTTGCAAACGGTATTTACACGATAATGCTGTATGATACCGACGGGCAAATGGTGAAGGCCGAAAAGCTTGTGAAAGCATCGGAATAGAACCAGGGTAATATTGATAGAGCGGCAGCCAATAACATGGCGGCCGCTCTGTTTTTTGAGCAAGAATTATTTCACCGCCATTTTCAGACAATTTACCGACATGGGTAAATGTTTTGCCGAAATAAGCTTTCAAGTAATTTAAGCAGAATATACTTTTGCATTACAATTAGCAATTCATGAAGACAAATCTTTACTCCATTTATTTGAGATCGTTGCTGCTTCCCTTATTACTGGTGGGAGTAATGAGCGCAAACGCGCAATACAAGATCAGCGGTACGGTGATCAATGAGAAAGAAAAGCCTGTAAAAGGCGCAAGTGTATACCTGGAAAATACGGTAGATGGCGGTACTACAGATAGCATGGGCATTTTCAGCTTTACTACGACAGAAAAGGACAACCAGACGCTTATGGCTACCGAGATAAGCCATGAAAGCACAGGGATGCCGATAGTGATAACCGGTGATATGAGTGGCATAGTGCTGAAGATGAAATCGAATAAAATGCACAGCCTGGACGAGGTGACCATAACTGCGGGCTCGTTTGATGCATCGAACGACAAAAGCAAAACAATACTTAGACCGCTGGATATTGTAACTACCGCAGGTGCCGGCGCTGATGTAGTGAAAGCCATGGAAATGCTGCCGGGTACCCAAAAGGTAGGCGCAGACAATGGTATGTTTGTAAGAGGTGGTGATGCCAGTGAAGCTGCCATAGTGGTGGACGAACTGGTAATACAGAACGCCTTTTTCAGCGGCCCTCCAGGGGTGTCTACACGCAGCCGTTTTGGTGCGTTCAACTACCAGGGGGTTTCCTTCAGCAGCGGCGGCTATAGCGCCCGTTATGGACAGGCACTATCCAGTGTGCTGGAGCTGAACACTACCGACATGCCTGAAAAGAGCAATGTAAACGTTGGTATAAATATGGCAGGCTTATATGCATCGGGTACAAGGAAGTGGAAAAAGAGCAGCTTTGATATAGGAGGTAACTATACAAATACAACCCCATTCTTTGGCCTGGCTAAAACCAATGTGAATTTCTATGCACCTCCGCAAGGTGGCAGCGGCAATATGCGCTATGTATGGCAACCAACAAAGGACGTGATGCTCAAAGCAGGACTGAACGGCTCTTACAATAAGAGCGGGATACAAATACCTAATCCCTATGCCGGTGTGGATGACAGTATGTTCACGGATGCTTCGAGCAAAATGTTTAAATACCTGGGCAACACAATCAACTTCGAAACACAGGAGCAGTATTACCTCGCTTACGTTTCTTACAAGCAGATGTTCAAAGCAAAATACAGCCTGTATGCTGCTGCTTCATTTAGCTTCGACAAAACGGATAATAAATTCGGTAACTTCCCTATCACGCAGGAAGATCACCGTGCTCAATTCAGGATAGAGGGTAAGAAGTTTTTCACCAGCCGCCTTAATTTGTTATTAGGCACAGACGTACAGAGCTATGGTATCAATAAAGACTACAGCGTTTATTTTAATCAACAGTTTGTTGAAACGCAGCCTGCGGCATATACAGAGCTGGAATGGACGCCTGTATACTGGATCGCTTTTCGTCCGGGGGTGCGTTATGAACACAGTGTGTTGCTGAATACTGATAAGATAGCGCCTCGTGCATCTATGGCTATAAAGACAAGTACCAGCAGCCAGGTGTCATTGGCTAGTGGTATCTTCTACCAGGATGCACCAAACCAATACCTGCTGGCAGGAAAAAGGCCGGGTATGCAGGAAGCAAGACACTACATAGCTAACTGGCAGTGGAACAAGCGTGACAGGCTGCTGCGCATAGAAGGGTATTATAAAGATTATGCGAGCCTGATAAAGGAAACCAATAAGAGTTTTGACGCTAATCTTTATAGGACGATTACCGATAGTATTTTGGTAACTAATGGAGGATCAGGCTATGCACAAGGTATAGACGTATTTTTCAGAGATAAGAAAACCATTAAAAATGCGGATTTCTGGATCTCGTATAGCTATATAGATACCCGCAGGCTGTATAATAACTATCTGAAGAGCGCTACCCCCGGTTTTATTTCAACACATAACCTGAACCTTGTGGGAAAATACTTTGTGGAGAAATGGCATACCAGCCTGAATGCAACATACAGCTACGCAAGCGGACGCCCATACTACAATCCTAATCGCCCGGCAGCAGAATTTATGAGTGATCGTACACCTGACTATCATAATTTAGCATTGTCTGCTGCATGGTTGCATAGTTTCGGTAAATGGTTTACAGTGTTCTACGTAAGCCTTGATAATGTGACCAACCAGCATAATGTTTTCGGATACAGGTATGATGCGGCGAAACATCCAACAGCGATCACCCCACCATTGTACAGATCTGTATTCTTTGGCATCAATGCATCCCTTTCTCAGTTCAGTAAGGACGAATTGTAGTGGTTATAATTAAAAAGATAAACAACAACACAAACATAAAACACGACAAAATGAAAAACATCATGTTAGCGGGCGCAATGGCCCTTACGGTAATGAGCGCTAAAGCTCAGGATTTCAAGCCGGTTCTCGAAAAGACATTTACTGCCTTTGATACTACAATGGACCAAGCCAAAAAAGTAGAGCAAAGCAACAAATTGGGACTGATAGCTAAAAAGTGGGATGGCGAATGGACCACGCACTACTACCTGGCGCTAAGCAAAACCGTATTGTCTTACGGAGAACAAGATGCGGCAAAACGTGATGCCTACCTGGACGAAGCAGACAAGGAAAGGCAGGATGCCGTGACCTTGTTAAAGAAAGAAAATGATGAAACTTATGTGCTGGCCGCTATGATAGCTAATGCGCGCATGGTGATAGACGGTATGAACCGCTGGCAGAAATACGGCAAGATATTCAATGAGAACTTAGATAATGCAAAAGAACAGAATCCTGATAATCCGAGAAGGTATTACCTGATCGGAGTGAGTAAGTTCTATACGCCTAAGGCATTTGGCGGTGGTAAGAAGATCGCCGCACCGTTCCTGGAGAAGGCAGAAACATTATTTGCTAAAGAAACAGGAAAAGACATAACCAGCCCGCATTGGGGAAAATTCCAGACTGATTTCTACCTTGCACAGTGCAAGATCGAGGACAAGGAATAATTGATAATCAAGGGAATAACTGTTGGCATGATACTTTATACCGTATAAGCAAATAAGTTTAAAATTTCCCTTCTAATAAAGCCTCTTATATATTTCCCACCTCAGGGCCCGATGCGAAAGCACCGGGCCCTGGATATTTAGGGACTATTTAGGGGTTTGGAATTGTAGATAGTATATTTACAGCATGAATTGGGCTTCGCTATACACAACACGCAGAACAGGTGATAAGGAAGGAAAACAGGCAATATATGACCCTGTACGTAATTCCTTTTTGCAGGATTATGACCGTATCATATTCTCCTCAGCTTTCAGGCGATTGCAGAATAAGACACAGGTGTTTCCGTTGCCCGGGGCAATATTTGTGCATAACAGGCTAACCCATAGTTTGGAAGTGGCATCCGTTGGTCGCTCGTTGGGCAAGGCTGTGGGCACAATGATTGCCGCAAAGTATGAAGGGGAAACAAACGAATTCAAAGAATTTTACAGGCACGAGCTGTCATCAGTGATCGCATCGGCTTGCCTCGCGCATGATATAGGTAATCCACCATTTGGGCATTCGGGAGAGGATGCGATACGATCTTACTTCAATGAACTGGAAGGCGATGTAAGAAAGCGAATACACGATGAATTGAGCGAGAATCAGCGGAAAGACTTCGAACTGTTTGAAGGTAACTCCAATGCGTTGAGGACCCTGACTAATAGTTTTAATGAACCTGAGCCGGGTGGCTACAAGCTTACTTATACCACTCTTGCATCATTGGTAAAATATCCATGTGCATCAATAGAGGGATTTAATAAAGAGAGCGGGCTGATAGCCACAAAAAAGTCCGGGTTCTTTGATTCGGAGTTAACTACTTATGAGCAAATAGCAGGCAGTCTTTTCATCAATAAGAAGGACGGTTATAAACATGTATATGCCCGGCATCCGTTTGTATATCTCACAGAAGCAGCAGACGACATCTGCTATAGGGTGATAGATATGGAGGATGCACACAGATTGCACATTGTCTCGTTTGAGACATTCAGCAATATGTTCCTGCCTTTCTTTGACAATGAAACTGATTACAGTTCCCGGGCCTACCTCGAAGGGAAACTAGACAACATAAATGATGATAACCAGAAAGTGCAATATATACGTGCGCGTTGGATAGGGCTAATGATAGACAAACTGGCAAAAGCATTCATGGCCAATGAAGCAGCGCTATTGAATGGTACGCTAGAACAGGACCTGTTAAAGTGCTTGTCTGCGGATGATCAGAAACTCATCAAAAAGATCAACGAATTTTCTGTAGCGCACATTTATAATTACCGTGCGGTAGTAGAAATAGAAATAGCAGGCTATAATGTGATAGGAGGGTTGCTGAAAGAATTCGTTCATGCGGTGCTTTATCCGAATGAAACAAAATCGGCCAAGATCATTAAACTGGTATCAAAGCAATTCCCGATAACACCTAAAGACAATAAGAACATTTATAAAGACGTTCAGTCGCTGGTCGATTTCATTGCGGGTATGACCGACTTATATGCGTTAGACCTTTATCGCAAGATAACCGGGATCACGATACCTGAACTGAGGTAGAACAACTTTAAACTTTTGAATTAATAAATGCATCCAAAGAACCTTCGAATAGAAGACTACACTTATTCGCTGCCCGATGAACGGATAGCACAGTATCCTTTGCAGGAAAGGGATGCATCTAAGTTGCTGATCTATAAGGATGGAGCTATCACCGAAGATGTATACCGGAATATTGCAGACAATATACCTGCTGATACACTGATGGTGTTCAACCAGACCAAGGTTGTAAACGCACGCTTGCTGTTTAAAAAGCCATCCGGTTCATCAATAGAAGTTTTTTGCCTTGCACCACACGGGCAGTATACGGATATACAAACGGCTATGCTGCAAAAAGGTAAGGTGCTGTGGGAATGCCTGGTGGGTGGTGCTGCCAAATGGAAGCCGGGAATGGTGTTGCAGATAGCACATGAAGGTCCTGCGTTCACTCTTTCCGCAGAAATAGTTGAGCGCACGCCGTCGGCGTTTATTCTGAGCCTGACCTGGGACGATGATGCGCTTACATTTGCTGAGGTGCTGCACTATATTGGCAAGGTGCCATTACCGCCATACATGCATCGCGATGCGGACATAACAGACGAGGGCAGATACCAGACTGTATTTGCTAAAGCAGAGGGAAGCGTGGCAGCTCCTACCGCTGGCCTGCACTTCACCGAGGATGTGATGCAGCGCATAACTGCAAAGAATATTGATACGACATTCCTCACACTGCATGTGGGAGCAGGGACCTTTCGCCCGGTGAAGAGCGAAACTATGGCAGCGCACGATATGCATGCTGAATGGATAGAAGTATCTGCAGCTAGTATAAAACAATTGGTAAATGCGGGACATAAAAATGTTGTAGCCGTAGGCACTACTTCTTTGCGGACCCTTGAAAGCCTGTACTGGATAGGTAATAAAATAGCGAACAGTGTGGAGCCGGATCTGCACGGTATTGCAGTGTCGCAATGGGATCCATATGAAGGGGAAGCAACCTGCAGTACAGAGCAGGCGTTTGCAGCTTTATTGAACTACATGACTGCAAACAAAATGGATAAACTGGTCACCCGCACACAAATACTTATAGCGCCCGGTTATACATTCAGGGTGGTGAACGGGCTAGTAACCAATTTTCACCAACCGCAATCTACATTGCTGCTGCTGGTTGCTGCGTTTATAGGCGAAGACTGGCGTAAGGTATACGAACATGCAATGACCCACGATTACCGTTTCCTGAGTTACGGAGATGGTAGCCTGCTGTGGAGCGTTAATAATTAATTATTATTGCCTTTACCCATATTTAGTAATTTTGCTCACCAATTAACATATATACGTTGAACATACAAGAGTTTATCGAATCAGCACTGGCAGAAGATGTAGGTAGTGGCGACTATTCCACGCTGGCAAGTATACCTGCAGATGCAAGAGGTAAAGCCGTGCTAAAGATAAAGGAGAATGGTATCATTGCCGGTCTTGGACTGGCAGAAGAGATATTCTACTTCCTGGAGCCGGGTGCTGAGTTCACTTTATTTAAGAAGGATGGAGATAAGGTAAACAATGGAGAGATAGCGTTTGAAGTGTCAGCTAGCGTGCATACTATACTGAAAGCAGAAAGGCTTGCGCTGAACTGTATGCAGCGCATGAGCGGTATAGCTACTATTACAAGACAATATGTAGATACCATAAAAGGATACCCGGCTAAAATACTGGATACCCGCAAAACAACTCCCTTGTTTCGCCTGCATGAAAAGGAAGCAGTGCGTATAGGTGGTGGTGTGAACCACCGTATGGGGCTGTATGATATGGTGATGCTGAAAGATAACCACATAGATTTCTGTGGTGGTATAGAGAAAGCAATAGAGCAGACCAATGACTACCTGCGTAAAAATGCGCTAAACCTGAAGATAGAAGTAGAAACGAGAAGTATAGAAGATGTGAAGCGAGTATTGGCGGTAGGCAATGTGCACCGCATCATGCTGGATAACTATACGCCTGAGGCAACAGAAGAAGCCGTGGAACTAATAGGCAGTAAGTACGAAACAGAATCATCTGGCGGTATAACGCTGGACAATATAGTTGCTTATGCCCGTACAGGTGTTACATTTATTTCGGTCGGGGCCATTATTCATCATGCCGTAAGTATGGACCTGAGCCTGAAAGCTGAAATAGCATGAGCCTACGCCACATAGTATTTATCATTAACCCGAAATCGGGAGTAGAAAGGCAGAAAGAGATAGCTCAGGGCATAGATGCCTGCCTGGATAAGAGTAAGTATTCTCACGAGATACAGCATACGCAATATGCAAAGCACGGCATAGAACTGGCAAAAGAAGCGGCCGGTAAGGGTGCTTATGCTGTTATTGCTGTAGGCGGTGACGGTTCGGTAAACGATGTAGTACAAGGTCTTTTAGGCACCGGAACTATATTGGGCATCATTCCGAAAGGTTCCGGCAACGGTATGGCACGCACGATGAAGATTCCACTTGATACCCGCGACGCAATCAGAGTGATCAGCGCAGGCAATATAACTGCAATGGACATAGGTTATGCAAATGGGCAGGCGTTCATCAGTAATGCCGGTGTAGGTTTTGATGCGCTCATTTCAAAGAAGTTTGCAACGAGTGAAAAACGTGGACTGATGGTGTATAGCTGGCTGGTCACAAAATATATGTGGCTATACAAGAACTGGAACTGGCAGATAACCGTTGACGGTAAAATATATAATGAGTGTGCATTTATGGTAAATGTTGCCAATGGTCAACAGTTTGGCTATAATTTCCGCATAGCCCCTACCGCTAGTTATACTGATGGCTTGCTTGACCTGATCATAGTTCGTAAATTTCCGAAGATACTCGGCGGCATGCTGGCGGTACGCGGTCTTACAGGAACTATTTTGAAAAGCCCATACGTAAAGCATCTTACCGGTAAGCACATTACCATATCCAACCCTTCGCTGAAACTGATGCAGACAGATGGGGATGCGCATACCTGCGCACATACAGTAGATTTTGAAGTAAAGCAGGGAGGACAGCAAGTGATAGTTCCTTAACTTGCAGCATGCCTGCTAAAAAAAACCTCACTGCCTTTACATTGCTGTGTGTATGCTGTTTTTTATTAGCGTGCAAAAAACAGCATCATCAGGTCACAAGAGGTTTTTATTATTGGAAGACCGTTTATAAGCCAACGGCTTATGAGCTGAATAAACTGCACCAACTGCAGGTAAGCAAGATGTACATACGGTTGTTTGATGTGGACTGGGAACCGCAAAGCCGGCAGCCTATACCTATAGCGCCAATACAGTTGCCACCAAAAACCGACACCTCCTTTCAGTTTATTCCCGTCGTATTCATTACACAGCGCACACTGGCCCATCTGCAAAAAAATGGCATTCTTCCACTTGCGGAAAGTATTGACAGGCTTACAGCGGCAATGTGTGGTAGCGTAGATATCGTTCCGGCAGAAATACAAATTGATTGCGACTGGACATCAGCCAACAAGGAACTGTATTTCAAATTGCTGAATGAATTGAAGCGACAAGCATTTATTAAGGGGAAGACGCTCTCCTGCACTATACGCATGCACCAGGTGAAGTACACTACCAGCAGTGGCATACCTCCTGCAGATAAGGGCATGCTGATGTGCTATAGCATGGGCGATATGAAAAAAACAGGCGTACGCAATTCTATACTGGATGTGGATGAGGCCAAAGACTACCTGAAAAGGATAAATACATACCCCTTGCCGCTGGATATTGCTTTGCCTGTTTTTCAATGGTGTATTCTCTTCCGGGATCAGAAGTTTGTGGGCATCATGCATGACGTTTCACCGGATGCAGTTGCGGAAAGCAAGTTGTTTGTACATACTAATGCCAATATTTACAGCTGTAAGACAGATACTACCTGGCAAGGCTTCAGCCTGAAAGCAAAAGATGAGCTTAGAGTGGAAAGCCCTTCTTATGACGCCTTAATGGAGATCGCTTCATTCACGTCAAAACAAATATTACGACCGGATGTGAATGTTCTTTTATTTTCGTGCGATAGTATAACTTTATCCAAATATTCAATTAATGAACTGGAATCGGTTTATAATTCTTATCGTTAGTATTGTATGCATTGGCGG
>Ga0209023_10006376_pt1 | contig 12465 bp, 11 predicted proteins | sample LakOneMetagenome_FD_187468 | JGI IMG/M metagenome (GOLD analysis project Ga0209023, IMG submission 187468) | Freshwater and sediment microbial communities from Lake Erie, Canada (SPAdes) (version 2) | ecosystem: Environmental > Aquatic > Freshwater > Lentic | place: Lake Erie, Canada... | reverse complement strand
CGCCGCTGCGCGCTGCTCGACGGTGCCGCCCGCCGACGTCGCCGCCTGGACCTGCGCCCGGGCCTTCGTGACCTCCTCGAACACGCCCTTCTCGTGCGCGGCGTAGCCCTTGACGGTCTCGACGAGGTTGGGCACCAGGTCGGCACGTCGCGTGAGCTGGACGTCGATGCCGCCCAGCGCCTCCTGCGCCTTGATGTCCTGGGTCCGCAGGCGGTTGAAGCCGCTCACCGCGAACAGCACCACGCCGACCACGATCACCAGCAGGACGATGAACCCGATCATGGATGTGCTCCGTTCCTCGGTGCGGGCACGTGCCCCCACGTTCTCCGACGCGTCACCACGACCCGCCGCCCCCTCCGCCGCCTCCGCTGAAGCCGCCACCGCCCCCGCCGCTGCTGCTGCTCGAGTGCGCCGCCGAGTAGGCGGCGACCGAGGACGCGACCGCGGAGTCGAACGCGTCGAACCCGCCGGACGACGAGAACATCGACGCGCCGTAGTACGTGCTCACCGGGTACCAGCTCGGCGTCGGCGGCTCGTGGCCGACCGACGCGCGGTACTTCGACGCCCACGCGTCGGCGCAGCCGAAGGCGACGGCGTAGGGCACGTACGCGATCCAGAGGTCGCCGCGCGCCGCGAAGTCGAACCGGTCCTCCGACGACGGCGTCGACAGGAACTTGTGGAACCCGGCCGCCTTCATCCACGACTCGCGCGCGAGGTAGGTGCGCCGGCGCGACATGCCGTTCGCGAACAGCGCCGCCGCGCAGACGGCGAAGACGGCGAACGGCAGCCCGAGCACCAGCGGGCCGATGAGGCCGAGGATCCCCGCGCAGACCAGCGAGAGCACGACGCCGAGGCGCCCCCACCACACCATCGGGTCGGTCTGCCAGAGCCCCAGCTCGGACCACTCGCGGACCGCACGCTCGAGGGCCGTGATCGTGACGCGCACCTTCGCCCCGGAGGGCTCGGTGGCGGCGGCGGTGAAGCTCCCGCCCGGGGTGCGCACGCCGAGCGCGTCGGCCACCGCGGTGGCGACGGGATCGATCGCCGCCCACTTCTCCGGCGCCGGGATGTTCGTGACGGTCCACGAGCCGCCGTTGTCGGTGAGCGAGACCATGCCTCGGTCGGCGAGGTGCAGGACGGTCGCGGTGAGCGCGCTCGTGCCGGTCGTCTCGGTGAGGAGGTACTCGCACTGGACGGGACCGAGACCGGTGGGCGGCTCGTACTGCAGCGGCGCGCCCGGCACGGTCTCCTTCGCCGACCGCACCCACGCGAGGCCGACGACACCGGCCAGCACGCTGAGGCCGAGCAGCAAGAACGGCAGCCAGGGGATCGTGCCGAGGTAGCGGTCCCAGCTCGCGCCCCACGGCAGCGACGGACCAGGGGTCGGAGCCGCCGCGGAGTACGCCGCGGCCTCGACGCCGGTGCGCGGCGCGAGCCCGGTGGCGGTGACCGTCATGGTCGGGCTGCCCGCACCGGTGACGCTGCAGCTCACGATCGGGGCGCCGGGCCGGCAGAGCGCCTGCGTGATCGTGCTGGGCAGGGTCACGCGGACGTCGGCCCGCTCGATCGTCATCTCCCAGTTCGACGCCACGACCCACCACGCGAACACCGAGCGCTCGCTGCCGTCGAGGGAGCCGTCGACGACTGCGTCGCCGCGGGGGACGTCGCGGGCCGGTCGCAGCACGTTCGGGACGGTGTAGGTGAGGACGTAGCGGTGCGTGCCCGAGGGCAGCAGCACCCCGGCGTCGCCGATCTTGGCGACGACGACCGTGCCCTGCCTCGACATCGCGACCGGCTCGGGCACTCCGTCGCGGGTGATCGACACGACGGTGACGGGGTAGCGCGCGGACGGATCGCTCGCGTCGGTCTCGTCCCAGTAGCGGAAGATGCCGTGCCGGCCCGAGGGGAACAGCGCGTCGATGGTCTCGGTGGCGCGCAGCGTCCCGTCGGCCGAGACCGTGAAGTCGGCGTCGTAGTGCGTCACGGTGACGGGGTCGGGCGCGGACGACGCGGACGACGACGAGCCGCCGCGCATCACGACGAGGGCGAGACCGCCGCCGAGCACGAGGACGAGAGCGATGATCGTGGCAGCGGTCGTCGTGACCCGCACCGTCATGCGCTGCGCCCGCGCCATCCCAGGGACCCCTCCCGCCAGTGGCTCCCACGCTAGCGGTGCCGCGAGCCGCCGCGCCGGAGGCGAGCGGCGAACGGGCGACCGCGCCTACACCTCGAGAGCGGTGAGCGCGGCGCCGAGCTGCAGGCCCCACGCCTCGGCTCGGTCGCCCTCGCCGGCGACGAGGCTGCTGTCCATGCTCACCAGGAAGCTCTCCGGGGCGGCGACGATGAGCGCACCGGCCCGGGCGAGGCCCTTGTCGATCTCGTGGACGGCGCGACCGGTGAGGATCGTCGGGCCGTCGACCCGGGTGTCGAACGCGACGCCGCGGCAGCCCGGGGGAGGCGAGAGCGCCTCGAGCCACTCGCGGATCCCCGGCACCAGCGGGTCGGCCCGCATCTGCTGCGGGATCGCACCGGCCTCGGCGTACTCCGCCGCCACCTGGCGGCTCTCGGTCGTGCTCAGCCCGTGGTGATGGGTCGGTGCGCCGACCACGAGCACGTCGGCGGCGGCGATCTCGTCAGGGGTCGCCCGCGGCACGGGCATCAGGAGGGTGGGATGGGTGCGGGTGAGACCGAGGGCCACGCGCTCCGCGACAGCACCGGTCTGGCCGTACATGGACTCGTAGACCACGAGGACGCGCATGCTGGTCACCCCGCACGTCACGCTAGTCCCGCGGGGCTCCCCATGATCGTCCCAGCGCCGTCGCGTGAGCGGGGTCACGCGACGCGGCCGTCAGCCCGTCACGAGCCTGTCACCAGGATGACGACGATCGCCACCAGGCCGAGGACGTAGGACAGTGCCGCGCACGCCATCACGGCAGGCTTGGCCGTCCGCCCGGTGGCCACGGCACCGATCGTGACGAAGTCCCAGAGCGCGTGGATCACGATGCCCACGATGAGGGTGCCGGTGCTCAGGCGGGTGACGTAGAACGCCGTGCCGCCGACGAAGGCGATGCCGATCTGGACGAGGGTGCCCTGCCACGGCAGGCCGAAGAACGCGTTGAGGCCGTGCAGGAGCGCGAACAGCACCGTCGAGAAGAGGAACACGGTGACCGCCGACCAGCCCTGCTCGCGGCCGCCGACGACGAGGACACCGCGCGTGAGCACCTCCTCGGCGAAGCCGACGAGCAGCGTGCCGAGCGCGAGCATCGGCAGCGCCGACCGGTTCGCCGAGCGCCAGTCGATCTGGGTGAGGCCGAGGACGCCGGCGAGCGCGAAAAGCACGGGTACGACGACGACCCACGGAGGCCCGGTGCGGCCGTCGTCGAAGAGCACCACGTGCCACCAGCCGAGGACGGTGACGGCGATCGCGAGGAACAGCGCGCCGAGACCGATCGGCACGACGATGCTGCGCAGCGTCGTCGCGCGGTCGCCGGCGAGGTCCTTGTAGTCGACCTTGTTGACCCGCCAGACCACGCCGACGATCGCGAGGTAGACGACGAAGATGCCGAGGGCGACGTACGCCGGGTTGCTCACGGTCATCGGTCCGCCTCCCGCTCGTGGAGCGCTCAGACTACGGAGGCCCCGCGGCCGCTCGGGTCCGGACATGCCGACGGCCGGCACGCGTTGCGCGCCGGCCGTCGGAGGAACCGCTACACCGGCTGACCGGCGAGGATCGCGTCGATCTGGCCCATGGCCTCGCGCAGCCCCTCCTCCATGCCCATGGCGAGCAGCTGCTCGAGCGCCTCCTGCGAGGCGAAGGTCGACACGACCGTGACGACGACGCCGCCACCGTCGCGGTCGGCGATCTCGACCCGCATGCCGCCGACGGGCATGCCCTCGAGGGGGACGCCGTTCTCGTCGGCGAAGAAGTCGCGCACGACGAGCCGCCGCGGTGCGTCGACCTCGAGCACGTCCCAGCCGCCGTGCGGCCGGTCGCCCTCGGGACCGGTCATGAAGTAGCCGACGCGGCCGCCCGGTCGCAGGTCGTGGTCGACCACCGTGGCGGGGTACGTCGGCGGCCCCCACCAGCGCTCGAGCTGGCGCGGGTCGGCCCACAGCTGCCACGCGCGGTCGGCCGTGACGTCGTACTCGGCGGTCACCGTGAGGGTGAGCGCCTCGACGTCCTTCTGGATGTCCGTGACGGTCATGTCGGGGGTTCCTTGTCGTCGTCGGGGGAGTGGTGGTCCTCGTCGAGCAGGGTCTGCATGCGGTCGAACCGGTGGCGCCACAGGTCCTCGAACGCGTCGAGCAGGTGCTGGGCCCGGCGTACGGCGTCGACGTCACCGCTGACCCGCACCTCGCGCCCCTGCCGCCGCCGTGTCACGAGGCCCGCCTCCTCGAGCACCGCGACGTGCTTCTGCACGGCCGTGACGCTCATCGGGTAGCGACGGGCGAGCTCGGACACCGACCGCTCCTCGACGAGCACGACGCGCACGATGTCGCGGCGCGTCGCGTCGGCGAGGGCGTGGAACAGCCGGTCGACCTCGTCGTCCGACAGCTCAGTATCTACAACCATTTGGTTGTAGATTAGGCGGATCCGGGACGGTCGTCAAGGGACGTCGCGCCCCCACGTGCGACGCCGGTCCCTCGGCGGGAATCCCGTGCGTCGGCGACCTACCATCCGGATGGCGACTCCTCCGGGGCCCGACCCGGACGCGGGTCCGTGCGTGCGACGGAGGGAGCGCTGGTCGTCCATGCAGACCCCGCTGTTCCAGCTGCACCAGCCGAGCCGGCCCAGCCGGGGCGAGGCCTTCGCCTGGGGCGCCGCCGTGACGTGCTACCTCCTCGCGATCGTCTGGTTCGTGCCGCACGTGGCCGACCCGCTCGAGCCGGTCCCCGCCGTCCCGCTCGCGCACGCGCTGGCGCTGGCGGTCGTCACGGCGCTCACCGCGGTCGTGCTCTGGCTCGAGGCGCGACGGACCCAGGTGCGCGGCTACCTGCTGCTGGCCGGCACGTTCTCGTCCGTGTGCGTGCTGCTCCTGGCCTTCACGCTCACGTTCCCCGGGCTCTTCCTCCCACCGGCGCCCGACGGCACTCCGCGTGCCCTGTTCGGCGGACCGAGCACGCCGGTGGCGCTGTTCCTGCTCTGGCACCTCGTGATCACGATCGGCGTGCCGCTCAGCGCCGTCGTCCTCGACCGCGACGAGGCATCGGGCCGCGCACTCCATCTGCGCCACGGGATCCTGCCCGGCGTCCTCTGGGGCACGCTGCCGGCGGCCGCGATCGCCGCGTGGTGGCTCGCGGTGCCCGGCGCCGTCCCCGTCGTCTTCGCACCTCCCGCCCTCACGTCGACGGGGACGCTCATCGTGCAGGCGACCTGCCTGATCGCGATCGCCGGGCTCGTGGTCGTCGCCCTCGTGACGCGTGCATCGAGCACGCTCGCCCGCTGGCTCATCGCGATCTGCGTCCTCAACCTCGGCGACGCGGTGCTCAACCTCGGCGCGCTGCGCTACTCGGTCGGCTGGTACGCCGCGCGGGCGCTCGGGTTTCTCGCCTTGTCGGCGCTGCTGGTCGTGCTCGTGGTGCAGCTCGCCCGGATGGACCGACGCACCGACCGGGCGGCGACCACCGACCCGCTCACCGGCGTACGCAACCGCATCACGTTCCAGGACGACCTCGAGCGCGAGATGGCGCGCGTCGAGCGCGAGGGCCGGCTGCTCGCGCTGCTCGTGATCGACGTCGACCGCTTCAAGGCGGTCAACGACGACCTCGGCCATGCCGTCGGCGATGCCGTGCTCATCGAGATCGCGGCGCGGCTGCAGCGCTGCATCCGCGGCGGAGATCTGCTGGTGCGCATGGGCGGCGACGAGTTCGTCGTGCTGCTCGTCGGCATCGACAGCGCGGGGCAGGCGGAGAGCGCCGCTGCTCGCGTGATCGCGATGATGCAGCCGCCCGTGGTCCACGGCTCGCTGCGGATCGAGTGCCCGGTCAGCGTGGGCGTGGCGCTGCACCCGGGTGCGGCGTCGACCTCCGACGAGCTGCTGCGCCATGCGGACCGCGCCATGTACGCCGCGAAGAACGCGGGCGGTGGTCGCTACCACGTCGACCGGCCGCGCTCTCCCGACGCGATCGCCTGATCGGGCGCGCCCCGGTCGCGGGTCACGTCGTCGGTCTGGCCGCCGCCTTGTCGAAGGACCGCCACGCGCGCCCGAAGAGCCCGGGCGCCGAGGGCCGACCGGCGGCGGCGCGCACCGAGCCGGTCCAGCGCTGCTCGGCCTCGGCGGTCTCGGCGTACGCCGTGAGCGACACGGACTCCCGCTGTTGCGCGGTCGTCGCCTGCGCGGCGAGCACGCGGAACCGCTCCTCGAGCAGCAGCTGCTCGTCGCGGTAGAGGCCGTGCAGGCGCGCGTAGTCGACGAGTGTCGCGCGATGCAGGTCCTCGTGCCGCCACCACAGCGAGGCCGGGTCGTACTGGCCGCGCGGCTGCGGCCCCGTGGTGGGCACGCCACCCTCGAACCACAGCGGCTTGAACACCGACGTGCACGGCGCGGAGGTGGCGGTGACCCAGTGGGTGAAGGTGCCGTCGGCGCCGAGGTGCGAGACCCACGAGCCGGTGGACTGGCTGATGCGCACCGGCCCGAAACCCGCATGGGCGCAGACGGTCTGGCCGAGCAGGCCGGCGCCGGGAGCCTGCGCCGGCGACCAGCCGGGCGCGACGTCGCCGTGGTCGCGCAGCAGCGCGATCGCCGACTCGACGTCGACGCGACCGCGCCGCGCGCGCAGGGCGTCCGTCGTACGGCACTGACGGGTGCGCGCGTCGCTGAACCGCGTGTAGAGGAAGTCGGAGTAGTCGCGCGAGAAGTCGAACTGCGTCGCGCTGCGCGTCCAGCCCTCGTCGACGGCGTGGCGCACGAGACCGGCCGAGACGAGGTCCGCGTCGCGCCCGAGCGTGATCGCGTTGGAGATCGACCGCACGGCCTCGACCCGCTGCGCCGCCCACTCGCGGCCCGCCGTCTCGACCACCCAGGCACCGCCGGGGTCGGCGACCAGGAAGCTGTTGTCGTAGCGCAGGTCGGCGGTGTGCCCGCAGCCGCCGCCCTGCCCGTGCTCCTCGAGCAGCCCCGTGATCACCTCGACCGCGGCCTCGGCGGTGTCGGCGCGCTCGAGGCCGAGACGCAGCAGGTCCATCCCGATGAGACCGTCGGCCTTCTCGTGCGGGACCTTCGTGAACACGGCCTCGTTGCCGATGACGACGCCGTGCTCGTTGGCGCCCATCTCGGCGCCCCAGATCCAGTACGGCTTCGCGAGCAGGACCGCGTGGGTCCGGCGCGCCTGCGGGATCTCGACGTAGGTGCACCGCACCGTCGAACCGCCGTCGTGGTCGGCCGCCGGCACCAGGACGACCTCGTGCGCCTCGTTCGGCTCGCGGTCGCTGTTCTTGGCGAGGATGACCGAGCCGTCGGCGGTGGCGTCGGCGAGGGCCACGAAGGTGTCGCACACACCTCGATGCTCCACCCTGACCCCGCGCGCGGTACGGCGAACGGCCAGGCCGCCCCGACGAGCGGACGCCGTCAGTCCGCTGCGACCCAGGTGCGCAGCAGCAGGTCGTCGAACGCCTCCGGCTCGGTGAGCTGAGGCGTGTGCCCGGAACCGTCGAACCGGACGATCTCCGTGCCGGCGAGCCGTGCCACCCCTGCTGCCGCGAGCTGGAAGGCACGCGCGCCCAGCGCACCCTCGGGACGGGTCGCGGCGCGGCGGTGCTCGGTCGGCCAGCCGCCCGAGACGACGACCCGCTGGGCGATCTCGTGCACGCCCTCCCACCGGACCGGCGACGCGGTGGGCAGCGCCTCGAACCGCGTCGCATCGGCGGCGGCACGGTGCTCCGGCGTCCAGTGGTGCACGGCGTACTGCACCACGCGGTCGTGCAGCCCGAGCACCAGGGCGGACCACTGCGCGTAGAACTCCTCGGGCGTCAGCTGCGGTCCGCGTGCGAACACCTCGCCGATGCGGGCCGCGAGCGCTGTCACCTCGGCGTCGTCGGCGAGGTCGTAGACGGGCGGCTCGACGACCACCAGAGAGCGCACGAGATCCGGTCGCTGCCCGGCCACGATCAGCGCGTCGACACCGCCGTACGAGTGCCCGACGAGGTGCGCCCCGCCGAGCTCCTCGAGCAGGGCGACGAGGTCCGGTACGTCGACGGGCCAGCCCACCGCGCCCTCGACCGGCGGGCCGGCCGCGACGTAGCCGCGACGGTCGACGACGTGCAGCCGGACGCGGTCGGCGAGGGGCAGCTGCGCCGCGAACGTGTCGCGCCCCCAGCTCAGCGCGCCGTGCACGAGGACGACGTCGTCGCCGTCGCCGAGGACCTCGACCGCCATCCCTGCCACGCCGACATCCCAGCACGTCGTCGGTCACCACTCGTGAGCGGCCGTGCTCCAGGCATGGAGCGCGGTGGCCCCATCGGCCGGCACGCGCAAGAAGTCGGGTCCTACGGCAGGTTGCGCTGCGTCCAGAGCGCTGCCTGGGTGCGGTCGCGGACGCCGAGGCGTTGGAAGATCGACGTCAGGTGCGCCTTGACGGTGGACTCGCTGATGCCCAGACGCTGTGCGATGTCCCGGTTGGTGAGGCCGTCGCGCAGGAGCAGCAGGACCTCGCGCTCGCGGGCCGTGAGGTGCTGGACGTCGACGGGCTCGGTCCCGTTGCTCGGCGAGGAGACGGCGTCGCCGGCACCTTCGGGGGTGCGGGAGTCGACCAGGGTGCGCGCCGTCCGCCACGCCATGGGCGACTCGCCGCGCATCGCGGCATGGATCGCCTGCACGAGCTCCGCGGGATCGGCGTCCTTGAGGATGTAGCCGCAGGCGCCGGCGTCGAACGCGCGCAGGATGTCGTCACGATCGCTCGACGTCGTGAGCACGAGGACCTCGACCTCCGGGGCGATCTCGAGCAGCCGGCGCGTCGCCTCGACACCGTCCATGCCACCGAGGCGAAGATCCATGAGCACGACGTCGACGACCCGCTCGGTCACTGCGACCAGCGCCTGCTCGCCGCTGGACACGGATCCGACGAGCTCGAGGCGCGGATCGGTCGAGATCAGCCCGGCCAGCCCGGAGCGCACGATCGGATGGTCGTCGACCACCAGCAGGCGCACAGGAGCGCCGGGCTCGCTGGCGTCGCCGCGCTGCGCGGTCGCGTTGATCATGGTCACCCAGCTCCCGTCGACCTGCCGATGATGAGCCTCACGCGGACCCCACCGAGAGGTGATCCGCCGATCTCGAGGACGCCGTCGGCGTCGGCCGCGTTCTCGCGCAGGAGCCGCAGCCCCATGTGCTCGCCCGTAGGTGCTGGCGCGTCGTGCGAGTCGAGGAGAGCGCGCGCCTCGTCGTCCAGGCCACGTCCGTCGTCGTCGACGGTCAGGTGCCAGCCGGGGCGGTCGGCGATCAGCGAGACCTCGACGTGCGATGCCGACGCGTGGTCGCGCACGTTGTGCACTGCCTCCTGCGCCGTGCGGTAGATCAGGGCCTCGACGTCCTCCGGCGGCCTCTCAGGAAGCTCGACCGACACCCGGGTGGCGACGCCCCGTGCCTGCAGCGGCGCGGCGAGGTCGTGCAGGGCCGCCTCGAGCCCGACCTCGCGCAGCCGCGCGGGGTAGATGTCGACCAGCAGGGTGCGCAGCTCGCGCAGCGAGCCGCGCGTCGCGCTCGACGCATCGGCCAGCAGCTGCGCCGCCTCTGCGGAGGTGTCCGGTGGAAGCTGGTTCTCCACGGCTCCCAACGAGTACGCCGCCCCGGCCATCGTCTGGACGACGCCGTTGTGCAGGTCGGCTGCGATCCTGCGACGCTCGGTGTCCGACGCGTCCAGGGCGCGACGCAGCAGGCGCTCCCTGTCGTTCTGGCCGTCGCGGATCCGGCGCGCCATCGACCACGCCACCGGCAGCTGCACGAGCCAGAGGAGCGCGAGGGCTGCGACGACGATCGGCGCGAACGCCCACCAGATCGAGGCGCTCTGGTCCTGGACGGCGTCGTAGGGCACGTACTCCTCGAACAGCGCCGAGCGTCCCGACGGGGTCTGCACGCGGGTGTAGACCTCCAGGACGATGTCCTCGCTCTTCTCGAACTCGTTCTCGGCGTTGTGGGTGTCGCCGATCTCCGCCTCGTCGCCGCCGGCCTTCAGGACCGCCTGCAGCTCCTCCTCGAGCTCGAAGGCGCGGCCGATGAGACGCGGCTCGTCGCTGTAGACGATCGTGCCGTCGTCGCGCCAGATCTTGATGCGGATGACCCGCGGGTCGGCGAGGCGGGGCCCCACCTTGGCCGCGAACTCGGCGGTGGCCTTCGGGTCGAGGTCCAGCACGGCATCCGTGAGCTCGGGGACGACCACCGTCCTGGCATACGTGTCGGTCAGCGACTTCGCGTCCTTGATCGCCTCCGAACGGCTGCTGTCGCGGAGCAGGACCACGACGGCCACCGCCGTCACCGCCAACGCCAGAGCGCTCGTCAGCGCGAACAGCCCGACAGGGCGGGCGAGCGACTGGCGCTCCTTCCCGCCTCCTGAGCGTCCGCTCTCCGGCACCGGCGCAGCGTAGGGGCGGACGGCCCAGTGGGACCTCAGCCGACCGGTCAGTTCTCCCGCGGCTCCGCGGTCGCGTTCACCCGCAGCCGCTCCGTGCACGAGCATGGTGACGTGGCCGGCACCGGCTCTCGATCGACGCGGCGGGCGCGGGGCTGACTCTGACCGAGCCGCACCACCACGCGCGGAGCGTCACGGATCAGGCGGAACCACCGACACGCATCAGGCGGAACCGCGTCACGCGACAGCCGGAGCCAGAACGGCACGCATCAGCCGGAACCGAACACCGGTGGGGCGCGCCCGGAGGGATTCGAACCCCCAACCAGCCGGGTAGAAACCGGCGGCTCTATCCGTTGAGCTACGGGCGCTGCGCCCCTCGCGGAGCGGGGCCATTCTGCCGCGTCCCCAGGCCGGAGCCCGCCGCGCGGCGTCCACAGGCACTGATCGCCGAGCGGCCCCGGCGTCCGGGGCCGCTCGCAGGGTCGGTCGCACCCGGACGGGAGACGACCCGTCCCGGCCTCGAGGAGCAGCCATGCAGTCCAGCGTCACCCTGATCGGCAACGTCGTGAGCGACGTCCGCGTGCGCGAGACCGGCAACGGCACGGTCGCGTCGTTCCGCATCGCCGCCGACAACAGCTACTTCGACCGCCGCGCCGACCGGTGGGTCGAGCGCTCCTCGTTCTTCTGGGTCTCGGCCTGGCGAGGGCTCGCCGAGAACGTCGCGGCGTCGGTGGCCAAGGGGCAGCCGGTCCTGGTCGTGGGTCGACCCAAGCAGCGGGAGTACGAGCGCGACGGCCAGCAGGTGACCGTCATCGAGATCGACGCCGACCTCGTCGGCCACAACCTCGCGCGCGGCCGCGCCTCGTTCGAGCGGGTGCGCCGCGGGCTGCAGACCGCAGCGCTCCTGCACGAGGTCGAGGCGGCAGAGGTCGCCGCCGCCGTCGCGGTGCCCGACACGCTGCCGTCCGAGTGGGCGGTGCCCGGGGTCGACCGCTCGCCGGACGCGGGCTCGCCGCCCGCTGCCTGAGGGCGCCTGTCGGCGGCTGACAGAGGCGGTCGGGGCGAGTCGCGGACGGCCGGGCCGCGGCCTGGCTAGCCTCCCCGCGTGGGGGTGGCGACGGGGCGCGACGGGCGGCTGTCCCGTGTGCTCGCGGCGTACGCCGGGCTCGAGGTCACCGACTCGATGACCGCGGTGACCGTCACCCTCTACGCGTTCTCCGGCGGCGGCGCGACCTTCGCCGGGCTAGCGCTCGGCTTCGCCTACCTGCCGGCGGCCCTCGTCGCGCCGTTCATCGGAGACGTCGCGGCCGGTCTCTCGCGCGGCACCCGGCTGGCCGTGTCGTACGCCGCCACGGCGCTGCTGCTCTCGGTCGTGACGCTGCTCGTGCTCGTGCAGGGACCGCTGCTCGCCGTCGTGTCCGCGGCGGCGGTCGTGAACATCGCGCACAGCGCCTCGCGCCCCACGCACTACGCCGCCCTGCCGCAGCTCGCGTCGACCCCCGGCGCCCTGGTGCGCGCGAACAGCACGACGTCGTTCGTCAACGGCGTCGGCAACTTCGTCGGGCCGGCGATCGCCGGCGTCCTCGCGGCTGCGGGGCTGGCCTGGCTCGCGCCGGGTCTGGGCGTCGTGGTCCTGCTGGGGTCCTCGTTGCTCTGCACGCGGCTGGGCCTTCCGGCTGCCGTCCCGGACGACGACGACGAGGTCGAGGGCGTGGTGTCCGGGCTCCGCGCCGTCGCGCGCGACCGCGCGGTGATGCTCCTGGTCGTCCTGAGCTCGCTCGCCTACCTGTCGGGCTCGGCGGTCGAGATCCTCAGCGTCTCGTTCGCGGCCGACGCGCTCGACCAGGGCGAGGCGGCCCAGGGGCTGCTCGTCGGGGCGCCGGCGATCGGCGTCATCCTCGGCGC
>Ga0209023_10006375_pt1 | contig 12467 bp, 9 predicted proteins | sample LakOneMetagenome_FD_187468 | JGI IMG/M metagenome (GOLD analysis project Ga0209023, IMG submission 187468) | Freshwater and sediment microbial communities from Lake Erie, Canada (SPAdes) (version 2) | ecosystem: Environmental > Aquatic > Freshwater > Lentic | place: Lake Erie, Canada | collected... | reverse complement strand
ATTTGATCGCTGAAGCAATGGAACGCGTTGGCAAAGAAGGCGTCATCACTGTAGAAGAAGGCTCAGGCTTTGATGACACATTGGACGTGGTTGAAGGCATGCAGTTTGACCGTGGCTATGTCAGCCCGTACTTTGCAAACAAGCCAGATACACTGACTGCTGAATTAGATAACCCACTAATCCTGCTCGTTGATAAAAAAATCGGCAACATCCGTGAACTGATTCCAACACTTGAAGCTGTTGCAAAATCAGGCAAGCCATTGCTATTGATCGCTGAAGATATCGAAGGTGAAGCGTTGGCAACTCTAGTTGTTAACAACATGCGCGGCATCATCAAAGTCTGTGCGGTTAAAGCACCTGGCTTTGGCGACCGTCGTAAAGCAATGTTGCAAGACATCGCAACCTTGACTGGCGCAACTGTCGTCAGCGAAGAAATCGGCATGAGCTTGGAAACAGCTCAAATTACTGATTTGGGTTCAGCACGTAAAGTAACAGTTGGCAAAGAAAACACTGTGATCGTTGATGGTGCGGGTCAAAAAGCTGAAATCGATTCCCGTGTTCAAACCATTCGCCGTCAAATTGAAGAAGCGACTTCTGATTACGACCGTGAAAAATTGCAAGAACGCGTAGCGAAATTGGCTGGCGGCGTTGCAGTTATCAAAATCGGTGCTGCTACTGAAATTGAAATGAAAGAGAAAAAAGACCGTGTTGATGATGCGTTGCATGCAACACGTGCTGCGGTTGAAGAAGGTGTTGTTGCGGGTGGTGGTGTTGCGTTGGTTCGTGCTGTTTCTGCACTTGATGGCCTGAAAGGCATCAACGATGACCAAACTGCAGGTATCAACATTCTGCGCCGCGCAATGGAATCACCATTACGTCAAATCGTGACTAACGCTGGCGAAGAAGCTTCTGTAGTTGTGAATGCTGTTAAAAATGGCACAGGCAACTTTGGTTACAACGCAGCAACTGGCGAATACGGCGACATGATCGAAATGGGTATTCTCGATCCAGCGAAAGTAACGCGTTCAGCACTTGAACATGCTGCTTCTGTTGCGGGTCTGATGTTGACTACTGAAGCGATGATTACTGATGCAGTCGATGACAAGGGCTCAATGCCTGACATGGGCGGCATGGGTGGTGGTATGGGCGGCATGATGTAATTTGCTGCTTTAAAACTGTTGTAAAAAAGCCCTCATCATGGTGACATGGTGGGGGCTTTTTGATTTGTAAGGTCTTATTTCGTAGACTGAACCTATTAGATCTTAGTTATCGAGCAAGCTATGGATACGCACCTCGAAAATAGTTGGAGCTGAATATGAGTAATCTGGATAATTTAATTAAAATATTTTCTGGGCGAAATGATATATCCACTATCGATTTGAGAGAGGCTTTATTATTCTTAGAGGTGGGTTTTATTAAACTAAATAACTCTACTCAAGGAAGACATTTGCTAGTCGACCTTCCTGAAAGAGAAATGATCAATTTCGCAATTCAAGATAGTATCTCTAGTTACTGGCCTAATTTGGCTTTGCAGTGGTTAGAAGAGAAAAATGATGCTTTGACCATTGATATGATAGAAATTCTAAATCTTTCAAGACAACATAAATGGGCTACACAAGAATATAAACACAGATTATATAAACTTATAAAAAGACAATAAGATCGCGTAGGCTGCGGGCTTGCCCCAGCTTTTCTTACGTCACGAAAATCGCTGGGGTAGAACCCCAGCCTACTTCATTAAATTTACTATTCCAATAAAATCGCACCCCATCTCATTCATATACTTCCCTTAACAGAATTGTAATCAAATCAATCTACCAGTCATGACAAATTGAGATAGGATAAAGCTCTCAAATTCCAACAACTCAGCCCAACAACAGGAAATATCGACATGGCAACAGTTCTATTAGGCGGCAACGAAATTAACTTAATCGGCAACCTCCCAGCACAAGGTTCAGCCGCGCCAGACTTCACCCTCACCACCAAAGATCTTGGCGATGTCACACTCGCAGAATACGCAGGAAAACGTAAAGTTCTGAACATTTTCCCAAGTGTTGATACACCAACCTGCGCGACTTCGGTTCGTAAGTTCAATGAACAAGGCAGCAAAGTTGAAAACACGGTCGTCCTCTGTATTTCAGCAGACTTACCGTTTGCCCAAGCTCGTTTTTGTGGTGCTGAAGGCATCAATAACGTCGTCAATCTATCGACATTCCGTCATCCAGAATTCATCAGCAACTATGGCCTGACATTCTCTGCTGGCCCATTGGTTGGTTTGGCAGCACGTGCAGTAGTTGTACTAGATGAAAACAACAACGTCTTGCATGCTGAACTGGTGAAGAACGTCAGCGATGAACCAAATTACACCGCTGCCTTGGCTGTATTGTAGTTTCATGCCTAAAACTGTGACGAAATCCGAAGCGCTCATCCTTGAACGTCAACTCGCAACCTACGCCAACGCGATGGATAGCCTAGTGCGAATTCCATTTACCCGCCAAGGCGTAGGACTGGATGGCGCAATCGGTACGATTCCAGTTGTAGGTGATATTGCAGGTTTAGGGCTAACTTTAGTTGCGATCTTTCGAGCTTGGCAGATTGGCGTACCGATCAACAAACTCTTGCCTGCACTCAAATTGACACTCATTGATTTGGGGATTGGCTGGATTCCAGTGATTGGAGATATCTCTGATATTTTTATTCGTCCAAGTCGCAAAGCTTTAGACATCGTGCATACCCATCTACGTGATGTTCATGGGATTCAAACAACGGATCATATTGACCATCCAGTATTGCATCGCATGCTGGAAACACGCCAGCAAACTTCGGCGTTTTGGCGTAATCCTGTCATCAGTTGGTTATGGTTACGGATTCCTGATTTGATTGGAGTCTTTGTTTTATTCTGGCTGTGTGCGGTGATGTATTTCAGTGCAACATTTATCTGGGGATTATTCCCACATTCTTAGGCCTATGCTTTTCGCTAGCCAATAAAAAATCCCCCGACTAATCAGTAGGGGGATTTTTTTATTTCAAAAGCCTTTATTGACGACCAATTTATTTCCCGCCGAACAGTGGCCCTGCTCCACCACCCATTCCAGCGCCGCCGCCCATTCCACCCATGCCTCCGCCACCTAAACCTTTCATGGCCTTCATCATTTTCATCATGCCTGCTGGGTTGGCAATTTTCTTCATCATCTTCGCCATTTGGTCATGTTGTTTGAGCAAACGATTCACGTCTTGGATTTCCATGCCACAACCCGCAGCAATACGACGCTTACGGCTGGCGTTGATGAGGTCAGGATCTCGACGCTCTTTCAGGGTCATGGACTGAATAATGGATTCCATTTTTTTCAACTGCGCTTCAGGCTTAGCATCTTGAACTGCTTGCTGCATACCGCTGCCACTCATGCCTGGCAACTTATCCAAGAATCCAGCCATGCCGCCCATCGCACGCATTTGTTCGAACTGGAGCATCATATCTTCAAGATTGAACTTGCCGCCTTTTTGCAGCTTTTTCGCCATCTTCTCGGCTTTTTCTTTGTCGATGTTACGTTCGACTTCTTCGACCAATGACAGTACGTCACCCATGCCGAGAATACGCTGCGCAACACGTTCTGGATGGAATGGCTCGAGTGCATCGAGCTTTTCACCCATCCCTAGGAACTTAATCGGTTTACCTGTAATCGCACGTACTGATAATGCTGCACCACCGCGCGCATCACCGTCAGTCTTAGTCAGGATCACGCCAGTCAATGGCAACGCATCGTTAAAGGCTTTAGCAGTATTTGCCGCATCTTGACCCGTCATCGAATCGACGACAAACAAGGTTTCAGTTGGGTTGATGGCTGCATGTAATTCTTTAATTTCATCCATCATCGACGCATCGACGTGCAAACGTCCTGCCGTATCGACGATCAACACATCCGCGAACTGAATTTTCGCTTGTTCAATCGCACGTAGCACAATCGCCAGCGGCTTTTCATCGCTACTCGATGGAACGAACAACGCACCGACGTCAGCAGATACACTGCGCAACTGCTCAATCGCCGCTGGACGGTAGACGTCAGCAGAAACGGTCATCACTTTCTTTTTTTGACGTTCTTTAAGGAAACGAGCTAACTTACCCGCTGTTGTGGTTTTACCCGCACCTTGCAAACCAGCAAGCAAAATAATGACTGGTGGCTTCGCACGTAAATCGAGGGTTTCATTGGCTGAACCCATCATCAAAGTCAGCTGATCAAAAACGATTTTGACAAACGCTTGACCTGGCGATAGCTGTTTTAAAACTTCTTGACCGAGCGCTTCGGTCTTTACCTTTTCAATGAACTCGCGCGTGACTGGCAACGCCACGTCAGCTTCGAGTAGTGCCATACGCACTTCGCGCAGGGTATCTTTAATATTATCTTCAGTGAGTTGACCTGTGCCTGAAATATTGCGGAGGCTCTGGGTTAAGCGATCGGTTAGCGTATCAAACATAATGTGCGGCAAGCCTAAATAACGAATCTGGAAACGAATCTGGAAATCAAGAAACTGACTAAATCTTAGTTCATCAATGCGAACATGAACTAAGACAGACTACCCTGTACGAAATATCTTATCTGGCTATTTTAGCGCATTCATTCCACATTAAACAGCGTACTTTGCATCGTTCATCGCGCCCAGACAAACACAATCAGAATACCAGCCAGAAGTACTCACCAAACGGTTCTATTCTTTATAATTTGTACTGGGTTAGTGTAGTCGTGCACTTTCTTGCAGGGTTCGAGTAATATAGGCATATCTCACGACATCATTTAGCTTAAGAAGATGAACCAACGGCATGAATAGCCTCAATATCGCAACCAACATTCCAGCACATGCAGTCGCGCTGCCACAAATGCAATTTGTCGCGCTCATGGTCGTGCTCGCACTCTATGTGGGGGTGTTTTGGCATTTGTTGTTATATCTCTGGAAGAAACAAGCACCTCGATACCATGTCAGTTTAACCTTACTGTTTATTGCTGCGATCCTACACGCGCTTATTTTGTTTCCAAATATGCTCACACCAGCAGGTATCGACTTCAATTTATTTAATATTTTATCGCTTACCTGTTGGCTCATGCTGACACTGACTCTGTTTTTCAGCACCTATCGACCTGTACTCGCGCTCAATATTTTTGCAATTCCTGTGGCTACATTTGGTTTAGTGGTCGGTGCCTTATGGCGTGTACCTTATCAACCCTTATCAGAGATGGGTCATGGCTTAGAGTGGCATATTGTGCTCTCGCTTGCAGCATATTGCGTGTTGTTTATGGCGGCAATTCAAGCCATTTTACTGAACGTCCAGAACCGTGAATTGAAACATAAAAGTCTCAATCGCATTTGGGTATCGGTTTTGCCGCCCCTGCAAACGATGGAGTCACTGTTATTTGATTTGTTGTTGTTGGGATTTATTTTATTGACGGTGGCATTATTCCTCGGCTTTGTATCAGTAGATAATTTACTGGCACAGCACCTCGTTCATAAAACCTTCTTCAGTATTTTATCGTGGTTCCTATTCGGCATTTTACTCTTTGGGCGCTGGCACATGGGCTGGCGTGGTCAACGCGCCATTAAGTTCACCTTATGGGGTTTTGGACTGCTCTTAATTGGCTTTGTCGGCAGTAAATTTGTGCTCGAATTGCTGATGGGTATTGCATAGCAAGAATACCCTTTTCGCTTACGATCAGGGCATTCTTGTTTAACCATCAGACAGTGGATTCTTGCCTCCTTCCCTTTCAATGGGAAGGCTGGGATGGGGATGGTTTTTAGCAAAATCAAAATCACCCCCTTCTAAATCTTCCCCCTAATGGGGAAGACTTCAAAGCAACAACACTCACTCTTTCTTTCCACGTAGACGTAGCTTCGCAAGCATTCGTCCAAACCAATTCCCAAGATCATCAATATAAGTAAACACCGAAGGAATAACCAACAAGCTCAGAATCGTCGAGGTAATCAAACCACCAATCACTGCAACTGCCATCGGTGATCTAAAGCTTGGATCGGCAGAACCTAGTCCAATCGCAATCGGCAGCATCCCCGCACCCATCGCAATCGTCGTCATAATGATCGGACGGGCGCGTTTATGACAGGCATCCAACAGCGCCTCAATCCGCGTCATATTGTGGTCACGTCGCGCGACGATGGCATACTCCACTAGCAAAATAGAGTTCTTCGTCGCGATTCCCATCAGCATAATCAAACCAATGAGGGACGGCATCGAAAAGCTTTTTTGCGCGATGAGCAACCCAACAAATGCACCACCTAGAGATAGGGGCAGCGCACAAAGAATCGTGATGGGGTGCAAGAATTTTTTGAAGAGCAACACCAGCACGATATAAATACACAACACCCCTGTCAGCATCGCTAAACCGAAGCTAGCAAACAACTCACCCATCACTTCGGCGTCGCCAATCTCGATCACGGAAACACCCGGTGGAAGAGTTTGGATAGCGGGCAGTTTTCCAACGGCAGTTTTTACATCGCCGAGCGGCAGGCCTGATAATTCAATCTCAAAATTAACATTCCGCGAGCGATCATAGCGATCAATGATCGCAGGGCCACTATTCATCTCAAGCGTAGCCACTTGCCCAAGCATGACAGAACCGTTTGCACTTGGGACATTTAGACGCTCTAACACGCTGAGGTCTTGCCGCGCTGCAGCATCCAATTGCACGACAATCGGAACTTGTCTCTGTGACAAATTAAGCTTTGGCAATGAGACATCATAATCACCTAAGGTCGCAACCCTAAGCGTCTCGCCGATTGCTGAACTGGTCACACCAAGATCTGCAGCTCGGGCAAAGTCAGGATGCACAACAACTTCTGGACGGATCAAGCTAGCACTGGATGCGACGCTCCCTAAACCCTTAATGGTACGAAGGTCTTTTTCAACTGCGATCGCTGCCGTACGCAATGCAAGAGGATCCTCACCAGTCAACACGAGAATATATTTTTCCCCTGAACCTCCTAAACCTACTTTACTGCGCACACCCGGCAGTGCCTCAAGAGCCGCGCGAATATTATTTTCAATCGGTTGTTTCTTCGGACGTTCACCACGTGGGTCAAGCAATACTGTCAGCGTCGCTTTGCGAGTCTCTATTGTACCGCCACCTGAAAATGGGTCGCTACCAGCCGAGCCGCCACCGATGGTGGTGTAAATGCTTTTGACATGCTCAACTTTTGCGATCAACTGCCGCGCATGTTCAGCGGCTTGCTCGGTTTGTGCTAGTGTTGAACCGGGTTGAAGCTCAATGTAAACCTGAGTTTGTGAGTTGTCATCGGGCGGAATAAAACCCGTCGGCAAGAGCGGAATGAGCATAATCGAGCCAACAAAAAACAAGGCAGCTGCGATGATCGTCTTTATACGATTATGCAATGACCATTCAGCAGCCTTGAGATACAAACGCATCCATGACGGGTCTTTATGTGGATTGACGATAGGCTTGAGAATATAAGCCGCCATCATCGGGGTTAGTACACGTGCCACAATCAGTGAGGCAAATACCGCAAGCGATGCTGTCCAACCAAATTGCTTAAAGAATTTTCCGGGTACACCACTCATAAATGCAGTGGGCAAAAACACTGCAATCAGGGTAAACGTTGTTGCAATCACCGCCAACCCAATTTCATCTGCGGCTTCCATTGCCGCTTGATACGGCGTTTTCCCCATCCGCAAATGCCTGACGATATTTTCAATCTCAACAATTGCATCATCGACCAATACACCGATGACCAGAGATAGCGCCAACAACGTTACGACGTTGATCGAAAACCCCATGTAGTGCATACCAATGAAAGCTGGAATCACCGACAATGGTAAAGCCACCGCAGAAACAAATGTTGCACGCCAATCTCGTAGGAATAACCACACTACCAAAACCGCCAACAGCGCGCCTTCATACAGTAAATGCATTGAACCTACATACTCTTCAGCTGCTGGTTCGACGAAGTTAAATGCCTCATGTAACTCAATATCAGGATGCTCTGCTTTTAGCTCCTTGAGCGCCTGTTGTACTGCTGCGCCCACAGTCACTTCGCTTTCGCCACGACTGCGCGACACTTCAAAGCCAACAACGGTTTTACCGTTTAACAGTGCTGCTGAACGTTGTTCTGCAATGGTATCTTTAACGGTTGCCACTTGGTCCAAACGAATTTTTCGACCATCACTGAGCATGAGCTCTAGTGCGGCAACTTCTTGTGCAGATTTTACAGTCGCAACAATACGTACAGGCTGTTCACTGTTCCCCAAGTCCACGCGACCACCCGCGCTTTCGCTTTGCACTTGGCGCAGTTGACGAGAAATATCGGCAGCCGTTGCGCCCAATGCTTGCAGGCGCACTGGATCGAGTGCGACTTGGATTTCACGATTCACGCCGCCGACACGATTGATTGCACCCACACCACGCACGGCCAGCAGCTTGCGGCTGACATCATTATCCACAAACCAACTGAGTGCTTCGGCATCCATTCGTTTGGAGTCGATGGTAAATGCCAGTATGGGCTGCCCCGCCAGATCTACTTTAGTCACGATTGGATCGCGCACATCGGAAGGTAAATCAGAGCGGATTCGAGACACCGCAGAACGCACATCATCAACCGCTTCTTGAACGGGTTTTTCTAGGCGAAATTCCGCTGTCACTGTCACAGAACCATCTTGTACCTTGGTATAGATGTGTTTCAGACCTTGTATCGTTGCAATGGAATTTTCAAGTTTACGTGCGACCTCTGTCTCTAACTGAGCAGGCGCCGCCCCTGGCAATGCCGCAGAAACGGTTACTGTCGGTAAATCAATATCAGGAAAATTTTGGATTTTCATTGCCTTAAATGAAAATAATCCTGCAAAAGTCAGCAAGACGAATAGCATTAAGGCCGGAATTGGATTTTTAATCGACCACGTTGAGACATTAATCTGTGCCATTTGTGCGGCTCCTTATTTTGCCGCAACGGGTAATGATGGAGGCGAAACAGGAGTCTGTGTTTTATCCTGACCTCCTTTTTCAGTACGTTGATTGTTATCTGGGGCTAAACGCACTAGATCGCCATCGTTTAGGAATCCCGCACCAGAAGATACAATATTCGTATTGGGCTTTAGCGCACTGAGTATTTCTAACCGATCACCAACCAATCGACCTGTATCCACTTTGATACGCTGTACGTGTTGGTCTGCACCAACGACAAAGATATAGTTAAAACCATCACGCAGCACAACAGCGGCTTGAGGCAAAGTCGTGGCATTGGTATTGTCTAATTGGAATTCGCCACGTGCATACATGCCCGCTTTGACGGGTGTGTTGGCTGCTTGCATGATCGGAAGGTCAACATAGACTAAGGCTGCCCGCGATTGTGGATTAACAGTTGGAGCAATCATTCGCACCTGACCACGCACTGGCTTACCCCCACTGGTGGTTGTAATCACCGCAGTATCACCAATGCGAATCTGGCTGAGCTCAGCCGACGTCACCTCTGCACGCCACTCCAATCTCCCCTGACTAATCATCCGAAAAAGCTCGGTGCCGCCATTCAACACTGCGCCAACCGTCGCACTACGCGCGGAAATAATACCGTCATCAGGGGCAAGAACCGTGGTGAATTTCAAGCGTAATTTTTGTGCATTCAATGTGGCTTTTGCTGCAGCAATCTTCGCTTCAGCTGCTTTGGCATTCGTCATGTACAAGCTAATTTCTTGTTTACTCAGCGCGCCTTCTGCATCTAAGCCTTTTGCCCGAGCAGCATTCGCAAAATCCTGTGCAGCATGTGCCTGAGTTTCCAATAAATTTGCTTCAGCTTGCGCGACATCTGCTTGTATCGTTTCTGCTGCATAGGTGGCAAGCACCTGTCCTTTTTGTACATGATCACCGACATTTACATTAACGGCTGTTAGACGCAAACCATTGGATTCACTACCAATACTCGCTTCCTGCCATGCCGCAATATTACCATTAGCTGCCAATACCGTGGGTAACTGCATGATGCTTGGTTGCACCGTGTTCACGGTTAATGCGGGTTTGGCAGTTGGCGTTGCGCTTACTGATTTTTCATCAGTTCCACTTGATGACTGAGGCTTAGAAGAAAATAGCGCACGGCTAATTAAAATCACCAAAAGGATAAGGACGACCGCAATGATAATTTTCTTAATTTTGGCGCGTTGCATAGTTTCAATTCCCTTTTCCAAATGGTTCGTTTTCTTAGCAATATGTCATCGTAGACAAGTATATGAGTACATGTAAATTATTATTGTGAAAGTTTGTGTTTTTATGACATGACTCGTCATAAAATATTAACTATAAAAAAAGGAAAGCCGAAGCCTTCCTTTTCTCGAATCATAGGCTAAATATTATTCGCCCAAAATTCCAATCAATTTTGCTTTCACGTTTGCGATTTCATCCAAACCATTCAGTTTGTCATAGCTTGGTGCATTTTCGCCTGACGCAGCACGTTGTTGGTAAAAACCAACCAACTGAGAGGTTTCTTTATGATAAGAAACCAAACGCTTTTTGATCGTTTCGACTTCATCATCTGGACGCAGAACCAATGGCTCGCCAGTGACATCATCCACGCCTTCCACTTTAGGTGGATTATAAATCACATGGTAAATACGACCTGATGCAGCGTGTGAACGACGACCAGACAAACGCTGGATGATTTCTTCATCAGGCACATCGATTTCAATCACGTGGTCAATGGTAACGCCAGCCGCTTCCATCGCTTCAGCTTGAGGAATCGTACGTGGGAAACCGTCAAAAATACAACCGTTCGCACAATCTGGCTGGCTAATGCGCTCTTTAACCAAATTAATGATCAAATCATCAGATACAAGACCGCCCGCATCCATCACGCTTTTTGCCTGAACACCCAGCGCACTACCTTCACGAATCGCGGCGCGCAACATGTCGCCAGTCGAAATTTGTGGGATACCATAGCGCTGATTAATGAGTTGAGCCTGTGTGCCCTTCCCTGCCCCTGGTGGTCCTAGCAAAATAATACGCATAATGTATCCTCTAATACCCTAAAAATAAAAAACTAAATAACTGTCTAAAATAAAAACTAATTCAAATAACTAATACTATTTTTTAAACCAATACATTTTTTCTGGCACTACAATACCGCTCAACTTAACTAGACTCAAGCCATTTTATCTAATGGCGAGTCACTTATTAGTCAAGTGCGAGTTCTTGAGCATTGTATTTGCGATCAGTTTATCACGTGCTCGTTTAGCATCACTCATCGTCTGATCTAATTGTGCAATGATTTTCGGATCAACAGGTTGGCGGGGTGTTGCACGTGCTAAACGCACCTGTTTCAGCCGCTGTAGCCAATGGATCGCCTGATCATACTGCTGATTTCGATAAGTCGCCATCGACATAAGCAGCAATGCGCCCTCATGATTTGGGTTCTGAATCAGTATTCGCGACACAATATGTTCAGTTACTGCGCCTATTTTACCTTGTTCACTCAGAAAACGCATCTGTGCATACATCATTGCGACGTTATTATCTTCTGGCGCAAGACGATATGCATGGGCTAAAGATGCCAAAGCTGACTCTATATCATTCGCCGCCAGATAAAATTGCGATAAATGAAGCCAACGCTTAGCATCCAAAGGATGCTTGTGGGCATTGACCTGCATCACTTGCAGCAACTCAAAACCATGGGTGACAGCTTCCATAGGAGGTTGCTTAATCTTCCCCGTCATTAAATCATCAGCAAGTTGAGAATATTGATCTTGCGCAGTCCAAAAATCTAATAACGTTTGATGATTAGATGTTTTTTTTTCAGCCAAATAGAAATAGGCAGAAAATGCCAATATTGGAATCCATAAAAACACCAAACTAATGACAATACGCGGCACTCGCCTTGTCGTGTTTTTTGACATTGGAGGATCATTATTCACAGCATGTGCTGCTAACAACTGTCTTTCAAGATCAACTTTTCGCCCTGCGTAATCATCTTCATCAATCAACTTTTTTTGATAATCAGCTTCTAGCTCAGCTAAGCGCTCACGAAATACTGATACATTTAAATGCAATAAATCGAAACGCCCCTTCGGACGTCGCAACCAAGGAAAGATCACGACGACACTTAATAGCAGTGCCAAACCGACTGCGCACACCACAAATGTAAGCCACGTGGAATTAGCGATCATTGCGTAACTCCTGTTTCTCACTTGGCTTAGATTCATTATTTAGCAATTGGTTTAACCGCCATGTTTCTTCCGCACTTAATGGCGCTGTCGTTGCAGTCTGACGTGCGCGTCCTCGCATAAACCAAACCATTAACGCCATCAATAACGTCAACGGCGGTGCAAACCACAACAACCACGTTGAGCGTTTGATTGGTGGTTTATAGCTAATAAAGTCGCCATATCGCGTAATCATGTATTGCCTAATTTGGTCATTCGACTGACCTTGTTTTATCAGCTCATAGGTTTTGTGTTTTAAGTCTTGCGCAAT
>Ga0209023_10006374_pt1 | contig 12471 bp, 8 predicted proteins | sample LakOneMetagenome_FD_187468 | JGI IMG/M metagenome (GOLD analysis project Ga0209023, IMG submission 187468) | Freshwater and sediment microbial communities from Lake Erie, Canada (SPAdes) (version 2) | ecosystem: Environmental > Aquatic > Freshwater > Lentic | place: Lake Erie, Canada | collected... | reverse complement strand
CGGGTCCCTCCCGAGCCGGTCCGGCCCACCGGTTGGGCCGCTCAGCCCGTGGCGCGTGGAAATCGCATTTGCAATTTCCCCTCGCCGGCGGGCGTGCGCAGGGACGGGTGTCGTGGGTGGCCGTGAGGGGCGTTGCTATCCTCACCGCCGCAAAGGGCCCGAAAAGGACGGTGCATGGGAATCCCATTGATGGACATCAAAGCGCAGTACATGCCGCTTCGCGCGCAGATCGATGCGACCATTGCGGCAGTGCTCGATGGAGGCCGGTTCATTCTCGGCCCCGAGGTGTCCGCGCTGGAGGCCGACATCTCCGCCCGCCTCAACGGCCGGCCTTGCGTCGGGGTGGCCAACGGCACCGACGCCCTGGTGATCGCGCTGCAGGCGCTGGATGTCGGCGCCGGGGATGAGGTCATCACGACCCCGTACACCTTCTATGCCACGGCCGAGGCAATTGCGCGGATCGGTGCGACGCCGGTCTTCGTGGATGTCGACCCTGCCACGGCCACCATCAACCCCGAAGCGGTCGCCGCAGCCGTCACCTCGAAGACGAAGGCGATCATCCCGGTCGACATCTTCGGTCATCCGGCCGACATGCCGGCGATCATGGCCATCGCCGACGCCCATGGGCTCGCGGTCATTGAAGACGCGGCCCAGTCGTTCGGTGCCGCCGACGGTGGACAGCCGGTGGGAACCGTCGGTGACATCGTCACTTTCAGCTTCTTCCCGACCAAGAACTTCCCCGGGATCGGCGATGGCGGCATGGTCGTCGCACGTGACGGCGATCTCGCCGAGCGGGTGCGACGACTCCGGTTTCACGGCTCCAAGGACAAGGTGGTCTTCGAAGAGGTCGGCTACAACTCCCGTCTTGATGAGCTGCAGGCCGCGGTTGCGCGCGTCTTTCTGCCTCAGCTGGACACCTGGAACGCCGGTCGCCGCCGTGCGGCCGAGTGGTATCGCGAAGCCGGACTTGATCGCTACATGACCCTGCCCGCGCAACGGCCTGGCGCGACGCACGTGTATCACCTCTATGTCGCCCGCAGCGCCGAGCGTGAGGTCATTCGCCAAGCGCTCGTCGGTGCCGACATCGGCGCAGCGGTCTACTACGGCATCCCGATGCACCTGCAGCCGGTGTTCGCCCACCTCGGCTACAGCGCAGGCACGCTGCCCGTCGCCGAGGAGCACGCCGCGCACGGGTTGGCGCTTCCGATGCATCCGCATCTGACACAGCCGCAGGTCGAACAGGTGGTTGCGGCGGTTGCATCGGCCGTCGGATAGTCCGATGAACGAGACCGTCGCCCTCCAGCCGCTTCGCATCTGGGTCGACATCACCAATTCCCCGCACGTCGTGATCTTCCGGCCGTTGATCGCGAGGATGCGGGCGCGCGGGCACACGGTCACCGTCACCGCGCGGGACTTCGCCCAGACACTTGGCATGCTCGAGCGCTTCGGCATCGAGCACACCGTGTTTGGCAGCCACGGTGGGGGCGGGCTTCGCGGCAAGGCCAAAGCCGCCGGATCGCGAATCGCCGATCTCACGACCTTCGCTCGTCAGGGCAACTTCGATCTGGCCGTCGCGCATGGCTCCACCGACCAGCCAGTCGCCGCGCGCATCGCGCGGATTCCGCAGGTCACGATGTTCGACTACGAGTTTGCAAAAGTGATGCACCACTGGAACGGCAGGTGGGCGCGGCGCGTCATCGTGCCCGATTCCATTCCGGAAGAAGCGCTCGCCGCCTATGGCATGCGTCCCCCAAAACTCGTGCGCTATCCGGGGCTCAAAGAGGAGTACTACCTGGCCGACCACGTGCCGGATCCGACGGTTGCGGACGAGCTGGGTCTGCGCCCCGACGCGCTCATCGGCGTGCTTCGTCCGGCCCCTGAAGTGACGCTGTACCACCGTGGCCGCTCCACCGAGCTCTTCTCAAGCGTGCTGGACCACGTATCTCAATCTCAACTTGACATTCAGGTTGTGGTGTTGCCACGCACCGACGAACAGCGTGAATCCCTGCAGGGACGCGGTTTTATCGTTCCCGAGCGCCCTGTCGACGGTCCCACCCTGGTGCAACTTGCGGATTTCGTGGTGAGTGCCGGCGGAACGATGAACCGCGAGGCCGTCGCCCTCGGCGTTCCCGCGTACACGCCGTTCGCCGGGATCCTCGGTGCGGTCGACGCGCGACTGATCGCACAGGGGCGACTGCACCGCATCGAGCACGCCGACGAGGTGCGTCTGGAACGACGCGATCGATCGGTCGTTCCGCCCTTGCGCGACCCCGACTTCCTCGTCGACGCCATTCTGGATGGGCGATTTGCCTGACAACCGTCGGCGGTGCGCCGCACGGAACGGGGTAGTGTTCGTCGGGTGAACGTTCCCTCGTTCTCCTTCAGCTGGCGTCGAAACATCCATCGGGGGGTGCAAATCCTGGTGGATGGCGTCCTCGTGGCGCTTGCTTGGTGGCTTGCCTTCTCGTTCCGGTTCGACGGTGCGTTGCCCGGCTTGTCGGGAGTGGCGGGGTTGGAGGGGCACGAACTGCAGCCCCAGTACGACCGGCTCTTCCGCTACACGCTGCTCGTCGTCATTGCGATCAAGATCCTGATCTTCATCGCGGGCCGCTTCTACACCAAGTGGTGGCGATTCACGAGTATGCGCGACCTGCAATCGGTCGTCCTCGCGGTGCTGATCGGCTCGCTCATCGTCACCACGGTGCTCGCGTTCTGGCATCCCGTGCACCGCGGATCGCGCGGCGTCGTCGTCGGCCTGCCGCGCGGTGTGTTGGTCCTCGACTTCTTCATCACCTTGACGCTGATCGGCGGCGCGCGCTTCCTGGTGCGCAGCATCGTCGAGCGCCCCGGACGTGCCGAACTGGTGGCTCGCAGAGGGCGCGAGGTGTTGATCTGCGGTGCCGGGGACGCCGGCAACACGCTCCTTCGCGACATCCAACGCAACAGGGCACTCGGCTACATCCCGGTCGGCTTGATCGACGACGACCCCCGCAAGGCGGGTCTTCGCGTGCAGGGCGTTCGTGTGCTTGGTGGACGCGAAGATCTGAAGTCGATCCTCAAAGAGACCAAGCTCAACGAAGTGCTGATCGCGATGCCGTCCGCCCCCGGCTCGGTGCGTCGTGAGATCACCGACGCCTGCCGCGCCGCCGGTGTCAAGTGCTTGACGCTGCCGAGTCTCAACGAACTCATCGCCGGCGAAGTCACCGTGCGGATGTTGCGCGATGTCAGCGTGGAGGACCTGCTCGGTCGCGCACCGGTGCGCATCGAGTTCGAGCGCGTCTCGCGCTACCTGAACGGCAAGACGGTCCTCGTAACCGGTGCCGGCGGGTCGATCGGCTCGGAACTGTGCCGTCAGGTACTTCGTGCAGGTCCCGCCGCGCTGATCATGATCGACCACGCGGAAAACAACCTGTTCGAGATCGATCGCCAGGTGTCGGGACGTGGTCGCACGATCCCGATCATCGCCGACTGTCGCGACCGCGACCTGATGGAACGCATCCTGGTGGAGCACCATCCGTCGATCGTGTTCCACGCCGCGGCGTACAAGCATGTGCCGATGATGGAGTTGAACCCGCTTCAGGCCGTCGACAACAATGCGCTCGCCACGTCGTCACTCACCGAGCTGGCGAGTCTCCACGGGGTGGAGCGGTTCTGCTTGATCTCGACGGACAAGGCTGTGGAACCCAAGACGATCATGGGTGCCACCAAGGCACTTGGCGAGCGGATCGTCGAGTCGCGCGACCGACGCTCGGCGACACGCTTCGCGGCCGTCCGGTTCGGCAACGTGCTCGGCAGCTCAGGCTCCGTGGTCCCGATCTTTCGCCAGCAGATCGCGGCGGGCGGACCGGTCACGGTGACCGACGCCGAGATGACCCGCTACTTCATGACGATCCCCGAGGCCGTGCAACTCGTGATCGAGGCCACCGGCATCGCCGACGGTGGTGACATCTTCGTACTCGACATGGGGGATCCGGTTCGGATCATGGATCTGGCGGAAAACATGATTCGCCTGTCTGGGCGCGAGCCGGGTCGCGACATCGCAATCGAGGTCGTGGGGATTCGCCCCGGCGAGAAGCTTCATGAGGAACTCTTCAACCTCGACGAGCACGTACAACCCACAAGATATGGCAGGATTCTGCGGGCGACGCGTCCAGCGCTCGACCCGGTCGCAATCCGAGTTGGTTTGGACTTGCTTCGGGAACGGGTCGATGCGGGCGATCGCTCGGGTGCCGCCGATGTGCTGTGGCGCACCTTGTCGGTCAGAAGGGATGCCGCCGACGAGCAAGAACCTCAGAACATGATGTTCGAAACGAAAGAAGACACGGCATGACGACAGCGATTCGATTGGGAGCGTCGGCCCAGGCAGCCGAGGTTCTTCCGGAGATGGTCCCCACTCGCGAGCACGGGATCTTGGCGCGCGTTCGCCGGCCCTGCGCCGAGCACGGCTGTGAGTGTCCGTGCGTCGGTCATCTCGAGGACGAAGGGTGCCTCGTATTTTGGTGCGCCGCCGGTCAGCACGTGCTGACCTTCCGCTAGGCGAACTACACGTCCAATCGGAACGCCCCGACCTGCAGACAGTGCAGCTGGGCGTCAAGGACGTCCAAGGGGTTGCACCCCTTGACACCGGGGATCAGGTCGTCCTCCCTGGCACCGTAGAGGGCGCCAAGCGCGAAGCGGTCCGCGTACACCGTTGCGCCTTCGGCGATCAAGGCTGCCAGCTGCTTGTTGGCGAGCATGTGTCCCGGAAAGGCCTCCTGGCCCACCGTCGGGTAGCCGCGGGTTCCGGCGGCCAATAGGACCCCCGCCTCCGACAGCACGATCGTCACTGCGAAGTCCTTGCGCAGCAACCGTGTTGCCGTGAACAGCCCGGTCAACACCCCGGCACCTTCGTACGGGGCGGAGGTCACGAACACGAACGCTTCCTGTCCAGGAGTGGCCTGGATGTCATCGAAGACCTTGGTCTCCGTGTCGTACAGCTGCTGTCCCATCTCGGGCGTGGGGCCGTCGATCTTGGTCACCGGGAACCTCCATGGCGTTCTTGTGCAGTGGACAGCTTGGACAACCGACCGTGGTATTCCTGCTGGGGCGGGCAGCTGGGGCTCCCCGGCGGCGCGGGTCGGTACTGTTTGCGCAAGGTGACGAACCACGAGAAGGAGCAGGGATGGAAGTCGATGTCGTAGTTCTCGGCGGAGGACCGGGTGGATACCCGGCGGCGATCAGGGCAGCTCAACTTGGCAAGTCCGTCGCGGTGATCGAGAAGGCCGAACTCGGCGGAACCTGTCTCAACGTCGGTTGCGTCCCGACGAAGGCCTGGGTGCAAAGCGCGCACGCAGTGAAGGACGCGCATACGGCGTTCCCCCAGCTCGGCATCAAGGTCGGTGCGCCTGAGGTCGACTTCGACCAGGTTCAGGCCAACAAGGCGGACATCGTCAAGACGATGGTCGGCGGTGTCGGCATGCTCCTGAAGTCCGCGGGCGTGACCGTGGTGAGCGGGGTCGGTACCTTCACCGGGCCAAATACGATCGCGGTGGAGGGTGGCGACACGATCACCTTCAAGAACGCCATCATCGCCACCGGTTCGCGTCCGCTGCGTCCGCCGGTCGAGGGCATCGACAACGCGCGGTGCGTCGACAGCACGGGCCTGCTTGCCACGACGTCCATCCCAGGTCGCCTGGTTGTGCTCGGCGGCGGCGTGATCGGTGTCGAGTTCGCGAGCATCTTCAACCACCTGCGCAGTGAAGTGACCATTGTCGAGATGCTCGACTCGCTGATCCCGATGATGGACACCGACGCCATCAAGGCGCTCGAGAAGTCCTTCGACAAGGCGGGCATCGCAGTTCACACCGGCGCACGAGCCACCAAGGTCGAAGATTCGGCCGAGGGGGTCACCCTGCACTTTGAGAAGGCCGGCGAGGAGTTGTCGGTCACCGGCGACCTGATTCTGGTCGCCACCGGCCGCGGCGCCAATGTCGAGGGGCTTGGCCTCGAGGCGGCCGGCGTGGCATTCGACCGTTCGGGCATCAAGACCGACGCCACGCGCAAGACCAGCGCGGCGCACATCTACGCCGTCGGAGACGTCGCCGGGTACTGGCAGCTCGCCCATACCGCGTTTCGCGAGGGTGAAGTTGCGGCCGAGAACATCGCGGGCCACCACACCGAGGTCACCGGCGCCGTGCCGTCGTGCATCTACACCGACCCGGAAATCGCAAGTGTCGGCCTGACCGAACGCGACGCCGTCGAGAAGTACGGCAAGGACAACATCATCACGGGCACGTTCCCGTACATGGCCATCGCTCGTGCCGCAATGTTTGCCGACAAGACCGGCTTCTTCAAGATGATCGCCCATGCCGCAACCGGCGAGGTGCTCGGTGTGGTCATCGTCGGACTGCAGGCGACGGACCTGATCAACGCGGGTGTCATCGCCCTCGACAGCGAGGCGGTCATCGAGACCATCGGCGATTCCATCGCGGCGCATCCCACCCTTTCGGAGGGCTTCAAGGAGGCGGGATTGATGGCGCTCGGGCGTCCGATTCACATGCCCGCCAAGAAGAAGCGGTAGTGACGCGTGAGCCGTCCCTGCGTGCCTCCGACGCCGACCGTGACGCGGCGGTGGCTCGGTTGCAAGAGGCGTGTACGCAGGGGCGGCTGACGCTTGAAGAGCTGACCGGCCGGTTGGAACTGGCGCTTCGTGCGACAACCCACGGCGAGCTCGACTCGCTGATCTTCGACTTGCCGAGCCGTCCGGTGTTCACCGGAACGCAGCGGCGGTGGATCGTCGAGATCTTTGGGGGCGGGATGTACCGCGGCCGCTGGCGGGTTGGTCGTGAGGTGACGATGGTGAGCATCTTCGCCGGGACGGCGCTCGATCTGCGCGAGGCGGTGCTCAGTGAGCCGGGCCTGACGGTCCGGGTGTTTGCGCTGTTCGCTGGTCCAAAGGTCATCGTTCCCGACCACGCCGACGTTCAGTTGGCGGGCGCGGCGATATTCGGGTCGCGCCGGCTGCGCTTGTCGACGGGGCCGATTGACGGATCCCCGCAGATCAAAGTTGTGGCCTACACGCTGTTCGGGGATGTTCTGGTGCGCGACAAGCCGCGGCGCGGTTTGGGCGGTTTTCGGCGCCCTTAAGGTGCCGCGGGGTGTGTGGCCTGAGGCGCACTTGAAACCTTCTTGAAGATTTCTTGACGGGACGCGGCCTTTTACGGTTCAAGATCCGGGGCGATCCGGTCGATAGGCACATGAGATTTCCCTCGGCGCGATTCATGATATTGGCTTCTGCGTTCCGCCGACTGTTGGGCCCCGCTCTGACCACGCACCGACCTTGCATGAGGCACGGTGTCGCCCGTTCCGCGCGTTCACGACTTCCTGAGGACCTGATGCCACGCATCCGCACCATGATTGCCACTGTTGCCCTGTTTTCGATCTCGTCGGCGCAAGCCTTCGCGACCGGGACGATCTCCGGCACCGTGTTCAACGACTACAACAGCAACGGCACGTTTGACACCGCCGCGACCCTCGCGAACGACGGGGGAGGTACCACCGGTCTTGCGGTGGACACCGGCGTGAGTGGTGTCACGGTCACAGCATTTGACAGCAATGGAGCGGCGGTTGGCACGGCTACGTCGGCCGCCAACGGCACCTACACGTTGTCGGCCACGGGCACTGGCCCGTACCGCATCGAGTTCACCAGCATTCCGACCGGCTTCCAATCGTCGTTTCACGGTGCGGACTCCGGTACGACAGTGCAGTTTGTTCCCGACGGTACGTCGACGAACGTGAACCTGGGGATCGCGCGTCCGTCCGACTACTGCCAGAACAACCCGACGCTGGTTACCAACTGTTACAACATCGGCAATCAGCTGAGTTCGAGCAACGCACCATTTCTGGACGTCAGCGGTCGCGCAGCGATCCACGCGTTCCCCTACTCGTCAGGCGCGTTGACGACCCCCGGGGCGCTCGCCCCGGCGCCGACGTCACTCGCGACCGCAAGCCAGGTGGGGGCCACATGGGGCCTCGCTTACAGCCGCACGTCGCGGACGTTGTTCGCGGGAGCGTTTTTCAAACGGCATGCCGGCTTTGGTCCCGGAGCGGATGGTGTCGGTCAGTCGGGTGCGTCCACCTCGGGTGACGACGCCGGCGCGATCTACGTCCTGAATCCCTCAGGGGGGCTCGTGACGACGTTGACGGTTCCGGGTGCGACGACAAATGCTCACGATACGACCGACTACAACCGGGACAACGGCACCGTCGGTTGGGATGCGGTTGGCAAGACGTCGCTCGGTGGCCTGGCAATGTCGGATGACGGCACGACGCTGTATGCGATGAACCTGGAGAACCGGACGCTCTACGCCATGAACCCGACCGACGGGGCGGTTCTGGCCACTCAGCAGGTACCAATGTCGTTGCCCGGTTGCCCGGCCGCCGTCGACGTTCGTCCGTTTGCGGTCCAGTACCACCACGGCTCGGTGTTTGTCGGCATGGTCTGCTCCGCGGAAAGTTCACAAAGTGTCAGCGACCTGAACGGCTACGTCTATCAGGTCGATCCGGTAACGCTGGCATTCGGTGCGACCCCCGCATTCCAATTCGCTCTCAACTACCCGCGTGGGGGCGTATGGACCCCCGGCCCGCCCGCCGAGTGGCTTCCATGGTCCCCGACCCTGCGCACCAACAACGCCACCGTCGGCACCTATCCGCAGCCGATCTTGACCGACATTGAATTCGATGGCGACAACTTGGTTATCGCGCTTCGTGATCGTTCGTCCGATCAGTTTGGCAACAACACGCTGGACAACCCCGCAAACTCGACGCTCTACGGCGGTATTGCCGCTGGGGACACGGTCCGCGCATGTGGTTCGCTTGCCGCAGGCTGGAGCCTCGAATCCAATGGGCGCTGTGACGGCCTGGGGACTGCGCCACAAAACACCGGTCAGGGGCCGGGCAACGGCGAGTACTACTTCGGCGACGGGTACTCGACCTTCCATGAAGAGATCGCGCTCGGCGCAGTTGCACAGGTTCCCGGATTCCCGGACGTGCTCTCGACGGTCTTCGATCCCCGCACGCAGTACGACTATTTGGTCTTTGACACGGGCGTGCGCTGGTGGAACAACGCGACCGGAGCGATCAGCAAGACCTACATGAACATTGACGGTGGTGCCAGCGATGGCTTGACGTTCGCCAAGGGCAATGGCATCGGGGATCTGATTGCGCTGTGTGATGCCGCGCCGATCGAGATCGGCAACCGTGTGTGGATCGATGCCAACGCCGATGGTGTTCAGGATCCGGATGAGGCACCTGTCGTCGGCGTGACTGTCGAGCTTGTCGACGGCACGGATATGGTCGTCGGAACGGCGACGACGGACGCAGACGGTCTGTACTACTTCAACACGTCGAATGTGACCGGCGGCGTTTTGCCAAATACGGATTACACGATTCGGATTGCCGGTGGTCAGGCGCCGCTTGACGGTTTTGCGGTGACGACTGCCAACGCGGATTCGACGACCAATGGTGATTCTCGTGATTCCGACGGCATTGCCGGAAGTGGCGGCCTGTCATCGGTGGCGATCACGACGGGTCCGGCCGGATCGAACAACCACACCTACGACTTCGGCTACACGCCGACGGTGTCACTTGGCAATCAGGTGTTTTCGGATGTGAACGACAACGGGATTCGTGATGGATCCGAGCTCGGGATCTCCGGTGTTGATGTTGCCTTGTACATGGATGCCGACGGCGATGGTGTTCCCGACAGTGCGACAGCTGTTGCGACTGCGACGACGAACACCGACGGGTACTACCTGTTTACGGATCTCACGCCCGGCACGTACGTTGTCGAGGCGACGGCTCCGACCGGATACCGGTCGAGCACGGACGTCATCACGACGCCGGTGCCGGACGGCGATATCGATCTGGATGACAACGGGATCGGTACGTCGACCGCTACGGTGCGCTCCGGCTCGGTCACGTTGCTGCCCAGTGCCGAGCCGACAAGTGAGGACGCCACCGTGGGCATCACCGATGCAACGGCGGACGACTCGAGCAACCTGACCGTCGACTTCGGGTTTGTCGAGACGGTGTCGCTTGGCAACCAGGTGTTTTCGGATCTGAATGACAATGGTCTGCGTGATGCTTCGGAGGCCGGTGTCGGCGGGGTGCACGTCGCCTTGTACGCCGATGCCGATGGTGACGGGGTTCCCGACAGTGCGACCGCTGTCGCGACCGCGACGACGAACTCGTCCGGGTACTACCTGTTTACCGGCCTGGTGCCGGGCGGGTATGTCGTCGAAGCCACGATTCCGAGTGGCTTCCGGTCGAGCACGGACATCACTTCGTCTGCGTCGCCGGACAACGACACCGACCTGGATGACAATGGCATCGGTGCGACGTCGGGTACGGTGCGCTCCGGCACGATTACGCTGGCCCCTTCCACCGAGCCGACCGGAGAGGCCGCGACGGTCGGTATCTCCGATGCCACGGCGGACGCCAACAGCAACCTGACCGTGGACTTCGGCATCATCGATGCGGCCACCGTGTCGCTTGGCAACCTGGTGTTCGACGACATCAACGACAACGGCAAACGCGACTCCAGCGAGACGGGTGTGTCGGGTGTCACGGTCGATTTGTACGTGGACGCCGATGGAGACGGCACCCCGGATGGTGCGGCGATCAAAACGACGACCACCAATTCGACGGGGTACTACCTGTTCACGGATCTGATCGCCGGCAAGTACGTCGTCGCCATCACGACGCCGACAGGTTTCCGGTCGAGCACGGACATCGCCACGACCGCGAACCCCAACGGCAACGTTGACAGCGATGACAACGGACGCACCGCGTCCACAGGCACGGTGTACTCGGGCTCGATCACACTGAGCGTCGGCGGTGAGCCGAAGGGTGAGGGAGCGACCCCTGGCCGTGCGGATGCGACGCCCGATGCCAACAGCAACGTGACCGTCGACTTCGGCATCACGCAGGGCCGGACCCGGCTCACGATCACCAAGAAGGCGAACGTCACGGCCCAGAAGGTGGGTGGCCTGGTGGTCTACACCATCGCCGTCACCAACCGCGGCAGCGCCCCGGCCCGCAATGTCCAGATCTGCGACACGGTGCCTGTCGGTATGAGCTTCGTCAGTGCCTCTGCAGGGTCGAGGAAGCTGTCGGGACGTCGCTGCTGGACCATCTCGTCACTGAGCGGCGGGGCCACGGCGCATGTGCGGATCACGCTACGCGTCACCTTCAACGCGTCACCGACGATCACGAACATCGCGCTCGTGACCGCCGGCAACGCCACCAGGGTGTACAGCACCGCCCGCGTCTCAGGTGTCGGGGTCCGTGGCGCGGTATCACCGGGCGTCACCGGATAGCTCCGGATGTTATGGCCGGGTCGCCTCCGATGGAGGGACCCGGCCATGACGCGTCACCTCACGCGTTGGCGACCAGCTTGCGGTAAAGGTCCCGAATGGCAGACAGCTTAACTCGCTGGGCCGGTGAGGGCACCGCGATTTGCTGCGGTCCGTAGGACGGCAACGTCACCGAGACGGGGATGTTCGTGCCGGCCAGTCCGGTACGTGCCTCTCGGATGACGCCGTCGGACGCGATCGACAACTCGAGTTGGCCAGCAAGGCGGTACGTCTGGAGCGCTTCACCGTTACTCGTCGTCGAGCCGAGGAAGACGTTCTCTCCCTGTTGGATGAGGATCGGGTTGTCTGCACGTTTGGACGCAAGTCGCGTGATGAGCGCCACCACGGCGTCGACCGGACTTGACTTGACGTCGACCGGGCGCTCAACCCAGCGCACACCGGGCCGTCCCCGTTGTGCCATCGCAGCTTCGAGACCCGGAACGTCGCCCTCGAACACGGTCGTCTTTGTCCAGTCGATATGTCGCCCCGTCGTCAGCGGGCCGCCAGATCGGGAGACCTGCAACAGCATTTGGCCGCTGCTCGTCCTGAAGTTCACACGCCCGGTCATCACCAGGAGGACGTCCGCCTGGATCTGCGCGTTGGCACGAAAGGTGGCACCCTGCTTCTCGTAGCTGCGAAAGAGGGTGCGGGCGAGTACCGTCGCCTGATCGGATGTGAGCGCCGTGCCATCGGTGCTGGCCGACGTCGTCGGCGTGCTCGATCCGCCGCAACCTCCGGTGCCGAAAATGATCACGGCGGCGGAGAGGGTCATGACGATCCGACGGCGATTCACTTCGGCACCTCGATGGTGGTGAGGTCGATCGTGGGAGGAAGTCCGATCGCTGGTGAGGCCGGCTGGGTGATCGCGCCGGGCATCGATTGTTGACGCGGCGGATGCGGGATCTCGCTGATCGTCACACCCGGCGGCTGCGAGGCGATTCGGGGGCGTGCCGCGATGGACGGACCGTTGCCCGCGTCGCACCGGGCCGTGGTTTCGATCGCGGGCGGAAATGACGTGGTGAAGCGGTTGTCGGCAAAGCAGTTTGCACCTGCAGGCAGCGTGGACAGCAGGGGCGGG
>Ga0209023_10006373_pt1 | contig 12473 bp, 12 predicted proteins | sample LakOneMetagenome_FD_187468 | JGI IMG/M metagenome (GOLD analysis project Ga0209023, IMG submission 187468) | Freshwater and sediment microbial communities from Lake Erie, Canada (SPAdes) (version 2) | ecosystem: Environmental > Aquatic > Freshwater > Lentic | place: Lake Erie, Canada... | reverse complement strand
ATACTCCAGTCCTTTTATCAACGACTCAATACCCCATTGGAACGTATTGGTCTTACTGTAATGGGTACGGTGAATTCCTTTCCAGAAAACATTCAGCGGTTTTATTTTTCCCTGTTTCTTTTTTAGTGAATCGATGGATGACTGGCTGAGCAGCGAATCTTTACGTACTTCAAAAAGACTGTCCTTCACTTCATAGTCGAGCCGTTCTTCTACTTCAAGCGGAACAGGCCGTATGGTATCCCAGTATTCTTTTGATCTTTTATTCACGGCCGTATCGTAGCGTATGATCACATTGTTGAAACGGTTCTTCGCAAACACCGGGTTAACGATATAATTGGAATATACAGAAACGAAATTACCGATGGCATCAATGCCGAATTGTTTAAAACTGAAATGGATCAGTTGGTTCTTCACCCGCCACACATCATTGCCCACCGGCACGTGTATCTGTGTTATCTGCAGCGTATCCACAATTTCAAGCTGCGATGTCCTGGTAAGGCGCAGGTCAAGACTGTGAATGCGCCAATCGCCTTCAGTAATATTGATGATGCCGGAAAATAATGGTTCGTACGTACGGCGAGGGGTCACCTGTATGCTGTTGATCTCTTTTCCATCCTCATAAAAACTGCCCAGGAATTTATAGCGGTACATGCTTAATGCGGCATCGGCAATGGGCGAAACAAATCCTCTTGGGTTTAGCTGGTTCAGGAAAACAGAAACATTGTTTTGATAAAAACTGATAAAGGTTGGAAAGGTAAATCCAAAGCCGTCGCTGCCGCTAACCCGGCTGCTCAATACTTCCAGCCGCATCTTATCGGGCAACTGGCTGTATATCTTTGAAACTGACTCCGACAAATAAATAATTCCCTTCCCGGCAGAATCAACACCCATATCTGTCCGGTCCTGCTCCGAAATTTTACGTCCCAGTATCTTCCTGGGAAGGTTGCGCAACTTCAGCATATCTTTTGCATACAGGTCGCATTCAAACCCTTTTACTTGTTCGCTGTAAAACGATCTTTTTTTAATTGCCTGCCGGATGACGGCATAAGCAGGATCTTCTCCTTTCTTTATCACTACTTCGGCCATATCCAGTTCCTGGCTGGAAAGAATGAATGTTATTTCCTCATCTGCTTTAGAGATGGTTATATTTTTTTCCTGCTTGCCATAACCAATGTGCTGGCAAACCACGGTATAGGTTCCCGGGGAGACCGAAAAAGAAAACCTGGCTTTTTCATTTGCACTGGCGCCAATGGATGTGCCTTTAAGCGTGATGGAAGCATAAGGCAACAGGTCGCCTTTATTGGAGAAAACTGTACCATAAATTTTTTGGGCGGATGAAGGAACAGAAGCAAGTAAAAAAAGGAACAGGAAAACTCTGGGCATATTCAGTTTTGAGTAACAACAAAAATAACCATGATATTGTTACAAAGATGTGAAAGAGAATTAATATCTTATTCAGCCTTAGGCATTTCTTCCAGGAACAGAACCGTCATTTTTGAATCGGTTTTTGATTCGATGAACTGCACCAGCAGGTTAAAGGAACCGGTCTCAACAACAAATACCGGTTCTTCAATATCAAAATTTATAATGGCCCAGTAATACCTGAGTTCCTTTTCCCGAACCTTTCGTATAACGGGAACGGAATTGCCCATATCTGCAATTATTTGTTTCCATACTTTTTTAAAATCTTCCTTTTGCTGGATCAGTTTGCCATTCAGCACTTCCTGTGATATTTTTTTAGTGACCGGGTCGGTGATGGGCACATGAAACTGAACATTTCCCTCTTTGATCTTTCCGATGGCTTCGTACCCTTTATACCTTTTCCATAAAAGCGGCCCCATAAACACCGAACCACCGAATAATGAATAGCTAACCGTGTTCTCATTCAGCTCCATTAATAATAATGTCCGGGCCCTGCTGTTCACTTCAGCATTTTTCTTTTTATACGCCACACCACCGGGGATCACCAATGTGTCCTGTGCGGTGAGCGAAAAAGAAACAACGAGTAATATGGCAGCAAATATCCCTTTCATGCAGCGTGTTTATTTTGATTTACGGAGGAAAGAGCCTGTTAAAGCGGCAAAGCCCGCCACGAATGCACCGATGAGTCCGGTTGCCAGCATAAGCAGGTAAGGGCTATCCATATTCAGCATCAACATGGATACTTTATGCGCCAGTATATTTTCGTTGGCATTGCTGATCCAGAAACTGAGAATGCCCCACAGTAAGAACAGCGCAACGAAACCGGTGATGAATGCTTTACCCGGTTTCTGCGGAATTAATGCAGCAACTAAAAAAGCAGCAAGTGCAATACTCCACCAGGGAAGAAACAGGCAGGCAGCAAAACTTAATAAGGCTGTAAGGATAAGAGAGATGAGAAATTTCATATTATCTATTTGAAAATTTAGCGATTTGGTGATTGGATGATTTGGTGATTTGTATTTCATTTCCAAATCATCATATTGGCACATCACCAAATCACTTACTGAATGTGATTTTTGATTGTACACGTTTGTCATTTGCTTCTGCCTTCGTCATCATCCACAACGAATAATATTTTCCCGCGGCCCACTGGTCCACAAAACTGTCGTAATATTTACTGCCGGGGTTACCGCTTTGTCCGCCGGGATAAACACCATACGCTTCTGTTTTTGCAGTAAGGCTTATCACCATGCGCCAGCTTGGGCCATGGTCAGACTTAGCGGCATTGATGGATCTTACTCCCCCACCAATGGGTAAGTTCATCCGGCTGAACGGCGCTAATTTTCCCAGGTGATTGATCCGGGTGGCTTTATGTTTTTCCCAGTCCAGTTTTCCGTCTGCTTCTATCTTCTGCAGGTCAACCACTGCTTTTTTAAATGCAGCAGTTATATCATCGGCCAATGTTTCTGTTTGCGGAGTAGATATATTATCCAGGAATTTATACGCCGAATCTTTAAGAATAGCTTCCGGCAATGTACTGAAGTAAGGCCGCAACACTACTTTGGGTGCATTGGCATATTCATCATCATACACCGCTTTTTCAAAATAATTCCAGAACTGCTCAAAAACGGTAGGACCTTTTGAGCCAACCTCATTCCGTGAATCCCAGTTCTTTAAAATATCAAAATATTTTTTCTCTGCAGCATTCAGTTCCCCCTCTTTCATGTTGGCAAGTATGAGCGGCTTAATTGTTTCAGCAGCTATATCAAGGTTATCTGTTTGCAAAGCCATCATATCGGCCGGCGTAATATTGGTCATGTTGTTCAACCGGCGGTTTATGGCAATGCCCCTGTAAGGCGGATAATCTCTTCCCAGGTAATATGGGTACGTGTGGTCATCAACCGGTTTCTGGTTGGCACTGCTTACAAAACCTCTTTCGGGATTATATTGGTAAGGCACTTCATCCTGCGGTATCATCCCCTGCCATAAATAACTGGTATCGGTTCCAGGCATTACAAAATCGCCCTGGCCATTCCATTTTGCCGGCCACTCCCCCTGTGTGCGGATGGCAACGTCTCCGTTCTTGCAGGCAAACACGCAATTCTGTCCGGGTGTATGTAAGTTGGTAACTGCTGCAGAATAATCGGTATAGTTCTTTGCATGATTCAGCATGTTGAATATCTTAAGCTCGTTGCTGGCATCATGCGCTTTCCAGCGAACGGCATAGTATTTATTGTTGGTGCTTCTTCCGCCGGAGTATGATTTATCAAACATTACCGGGCACCAGTCATTACCCAACTGCACGTAAGCAACCGAATCAATAAAGTCTTTTCCGCCTTTTATCTTGATGGTATCGATCCGGAATTTCGTTTTCATCCATTGGGCATTGAAGGAATATTCCTGGCGGGAATCGTCTTTGAATTTTATCTCGTAGTAATCTCTCACATCGCGGCCGCCATTTGTAAACCCAAAAGCACAACTGTCGTTATATCCGATGATCACGCCCGGTGCGCCGGGGAAACTTACGCCATAGGCATTGAAGGTGGGTGTTGATATCTGAACCTCGTACCACAGTGATGGCAGGTTTAATCCCAAATGGGGATCATTGCATAAGATGGGTGCGCCGCTTTTTGTTTTGCTGCCGCTTACTGCCCAGTTATTGCTGCCGTTATCCCTGTCGGGCTTTGTGGTTTCTGTAAAGGCAAGGTCTTTATTTTTAAAGTAGATGGAATCAACATTTACCGGGGCAACAGGAAATACTTTTTGATTTTCAAACAGGGTTCCTTTCGGTATGATGGGATCCAGTGAATCCTGTATCAGCGGAAACAGTTTTGCAAAATCATCCACATTAAAATAACTTTTTGCATTGGTCATTTCAAAATCATCGTCACGGGCTGCCAGGTCATAACTCATGTATTTTAAAAACAAGCAGGTTTTCAGGTTGTTCCATTTTTCAGGTTTGTACCCGATCAATTTATATTCCAGTGGCAACGTACTTTCTGTGAGACTTTCAATATACGCATTCACGCCGTTGGTATACGCATCGCATTCTGATTTAATAACGGGATCTTTCTCCATTTCCTTCAAAGCAATTTCAGCTGCATAAACCATTCCCAGCCTTCTGAATTCCCGGTCGTGATCAAGTGCCTTTGGCCCAACCACCTCACTGGCCCTTCCGCCGGCAGCAAAGGTTTGCAGTTCCATCTGCCACAACCGGAATTTTGCGTGCAGATATCCCTGGACAAAATAGGCATCGTTCTCCTGTTCGGCAAAAATGTGCGGCACCAGGCGGTCATCAAGATACACATCCACTTTACCGGCCAGTTGCGGAAATTTAAGGTCGGCGGAAAAATTTTCATTCGCCGGTTCAGCATTTTGCCAGAAGCCGTGTTGCGGACTTAAAAATATTCCAAAAGGCGGGGCATCTTTTCCACCTATTTTCCAACTAACATTTAATGCATAAACCAACCCGGTGGTTACGGCTGCGCTCACTAAAAAAGGAACTATTCTCATGGAAAAATGCTATTTGCTGTAAAGTACTAAAAACTGATATAATACGGTGCAATGTTGTCAATATTTTAAAAATCACGACGCCCTGAATCCAGGCCGGAAGATTAACAGTATTTGTATGAATTATATAAATACTTCACAACCTGATGTAACTCCGGCTTATAAAAGCTTCCCGTTCATTGTTAAAATAAAAGATGCAATCATTAGAATCCATCACTTACCAGGCATGAATATAAATCTTCCAATACCTGTATTTTATCGTGGTATAATGTTTGTCTGATGCCGGATAGGTATTTGAACTTTATTTTTTAATTTAAAAAACAGTAACTATGAAAAAGAGTTTATTTTTTGCGATGCTTGGTTTAACCATAGTATTGTTTGGAACATCCTGCAAAAAAGATGATAACACAGGTTCAACGGGTACCGGTGTGCAAGGCACCTGGTCGGGAACAGGTCAATATGGTACTTCGGCAGGAGATCCGACCTACGTTTTATCATTAACTTTTAAAGCAAACGGTACGGTGGATATCACGGGCAACAATAATGCTGCCATTGATAATGCAACCGGAACCTGGGTAATGGTACAGGATAGTGTGAAAGCAACCTATACGTATGCTGCTGCCAGCGCTACGTACACCTTATCCGGTAAGTATTCTTCCACTTCAAACCTGATGGTTGGCACCATTGGCTTAGGAACTGCAACTACCGGTGTAGGTTTATTTTCTGTTACAAAGCAGTAATCGAAGCATATACCCATAAAGTGGTATTGCTGGAATCTTATTCAACCCTCATCTTTGCACTGACCATTTTTTAGTGGTTTCGAGGTTTTAAGTAAAAAAGTTGCCTTAGTTGCTAAGGCAACTTTTATTTTTGCAACATGGAAGAACTAAGCATTGACACCAAAAACATACTGGGCCTTAAACTGCCTACCGATCCCCGTTGGGTTAACCTCGCCGAATTGCAGTTGGAAGAAATCTTAACCGATCATGCCTATTGCGAACAAAAAGCAGCCACCACCTGCATCAGTTTGATCCAGCGCTATTCCGACAAAGAAAAATTGATAAAAGAATTAAGCCCGATTGTTACCGAAGAATGGGGACATTTCAGGCAGGTATTGGCCGAACTCCACAAAAGAAAACTGCAATTGGGCAAACAGCGAAAAGATGTGTATGTGAATAAACTGCTGGAGTTTCAGCGCAAAGGCGGCCACCCGGATGACCGGTTCTTAGACCAGATGCTTACCATGACATTGATTGAAGCCCGCAGCTGTGAACGCTTTAAAAGGCTGAGCGAAGGACTGGATGATAAGTACCTGCGTAATTTTTACCGCCGCTTCATGGAAAGCGAGGCGGGGCATTACACCCTCTTCATAAACCTGGCCGAGCATTACTTAGATAAAAAGACCGTGCGGAAAAGATGGATGGAATGGCTGAAGTATGAAAAAGAAGTGATGAAAGAAATGGAACCCAGGGGCGACCGGATACATTAGATCATAAATGATAGATGAACCGCACAATTGCCGGAAAGTAAGGCAATGTTTGTTCAACATCGTTATCAGGTACAGGGCTTATCCTGTCTTTGACAAAGTATTCAATGAGTGAATAACCAGCCGGCACATTCTTCCTGTTTATTATCCGTTGCTTTACGCCGATCCCGATATTTCCTTCCAGTTCAAATTTTCCATTGGCTGTAAGTTTGAACCGCTTGCCCCAGAATATGCCCCCGCCTATTAAGGTATGAACAGCAGTGTATCGAAACAAAGAAAGTGTATCATTCGTTTGTTTATTAATGAACGTGGCATGATCTCCGAATGAATAATTCTTAACACGGAATTCGGCACCAACAAAAAAGCCGTGCTTATTGTTATAATAATATTTCAACGATGTTATGCTGCGGATCCCTTTCAGGTTTATGAATCTTCCGCCTTCGTAGGCAAATCCTTTATACAGGTAATTCAGTTCTGTCCATATCTCAAATTTTTTACTGATGCGGTTGCCAATACCCAAACCAACAGCCCCTTGCTCTGGTTCAAGAATGGAATGCGGATTAAAACTGAGATACCAGCCCTTTTGCAGTACGGGGGAATGCCTGTAGGCTTTTTGAGCAACGGCATTAAAGGCAAAAAGCAGGAAGATAGCAGTCAGTATTTTTTTCATAAAGGTATTTACCCAGCGGTAAGAGTATTCCTATGCAAAGAATGCTGCCTCTTCCGTGAAATTTATGTATGGGTATTGTTCCTGCAGTTTTTTCAATCTTGACATGTTGGCCTGGAGGAATTTTTTATGCTGATCCGATGTGGGATTAAAAGGCCTGTGATTCTTTGCGGCAACAATTATTGCGATCTCCTTCATCAGTTGCTGCGATGGTTCATCAATGCAGGCGGCTATGAATTTCTCCCACACATAATTGGTGGCCGCATAATTGGGATGCACCATGTCTTCGGCATAAAAACGATAATCACGCAGGTCATCAATGACCAGTTCGTAAGCAGGAAAATAAAAACAGGTTTTATCGCCCTCAACAAGCTGGTGTACGGCATGTATGAGTGTGGCTTTGCTGCGGTTATTCTCCACAAAGCCATCCCGCAAATGGCGCACCGGGCTGATGGTGAAAATGATCTTAAGTCCCGGGTTGAAAGCAAGGGCCTTTTCAATCATTGCCTGCAGGCCATTTACTACTTCATCAATTGATAGCATCCGTTTATTGAATTTATCGGTAGGTACTTTATGGCAATTGGCAACCACGTTTTTGTTTTCGAGTTCATACACAAAAGCCGAGCCCAACGTGATCAACAACCAGTTGGCTGTTTTTAAAAATGCATTTGCCCCGCTTTGTGATTCATTGATCATGCGCAGGCACTCATCCGCATCTGGGTTTGAAAAGCGGCTGTGGTGTTCCCAACTGTTCCAGCATTCATTTTGATAAAACAATTCATCCTTGCCGTATCTTTTATTTTCGATGTAAGAGGTTACTGACTTTGCAATACTGACCGGGTTGAACAGGATGCCGTTTGGATTATCCAGTACCGAAAATTTATGATTGAGCAGTTTGGCCCCGATCTGTTCGGTAAAGCAGGAGCCCACCAGCAATAACTTTTGCCGGTGATTGATCTTTGTATCAAATGGTTTGGGAGTAAATTCTAAATGAAAGTCCATGCCCCTATCCCCTAAAGGGGGATTATTATGTTTTGTTAAAAAATACTTGCCACTAATACTTCGACAGGCTCAGTACACGAATTTACACGAATGTTATTTTATTAGTGACCATTCGTGGCTAAATAAAAATAGTTGAAGCTATTTTGCTGCAAGCTGATAATGCATCCATATCAAGGTTGTCCAGTAAATTCAGCTCCTTAAAATAAGGAATCATCAGTTCCGTATCCATATTCCCTACCAGTTCATCATCGGCCATGGGGCAGCCGCCGATGCCTTTAAGAGCGCCGTCGAACCGTTTGCATCCGGCTGCCAGGGCAGCATCTACTTTTTCTTTCCAGTTAACTGCTGTTGAATGAAGGTGAACCCCGATCTCTGTTCCGGGCAATGAATCAACCAGGTATTTTGTAATGCTTTTCACCTGGGCTGCGGTAGCCAGTCCAACCGTATCAGCAAGCGAAATTATTTTAATATCCATCGACACCAGTTTATTCACCCAGCTAAAAACAATTTCTTCATTATACACATCGCCATAGGTATTACCAAAACCCATGGAAATATAAACCACCAGTTGTTTCTTATTCTTTATGCAAAGGTTTTGTATCTCTTCTACCCTGCCCAGCGACTCCTGAATACCTGAGTTGGTATTTCTTTGCTGAAAAGTTTCGGAGACCGAAAAAGGAAAACCCAGGTAAGTTATTTCATCGTGTACAACAGCATCCAGTGCTCCTCTTTCATTGGCTATGATGGCTAATAATTTTGAGTTGCTGTTTGCCAATTGCAAATGACCAATGACTTCCTTGGTGTCTGCCATCTGCGGTATTGCTTTGGGAGAAACAAAACTGCCAAAGTCGATGGTATCAAACCCAACTTTCAGTAAAGCATTGATGTATGCAATCTTCTTTTCGGTTGGTATAAAATGAGCCCAGCCCTGCATGGCATCCCGGGGGCATTCGATCAACTTAATGGTTTGCTGATTCATCCTGCAAAAATAACTAAAGCCGGGCAGCCAATTTCATTTTATCCCGCAGGCGGTTAAAAAACTGGTAGCGTTCTTTTTCGCCCACTTTGCTAAGTTGCGTAGAGCGCTTTACCAGGTTTTGCATATTATCATGTATGAACGTGTTGAACTTGATATCGGTGGTGTAGATATAATTTATCACGCTGTGATTTAAAAAGGTTATTTTTTTCAGGTCCATTTCAGCAAGCAAGGTATTATCTGCTGTTACCAGGTCGTTCCAGAAAAGATGATATTCAGAAGTTGCGGTGGTTGATGAATCTCCCGGGCGGAATTTAAGACCGGTCTCGGCCTGCTGTTCCAGGTGATCAAGAAGCCTGAGTAAACCCAGGTAGATCTTCTTTACTTCTTCTTCATTCACAAACATATTTGCTTCCCGGTAAAATTCAATTTGCCGGATGGTACTGTTGATACTCTCCAGGTTCCATATTTCTGTGGTGGGCACTTTCAGGTATGCGTCCACTATTTTCCTGGCCATTTCCTGGTGACCGGGGTCTGCATCTTTTAACGAGAATTTCATTCCCTTCATGTCATCGTACTGCAGGATCGACCTCCGCCATAAAAATGATTTAAAGGCCAGCAATTCGGGGATCATAAACTGGTCCATGATGGGAATATCCTTTGCCAGGTAATACAGGTGCCTGTGCGAAAAACTGCTGATGAGGGTAAGTTGTTTCAATACGCTTTCCATCCATTTCTCAAAACCAAGCTGCCCCGGGCCGGAAAGGTCGCCGGAAAAAATATAGGAATCGGACTGCAGGTGAAGGAACTGGTCGATGGAAATTCTAAAATGGCTGGCCAGTTTCTGCATTTCATCCAGGCTGATGTGTTTTTCGGCCCGGATCCGTCGGTAAGCGCTGTCGTTGCTTATGTTCAGCAGCCCGGCTATTTCATCCACAAAGGAAATATGATCGGGCAGGATCGATTTAATGTGCTGAAAAAACTGAAGTTGGGAATTGTTTGATTCCATGCTGAACGTTTGGTAAAAGCTGCAAATAGACCCGCTAATTTATTTCATCTGTCGCCAAACTACAATAATCCTTTTGCATTTTTTGCAAAAAAAGGCCTGGATTCATCAGGGAGGGTAACAAAATGCAGCAATTGCGGATTTGGTTTAAAGCCACGCATTAATCAATTAGGAATGGGCTTATTGCCGGGATAGTTTTGGATCGTCAAACAAGAATTCATCAATCTAAAATAAATAACCATGAAAAAGATGATCACCGTTGCCTTAGTCTTTCTGTTATCAGGATGGGCAGCAAATGCACAAATCAATGCAAACAAAAAACCGGTTGTTAAAACAGATCTTATTAGCCCTGTCAATCTTTTTGAGAACGGAAATTACAACAGCATTCCTGTAAATGATGAACCCGTGAATTACTTACAAAAAAGCCGCAACCAGAAGACCGGGGCCTGGGTTTTATTAGGGCTCGGGGTTGCAGGAATTATAAGTGGTATAATAATAGAAGCAAATAATGTGGTTGACAACACCTACTCTGTTTTTGCGGATGAATCAACTAACAATACGGGTACAGTGGTAGCTGTAGCTGGTGGCTGCATGGCGCTTGGCAGCATACCGTTTTTTGTTGCTTCGGTAAAGAACAAGAAAAAAGCAACCCTGTCGATATCCAACCAGCGCACTGCCCCGATGGCATTGACAAAAACGGGAAAGAATATTACGGGCATTACCATGAGCATACCCATTGGCAAATAAACATGATTCCTGGCCACTCTTAAAACGATCTTGAGTAAAGATCACCTATTAAATATTCAAACTAAAACTAAAGATCATGAAAAAAATTATTATCGTTCTAACATTTGTATCTGCAATAAGCACGGCCACAAAAGCCCAACAAACCGAGTCATCAAAAACTATCGGGAATTACACTGCTGCAGGATCTTTTCTGCAGGTTCCGGATAACACAACGCTGGAAAACAGGTTAGCATCTGCATCCAATGGTTACGATAAAGATTATGATTTTTACAACCGCAGAAGCAGGAACCTGCGGATCACCGGCCTTTCCTTATTGGGTGGCGGACTGGTCCTGGGTGTGTCGGCTTTACTTGTTTCAGGTAATGATAATAACAGTTACTCCGACAGCAGGGACAGAACCATCACCACCTTATTCGTATTAAGTGCGGCTACCGGGATTGCCAGTATTCCCTTTATGGTGCTGGCACATGTAAATAAAAGCAAGGCAAAACTTGCGATGAAAAACCAGCCAACCGGCTTTGGAGTTCCGGCAAACGTAAACAAGAATATTACCGGCCTTACCATGAGTATTGCGATCGGGAAATAGCACCTGGTGGTACAGTTTGAAATGAATTCAAGTCAAATGTCAGGCTGACAATATTTCAAACTGTACCACTACCAAATAGCAATTGTGGAAGAAAAATAATACAATCTGTTGCGCAAAGGTTAATGCAGAATCGTTAATTCTATTAGCCTTTGCAAGCATGATTTTTTGCAATATATAAATGGTAACTACATCCGTTGCTTGGTCGCTTCGTATAAAATGATGCCGGTGGCAACGGATACATTCAGCGAATCAAAATCACCTGTCATCGGTACCTGGAACTGCTCGTCACAGATTTTCAGCAGCGCCGGGTAAATTCCTTTTTCCTCTCCCCCCATTACAATGGCACAGGGTTCCTTCATCTCCAGTTCGAAAACTTTTTTGGTTGCCTTCATCTCGCTGGCAAAAACCTTTATGCCGTTCATGTGCAGGTCATCAACAGTCTTCATCAAACTGTTTACCCGGCATACAGCAATCTGTTCCAATGCCCCGGCCGATGTAAGCACGGCATCTTCATTCAATGCCCCTACTCCTTTATCGGGTATGATGATGGCATGAACGCCGAAACAAAAAGCACTCCGGGCAATGCCGCCGATGTTGCGTATGTCGGTGATCCCGTCAAGGATCAGCAGCAAAGGTGTTTCTCCTTTATCAACCACAAAAGAGATCACATCCTGCAGGTCCTGGTACTGCACTTTTGCTATCAGTGCCACACAACCTTCGTGGTTGCTTACATTAAAATTGTTCAGTTTCTCAACCGGTACTTTGTTAATGGGGGTCTGTGTCTGTTCTGCCAGTTTTTTTATTTCATCGATCACATCTCCATGCACAGTACTTTGCAGGTATATCCGCTCCAGGTGTTTGCCTGTCTGCATGGCTTCCGTGATTGCCTTACGGCCTACGACGAGTGTGCTTTTTTTTGGTCGGTGATGTTGTTGCCGGAAATTTTTCATTGGTAAAACCTATAAGGTTTATCAAAGATAATTCTTCTTGCCAGAGACTTTATGAAAAACCTTATAGGTTTTACCAATTGACATAATTAAAAAACCATAAGCTCTTCAGGACTTATGGTCT
>Ga0209023_10006372_pt1 | contig 12475 bp, 14 predicted proteins | sample LakOneMetagenome_FD_187468 | JGI IMG/M metagenome (GOLD analysis project Ga0209023, IMG submission 187468) | Freshwater and sediment microbial communities from Lake Erie, Canada (SPAdes) (version 2) | ecosystem: Environmental > Aquatic > Freshwater > Lentic | place: Lake Erie, Canada... | reverse complement strand
GCCGATGTCGAGCACGACGATGTCGGTCGGTGCCGCCCGCATCGATTCGACGGCGGTTGGACCGTCGGCTGCAAGCGCAACGTCGAAGCCGTCGGCCGAAAGCGAGGTCGAGATGATCGACCGCAGCTCTTCGGCGTCTTCGACGACAAGGACCTGAGCGCGAGATTTGGTGGTGAGAGAAGGTGAGGACATCGGCGCGAATGCTCCCGGGAAGCAACGGCCGATGCGCGGGGTTAGATCATCGCTGCGCGATGCACGTCCCGGCCGTTGGGATGAGCGAGCAGGGATTCAGCCTGCTCCCAAGTTGTGCGGCACCATGTGTATCGGCCGAGAGTGTCCAGAGCATGACTGTCCGTGCTTGCAACAATCCGCGCGCCGCTCGCGGCGAATGCGGCGATCGTGCGCGGACCTGGACAACGCCACCGCTCCGACACCTCGATGGTGGTGTCGGTGTGGCGGGCGGTTGACGCAAGCCACCGGATCTGATCGTCCGACACGTCGCGTTCATCGAGGCCGATCTTGGGGAGCACGCTGAAGAGGTGTGCAAGCACGCCGCCGCGGCAACCGAGCATCGCATTGACCGTCCCGTCCACGATCCATTCGACCACGGTGGCACGGTCCAACTCGCCACGTTCGATCGCGTCACGGACGGCGTTCGGGTGCAGCGGGCCGTCCGGACCGGGCACCTGGTGGTCGGCGATGTAGACATGATCGACGCCATCAAGACAGTCGGGAAGATCGAGTGATCCGTCGACTTTGAGGATTTTGGCTTCGACGCCGCACAGCAGGCTCACCGGGAGGCGTCCACGCAGTTCATCGACAGCGGCGACGAACTGTGGAACCCAATCGGTGTCGACGCGCACGTGGTCGACGAGGGTCAGCGTGTCCAGGCCGAGGGCGATTGCGCGGACGACGTTCTCACCGATGGTGGCATGCCCATCCGAAAACGTGGAATGGACATGCATGTCGTGTTTGGGGAACGGACCCATCATGCGGCACACTCCACCGGGGCCGCTGGGGTGACCGACGCGTGCAAGAACGCGTCAGCGGGAACCACGACGTCCTCGAGCATGCGCACCATCGCCACATCCTCGAAGGTTCCGGAGACATGGCCGTTGGGAAGGCCGAGTGCGGAGCGGACGATATGGCGCGGCATGTTGATTCCGGCCGCGACCGTGAGGGCGACCGTGCCCGGAATCCGCGCGTTGATCTCAAGCAGTCGTGCCCGTCCGTTGGCGTCACGGCGAAGTTGGACGTTGCCCATGAAGCTGATGCCCGCTGCGCGTGCCGCTGCAGCGGCCACGGCGATGAGTTCGTCATCGTGGACGGTTCGTGCGGCGACGGCGATGCCGGAATCGACTTTGAGGCGCTCCCGCGGCACTGCCGCGAGCACGACACCCGGTCCGTCGCACAGCACGTCCACGGAGTATTCGGCACCCGGGAGAAACTGCTGGGCGATCATGGATCCGTCACGGGGGAGCGCATCGATCTGCGCCGCGGTTTCGACGCACACGATGCCACGGGAGCCGCTCGCCCGCCGGGGCTTGGCCATGAACGGCAGGGCCCAGTCGGCAGCGTCGAACCGCGCGTCGATGAGCGCCGTGCGCGCCTGCGGGACGCTGAGCCCCATGCCGGTCGCAAGCGACCACTTGTCGGTGCACATGCTGATCGTGGGTGGCGCCTCGAGCAACAGGCGCGTGCCGGCCGTCGCGAAGTCCTGCCAGCGGCTTGAGAGGGGACCGAACTCATCTTCCACGGTGGGGACGAGCAGGTCGATCTCGTGCTCCACGCACCATGCGAGCATCCAGTCGGCGAACTCGGCGTCACGGCCGAGTGGCGCGAGGGCACGGTGATCCTCGTCGACCAGGTACAGACCCGCTGCGACGGGATCCGCGTCCAGTGCGAAGATCTCGAACGGTTCGTCGGCGACGGCGCGCATGAGTCCGATGGCTGCGGCTCCGCCGGCGCCGGTGATTGCGATCCTGGTCATGCGACGAGCTCCTTCGTGCTGCCTGCGGACAGGTGCTCCGCAGTGGTGGTGAACCGGGTGGCGGGTGTGTCCACCTCGGTGTGTCGGGCAACTTCGAGCGGCTCCACGAGTCCGTGTCCCGCAAAGCGACCCCAATACCGGGCGGTTGCGTGCATCAGATCGGGGGCCAGGTACGGGCGTTCGCCCTGCGTGGCGTGCGCGGCGATGGCGTCGAGCTTGGCCTGCATGTAGTCGTCGATGCGGACGAAGCGGGCCGGACGAAAATCGATCGTCGTGGACGGCGCCTGGTACGAGTAGATGCGCGGCACCCGGCGTGCGGCGATCATCGTGGCGGTGTGCGCACTGCGATGATCCTGATGTGCGTCGTTCGGCGTATGCGTGTAGACGATCTGCGGATCCACCTCGGCGATGACGTTGGAGATCACGCTGATCGTCTCGGGGCCGTGCGAGATCATGGTGTCCTCGAGGCCGTGGATGATCAGACGGGCACCCAGGATTTCCGCGGCGCGATGGGCTTCCCGGACACGCTGGGTGGAATCGCCGCCGGCTTCACCGCCGGTGAGCGTGAGGATCGTCACGTCGTCGCCTGCGTTCGCGTGGCGACGCAGAATGCCGCCGATGCCGATCTCGACGTCGTCCGGGTGCGCGCCGATGGCAAGCACCCGCTCGACGGCCCGGCGCGGTGCTCGCGGGCGGCTGATCGCGCGGCCGATGGCGGCGCGCACCTTTTCGGCGCTGAGCGGCTTGACGATGTAGTCCTCCGCACCGCGCTGCATCGCGCCGATGAGGCTGCTGGCGTCGGTTTGTGACGAGATCATCAGGAACGGCAGGTCCGGCTTGATGCTCTTGCCGTACTGCACCAAGTCGGTGCCGCACAGGCCGGGCAGGCCGACGTCGACAAGCGCGATGTCCCATTCCTGCTCACTGATCAGCGAGACGGCCGCCTCTCCCGAGGTGACCAACGTGGTGACGGCGCCCACCTGCTCGACGAAGTTGACGGCGAGCGCACCGGTGAGCGGGTCGTCTTCGACAATCAAGACCTGCAGCGGTCGGACGACTTCGGCCGACGAGCGTGATGCGATCTGGGGTGTGTTCAGGTCTCGGTGTTCAGGGGATCGGTTCATGGAGTGAGTATCGACTCAGACCCTCTGATTCACCGCAACCGATCCTCTTGCCGACTTCAAGATCCGGCCATGTTTTGTGAAGGCTTTGCGCCGGGCGGCTCAGGCGCGATCGGCGAATGCCATCTCGAGTGTCAGCGCCACCCCGTCCTCCCGCGCGTAGTAGCGAAACTCGATGCGGTCGGCGTGATGTTTCCACGAATCGATCTGGAATGGAAACGTTTTCAATCGGTGCATCCGACGCAGCTCAAGCCAGTACGTTTCGGAGCCGTCGGGATACACGAGGCACTCCAACACCAGATCCTCGTTGTTGCCGCGGCGAAGCTCGAATGCGTGACGGTCGTACAAGGCGGCGCCGTCGCCGTTGGTCACGGTTTCCACGTGCTCGTCGGACGTGAACCCGTTGTCGGTGATCACGCCGACGGTCTCGCGCAGATACGCAAGGGTCATTTCCATCAGATGAACCCCAAGATGATTTGGCGGATGATCACGATCATCATCACGAGTTCGAAGATCAGGGTGACGCGGTACAACAGCCGCCGTTCATGCTCCAGATCGAGTGCGATGTCCAGGCGAAACTCCTCGACGTCGGGATCCAGGGTCGAGGTGGCGCCGATGTCGTCGTCGCGCATCCATACGAGCCGTGTCCGACCCGCACTCGTGATTCGTCCGACGATGCCGAGCGCGACAAGGGCTTCCACCTGTCGTGCGCTGACCGTGACATGCTCGCCGAGCAGTTGCGCAACGTCGTCGACACTGTCCGCGATGCTTCCGCCGCGAGGCATCGCGGCGCCCAGCCGGTCGGCGAGCACCACGAGCTGATCGATCTCCTGCTCGACACTCGATCCACGTCCCACCGTGGGCTGCGAGATCGCGACCAGGCGAGCACGGCCGTCGCCGACGACACGTCCGAACACGCCGAGCGCGATAAGCGCCTCGATCTGGGACTGGCCGATGTCACGGGGCGTCCCGGTCGTGGCTTCGAGCCAGCCCTCCAACTTGGCGGCGTCGTCCGGTGCGCTGCCGCCGGATCCGAGCGCCTTTGCCAGCGCCTGGGCCAGGGTACGCAGCTCACCGAGCTCGGTGCCGACGCCGACTGGCGGGGCGGTGGGCGGCTCATCCGGTGGAACCGGCTCAGGCAGATGCTCGGGCGCGCCGCTCATCCCTTGCCCAACCATCCAAGGCCCAGCGCCGCGACGCAGGCGATCTCAACCGCCGCGAGGATGATCACCCCAACACGGGTTCGACGAGTTGCGCGCTGCAACTCGGCGAGCTCTGCGCGTTTGCGTCTCAGGTGATCGGGGGGTGTGTCGGTCATCGGGTTCGGTCGCGGTGACGACCGTTACAGAAGCTACGCCATCGTCGGCGAATGTCCTCGTCGGAACCCGTACACGTCATGGCCGTGCGTCGTTCTGCCGATAGAACACGCACACGGCGATGTCTGAAGCGACCGTGCCACCGCGCATGATGGCCCACCTCATTCAACCGTCGATTGGCGACGGTCTCACGACCACCGCATCGATCACGTCGGGTCGTGCAATGTCCACGGTGGATCTGCTGATCTCCGTCGCGTGCATCACGGTCGTCCTGATCGTCGTGTTCGTCGTCTGGCGGATTCGCCGGTTGAAGCTGCGGATCGGCGACTCGCAGATCGAGTACTTCCCGCCGCGCCCCGACGTCACTGCGCAGGACGGCGAGGAGCAGTGACCGGTCTGCTCGAATGGGCGGTGATCTCCGTCTGCGTCTTCCTGGTGATCTTGAGCTCCTTGCCGTTGTTCACGGGCGTCTACCAATTCGCCTCCGTGGGGCGCTCGGTCTTCGCGACCCATCTTGAGAAGGCCGGCAAGTTCGAGCCGAACATCAGCATCTTGATCCCGGCGTGGAACGAGGGCGCGGTGATCGCCGCGACGATCGACCGCCTGATGGCGCTGCGCTACCCGCCGGAGCGCCTTCGCGTCTACGTCGTCGACGACGGATCGACCGATGAGACGCCGCGGGTCGTGATCGACAAGTCGCGGGAGTACCCGGGCAACGTCTACCACCTGCGACGGGTGGCCGGTGGCGAGGGCAAGGCGCACACGCTGAACTTCGGTCTGGAGGTGCTGTGGCAAGGGTCGTGGACCGAAGCGGTGCTCATCATGGACGCCGACGTGATCTACTCGCCGGACTCGATCACCAAAATGGCGCGCCACTTGGCGGATCCCGAGATCGGCGCGGTCACCGCGTACATCAAGGAAGGCAGCGCCAACCCCAACTGGGTGCAGCGATTCGTGACCTTCGAGTACATCACCGCCACGGGGGCGTCGCGACGCGCCCAAAACAGTCTCGGGTTTCTGGCCTGCCTGTCGGGCGGTGCGCAGCTGCACAGCCGGGAGAATCTGATGGCCATCGGCGGGCAGATCTTCAGCGACACCCTGGCCGAAGACACGTTCACCACGTTCCGCACGCAGCTTCAAGGGCGCCGAGCCATCTTCGAGGCCAACGCGCTCGTGTACGCGGAGGAGCCCGACAGTTTGGTGGGCCTGTGGAAGCAGCGGGTCCGATGGGGACGTGGCAACGTGCAGATCACCCAGGTGTTTCGCGACCTGTGGTTCAATCGCTCCGCGCACCGCACGATGGGGTCGTGGGGCATGGCGCTGATGTGGTTCTCCATCTTCTTGATGCCGCTCTTCCAGATCGGCGCCAGCACCGGCCTGATCGTCCTGTACTTCATCAACCCGCCCGCGGCGTGGCGAATGTTCACGGCCTACTGGGTGTTCTCGGGAATCGTGTACCTGATCGTCACGATGACGTCGTTCGTGGTCGACGACGAGTCGGCGAAGAAGTCGTGGTGGGAAGGGTTGCTCTTTCCCGGGCTCATCTCACTCGGCGTGAACCTGTACGCATTGTTCCCGTTCTTGTTCTCGCCGCTTGCGGGAATCGTGAATCCGCGTGGCCATGGCGCCACCAACATGGCGATCGCGTTGTTCCTCTATTCGTGGCTCACACTCTCGATGCTGGTGTCCTACAGCGGTAAGGCGCTCGAGGGAACCAAGTTCAAGAAGCTGGCGCCCGTCGCGTTGTACATCGGCGGATACGGATCATTTCTGTGTGCCGTCACCTTCGGCTCGTATATGAAAGAACTGCTGGGAGCCGAGATGAAGTGGGACAAGACGGAGAAGACCGGCAAGGTCACCGGCTGACGTTCCCCGAGACGTGGATCGTGTCGCCGACGCACGGATGACGACACGTCGTGTTCCGGCGATCGAGCTCGTCGGCGTTCGACGCTGGCGTGACGGGTGTCGAGCGCGGGTATGCTGGGCTTCCCGTGAAGGGAGCGGACGTGCTGGTCAATGTTCGGTTGAGTGGTGAGCTCGCTCGGGTCGGTGGTGTGCCACGGCTGGCCGTTGAACTCGCCGACGGCGCTACGGTCGCCCATGCCCGCTCCGTGGTGGAAGCGCGCATGCCGCAGCTCGCTGGCGCCCTCGCCGCAACGCTCCCCGTGATTCGCGGCACCCATGTCGACGTCGACCATCCATTGCAAAACGGCGATGAGCTCGCCCTGTTGCTCCCCGCTGCAGGCGGGTGAAAGGACCCCATGACAGTCACATCCGACACCGCCCATGAGACCGTGTTCGTCAGCACCTACACCGACGGGGTGCTTCGTCCCGACGCTGAGATGCTCGGCCCGGTCCGTGACGGCGGACACATTCTGGTCAACACCGCGCCGGGGTGTTGGGGCCCCATGATCACGCCGGCGATCCGCGGCGGTCATGAGGTGACACAGCCGGTGGCGGTGGAGGGCGCCGAGGTTGGCGATGCGATCGTCATCCGTATCAAGGACATCGCGGTCACTTCGATGGCGACCGCGTCGGGCAACGACCAGTGGATGGAGGGGCGCTTTTTCGGCGACCCGTACGTGGCGGGCAAGTGCCCGGGCTGCGACACGCTCTACCCTGAGACGGTGGTCGACGGCATTGGCCCCACGTCCATCCGATGCGCCAAGTGCGGCGCGGATGCGACGCCGTTCACGTTCGCCAACGGCTACACCATCGCCTTCGACGAGAACCGCAGCGTGGGCGTGACCGTCGGCAAGGCGTCGGCCGAAGCGATTGCGAAGGATGCGAAACGCTATGCGGCGCTTCCGGAAGGATCGGTGCAAAACCCGATCTTGTTGTTCGCGCCGAACGACATCGTGGGCATGGTGGGGCGGATGCGTCCGTTCATGGGGCAGATCGGGACCACCCCGGCGATCCCGCTCCCGGATTCGCACAATGCCGGTGACTTCGGATCCTTCCTGGTCGGCGCGCCGCATGAGTTCGGGATCGACGCGTCTGCGCTCGTGAATCGCACGGACGGCCACATGGACATCGATGCGGCTCGTGCCGGGGCGATCCTGATCTGCCCGGTGAAGGTCGCTGGGGGTGGCGTCTACTTGGGTGACATGCATGCGCTGCAGGGGGATGGTGAGATCGCCGGCCACACCTGTGACGTCTCCGGCGCGGTCACGCTTCAGGTGCACGTGTTGAAGGGGCTCGCCATCGACGGCCCGATCCTGTTGCCGCTTGAGGAGGATCTGCCGTTTCTTGCCAAACCGCTCACGGAGACCGAGCGTGCGCGTGCGCTGGCGGTGGGCGCACAGTGGGGCGTGACGGCGTTGGAGGAGACCGCGCCGATTTCGGTTGTGGGGACCGGTCCGGATCTGAATGCGGCAACCGACAACGGTCTTGAGCGGGCGGCGTGGCTGCTCGACATGAGTGTGCCGGAGGTGAAGAACCGGGCGACGGTGACCGGCGGCATCGAGATCGGTCGCCACCCCGGCGTGGTGCAGGTGACGTTCCGGGCGCCGCTGGACAAGCTGACGGCCCGTGGCTTGGGGCCGTACCTGAAGGATCAGTACGGGATCGGGTGAGCCACTTTTGCCCAAAATGTCAGTCTGTGCAGGGGTTCTAGTTAACCGTTCTGGTGTCAGACACCAGAACGGTTAACTGTGCGGCTCCTCCGTGGACGCGGTTCCAGGAGTACGCTTGCAGTACCAACCAAATGCGGCAGAGGAGGGGTCATGAACACTCGTGTACTCGTACTCATCACGGCCGGAGCGTTGGCAACGCCCGGCTTCGCGGCCGCGGCCGATCCGACCGCCACGGCCATCCGCGGCGGCAACCATCCGGCGTTTGTACGCCTCGTGCTCGACCGCACTGCCACACCGGCACTGGCCGAGTTCGCCGTCGACTCCGAGATTCGTGACGGCACCGTCGTTGTGGACATTCCACGCACACGCATCGGAGTGCTTGGACAAACCACGCTCGCCGGCGTGACCATCAAGCCGACCCAGCGTGGCACGACATTGCGCCTGACGATTACGGCCACGGCGGGACGGTTCAAGTACTACGGCGATGGCGTGCTTCCCGGCCGCATGTACATGGACCTGTGGAAGGCGCGCCCGGTCTATCCTGCCGCTGCCGTGCGAAGCGCCGGCTGCCTGGCGTTTACGTACGCATCTCCGGGCACCGGCAGGATCGCCGCCCGCGGCACCGCGCGCGGCATCTTCGAAAGTCAGTTCTCGGTCGTCGTTCGCAACGTGAGCGGCCGAGTCGTCGGCCGCCGTGCGCCGGTCATGGTGAACGGATTCCCGAACGGCACCTGGTCGACCACCGTGAACTACACGGTCAAGAAGCGACAGGTCGGCACACTCGAAGCCGTCGACTTCGGCGGCCGGGTCGGGGCGCTGTGCATCGCACAGATCCCGGCCATTCTGCGGCCACGCTAGCGGCCATGCGGTGCGTCGCCGCACACCTCGGCGACGCACCCGTCCGCCCAGCTGTCGTCACCCGCGTCACTGACGCGGCGTCGTCGACGCCACAGATCCGTCGGGGACGCCTGCTCGATCGCGTGGCATCTGAACGGCGCTGCAGTACGATGAATTGACCCAGGTTGTCGCGATCCATGTCCCTCGTGAGAGGAGTGCAGATGCGTATCGGAGTGCCGCGGGAGGTCAAGACGGATGAGTACCGTGTCGCGTTGACGCCGGCCGGTGCGGACGAACTGGTCCGTCGTGGACATACGGTCGTGATCGAGTCGACTGCAGGCGAGGGTGCGGGGTTCAACGACGCCGCGTACGTCGCGGTCGGCGCGACGATCGGAGACGTCGACGCCACATGGGGCGCCGAGCTCGTGCTGAAGGTGAAGGAACCCCAGCCAGGTGAGTTCCCGCTGCTTCGTGAAGACGCCACCCTGTTCACCTACCTGCACCTCGCTGCCGGACCGGATGTCGCCACTGCCCTGCTTGAATCCGGCACCACTGCAATCGCCTACGAGACGGTCGAGGACGCACGCGGCCGGCTCCCCCTTCTCGCACCGATGAGTGAAATCGCCGGTCGCCTCTCGGTCCAGGCAGGCGCCAAACATCTTGAGCGCCCCCATGGCGGGCGCGGAGTGCTGCTCGGCGGCGTCGCCGGCGTCGCGCCGGCCAACGTGTTGATCCTCGGTGGCGGCATCGTCGGGATCAACGCCGCCATGGTGGCGGTCGGCATGCAGGCGCACGTGTACGTGCTCGACGTGAACCTGGATCGACTGCGCGACCTGGAGTTGGCACTCGCCGGACGCGTGACGTTCATCTACTCCACGCGCCTGGCGATCCAGGAACTGCTGCCCCAGGCCGACCTCGTGGTCGGCGCCGTGCTCGTGCCCGGCGCCAAGGCGCCACGACTGGTGACCCGCGACATGCTGCCCCTCATGAAACCGGGATCGGTCATCGTCGATGTCGCAGTCGACCAGGGCGGGTGCGTGGAGACGACCCATCCCACGACGCACTCGGACCCGACCTTTGTGGTCGACGGCGTGGTGCACTACTGCGTGGCCAACATGCCCGGCGCAGTGCCGATCACCTCCACCCAGGCGCTCTGCAACGCCACGCTCCCCTTCATCCGCGAACTTGCCGACCGCGGAGCGAGCGCCGCGATTGCCCGCAGTCCGGCCCTGCGCGCGGGGGTCAACGTGCGCGCCGGACGCATCACCAACCAAGCGGTGGCGGAAGCGCTCGCAGACTGATCGCCAGGATGAACGCACGGTGCCTGCACTTGGCGGAGTGTGTGCGTAACATCGGATGATGGCGACGGTGCGGATCGGCGGTCAGTTGCGTGCGATGGTCGGGGCGGCCGACCACGCGGTTGCGGGCGACACCGTCGTGGGCGCACTGGGCGCCCTGGAGGCGCAGTACCCGCAGATCGCCGGCTGGATTCTCGACGAGCGCGGCGTGATTCGTCGCCACCTCAACGTCTTCGTTGACGGTGAGCCGGCGACGGGCGAGACTGCCGTGCAAGCGTCAAGCCGCATTCATGTGCTGCCATCGATCACCGGGGGATGACATGACCGAGCTGATTGTCGGGACCAAGAAGGGGTTGTTCATCCTGCGCGGCGACCGTGCCGGCGGGTTCGACATCGCCACGCGTGCGTTTGCCGGTGAGCCGGTGGAGTTCGCGATGCGCGACCCGCGAACGGGGCGGTACTTTGCCGGGGCGGGCTCACCGTTCTTCGGTCCCAAGCTTTGGTGGACCGACAACCCCGACGGCGAGTGGACGCAGGCGACGGGTGTCCACCTGCCGGAGGGCGGCGACGAGGCATTGCAGCGCATCTGGGTGATCGTTCCGGGTGAGCGCGACGGACTGCTCTACGCGGGCGGTGACCCGGCCGTGTTGTTCGAAAGCGACGACAACGGTGAGATCTGGCGGTTGAACGATGGCATCTGGACGCACCCCACGCGCAGCGACTGGCAGCCGGGCGGCGGTGGACTCTGCCTGCACACGATCGTGCCATGGCCCGGGGATGCCTCGCGTCTTTCGATCGGCATCTCGGCCGTCGGCGTGATGAACACCGACGACGGCGGGACCACATGGCGCCACTCCAACCGCGGCATCGTGCTCAAGTATCTGCCCGAGGACGCGGGTGAGGTGGACCACCAGCACTGCGTGCACGGGTTTCGCCGGTCGGCGGCCCGGCCGGAGCGGCTGTTCATGCAGTTCCATGACGGCATCTATCGTTCGGACGACGCCGGCGAGACATGGCAGGACGCATACGGCGCCGGTATCCCCTCGGACTTCGGATTTCCGATCGCCGTTGACCCCGCCGACCCCGACAGCGCATTCCTGATCCCCCTCACCGGCGCACAGGACCGGGTGACGCCCGGAGGTCGCCCCGCCGTGTACGAGACCCGCGACGCAGGCGCGACGTGGGTTGCGCGGCGCGAGGGGCTTCCTGTGGAACATGCGTATCTGACGGTGCTGCGCGAGGCTTTCGACACGACGGGGGCGGGCTGGGACCTGGGCCTGTACTTCGGTGCGACCTCGGGTGACGTGTTCGGGTCGGATGACGCGGCGGCCACGTGGTTCACGGCCGCCACCCGACTGCCCCCGGTCTATTCGGTGCGCGTGGGAGCGGTCGGCTAGACCCACGGGGAGCTGGCGGCTCGTCCTCGTGGCACATACGTGGGTCCTGTGCGGAGACTCACCCGATCCGCGTGGCGTTACCTGCGCCAACGTCGGTAGTTGCAGGTGCATCGATCACGTGTTTTCTACGCGGACTTCCAACTATGTAGTTACCGATGCGGAAAGCCGGTTCGTGAGAAATGATGATCGTGGATCCCGCGAATGGGCCACTCGGATCGTCGGGATCCCGCCTCGACGAGGCGTTTTCCGCATTCACGAATCGGAGGGGTCATGCAAAAGATGGTGAAAGTCGGGGGGATCATTGCCGGGTTGGTGTTGATCGCCTTCGGTGTTGTCTCCATCGTTCTGGGCGTCGGCGCCCGGGGAACGGTCGGTACTGAACTCAAGCGCGAAGCGATCGTCGGTACGCCCGACATGAACCCGACCGACATCGCGAAAGCGGCTGAGGAGGCCGGACTCAAGAACGTCGATCTGCCCTCATGCAATGTTGCCGACAAGAGCATCACAAACGGCGGTCAGGCGCGTTGCTTCGCGTCGTACATGCGCATCCACGCGCTTGAGGGATCGCAGGGCCTGACGTACGCCCAGATGGGTCGCTTTGCACTTGCGAGCAATCCCGCCGATCCCAAAGGCACGAACGACGACACGCTTGCGCAGAAGGTTGATGGCAAGCCGGTCAACAACGGTCCGCGTCAGACATGGGTCACCGAAACGGCACTCGCGACTGCACTGAACGTGTCGTACATGGCTGAACAGCTCGGCCTCTTCACAATCATCATCGGGATCGCGCTGCTGCTCACCGGCATCGGCTTGATCATCATCGCGATGGGGATTCTGAATCGCGGTGATGGGGTCGGGGCGTCGGCGCCGGCGGCGTCGGCCTGAGGTCCGTCGCGCGCCCCGGGCGGCGGGGAGCTGCCCGGGGTGGCGGCGGTTCATTC
>Ga0209023_10006370_pt1 | contig 12477 bp, 11 predicted proteins | sample LakOneMetagenome_FD_187468 | JGI IMG/M metagenome (GOLD analysis project Ga0209023, IMG submission 187468) | Freshwater and sediment microbial communities from Lake Erie, Canada (SPAdes) (version 2) | ecosystem: Environmental > Aquatic > Freshwater > Lentic | place: Lake Erie, Canada... | reverse complement strand
AACGCAATCCTTGCCGACTACGCCCCCTCCGGACAATATCAGCTCATATTACCGTTCGCTCCATCTCTTCACAACGAGGCGCGGACTGCAACATTATGATATTGATTGCGATATTGCCCCACTCCTTGCGGCTCGGATTCTACCCATTTCAGGTCACATTCCAGGCCAGCACGTCAGATACCCTCTCTGATCGTTGCCGAAAGGAACAGTTTCAGGAATGCTTTGGTATCTTCAGCCTGGTGCCGCAAGCTTTTCGATCGCATGAGTATATTGAGGCCAATTAGGCTGGCGAGAGCCATTTCTGCTGTCAGACGTGCCTGGTCCTTGCTCTGACCAAGTTCGACATAGGCATCGGCTATCAAGCTGATTCGATCCTGATCGACGCGCCTGGTCATTTCCGCAGCAATGTCGGACACTCGTGCCCATTCACGCAGCGCCTGCTCGATAGGGCCGCCAGGAACGTCCGGGCTTCTGTTCAAAGCCAAGGTGAAGAAATATCGCAACCGATCCAGGGGTGCGTTGAAATCGCGTTTACCGACCAAGCCAATTGCCAAGGTGGCCGAATCATACCAATAATTGAGCGTTTCCGATAGCAGGGAACCTCTATCCTGAAAATGCCAATAGAAACTTCCCTTGGTTACTTTTAGTTCCTTTGCCAAGGATTCTATCTCAATAGAAGCGACGCCTACATCGCCTACCTTATCTAGAGTATGTTTTAGCCATATGTCCTTTGAAAGCCTGGCAATTATCTTAGCTTTGCCGACATCCTCAGACATGAACGCTCCTCAAGTTAACCGTGACGTGCTCCCCTGATTGTTACCGGTCAGAGGTAGAGTCTCGCTCCTTCATTGACGGTCCCCCGGTTTCGTGTCCGGGTTCAATGTTAGCCTCCCGGCCTCATCTGCCGGGGTTAACCCTGGCAGATGAAGCAAATTCGACTGGTGTCATCCGACCAAGCGAGGTGTGAGGACGGCACTCATTATAGTCCCGTCGCCACGCCTCGATCTTGCTCCTGGCATCGTCCAATGACAAGAACCAATGGGTATTGAGGCATTCGTCCCTGAGCGCCCATTGAACGATTCGACGAAGGCGTTGTCGGTGGGCTTGCCCGGGCGCGAGAAGTCCAGCTTCACACTGTTTTCATAGGCCCAGCGATCCAGGGCCTTCGAGATGAACTCGGGGCCATTGTCCACCCGAATGGCGCGGGGCGCTCCACGTATGCGGTTCTCGATCCGCGTTCGCTCCTGCACGAGATATTCCCGCTCGCGATGCACGCGTTTGCCATCCTCCTCGTCAGGAGTTGGTACGTGCACCATGCTGCAGATCTGGCTGTCTCCCGCAAGATAGGCGGAGAGCACCCGCAGCAGCCCTTCGGCGTCGAGACGATCGGTCTTCGCCTATTTTGCCCTCCGGTTTACCAGAATGCTTGTTGGCTCCACCACGTACGTCGGAATACCATGCGCCGTCAGCAGCCGGTGAAGCCAGGACCCGTCACGCCCTGCCTCGAAGCAAACGGCGATGGGCGCTGGGCTTCCTTGCGCCCGCTGGCGCGATTGCAATCCGCTCAATAGGCTGAGCAGCACCACTGTTGCCCCGGTGCCTTCCGGTCGATCAGTCCGTCGGGTCCGGCCGCGTTGAATTTCAACACCCAGTCCCGGACGATCTGTAACGTTACGCCGCCAATCCGGGCCGCCTCCGTCCGGCTCGCCCCATCGTAAATCGCTGCCAACGCAAGCAGACGCCGAGCCTGCCCTCCATCCTTTGATTTGCGGGCGGCCGCCCTCGCCATGACGGCGTCGAAATCGGTGCGAAGTGGGATAGCCATGGCAAAACTCCAGTCCGTTTGCCATGGTGAATCAACTCGCGCTGCCATTGGCAACCCCGCCTGAGTCAGAATCACCGAGATTTGGTATTATGGGTAATCGCAAGCCTCACCGGATGCTTACGCATATCCGGGCAAGTGTGGCGGCACAGGGCACGGTTATGTGCCCTGCGCCGCCGATAGATCAGAACCTGATCTCTACACTCGCACCCACTTCGCGCGGACGCTCGTAGATGACGTAAGCTCCAAGCGGTCCAGGCGAAATTTGCTGGGCCACCGCTGCATTAGTGAGATTCTTCGCGAATATACGGAAAGTAAGGTCGTCATTCGGACTGGTCCAACCGATCTCAGTCGAGACAAGCTCATAGGAATCCTGCTTGAAGGTATTCAGAAAGTCGTAATAGACCGAGCTTGAATGGAAGAGATTTCCGCCGAGGAAGGCTTTTCCATCGAATGCATCGAAGCTGTAGCGCCCACCTAGGGACAACGAGAACTCAGGTGTGCGGATCAGTTGGTTGCCCGATGCATCCACAGAAGAAACGGTGTTTCCACCGCCCAGTCGGGGAATGAAAACCTGAGCGTTGGGGAAACTGTCATACTCGGAATGCGTGTAAGCAAGCGCCGCCCGCAGATTCAAGCCCGTGATGGGTTCTGCTGCAAGCTCCAGTTCGCCACCATAGATTTTGGCTTTGGCGGCGTTCTGCAGCACGAATGAGTTGTTGGCCGCTCGCGCCGTCACCTGCATATTGTCATAGGAATAATGGAAGGTCGCCAGGTTGGCGCGCAGCCAGGATAGCGGTTCAGACTTTACGCCAAACTCGAACGCGCTGATCGTTTCCGGATTCACTGCGACATTGGAGGGGCTGAACGTGTTGAAGACGCCGCTTTTGAACCCAGTGCCGTAAGTGCCGTAAATGTTCAGATCAGGTGTGGCTTCATACTGAACAGAGACGCGATAGGTGAACTTGTCGAACTTCTTTTCCGCGTCCGTGAATAGCTGGACGCCATTGATACGCTGCGAAAATTTCCTTGTCTCCGTCGTGAAACGACCGCCAAGCGTAATCGAAAGCTGCGGCAGCAGCTCATATGTACCCTCAGCAAAGGCCGCGTAGGAAGAGGTCGACACCTTCGGCTCAAACCTGATTGGCACAATAGGCAGTGCCGGGTCCAGGCGATTTATCAGGGTGAGAGGCTGCTCACCCTTCAATTCATAATAATAGAGTCCGGCAGTCCAGCTCAAAGGACCGCTGGTATCCGAGATCAGGCGAAGTTCCTGGGTGTACGTCTCGGGCCTGACCCGCATGTTGGTTTCGCCGAGCACGATGTTAGTGGCATCGGAATCGGCATTTTGATGCACACGCGTCCGCATGAAGGAACTGGAGGATTCCAGAATGACTCCACCCAAGTCCAGCTGGCCCTTGAGGGCGATGTCGAGCCGAGTGTAGTCTGACAATCCCGCAGTTCCGGTTGAGGTGACAGAGTTCGATATTTCCCATGGCTTGTTGGGGATGATCGCTCCGGCGAACCGCGCTCCCAGTGTGTTCCCGTTATATGGCTGAGCGAGTGCAGCCGTTTCCTCATGCGTGTCGACATAGCCGACGGTGAGCACGAACTTGGCCATTTCGCTAGGCTGGAACAGGAGCTTCGAGCGGACCGAGATGGTTTCTCTGCCACCCACAGTGCCGCCATTGAACAGGTTTACCGCATATCCGTCCTGGTTACGATAGAGCACTGCAAGATCGGCAGCGATCGTGTCGGTCAAGCCGCTGGTGACATAGCCGCTAATGTCAAAATTATTCGCGGATTCGCGCGTGCGCGACCCGCTTGCCTTGAAGCGGCCCCGCGCATTAAACTGCGGATCCGGGGTCACTACGTTGACGAGGCCACCTGTCGCGTTACGGCCGAACACGGTGCCCTGCGGTCCGCGAAGAACCTCTACGCGAGAGACTTCGACAAGGTCGATCTGCGTCGAATAGGGATCGCCTTGATAGACCCCGTCAACATAGACGGCGACGTTGGATTCGTCCCCGACCGAAGTTCCGTTCGAGCCGACACCGCGAATACTGGGCTGCATCACGTTCTGGTTGCGGCCCCCGTTATAACCTGGAGCGACCAGGTTGAGCGAACGCACGCTTTCGACACCCGAAGTCGTCAGCGCCTCGCTGGACACCGCCGTCACTGCGACAGGAACTTTCTGCAAGCTTTCTTCCCGGCGTGTCGCGGTAACAATAATTTCATTGCCAGAAGAGTCAGCCTGCTGGCTGGCTTCTTGTGCGGCATCTGCTGCCGTGTTGGTTCCGGTTTCCTGCGCGTAGGCCGCAGAAGGAAGAAGCATGAACGGCATTAGCGCAACACTAGCAAAAAGTTCTATTTTCATTTCGATTACCTCCCAAAGAGCGTTTTATTAATAAATCCATTGATAAAGTTAAAATCATCGAATTATTGCAATAATTCTTTCGCCATTTCCTTAAGGCGGTTCTTGTCCGATTTGCGCGCAGGAGTTTTTGGAATTTCATCGAGCACGACAATGGTTCGCGGTATCTTGTATTTGGTCAGATTTTCGGCACAGTGTTTCAGCAGGGACTTCTCGTCCACCCCGGATCGCGGGCTGGCGGCCACGAAAGCAAACGGAACCTCGCCCTTGCGAACGTCCGCGACGGAGACCACCGCCGCGTCGGAAACTTCCGGAATCAGGGATAGAACTTCCTCAATCTCGCTTGGGTAAACATTGAATCCACCGACAATCAGCATGTCCTTCTTGCGGTCCACTACCGTTAGAAAGCCGTCTGGCGTGAGGAAACCGATGTCACCCGTCGGCAGCCAACCATCCTCAGTCACCGGCGCAAGCCCCATGTACCGGTCAATCACCCTTTCGCCGCGGATAAGTATCTCGCCATTCTCGTTGGCGGGAAGCCGCTTACCGCTACCGTCCAGGGCCATAATGGCAACTTCTATGCCCGGTAGGGGAAGCCCGGCCGTGCCGTATTGATGGGTGCCGTCGAGCGGCTGCGCCGTCAGCGGCCCACCTTCGGTCATGCCGAATGCTTCAAGGATAGGCAGGCTGGTTTTGGCCTCCCACCGCGATAGCGTTTGCTGCGAAAAGACCGATCCACCACCGGGGCAAAGCCACAGGGCCGACAGATCTGCGTCAGGGGCAGCGAGCAGGCCTTGATAGATCGCGGCGGGGCCGCCGCTGAAGACGCTAACGCGATACTCCTCCATCAAACTTGCGACTAGGTCGGGCTGAAAGCGGGGAACGACTATGAGGCTCGAGCGGCCATAGACCGGATTGAAGCAGCCCATGTGTATCCCCCACACATGGCTTACCGGGGCGACATTGAGCCACACCTCTTCCAGCAGGCGTGTTGGCCACGCCGTATGCATCGCCTTGATGAGGCTCATTTCAGAACGATGGTTGCGCTGCACGCCCTTGGGCGCGCCGGTCGATCCGCCGGTAAACATGATCATGCAGGGACTGTCGCCCGTGATCTCCACGTCCGGCCTTGTCGGCGTGGTATCGAGCAGTTCGTCGATGGAAACGCCGCCCTCTCCGACGATAATCAGGGGCGCATCGGCATTCTTCGCGGAAGCCTCGGCAACCTCGGAACTGCTCTGGCCAGCCAAGACCAGCCCGGGCGGGGCTATATTGAACATGGTGTCAATCTCGCGCGGGGTATAACTCGCGTTGATCATCGAAATTTCTGCACCGGCGCTCAACGCGGCAAAAATGGCAACATTGGCCTCGAGCGAATTGGACATGCAGATTGCGACGCGTCCTGACGGCGAGACTATCTCGCCAATCCGTCCCGCAAGACCGGCCACCACTGCGCCAAACTGGGCGTAGGAAAGCCTCCTGTCGCCATCGACAACCGCAACCTGATCCGGACACGCCTCCACGGTGTCCCAGAACATCGTTACGACGTCTGAATATTCCTTCCGGGAAAAGGCCGGATCGCCATCCGCGATGCGGCGGAGTATCTCGGACCTGGCTTTCGATTTCTGCATTTGTGCACCATCTTCGAAGGGAACTGGGTAAGAGAAAGGTGGGGCGCACCTGCTTGACCTCCCGGTGGGGTCAGTTGTTCCGGAGAAAGCCCCGAACCTGGTCAAGGAACTGATCTTCGCGCTCCAGTTGCACCCAGTGGCCGCATTGACCAAACACGTGCATTTCCGACCTCTTGAGGTGTTCGTGCATTCGGACGGCAACCGACAGCGGGATCATCTTGTCCTCCCGACCGTGCAGGATGAGGGCGGGCACGTCGATCGCGTCCAGTTGCTGGAGGGGGATGCCCTTGACGATTCGCGGCCCCTTGGCTTCCTGCTCGTCGCCGGGTTGCAGCTTCTTGATGGTTTCTTTCCCGCTGGCGATATTGGCGACCCGCAGCCGCGCCTCGACAGCCTCGTCGGTGACGATCGAAGGGTCGTAGGGAAAGGCGCGCATCATCGCGCGCATCGCATCCAGGCTGGGTTCAAAACTTCTGCTGTTTGCCAAGCCCTGGGTCTGCTCGAACTCGCCCGCTGGCGTTCCCATAAGGACGAGCGAGCGCACTTTGTGGGCGTGATGAGCCATCATTCCGAGAGCAAGCGAGCCGCCAAAACTGTTGCCGATCAAGGTCACGCGATCCAGCCCCATGGCGTCGATGAAGCCAGCCAGATGCCTGGTCCACAGCTTGATGCCCGGCTTTTCACCTTCGGGAAGCGGACTGAAGCCAAACCCCACGACATCCAGAGCCAGAACGCGATGCGTTTCGCCCAGGCGAGGCAGGATTTTATGCCAGTTCTGCCAGGCCGTGACCCCCGGACCCGAACCGTGAAGAAGGATCACCGGATCGCCGTCACCGCTTTCATGATAATTTGTATGGATACCGCCGACATCCATCGAAACCCCGATATCGGGGAGCACCGCACTATCGGACATCACTCTCTCCAGACCCAGCAATTTGTCAAAATCTTGTGCTTATGTGTTGCGAGGCACCCCCGTTAATGTCAATACGTGGGGGTATGGACCGCCGATTTGGCATCGGCTAAATGTCAGAGGGTGAGAAATGACGGGGAGTCTTGCAGGCCAAACCGCACTGATTACAGGTGCGGCGTCAGGCATCGGGGAGGCCGTGGCCCTCCGCTTCGTGGAAGAAGGGGCAAATGTTGTTGCGCTGGATCGCAATGCGGATGCACTTGCCGATCTGGCGGATCGCTTGGGCGATCGGTGTGCAACCGTGGCGGGCGATTGCAGCGATGCGGCCGTTTGCGATAGCGGTGTTGCTCTGGCGTTGGAAAAATTCGGCAAACTCGATTGCGTGGTCGCAAATGCGGGCGTTTATGACTGGTACAAGCGCATCGACAGGATGTCCGCAGCCGATCTGGAAGCAGCGTTTGAAGAGCTGTTCCGCATTAACGTTCTATCGACCTTGCTGATCGCACGTTCTTCTGCCGTGGCACTGAAGGAATCGGGCGGCTCTTTGATCGTGAGCTGCTCCAATGCCAGCTTCAGGGCCGGCGGCGGCGGGACATTGTACACCGCAAGCAAGTTTGCGCTGCGTGGCGTGGTCTACCAGCTGGCTTATGAATGGGCACCCCATGTTCGGGTGAATGGTGTCGCTCCCGGAGGCACGGTGACCGGTCTTTCGGGGCTTGATGCGCTGGACAGTTCGGCGCGGCGGCTGGATGCAGAGGGCAGGACCGTCGAGATGGTCGCGGAGGCGTCTCCCCTCGGACGAGCCGCAGCTGCCGAAGATCAAGCTGGATGCTATGTGCTGCTCGCATCGAGACGTGACGGCAAAAACCTCAACGGAACAATTCTGGTCAATGACGCAGGACTCAGCACGAGAATGGGATAAGGAGGTCGGTGCAACCGCAGGTCTGCTTGGTAGAAAGGTCGGTCCTAGGGAAACCGCATTAAAGCGGAAATTTCCTCTGCCGCTGCATTGATGCGTGGCAGGAGCTTGAGCAATTCCTCTTCCACCTCGTCCAGTTTGTCATTTTTACATGTGTCGGTGACGGATATTGCCGCTATGACCCGGCCAGTCCGGTCATGTATCGGTGCAGCGAGGCAGCGCAGTTCGGGAAACATTTCGCCCCTGTCGATCGCCCAACCCTGATTGCGAACCTCCTCTAGCTCCGTTTTCAGGGAACCGGGCTGCGAGATGGTATTCTCCGTGAGGGAAACGAAATCCCCCGGGGCCAGGTATTCGTCAAGCAGCTCGGGAGAAAGCTGGGCGAGCAGGACCTTCCCGATGGCCGTGCAATAGGCCTCAAGCTCGGTCATCTCTCGCGATGGCGGGCGCGAATACCCGGCCTCAATCCTGACCAGATACCGGACAAGATTGTTCCGGAAAACACCCAGATGTACAGTGCGTCTGCAATTCTTGGCCAGATTCGCGATGATCGGTCGGGTTGCGCTGGCGATGATGGCATCGAGATTCGCGCGCGACGAGAGTTCCACACTGGCCAGGCCAAGGCCATAACGACCACGGCCCTGCCGGAGCAAATATTTCCGCGACAAAAGTGGCCGAATGAGGCGGTGAACCGTCGATATCGGAATTCCCGACGTTTCCGATATTTCCCTCACTGTCAAAGGTGCAGACGAAAGACATTCCAGCAAATCGAGCAATCGCTCGGCAACCGATGTGCCGGTCTCTTCGTTCATTTCGGTGCAACCTCTCAATATGTGAGATTCTATGCCGAAGTGCTCGCCTGTCAAGGGTGGCAGAACAGGCAAAGCTGGGCAATGTTGGAAAGGCAGAAAAATTTCACCGTTAGCCCGGCAGCGGAAGGCTCGCGAACCCATTCAAATATTGATTGATGATTTAATTGATGTGGATTCTGTCAATCGTGACGGAAAAGAATGAATACATAGAAAAAAGATTTGAAATACAGAATCAGTTGAGGAGGGTGTTGGAAATGGCAATCGAAATTTCGGAAATCACGTCGCTTGGCGATGAGCTCTATGAGGCTCTTGTCGCCGGTGCGACGATCTCGAATCTTCGGGATCGTAATCCGCTGATGGATGTCGTTGACGCCTATCGGGTTCAGGAGCGGATGATCGCACGGCGTATAAATGCGGGCGAAAGGATCATCGGCAAGAAAATCGGGGTTACTTCGAAGGCGGTGCAGGAAATGATCGGGGTCTACGAGCCCGATTTTGGTCAATTGACCGATGCAATGCTGGTCCCCGATGGCTCAACGATCGAGATCGCGACTCTCATTCAACCCAAGGCTGAGGGCGAGATCGCCTTCAGCCTGAAGCGAGATCTGGTCGGGCCTGGGGTGACGGCAGCCGATGTCCTGGAAGCGACCGACTATGTCACCGCATGCTTCGAGATCGTCGACAGCCGCATCCGTGACTGGGACATCGGGATCGAGGATACGGTTGCCGATAATGCTTCCTGCGGCATCTTCGCAATGGGCACAGAGCGGGTCGATCCGAGGTACATCGATCTTGCTGGCGTGAGCATGAAGATCGAGCGCAACGGGATCGAAGCCGCCAGCGGCGTAGGGGCAGCCGTCCAGGGTTCGCCACTCAACTCGGTTGCATGGCTTGCCAATACCCTGGGTCGTCTCGGCATGCCCTTCAAGGCAGGCGAGATAATCCTTTCCGGGGCACTCGGTCCGATGATCGAAATAGCCGCCGGGGACACCTTATTGCTCAGTCTGAGCGACGGGCTGGGAACGTGCCGCCTAACCTTCGAGTAATCCTTGGTCGGCTGAAGGGCGGATGCCCAAACCCCCGAAATGGGCGCGACCATTAGACTATGATGCGATCACAGCCAGGATCCAGTTACAAGAAAGAAGTTCAGATGGAAAAAATCAAATGCGCAATAATCGGACCGGGAAATATCGGCACCGATCTTCTCTACAAATTGCTGCGCTCCGAGGTTCTCGAACCGGTCTGGATGGTCGGTATTGAGCCCGGTTCCGAAGGCCTGGCCCGTGCGGACAAGCTCGGCCTCAAGACAACATCGGAAGGTGTCGACGGGCTGGTTCCCCACGTGATCGCGGATGGTGTGCAGATCGCGTTTGATGCGACCTCGGCCTATGTTCATCCCGAGAACAGTCGCAAGCTCAATGAGCTGGGCGTTCTGGTCATCGATCTTACGCCCGCTGCCATCGGCCCGCTGTGCGTCCCCCCGGTCAACCTGAAGGACCTTGCCGGTCGTCAGACCATGAATGTCAACATGGTCACTTGTGCCGGACAGGCGACAATCCCCATGGTCGCCGCCGTCAGCAGGGTGCAGGAAGTGGCCTATGCCGAAATCATTGCCACTGTCGCGTCGAAGTCGATCGGCGTGGGCACGCGCAAGAATATCGACGAGTTCACCCGCACGACCTCGGCCGCAGTGGCGAAAGTCGGCGGAGCTGCGCAAGGCAAGGCGATCGTGATCGTGAACCCGGCGGAACCGCCGCTGATGATGCGCGATACCGTCTATTGCGAAACTGTCGATGAACCCGACCAGGCAGCCATTACTGCTTCGGTGCAAGAGATGACCGCCGCGGTTCAGGAGTATGTACCCGGCTATAGATTGAAGAACGGACCCACTTTTGAAGGCCGCATAGTATCGATTTTCCTCGAGGTTGAGGGATTGGGCGATTTTCTTCCGAAATATGCCGGAAATCTCGACATCATGACTGCGGCCGGCGCGCGCACCGCCGAGATGTTCGCGCGGGACATATTGGCGGGACGGCTCAAGTTGGAAGCAGTGAAGGAGAACGCATGATGAGCCTTGAGGATAAGGTTAGAGGCCGCAAGGTCAAACTACACGATATGTGCCTGCGCGATGGCATGCATTCGATGCGCCATCAGATAACTCTGGAACAGATGATCGATATCGCTTCAGGGCTTGACGACGCCGGAGTGCCGTTGATTCAGGTCACCCATGGCGACGGGTTGGGAGGATCGTCTCTCAGCTATGGCCGCGGCCTGCATTCCGATCGCGAGTATATCACGGCGGTGGCCAAAAATGTTAAGAATGCGGCAATCTCGGTCCTTCACGTTCCCGGCATCGGCACACTCGATGAGTTGCGCATGGCTGCCGACTGCGGGGCGACCTGCGTTCACGTTGCCTCCCATTGCACCGAAGCGGATGTGACCGAACAGCATATCGGTCTGGGACGGGAACTGGACCTGGATACTGTCGGCTTCCTGATGATGGCGCACATGACGCCGCCCGAGCACTTGATCGGACAGGCGCTGCTGATGGAAAGCTATGGGGCACAGACGATCTATTGCGTGGATTCGGCCGGCTACATGCTACCCGATGAAGTCACCACGCGCATCGCTGGCCTGCGCACGGCCTTGCAGGATGAGACCGAGATCGGCTTTCATGCCCACCATAACCTTGGCATGGGAGTTGCGAATTCGCTCGCCGCTGTCGCTGCCGGTGCAAACCGAATTGACGGTTCGGCTGCCGGGCTTGGTGCTGGGGCTGGCAATACGCCGCTGGAACTGATGGCTGCTGTAAGCGAACGACTGGGCATCGAGACTGGTGTCGACTTGTTCAAACTGATGGATGTTGCGGAAGACCGAGTCTTGCCGATCATGCCGCAGCCGCCGAGGGCGGATCGGGATTCCATCACGCTGGGCTTTGCCGGCGTTTATTCGACGTTCCTGTATAAAGCCAAGGAAGCGGAACGCAAATACGGCCTCTCTGCTCGAGACATCCTGATAGAACTGGGGCGCAAAAAGATGATCGGCGGTCAGGAAGACATGATCGAGGACACGGCTCTTTCGATGGCCAAGGCCCGCGCACTGATCTAGTCTGAAACCTGACACCAGGCAGACCGGGCGGCGCTGCAGTTCGCCGCCCGGTCCGTCCTCATCCCTGTAGATGCCGTGCCTGCGGAATTGCCGACCCGTGCGGCGTATCGCATTGAGGCGGGCGAAGCCGTTCGCGCACGCTAGCGAGGAGCAAGACGTTCGAGCTCGCGCAGGTCCAGCCGCGAAATCTTCATGTTCTCATTGCGCGGTATTTCGTCGACAATGGACAGGATCGTGGGAATTTCCATTGGCGAAAGGCGACCAGAGAGAAACTCCCTGAGCTCCTCGAGATCAAGCTGCTCGCCCCCACGAAGGCTTACAATCGCCTTTGCGGTTTCGCCCCGGTATTCGTCAGGCACACCGATGACCGCCGCTTCGCGAACAGCGGGATGGCCAAGTATCGCGCTTTCCACGTCGGCAGGATAAATATTGTACCCACCGGCAATTATGATGTCCTTGAGCCTGTCGCTGACGGTGACCAGTCCGTCTTCGCTCATCGAACCCAGATCGCCGCTGCGGAAGAAGCCATCGACAAAAGCATCGCTGGTAGCTTCCTGATTGCGCCAGTATCCCTGCATCACTTGCGGGCCGCGAAGGCAGATTTCCCCTACCTCACCGGCTGCTGCACGTTGATGCGGATCATCGACCTTGCGGATCTCGACCTCCGTGAACGGCAGCGGAACACCCGTATATTCTGCCAGCGCTCGGTCAGACGGTGAATAGACGACGGCCGGCGCGGTTTCGCTCATCCCGTAGAGGGTGGTGATCCAGTACCCGGTGGCCTGCAGGAACCGGGCCTTCAGCTCCGCCGGGACGGGCCCGGCGCCGCATTGGACGCACTTCACGCCGGACCAGTCGATCGGTCGCTCCCGAGCCGCTTCAAGCAAGGCGATGGCCAAGA
>Ga0209023_10006369_pt1 | contig 12479 bp, 10 predicted proteins | sample LakOneMetagenome_FD_187468 | JGI IMG/M metagenome (GOLD analysis project Ga0209023, IMG submission 187468) | Freshwater and sediment microbial communities from Lake Erie, Canada (SPAdes) (version 2) | ecosystem: Environmental > Aquatic > Freshwater > Lentic | place: Lake Erie, Canada... | reverse complement strand
CCAGCACCGCGCTGATGCGCGACAAGGTCGACGCGGTGAGCACATCGGGCGATTCGCTGATGCTCGAGCTGGACCGCTCCGGCTCGGTCGCCTACAGCACCGTGCGCGCGATCAACTGAACCCCGCACGCACCCCACACGAATCCTCACGAAGGGCATCCCATGAGCTTCCAGCAAGGCCTGTCAGGACTGAACGCATCGAGCAAGAACCTCGAGGTGATCGGAAACAACGTCGCCAACGCGAACACGATCGGCGCGAAGGGTTCTCGCGCTGAGTTCGGCGACATGTACGCCGCGGCGATCAACGGCCACAGCATCGGCATCGGTGTGAACCTGCAGGCGGTGACGCAGCAGTTCACGCAGGGCAACATCACGACCACCAGCAGCCCGCTCGATCTGGCGATCAACGGCAACGGCTTCTTCGAGGTCCAGAACCCGGCGGGCCAGACGCTGTACACGCGCAACGGTGAGTTCCAGGCCAACAAGGACGGCTTCATCACCACCTCGGCCGGCCTGAAGCTGGTCGGCTATCCGGCCGCGACCGACGGCACGATCCAGCCCGGCGCTGCGGTGCCGCTGCAACTGCCGACCGCCGGGGTCGATCCGAACGTCACCGCCAACATCGCGATCGAGATGAACCTCGACTCGCGCAAGGCCGTCACGCTGCCGGCGGCCACGCCGCAGATCGACTTCACCGATGCGAAGACCTACAACGACGCGACGTCGGTGACGGTGTTCGACGCCAAGGGCCAGGACGTGGCGCTGACCTACTACTTCCAGAAGTCGGCGACCGACACCTGGAACGTCTACGCGACCGCGAACGGCACCTCGGTCAACGTCGACGGCGCCGGCAACCCGCTGCCGGTGACGACGATCAACTTCCCCGCCAATGGCGGCACACCGACCTCGCCGCTGGGCAGCGTCGCGATGAACATCCCGAGCACGACGAACGCGGCCGGCGCGACGACGATGGCGATTCCCAACATCGCGCTCGACCTCACCGGCGCGACCCAGTTCGGCTCCGGGTTCGGCGTCACCAGCATGACGCAGGACGGCTACACCGCCGGCCAGCTCACCGGCGTGACGATCGAGAAGACCGGCATCGTGATGGCGACCTACTCGAATGGTCAGTCCAAGGCAGCGGGGCAGCTCGAACTCGCGACGTTCAAGAACCCGCAAGGTCTCACGCCGCTCGGCGGCAACATGTGGGCGCGCAGCTACGAGTCGGGCGATCCGACCGTCGGCACGCCGAACAGCGGCAACATCGGCTCGCTGCAGGCCGGCGCGCTGGAGGAGTCCAACGTCGACCTGACCGGTGAGCTCGTCAACATGATCACCGCGCAGCGCGTCTACCAGGCGAACGCGCAGACGATCAAGACGCAGGACCAGGTGCTGCAGACGCTCGTGAACCTGCGCTGATCGAGCCACTGAGCGAAGCGAGGGCGATGCATGGACCGGATGATCTACCTGTCGATGTCGGGCGCGAAGGCGACGATGCAGCGTCAGGACACGCTCGCGAACAACCTCGCGAACGTTGCGACGCCGGGATTTCGCGCCGAGCTGGATTCGGTCCGCGCGGTGCCGGTCCAGGGCAGTGGCGCAAGCACGCGCGTCTTCTCCCTCGAAACCACCACCGGTTACGACGCGACGCCTGGCGTGATTACCAGTACCGGGCGCAATCTGGACGTCGCCGTCAAGGGCAGTTCATGGCTCACGGTGCAGGCCTTGGACGGGACCGAGGCCTACACCCGCGGCGGCTCGCTCGATGTGAGCAGCGATGGCACGTTGACGACCCGCGGCGGGCTGCCGGTGATGGGTGACGGCGGTCCGTTGCAGATCCCGCCGAATACCGCGGTCAGCATCGGCGCCGACGGCACCGTCAGCGCCAAGGGTGCCGACGGCCGAAGCACCGCCGTCGGCAAGCTCAAGCTCGTCACGCCCGAAGCGCCGCTCAAGCGCGGCGACGACGGCCTGTTCCGTGGTGCGGACGGCGACCTGCAGGCCGACGAGACGGCGCGCCTGCAGGACGGCGCACTCGAAGGCTCGAACGTCAGCGCGGTCGAGTCGATGGTCTCGATGATCGCTGCGGCGCGCCAGTTCGAGGCGCAGATGAAGATGATCTCGACCGCCGAGGCGAACGAGAAGTCGGCCTCGCAGCTCCTGACGGCGAACTGATCGGACAGGCGGCGCACGCCGCCATGCCACGGGTTGCGTGGCGCGGGCAAGTCCCGACGACCCCCTCACCCCGGTGGTGGTGCGGGGGGATGCCGGCGGCGACACTCTCGGGACGCGTCGATCACGGCGCCTGCAGTCCCCTGACAATAGCCACCATGACGCTCAACGAATTGATCGGAAAGTACGCTCGGCTGCGCGACGAGATCGACAGCCTCGGCCACGGCGAACCCAGCGCCGCCAAGCGCATCCGGTTGATGAGCGAGCTCGACGAGGTGGATGCCGATCTGGCCGAATACCGCCGCCTGGCGCGTACCGCGCCGATGTTGCTCGACGTGGTTCCGGGCTACGACGATTCGGCGCTCGGCCCGCAGGACCTCGAGCAGTACCGCTCGGCGGCCTGATTTAGACCCTCCGCACCCGTCTATTCCGCGCTTCGCGCCGTGCGGCGCCGCCGCATCATCGGCTCCAAACCGGAGTCATTGCCATGATGCGTTCCCTGTGGATATCCAAGACCGGGATGGAGGCCCAGCAGACCCAGCTGGACACGATCTCGAACAACCTCGCCAACGCCTCGACGAACGGCTACAAGCGTTCCCACGCGGTGTTCGAGGACCTGATGTACCAGAACCTTCGCCAGTCGGGCGCGAACAGCACCGACCAGACGACGACGCCCACCGGGCTGCAGGTCGGACTCGGCACGCGTGCGGTCGCGACCTCGCGCAACTTCAGCCAGGGCAACCTGCAGCAGAGCAGCAACCCGCTGGACGTGGCGATCAGCGGCCAGGGCTTCTTCGAACTGCAGATGCCCGACGGCACGACCGGGTACACCCGCGACGGCTCGTTCCAGGTCAACGCGACCGGCCAGCTCGTGACGAACAACGGCTACACCGTCCAACCCGGGATCACGATTCCGGCGAACGCCACCAGCGTCACGATCGGCAGCGACGGGACCGTCAGCGTCGTGCTGCCGACGCAGTCGACGCCGCAGACCGTCGGCAAGCTGCAGACCGCGAGCTTCATCAATCCGGCCGGGCTGGACCCGAAAGGGCAGAACATCTACGCCGAGACCGCCGCCTCCGGCACGCCGAATCCCGGCACGCCGGGCCAGAACGGCCTCGGGCAGTTGCAGCAGGGTTTCGTCGAGACGTCGAACGTCAATGTCGTCGAGGAGCTCGTCGGCATGATCCAGACGCAACGCGCCTACGAGCTGAACTCCAAGGCGATCAAGACGTCCGACGACATGCTGGCGCGGCTGACGCAGCTGTGAGCGCCATGACCCTCATGCTGCGCTGCGCGCCCGTCATGCTCGCGCTCGCGGCCCTCGCGGGTTGCGAGTCGGTGAGCGAGACGCTGAACAAGCGGCCGCCGGTCGACGTCGCGCAGCCGACGTCGATGCGACCGCAGCCGGTGGTCGTCGCGCCGATCAACAACGGCTCGATCTTCCAGGCCGGCCAGTACCGGCCGCTGTTCGAGGACCACCGCGCGCGGCTGGTCGGCGACACGCTCACGGTTCAGATCGTCGAGAAGGTCAGCGCGACGCAGAAGAGCACCAGCTCGATCGACAAGGCCGGCACCGTCAGCGGCGGCGTGACCGCGATCCCCGGCATTTCGGCGAATTCGTTCACCGCGGCGCGCGCGACGATCGGACTGAACTCGAGCAACACCTTCGCCGGCAAGGGCAGCACCGAGAACAGCAACGACTTCTCCGGCACCATCACGGCGACCGTGATCGAGGTCCTGCCGAACGGGCACCTCATCATCTCGGGCGAGAAGCAGATCGGCGTGAACCACAACGTCGACGTGCTGCGCTTTTCGGGCCAGGTCGATCCGCGCGCGATACAGACCGGCAATTCCGTGGCCTCGGCGCAGATCGCCAACGTCCGCATCGAGCAGCGCGGCAAGGGCCAGCAGGCCGATGCGCAGGGAATTGGCTGGTTGGGCCGCTTCTTTTTGAACGTTCTGCCGAGCTAGCCCTGTCCAGAATCGGGTGCATCGGGGCCTCCCTCGCCCCGGCGCATCCACGATGGACAACGCAGAAAAAATCCTCCGCAAGCTGATCGTCGCGACCGCGCTCCTGGCCACGGCGGCCCTGTGGTGGCCGGCGCCGGCCCAAGCCGCGATGCGCCTGAAGGAAGTCGCCAGCGTCCAGGGCGTGCGCTCCAACCAACTGGTCGGCTACGGCCTGGTGGTCGGCCTCGATGGCACGGGCGACCAGACCACGTCGACGCCGTTCACGACGCAGAGCCTGACCGCCTTGCTGCAGCAGATGGGCGTCACGGTGCCGCCGGGGACCAACATGCAGCTCAAGAACGTCGCAGCGGTGATGGTGACGGCGCAGCTGCCCGCCTTCGCTCAACCAGGGCAATTGCTCGACGTGACGGTGTCGTCGATGGGCAATGCCAAGTCGTTGCGCGGCGGCACGCTGATCGCGACGCCGCTGAAGGGCGCCGACGGCCAGATCTACGCGCTCGCGCAAGGCAATCTCGTCGTCGGCGGCGCAGGGGCTTCGGCCGCGGGCTCGAAGGTGCAGATCAATCACCTGAGCGCTGGCCGCGTGCCCGAGGGCGCAACCGTCGAACGCGCCGTGCCGACACCGCTCGCGCAAGGCGAATACCTGCAGCTCGACCTGAACGCGAACGACTACAACACCGCGCGCGAAGTGGCCCGCGCCGTCAACGCGAAGATGGGCGGCGGCGTCGCGCAGGCGCTCGACGGCCGCGTCGTGCGCGTGCGCATGCCCGAGGGCGTGGATGCGCGCGTCGCGTTCCTCGCCGACATCGAGAACCTCCCGGTCGAGCTCGCCGCGCCGGCCGCGCGCATCGTCATCAACGCGCGCACCGGTTCGGTCGTCGTGAACCAGACCGTCACGCTCAATCCCTGCGCGGTTGCGCACGGCAGCCTGTCGGTGACGATCAACTCGACGCCGCTCGTGAGCCAACCCGCGCCGTTCTCCAAGGGCGAGACGGTGTCGCGCGACAAGGCCGACATCACGATCAAGCAGGAGCCGGGGTCGCTGATCCAGCTCCCGGCCGGCACCCAGCTCGCCGACGTCGTCAAGGCGCTCAATTCGCTCGGTGCGACGCCGCAGGATCTGCTCGCCATCCTGCAGGCGATGAAGACCGCCGGCGCGCTGAACGCCGAGATCGAGGTGATCTGAGCATGACCGTCTCGCGCCTCCCGAACGGCGACGCGGGGACCCTGCGCGACCCCACGGGCAGCGCGTTGCGTGCGCAGGCCGCCAGCGATCCGAAGGCCGCGATCCGCGCCGCCGCGAAGCAGTTCGAGGCGATCTTCATGCAGCAACTGATGAAGAGCATGCGCGAGTCGTCGCTGGCCAGCGGCATGCTCGACAACGCCGGCACGCAGATGGGCACCGAGATGCTCGACGCGCAGTTCGCCGACAAGATGAGCGGTCTGCCCGGCGGGCTCTCCGACATGATCGCGCGGCAGCTCGAGCGACAGACCGCCGGCGTCGCAGCGTCGTCCGCGCTTGCGCCTGCGGGCGCAATGAGCGCGCCGTCAGCGACCGGGGACGCCAAGGTCACGCCGTCGCAAGAGGAGTTCCTGCGCATGCACGAACGCTCGGCCAAGGCCGCCGAATTGCAGACCGGAATCCCGGCGACCTTCATGGTCGCGCAGGCGGCCCACGAGTCGGGTTGGGGCAAGCGCGAAATCCTGAACGGCGATGGCAGCAGCTCGCACAACCTGTTCGGCATCAAGGCCGGCTCGAACTGGACCGGCAAGGTCGCGCAGGTCACGACGACCGAGGTGATCGACGGCCAGCCGCGCAAGGTCGTCGCGAAGTTTCGCGCCTACGCCAGCTACGAAGAATCGTTCCGCGACTACGCGCAACTGATGAAGGACAGCCCGCGCTATGCCGCGGTCGTCGCCGCCGGCAACAACGCCCAGGGCTTCGCGCAAGGGCTGCAGCGCGCCGGCTACGCCACCGACCCGGCCTATGCCGACAAGCTGACGCGCGTCATCAACACCACGCTGCGTCTGCAGCGCGCCGCCGTGCGGCAACCGGAGAATCTTGCATGAGCGCGTTGATGTCGATCGGCAAGACAGCGATGTACGCCAACTATGCGGCGTTGCAGACCATCGGCAACAACATCGCGAACGCGAACACGCCGGGCTACTCGCGCCAGGAGACGCAACTCTCCGACGCACCATCGCAGTTCACCGGCACCGGCTTCTTCGGCAAGGGCGTGCAGGTCTCGACGATCACGCGCGCCTACGACCAGTTGTTGACGCAGCAGGCGGTGGCGAGCAGCTCGACCGCGGCGGCCGACGCCGCGCGCTCGGAGAAGCTGGGTCAGCTCGAGCAGGTCTTTCCGATCGGCGAATCCGGCGTCGGCTACGCGGCCGGCGAGCTCCTCAACTCGTTCGTCGACGTGTCGAACAATCCGGCCGATGCGTCGTCGCGCCAGGTCGCGCTCAGCCAGGCGCAGGAGCTGGCGTCGCGCTTTCGCGCGGCGGGCGACCAGCTCAGCAATCTGCAGACCGGTGTGTCGCAGGACATCAAGGCGCAGGTCGCCAACGTCAACTCGCTCGCCACGCAGGTCGCGAAACTGAACCTGCAGATCGCGGCGCTGAAAGGCGGCGGCCAGCCGCCGAACCAGTTGCTCGATCAGCGCGACCAGCTCGTCAGCCAGATCGCCGCGATCGTCAACGTGACGACGATCCCGGCCGACGACGGCAGCCTCGGCGTGTTCATCGGCGGCGGGCAGAACCTCGTGCTCGGTGCGAACACGAACACGATCAAGGCGGTGCCCGATCCATTCGATCCGGCCAAGATGACGCTGACGATGGCCGAGGGCGGCGTCAACCGCCAGATTCCGGGCGACAGCCTCGCCGGCGGGTCGCTGTCGGGCCTGCTGCGGTTCCAGAACGACGATCTCACCGCCGCGAACAACCTGCTCGGCCAGATGGCCGCCGCGATCAGCGGCGCGGTCAACCAGCAGCAGTCGCTCGGTCTCGATCTGGGTTCGCCGCCGGGAGCGGGCGCGCCGGTCTTCTCGGTCGGCACGCCGCGGGCGCTCGCATCGAGCGGCAACAGCGGTAACGCGGCGATCGGCATCGTCATCGACGATGCGTCCAAGCTCCAGGCGAGCGACTACACGCTGGCCTACGACGGTGCGAACTACACGCTGACGCGCAACAGCGATCAATCGACCGTGGTCGGCAGCCCCTATTCGCCGGCCGCGCTCGCCGCGGGCGTGCAGGTCGACGGCATGACGATCCAGCTCACCGGCGGGACGCCCGGCGTGAACGATCGCTTCCTGCTGCAACCGGTGGGTACCGCCGCGCAGAACATGCAGACCGTGCTCGCCAACCCGAACGGCCTGGCCGCGGCCTCGCCGTTCACCGGCACGCTGGGCGTCAACAACACCGGCACCGCGACGATCGCCTCGCTCGCCGCGGTCGATCCGGCCTACAACGGCGCGCTCGGCACGACGATCACGTTCACCTCGAACACCGGCAACTACAACTGGTCGATGAGCAACGGCGCGACCGGCAGCGGCACGTGGACCGCCGGCACTCCGATCAGCCTGAACGGATACGCACTGCAGCTTGCAGGCGTACCGAAAAGCGGCGACACGCTGAGCGTGACGCCGACCGTCTCGGTCGCCTCCAACAACGGCAATGCACTCGCGTTCGCGCACCTCGCCGACGTCGGCATCGTCGGCGCGACCGGCGGCTCGGCCACCAGCGCGAAAAGCATGAGCATCACCGATGCCTACGCCAGTGCACTCGCCGACATCGGTGTGCGGGTGCAAGGCGGCAAAACCGCCGCGAGCCTGTCGAGCGCGATTGCCAGCCAGGCCGAAACGGCGCGATCGAACCAGTCCGGTGTCAGCCTCGACGAAGAGGCCGCGAAGCTGATCCAGTTCCAGCAGAGCTACCAGGCCGCCGCGAAGATCCTGCAGGTGGCGCAGTCCGTGTTCGACACGCTGCTGCAGGCGGCGAACGGCTGAAGGCGCCGCATCCGACGACGAGGCCAGCACGACCATGCGCATCTCCACCTACAACGGCTTCAACGCATCGCTCGAATCGTTGATGAACCGGCAGTCCGCGCTGACGGCGACGCAGCAGCAGATGACCACCGGCAAGCGCGTCAATCAGGCGAGCGACGATCCGGCCGCCGCCGCGCGCTCGGAGCGCGCGCTCGCGTCGGAGCGCCGCACCGCTGCGACGCAGCGCGCCGTCGACGCGAGCGACAACGCGATGCAGTTGACCGAGAGCGCGCTCGGCGATGCCGGCACGATGCTGCAGCAGGCGCGCGAGGCGCTCGTCGCCGCCGGCAACGCGAGCTACACCGACGCCGAACGGCTCGGCGTCGCGAACCAGCTCGCCGATCTGCGCGCGCAGTTGCTTGCGGTGGCCAATCGCACCGACGGCGCAGGCAACTTCATCTTCGGCGGACAGGGGTCGGCGCAGGCGCCGTTCGCGGATCTGCCGGGCGGCGTGCAGTTCCAGGCCGCGGCCGGCGCGGCCCAGGCCGCGTCCAGCGACGCGCTGCCGCTGACCGTCGACGGTGATTCGACCTGGATGCATGCGCGCACCGGCAATGGCGTGTTCCAGACCAGCGTCGTGGCGAGCAGCGGGACGGCGTGGGTCGACAACGGCACCGTCACCGATCCATCGGCGATCACGAACTCGACCTACAGCATCCAGTTCGCGGTCAACGGCAGCGGCACCACCGCGACGACGACCTATTCGGTCCTGAAGGACGGTCTGCCGACGGCGCTGACCAACGTCGCGTATGCGAAAGGCCAGGCGATCCAGATCGACGGCATGTCGGTCGCGGTCGATGGTGTGCCAGCCAACGGCGACACGTTCCAGACCGTGCCGAGCACGTCGACCCTGAGCGTGTTCGACGCGCTCGACCAGGCGATCTCGAACCTGAAGACGCCCGGACGCACCGGGACGCAGGTGGCGCAGGCCAACGTCTTCGACCTGAACAACGTCGATCGCGCGCTGAACCAGGTGTTGAACAGCCGCAGCGCGATCGGCACGGCGCTCAATCGCATCGATTCCGTCACGAATCGCCTGTCGGATCTGAAGCTGTCGAGTCAGACCGAGCGCTCGAATGCGGAAGACTTGGACATGACGCAAGCAGTTTCCGACTTTTCGAACCAACAGACCGGCTACGATGCGGCCCTCAAGGCGTATTCGATGGTTCAACGGTTGTCGCTGTTCGACTATCTCAAAAGCTGAATGAGCCGCTCATGAGTGAAGCCACGATCCTGGGGCAGGTCGCACTGGGATATTCGCCCATCATCGATCGCAATCGCGCGGTCAGCGCGACGCGCCTGACGGTGTTTCCGCTGCGCCCGGATGCGGTGCTCGACGTCGGGCAGCTGCTGCACGAGGTCGGCAACGTCTGGCCGGCGTCCGGCGCGCGCGTGTCGCTCAACATCGTCAGCGAGAGCCTGCTCCAGGACCTGATGAAGGCGCAGCCGTCGGCGAACCTGATGGTCGAGATTCCGTCGTTCATGGCCACCGACGAGGCCAACGTCGACGCGCTGCTCGCATTGCACGCCAACGGAAGCACGCTGCTGCTGAAGGGGCGGCCGCTGAAGGAGTTGCCGCGCGCGGTGCTGCCGTGCTTCAAGTATTCGATCATCGACCTCGCCGACGAGCGACGTCTGAACGAGAAGGTCCTGCCACCGGGCGTGACGCGCAGCATCCTGCACGTGCAGTCGGGTGTGCGTACCGTGGCCGACATGGAAGGCGCGTTCGCGCGCGGGGCCGAGGCGGTGCTCGGTTGGCCGATCGACGACGCGGTCAGCACGACCGCCGCGCGCGACGGCAAGAACCAGATCGGCCCCGGCATGCAGGCGATCGTCAAGCTGATCCATCAGGTCGACAAGGAAGAGCCGATCGAGAAGCTCGAGAACACGCTCAAGCTCGATCCGCCGCTCGCGTTCAAGCTGCTGCGCTACATCAACTCGCCGGCGTTCGGGCTGCGTGTCGAGATCAACTCGTTCCGCCACGCGATCATGATGCTCGGCTACCAGCGCCTGAAGCGCTGGCTCGCGCTGTTGCTCGCCACCGCGAGCAAGGACGTGAACCTGAAGCCGGTGATGTTCGCCGCCGTGCGCCGCGGCCTGCTGATGGAAGAACTCGTGCGCAGCACCGGCGACGAGGAGATGCGCAACGAGATGTTCATCTGCGGCGTGTTCTCTTTGCTCGACCGGATGTTCCAGCAGCCGTTTGCGACGCTGCTCGATACGCTGCCGGTGCCCGAGCGGGTGCGCCAGGCGCTGGCCGAGGAAACCGGGCCGTACAAGCCCTACATCGAACTGGTGCGCGCGGTCGAGAGCGAATCGCTGTTCGAGTTCCGCGATGCGGCCGAGACGCTGATGATGAGCGTGAGCGAGATCAACCGCGCGCAACTTCGAGCCCTGATGGCGGCCAGCGAGCTCGAGTGAGTTCGCAGGAACCCTGGCCCAGCGCCAGCGGTTGGCGCGAGTTCTTCGATCTGCTGTCGGACGCCGTCGTGGTGTTCGACGACCACGCGCGCGTGGTTCTCGCCAACACCGCGGCACTGCGCCTGCTGCCCTGCGAAGTCGGCCTGACGGTCGAACAGTTCCAGACCACGTTCGGTGGCGAGATGGTGCGCTGGCTGCGCCGGGCTGCGGCCGCGCCACGCGAACCCGAGGCGCCTCCGGCGGCCAGCCTGGCCGATGGCCGTGCGCTGCAGCTTGCGTGGCGCCGCCTGGACGCGCAGCACGCGGCGATCCACATGACGCCGGCGGTGGCCGAGCCGCCCGCCACGCCGGCGATGCTGCGACCCGGCGCATACACGCTGCCGGTCGCCGGCATGCGCGAGACGATCGCGTTCCTGTGGGAGTCGCCCTATCCGGCACTGCTGCAAGACGCCGACTTCCGCATCGTCGACGTCAACCAGCCCTTTCTCGACCTCGTCGGCCTCACGCGCAGCGCGACGATCGGGCGCGATCCGCTCGAGTGGCGCCCGCCGGAGGATCGCGCCGCGACGCTGGCCGCGCGCGAGCGGCTGCACAACTCGCGCACGCCGTCGCCGGAGCCCGCCTTGGTGGACAGTCGGCTGATCGACTCGTCCGGACGCGAGCGCCGCTACCGTGCCGCGCGTCGCACGCTGGTCGACGAGACCGGCCGCTATCTCTACTTGGCGCTGCTGCAGGACACGACCGGCGAGCACCTCGCGCGCGAGCATGCCGACCGTTCGCTGCGCGAACTCGACGACTGGTTCGACCTGAGTCCGGTGGGGATGGTGCTTTCCGACGAGCGCGGGCTGCTGGTGCGCACGAATCCGGCGTTCGACGCGCTCGCCGGTACGTTGCCGGTGTCGCTCGCCGAAGCGCCCGCCGGCCTGCGCGAGCTGCTCGGCGGGTCCGACGACGGCAGCACGCCAGTCTTGCAGGCGAGCGGTGCACCGCCCGTGCAGCGTCAGGGATGGGTCACGCCGCCGGGTCAGGATGCGCGGTTGTTGCGCGCCAGCGTGCGCAGCTATCGGACCGCCGGCGGGCGCCAGCGCACGATGGCGGTGATCGAGGACCGCAGCGCCGAGGAGGAGTTGCTGCACGAGCTGACGACGATCCTTGGCAGCACCAGCACCGGCATCGCGTACCTGCGCGACGGCGTGGTCGCGCGCTGCAACCGCCGCTTCGAGACGATGCTCGGCGTGTCGCCGGGTGCGCTGCTCGGGCGCAGCGTCCAGCAGGTGCTGAGTGGGCAGGACGGTACCGAGCGGATCGCGGTCGAGGCCTATCAGGCGATCGAAGACGGGTCCTACTACGAGACCGAGTTCGATCTCGAGCTCGACGTCGATGGCGCGATGCGCACGGTGTGGTATTCGCTGTCGGTTCGACCCGCGGGGCCGTCGGTGAGCGCATCGACGAGCGCGCGCGAGGCGATCGCGGTGCTGTCCGACGTGACGCGACTGAAGGCGCGTCAACAGGAGTTCGAGATCCTCGCCCGTGAGAGCGAATTGATGTTCAGCCTGTCCGGTGTCGGCATCGCGTTCTGGCGCGACGACGCAGTTCAGCGCGCGAACCCCGCATTCCTGCAGTTGATCGGCGTCGGCGCGGACGATCTGCCTGGGCTGCGCATGGCCGACCTGGCCGCGGACGCGCAGGAGTTCGAACGCCGCGGGCCGCAGGTGCGTGCGGCGCTCGAACGGCTCGGCCGCTGGACCGGCGAGCATCAGATCCGCACCCGCGATGGGCGACTGTTGTGGGTGCAGGCCAGCATGCGGCTGGTGGTCGAAGGGGACCCTGCCGGGGGGATCATCGCGTCGTACGTCAACGTCGACGC
>Ga0209023_10006368_pt1 | contig 12479 bp, 7 predicted proteins | sample LakOneMetagenome_FD_187468 | JGI IMG/M metagenome (GOLD analysis project Ga0209023, IMG submission 187468) | Freshwater and sediment microbial communities from Lake Erie, Canada (SPAdes) (version 2) | ecosystem: Environmental > Aquatic > Freshwater > Lentic | place: Lake Erie, Canada | collected... | reverse complement strand
GGGACATGCCGGGACGCGGAACGGCCGGCACCCTCCCCGAGTGCCGGCCGTTTCGTCACTCAGCGGCCCGAAAGCCGCAGGAAATCACTCGATGCGCAGGCCGGAGATCGCCCGGCTGATGACCAGCTGCTGGATCTCGCTCGTACCTTCGAAGATGGTGTGGATCTTGGCGTCACGGTGCCAGCGCTCGACCGGGTACTCACGGGTGTAGCCGTAGCCGCCGAGGATCTGGATGGCGTCCTCGGTCACGCGGACCGCGGTCTCCGACGCCTTCCACTTCGACATCGAGCCCTCGGCGTTCTTGAAGCCGCCGTTGCGGGCGAGCCACGCGGCCCGCCAGATGAGGAGTCGGGAAGCGTCGATCTCGGTGGCCATGTTGGCGAGCTTGAACGCGATCGCCTGGTTCATGATGATCGCCTTGCCGAAGGCCTTGCGCTCCTTGGCGTAGTCGAGCGAGAACTCGTACGCCGCACGAGCGATACCGAGCGCCTGGGCGCCGACGGAGGGGCGAGTCGCCTCGAACGTGGCCATCGCCGGCTGCTTGCCGCCCGAGCCGACCGCGGTCTCGCGAGCGCGGGCCAGCTTGGCGTCGAGCTTCTCCTTGCCGCCGAGCAGGCAGCGACCGGGCACCCGCACGTCGTCGAGCACGACTTCGGCGGTGTGCGATGCACGGATGCCGTGCTTCTTGTACTTCTGCCCCTGCGAGAGCCCCTTGGTGCCGGGCGGGACGACGAACGACGCCTGGCCGCGACCCCGCAGTTCCGGGTCGACCGTGGCGACCACGACGTGGATGTCGGCGATACCGCCGTTGGTGATCCACGCCTTGGTGCCGTTCAGCACCCACTCGTCGTTGGCCGCGTCGTACACGGCGCGGGTGCGCAGCGACGAGACGTCGGAGCCGGCGTCGGGCTCGCTCACGCAGAACGCGCCGAGCTGGACCTTGTCGGCGGTGCCGTAGCACTGCGGGATCCACTCCATCACCTGTTCGGGCGTGCCGTTGCCCGAGATGCCGGCCGCGGCGAGGGCCGAGCCCATGATCGCCATGCCGATCCCGGCGTCACCCCAGAACAGCTCCTCGATGGCGACCGGCAGGGTCAGCCCCGTGGTGTCGGTCATCGCGTTGAGCAGGAACTCGAATCCGTACAGCCCGATCTTCGCGGCCTCCTGGACGACCGGCCAAGGGAACTCCTCGGCTTCGTCCCACTCGTGGGCAGCGGGTCGGATGACGTTCTCGGCGAAGTCATGGACCCACTTCTGGATCTGCAGTTGGTCCTCGTTGAGGGAGAGAGAGAACTCGGCCATGGGGGCCAAGTTACCACTGGGTAACCGAAGGATCCACGCAGCGGCGATGATTCGCCCGGACCACCTCGGGGGGTACTGTCGGGCGCTCACCGACCAGCCAGCGGGGGATGCGAGCGATGCGGTCCAGAGGCACGACAACGGTCTTCGTGGCAGGGCTGCTGCTCGTCGGCGCCTGCTCCGGCTCGGGCGGGGGTTCGGCCGCCGACACCACCGCCGCGACGCCCGACTCGACGACCACCACGGTTCCGGCGCCACCGTCGCTGCCGGCACTGGCGACCGACGCCGCGCTCGCCGCCGGTCTGGCGACCGCTCCGGCACCCGGGTGCGACCCGCTCGATGCCCACGCCTGCATGCTCCCGTTCCCGAGCGACGCATTGACCACGCCCGACCCCAGCACCGACACGGGCGTGCGCGTCTCGTTCGTCGGCGACGCCATGCCGGCCAACGTCGGCGGCGTCCACATCGACCCCGCCGAGTGGAACCGCAACGACGGGTTCAGTCCCAACTCGTCGATCCTCACGGTGGTCGACGGCCTCGACGCGGCGGCGTCGAAGCTCCCGTCGTGGACCGACCCGACCGTGTCGCTGAGCCCCGACAGCCCGGTCGTGATGGTCGACATCGCCACCGCCGAGCGGGTGCCGCTGTGGGCCGAGCCCGACGACGAGACGCCCGGGCTGCTCGTGATCCACCCGGCCGTCTCGCTCGCCGAGGGCCATCGCTTCGCCGTGGCCCTGCGGTCGCTGGTCGGCGCCGGCGGTGCACCGATCGAGCCGAGCCCGGTCTTCCGGGCGTACCGAGATCGCGTGCAAGGTCCCGATTGGCTCGAGGCCCGCCGCGACTCGATGGAGGAGATGTTCGCCGCGCTCACCGCCGCAGGGGTCGACCGCTCCGGGCTCACCTTGGCGTGGAACTTCACCGTCTCGAGCAGCAAGAGCATCGTCGAGCGGATGCTCGGGATCCGCGACGCCGCGCTCAAGAAGATCGGCACGACGGCGCCGGCCTTCACCGTCGACTCGATCGTGCCGTCCGACGGCACCGGCGTCATCGACCGCAAGATCAGTGGCACGTTCGAGGTGCCCAACTTCCTCGCCGGCGACGGCTCCCCCGGCAACGGCTTCTGGTACGGCGCCGACGGTCTCACCTCGCCCGACGAGATCCCGCAGCAGAACGGCACGCTGCGCGCCGGCTTCACCTGCAACATCCCGAAGTCCGCGGTCGACGGGACTGCCACCGGCAAGACCCACCTCGTGCTGTACGGCCACGGCCTGCTCGGCAGCAACGACGAGATCGACGCCGGCAACGTGCAGGCCATGGCGAACGAGTACGACGTCGTGTTCTGCGCCACGAAGTGGGCCGGCATGAGCGAGGACGACATCCCGAACGCGATCTCCGCGCTGCAGGACGTCTCGAAGTTCTCCACCGTCACCGATCGGCTCCAGCAGGGCGTACTGAACGCCATCGTGCTCGGGCGGCTGATGACCTCGCCCACCGGCCTCACCAAGGACCTCTCGTTCGCCGGGGTCACCCCCGACCTCGATCACCTCGACTACGACGGCAACAGCCAGGGCGGAATCATGGGCCTGATGCTGACCGCGGTGTCGCCCGACATCGGGCGCGCCGTCCTCGGCGTGCCGGGCATGAACTACTCCCTGCTCCTTCCCCGCTCGGTCGACTTCGACGACTACGAGTCGGTGTTCAAGCCCGCCTATCCCGACAACATGCAGCGGATGCTGATCCTGTCGATCATGCAGATGCTGTGGGACCGGGGCGAGGGCGGCGGCTACGTCCAGCACGTCACGTCCGATCCTTACCCGGCGACACCGGCGAAGCAGGTGCTGCTCGACGTCGCGCTCGGCGACCATCAGGTGACCCCGCTGAGCGCGTTGATCGAGGCGCGGGCGCTCGGGGCCGAATACCACGAGCCGATCGACCCGGCCCGGACCAAGCTGAACCCGGCGGCGTTCGGCCTGACCCCGATCGCGAGCTACCCGTATTCGGGCTCGGGCATCATCATCTGGGACTCGGGAGCTCCCGACACCCCGCTCGCCCAGATCGCACCCCGCGACGGCCACGATCCCCACGAGGATCCACGGGCCGACCCCGACGTCCGCCGCCAGAAGGCCGCGTTCCTCTTCGACCGTCAGCTCGTCGACGTCTGCAACGGCGCAGCCTGCACCGCCGACGCCCGGGACTGACCTGCCGTCAGACGGGGATGTGGAGGAGCTGGGTGGTGATCGCCTCGTACTCCAGCTTGGCCCCGAGCTTGAAGTACTCGACCCCGTTGAACCGGTAGGTGCGGTCGGCGGCCACGGTGCTGTTCTCGGCACACCACCCGGCGGGACCCCGCACGAACGACACGAACGCCGGATCGTCGGCCGCGGCCTCACGGAGCAGGTCGTTGAGGTGGGCGATGCGCGATCCATCGGCCCGCTCCGGCAGCGCGGGCACCGTCGAGCCGGCGACGTCGACCGGGCTCATGCACGGCACCTCGAGCAAGGCGATCTTGACACCGGCGGTCTTGACGGCCTCCACCGCGGCGTCGAGCTTCGAGAGGAAGCGGCGATCCCCCTCTTCGGAGCCGAACGTGAGGGTGCCGTCGGAGAGCGAGACGTCGAAGACGTCCCACGCGCCGAGGGCGAGCACGGCCACGTCGGCCTGGCCGGAGCGGGCAGCCGCGACCCACCGCTTGGCGCTCCCCGAGCAGTCGGCGAACGACTTGTGGAAGCCCGGCCGGGCGGTCACCAGTGCCCCTTCGTCCCAGATGCCGCATCGCGAGGTGGAGCCGTCGGTCACGGTGAACAGTTCGTCGAGCCCCGAGGGCCGGTTGAGCGCGAGCGAGTGGGCCTGCTCGTCGCCGATCAGCACCAGCTTGCGCGGGAGGCGGGGCGCGGTGGTGGCGGGCCCGGCGACCACGGTGGCCGACGGGTCGTTCGGCCGTCCGGATGCCTGGGCCGCCACCGAGTCGAATGCGACGGCAGACGGATCGACCTCGAGCGGATGACCGTTCGTGCCGAGCAGCCGGACCGCGACGGCGACGACGAGCACGGACACGGCGAAGCCGTACAACGTCGTGGTGGTCAGCCGGCTGCGACGGTCGGAGCCCTCGCTCGTGCGCATGCGGGCGAACCACTCGCTCCACGCCCCTCGCCGCAGCGGGAGTTCGACCACTCGATACGACGCCTCGGTCATCACCACCGTGATCGCGAGGGCGAGCACGAGCCGAGCGACCCCGTCGCCCGCCCGCAGGAGCACGAACACCGGCCAGTGCCACAGGTAGAGCCCGTACGAGCGACGGCCGACGGCGACGAGGGGCCCGGCCGCGAGGAGCCGGCGGAACGTCAACGCCCCGGGGTGCACGGCCGCGGCGATGGCGACCGCCGACAGGATCGACGCCGCGAACAGCCCGCCGGGAAGGAGGCGGGGCCCGGCGACGACGAACAGCCGGAGCTCGTAGGCGTGGGGCGAGGTGCCGTGCAACCGGGCGACGAGCACGCCGAGGCCCACGAGCGCGACGAGCCCCGCCCCGTCGAGCACGCCGAGATCGCGGTTGCCGACCCGGTGCCACCGCCACGGCGTCCAGAAGCTGGCGAGGGCGGCGCCGAGGAGCAGTCCGGCGATCCGGGTGAACGTGGCGAGGTAGGCGAAGTTCAGGCGGAACGAGTCGTACTGCTGGTACACGAGCGGCACGGCCACGGCGGCGCCGATCGACAGTGCGAACAACACGATCCGGATCTGACGGGCCTCGCCCCGGACCCAGTTCATCAGCCCGATGAAGGCGAGCGGCCAGATCAAATACCACTGCTCCTCGATGCCGAGCGACCAGAGATGGTGCAACAGCGGCGGGGAGTCGTAAGTGGCGAAGTAACCGGCGTGGTCGAAGATCTGCCGCCAGTTCGCGAAGTAGAACAACGCGCTCGGCATGTCGGACCGCAGCCGGCTCAGGGTGTCGGCCCGAAAGATCGACGAGGCGACGCCCACGAGGAGCAACATCGCGAGCAGGGCCGGGGCGAGCCGTCGGAGCCGCTTGCCCCAGAACTGGCCGACGGCGATGCGCCCGTCGCGGCCCCACTCCTCGATCAACAGCGACGTGATGAGGAATCCGGAGATCACGAAGAAGACCTCGACCCCCAGGAACCCGCCCCGGAACCACGCGAAGCCACCGCCGAGCACGTGGATGTCGTAGGCGATCACCACGAGCACCGAGAGGGCTCGGAGGCCGTCGAGCGCCGGCTGGTACCCCATGCGCGCCGAATTGGGCTGGGTCAGACCGCGCCTTGCCCGCAACGGAGCGTTGAGGTGGCGCAGGGCGGCAGGATCGAACGGGCGGGCCACGGCTCGCCCATGTTCTCAGACTGCGACCGTCGCAGGGGTCGATGCCGCGTTGAACAGCACCAACAGGGCGACGCCGCACAACGCCGCCCCGACCAGGTACGGCGCGCCGATCGACACGTGATCGAACAGCACCCCCGCCAGCGCCGGGCCCCCGATGCGGCCCACGGCGCTCACGCCCTGCTGGAAACCGAGGGCTTCGCCGCGTTGGTGGTCGGGCACGCTGGTCGACACGATCGCCGACAGGTTCGGGGCGACGAGGCCCTGCCCGAACGTGAGCAGGACGAGTGACGGCACGAGCAGCCACCAGCTCGTGGCCCCTGCGAGCAGCGCGAGCCCGCCCACGTTCAGCCCGAGACCCACCTGGAGCGCCCGTCGCGATCCGATGCGGCTCGTGATCGGGGCGATGAAGCCGCCCTGCACCGCGGTGAGCAGCAGGCCGATGCCGACGAACACGGCCGCGACCCCACCCTCCTTCAGCCCGAACCGGCGGTCGGCCAGCAGGGAGAACGTCGCTTCGAACCCGCTGAACGCGACGATCGCGATGAACCCGGCGGCGGCGAGCGACCACAGTCGGGCCGCCTTGGCCGTCCGCTCCGGGCGCGGGCCGGCCTCCCGCTTGCGGGTCTCGGGGAGCCGGAAGATGGCCGCGATGCCGTTCACGAGGGCGAGCCCGCCCGCGACGTAGAACGGGATGTGCGGGCCGCCGAGGCTGGCGAGACCGCCGAGCGCCGGGCCGACCACGAACCCCACGCCGAACGCCGCGCCGAGCAGGCCGAGCAGCCGGGGCCGATCCTTGGGCGACGCCACATCGGTGACCGCGCCCTGGGCGACGGCCACGCTCGCCCCGCTCGCCCCGTCGACGAGCCGGCCGAGGAACAGCAACGGCAACGAGCCGGCGGCGCCGGTGATGAAGCTGCCGATGGCCGTGCCGAACAACGAGATGAGGATGACCGGTTTGCGGCCGATCCGGTCCGACAGCCGGCCGAGCAGGGGGCTGCACACGAACTGGGCGAGCGAGAACGATGCGAACAACAGGCCGACCTGTACGCCGCTGGCCCCGAAGCGCTCGGCGTAGCGGCCGAGGATCGGGACCACGATGCCGAACCCGACGAGGTCGAGGGCGACGGTGGTCCAGATCGTGCCGAATCCCTTGGGGAGGGGCGCGCGTTCGCCCCGCTCACGCTGCTTCACGACCGACGCACGCTCGTTCCCTGCTTCGTCGTCTCGACGACCCATCCGTCGGCCTTCAGGGCGTCGCGGATCGAGTCGGCGGCGGCGAAGTCCTTCGCGGCCCGGGCGGCGTCGAGAGCGGCGGCCCGTTCGAGCACCTCGGACGGCAGCTCGTCACCGCCTGCCTTCAGGAACAGTCCGACCGCGCCGGCCAGCTCCAGCGCGGTGGCGACGAGCGCCGCAGCCGTTCCGGTGTCGCCGGTGTCGATCGCCGCGTTCCCTCGACGCGCCGCGTCGAACACGATCGCCATCGCCCCCGACGTGTCGAGATCGTCATCCATCCGGGCGCGGAACGCCGCGGCCAGCCCCGGATCGGTGACCCCGCCCGAGATGCCGGCGTCGGCGGCGCGCCGGACGAACGTGTCGAGCCCGGCCAGGGCCCGCTCGGCCGCACCGACGGTGTCGGTGTTGACCTGCACCGGCGACCGGTAGTGGCTCTGCAACAGCAGCATCCGGTAACTGCGGGGATCCATGGTCTCGATCAGGTCGAGGAGGTTCGTGAAGTTGCCGAGGCTCTTCGACAGCTTCTCGCCCTCGGCGTCGACCACGAACTGGTGGTGCATCCAGTGGTTGGCGAACCGCTTGCCGAGCGCGACGGCCTGGGCCCGCTCGTTCTCGTGGTGCGGGAACTTGAGGTCGATGCCGCCCGAGTGGAGGTCGAACCCCTCGCCGAGGAGGTCGAGGCTCATCACGACGCACTCGCTGTGCCAGCCCGGCCGGCCGTCGCCCCACGGGCTGGGCCAGCTCGGCTCACCCGGCTTGGTGAACTTCCAGAGCGCGAAGTCGGCCGGGTTGCGCTTGTTCTCGGCGCCGACCACCGTGCGGTCGCCACCGCCCGAGAGCATGTCCTCGAGCCGCTGGTGGGCGAGCAGCCCGTAGTCGGCCACCGAGGTGACCGACAGGTAGATGCCGTCGTCGGTGCGGTAGGCGTGGTCGCTCGCGAGCAGCTCGCCGATCATGGTCACCATGCCGTCGACATAGTCGGTGGCGTGCGGCACGTCGGTGGGCCGCAGGACGCCCATGGCATCCATCGCCTTCCACCAGATCGCCTCGCACTTGGTGGTGATCTCCTGCCACGGCCGGCCTTCGCGGGTGGCCCGCTCGATGATCTTGTCCTCGATGTCGGTGATGTTCGAGACGTGGCGGACGTGCAGCCCGGTCCACTCGAGGTAGCGGCGGAGGATGTCGTAGACGAGCGTGGCCCGGCCGTGGCCCAGGTGGGGCGGGCCGTACACCGTGGGACCGCAGACGTACATGCTCACGGTGCCGGGCTCGCGCAGGGCGAGCTCCCGAACATTGCCGGAGGCGGTGTCGTACAGGTGCAGCACGGTCGATCAGCGTAGGCAATGCGGACGTTGGCGACACGGTCCGTTCGGGGCGAACGCTCGGACCGCGGAACATGCTGGGTCGGAACGGTCGCCAGCGCGTAGCCTTTCGCCCCTATGGCGATTCCGGAGAAGCCGTCGCTCGACGGCATCGAGGCAGGTCTGATCCAGCGTTGGGAGTCGGAAGGCACCTACCGCTTCGACCGTTCTGCGACTCGGGCCGACGTATTCTCCGTCGACACCCCGCCGCCGACGGTGAGCGGATCGCTGCACGTCGGCCACGTCTTCAGCTACACCCACACCGACTGCCTGGCCCGGTTCCAGCGCATGGCGGGCAAGCAGGTCTTCTACCCGATCGGCTGGGACGACAACGGGCTGGCCACCGAACGACGGGTGCAGAACTTCTACGGCGTGCGCTGCGACTCGAACCTCGCCTACGACCCCGCGTTCGTGCCGCCCGACAAGCCCGACGTGAAGAACCAGGTGGCGGTCAGCCGGCCGAACTTCATCGAGCTGTGCAAGCAGCTCGTGGCCGCCGACGAGGAGGCCTTCGAGGCCCTGTTCCGCCGGCTCGGGCTCTCGGTCGACTGGACGTACCTCTACAAGACGATCGACGACCACTGCATCCGCACCTCGCAGCAGGCGTTCTTGAACAACCTCGCCCGGGGCGAGGCGTACTCGATCGACGCCCCCACCCTCTGGGACGTCGACTACAAGACCGCAGTCGCCCAGGCCGAGCTCGAGGACCGCGAGATGGCAGGCAGCTACCACCAGCTCGCCTTCCACCGCACCGACGGCGGCGGCGACATCGTCGTCGACACGACCCGCCCCGAGCTCATCCCGAGCTGTGTGGCGCTCGTGGCCCACCCCGACGACGAGCGGTTCCAGCCGTTGTTCGGCAGGGTCACGGTGACCACCCCCCTGTTCGGGGTCGAGGTGCCGCTCGTGGCCCACCACCTGGCCGACCCCGAAAAGGGCACCGGCATCGCCATGATCTGCACCTTCGGCGACGTCACCGACGTCACGTGGTGGCGCGAGCTCCAGCTCCCCACCCGCGCCGTCGTGCAGCGCGACGGACGCCTGCAGACCGCAACCCCGGAGTGGATCACGGCCGAGGCCGGCATCACGGCGTACGCCGAGCTCGCGGGCAAGACGGTGAAGCAGGCCCAGAAGCGCATCGTCGAGCTCCTCCAGGAGAGCGGCGAACTGCTCGGCGACCTCCGCCCGATCACCCATCCGGTGAAGTTCTACGAGCGCGGCGATCGCCCGCTCGAGATCGTCACCAGCCGCCAGTGGTACATCCGCAACGGCGGGCGCGACGCCGGCATCCGCGACGAGATGCTCCGCCGCGGCGAGGAGCTCGTGTGGCACCCCGACCACATGCGCCACCGCTACTCGAACTGGGTGGAGGGCCTGAACGGCGACTGGCTGATCTCGCGCCAGCGCTTCTTCGGGGTGCCGTTCCCGCTGTGGTACCCGGTCGATGCCGACGGTGTGGCCGACCACGACCGACCGATCGTCCCGGCGCCCGAGACCCTGCCGATCGACCCGTCGACCGACGTGCCGCCCGGGTTCACCGAGGCCCAACGCGGTGCTCCGAACGGCTTCATCGGCGACCCCGACGTGCTCGACACGTGGGCCACCTCGTCGCTCACCCCCCAGATCGCCGGCCGCTGGGTGGACGACCGCGACCTGTTCGATCGCGTGTTCCCGATGGACGTGCGCCCCCAGGGCCACGACATCATCCGCACCTGGCTGTTCGCCACCGTCGTTCGGGCCCACTACGAACACGACTCCCTGCCGTGGCGCAACGCCGCGCTCTCGGGCTGGATCCTCGACCCCGACCGCAAGAAGATGTCGAAGTCGAAGGGCAACGTCGTCACGCCCATGGAGTACTTCGACAAGTACGGCTCCGACGGGGTGCGCTACTGGGCGGCCAACGCCCGCCCCGGGGTCGACACGACATTCGACGAAGGACAGATGAAGATCGGGCGCAAGCTCGCCACCAAGCTGCTCAACGTCACCAAGTTCGTGCTCAGCTTCGGCACGCCCGCCGCCGACGCGACCGTCGAGTCGGCGATCGACCTCGCCCTCCTCGCCCGCCTCGACACCCTCGTCGCCGAGGCGACCGCGGCGTTCGAAGGGTTCGACTACGCCCGGGCCCTGGAGCGGATCGAGTCGACGTTCTGGTGGTTCTGCGACGACTACGTCGAGCTGGTGAAGGGCCGCGCCTACGGCTCCCGGGGTGAGGCCCCGGCGAACTCGGCCCTCGTCGCCCTCGGCTCGGCCCTCTCCACGTTCCAGCGGCTGCTCGCCCCGTTCCTGCCGTTCGTCACCGACGAGGTGTGGGGCTGGTGGCAGGAGGGCTCGGTGCACAGCGCGCCGTGGCCCACGGCCACCACGTTGGGCGGGGACGCGGCGATCCTCGACCCTGTCTGCGAAGCGCTCGCGCTCGTCCGACGGGCCAAGACCGAGGCCAAGGTGTCGCAGCGCGCCCCGGTCGATCGGATCGTCATCACCGCCACCGGCCCCGAGATCGCCGCCATCCGAGCGGGCGAGACCGACCTCCACGACGCCGGCTCCATCGCGATCATCGACTACCTCGACCACGACGACCCGATCGCCGTGGCCGTCGAGCTCGCCCCACCGGCCGACGTCGCGGCGCCCGCCACCGAGTGACCCACCGAGGGCTCGGGACGGCTCGGCCGAGCAGGCGAGCGACCGCTTCGGCGGTCACCGGCCGACTACGTTCTGAACGGTGCGCCCTCTGAAATTCCTCCCCGTGATCGTCGCGGCCGCGTTCTTGTCGGCCTCGGCGGCCGGAGCCGCCACGGCCCCGTCCGATCCGCAGCCGATCGACGCGGCGGCGGTCGTCGAGACGACGCCGGCTCCGACGACCACCGTCGTCGAGCTCGCCGCGCCGCCGACGGTCGGCGATGTCACCGACGCAGTGACCTCGTCGACCGACGCCGCGTCGGTGGACCCGGCCGGCCAGCCGACACGCGGTGAGCCGATCCAGGTCGGGCCGACCCTGCCGCCCGCACCGGTGCTGCCGCCGGGAGCGATGGGCGACCAGAGCATCCCCGACTCGCTCGACCTCCCCGCCAACTCGGGTGAGGGCCGCCGCATCGTCTACTCGAACAGCCTCATGCGGATCTGGGCGGTCGACGAGAACGGCGAGGTCGTCAAGACCCACCGGGTGTCGGGCAAGCCCGGCGTTCCCTACGTGGGCACGTATTCGGTGTACTCCCGCTCGATCAGCACGTTCTCGGCCCACAACCCGACGATCACGTGGCACTACATGGTGCGCTTCGCCCACACCCCGAACGGCGGCCAGGTCGGCTTCCACGAGATCCCGACCCAGTGCGTCGGCGGGTCGTGCCACCGGATGCAGACCGAGGACCAGTTGGGCCAGGGTCTCTCGGGAGGCTGCGTGCGCCAGTCCACCGAGGACGCCATCTGGGTCTGGAACTGGGCCGACGTCGGCACCAAGGTCGTCGTCCTGCCGTAATGCTGGCGGGCCGGGCCGGTTCTCTGCCCGACAGCACGAATGCCACACCATCCGGCCCGCGGGCGACCGCTCAGTCGGGGCGGTCGAGTTTGCCGGTGCGTTCGGCTTGGAGCACGAGCTCGCGCCAGATCCGCTCGACATCGGACTGGCGTCCGGGCGCCACCGAAACCGCGAACCGCACGACGAGCCGGTCGTCGCGCACCTCCTGCAGCCCGATCTCGGAGACGTCGCCCACGCACCACACGCCGGCGACGGGATGCGCCTCCAGGACGAGTCCGAGACGACCGCCTTCGGCCCGCACCGTCGCGAGGTCGGCGCTGCGCGACACCGTGAGGTCGAGGATGGCGAGCGACTCCTGGCTCAGGTTGGCGACCCGCAGGATCGCCCCGTTGGGCACGTGCCAGACCCGGCCCTCACCGTCACGGAGCCGGGTCGAACGCAGGGTCAACCGCTCGACCGAGCCGGTGATCCGGTCGGCCCCGCCGCCGATCGGCCCGACGTCGATCACGTCGCCCACCGCGTACTGATCCTCCGAGAGCACGAACACCCCGGCGATCACGTCGCGCACGAGCGCCTGGGCGCCGAAGGCGAGGGCGCCCCCGATGACGGTCGCCGTCACCAACACCCCGCCGACGTTCACCCCGAGCTCGCCGACCACCGCGATCACCGTCACGACCCAGATGACCGCGAGCGCCGCGCTGCGCAGGACACCCGACAACGACCGGCTGCGCGGGTTCGACCGCTCGTCACCCCGGCGGCCGGCGGCTCCGAGGAGCCGG
>Ga0209023_10006367_pt1 | contig 12480 bp, 11 predicted proteins | sample LakOneMetagenome_FD_187468 | JGI IMG/M metagenome (GOLD analysis project Ga0209023, IMG submission 187468) | Freshwater and sediment microbial communities from Lake Erie, Canada (SPAdes) (version 2) | ecosystem: Environmental > Aquatic > Freshwater > Lentic | place: Lake Erie, Canada... | reverse complement strand
GCCAGCCGTGCCTCCGGCGTACTGATGTCGAAGACCTGGTGGCGCAGCATGCAGCCGGCGCTGCCCTGGTCGATGCGTTCGTAGGGAGGTTCGGCCAGGATCGGGAGGACCGTGCGGGCCAGGGTCGCGCCATCCGCGGCCAGCTTGCCGGCCTCGTAGCGCGCGAAAAACTCCTGGTACCAGCCGCTCTTCGGGTGGACGTGCGCCACCAGCCGCGCCCCCGGCGACGCATCGCCCGCGCCGCCGTCAATCCGCCGCGACATCGGATACAGCCAGGGGACGATCGCCTTCTGTCGCGCGCCCAGTGCGCCCAGGATGGCATTGCCGGCCTCGACGAACTGGTCGAGGGCAAGGGCGTTGGACCAGGGGAGCAGCGGGGGACCTAAGAAGTGCTCGGTCCTCGTCAGGGTCATCGCAAGACGGTCGACGTCGACATACAGCAGGTAGAAGGACGGCCAGTGCCAGTGGCTGTTGCGCGGGCAGGACATGATGTCGTCGATGAAGCCGTTGATCTCATCGACCTCGGACAGGAAGTCCGCGGCTGGCGTGTAACTCGTCATTTATGGCCTCCTTCAACGACCGGATCGCTATCGTCTTCCCAGGCAGGTGCGAATTCGACACCCTGCCACTTCGCCTTGCTCAGGTCCCAGGGATTGGACGGGTCCTTGCGCGGCAGGCGCCAGCCGTACACCATGCAGGACAGGCCGCGGCCCTGCAGGCGCGCAATCTCGGCGTCGAACTGCGCATTGCACAGCCCTGGCGCATGCTGCAGGAACTCGCCGCCTTCGAACGGCGACTCCAGGCTGAACACCTGCCAGAAATATTTGTAGTGTCGCGGATTGCCGCCAGGTCCGAGTGGACCGGAGGCGTACCGGACGCGCGGTCCATCTTCGCCGAAGTGCTCGCGCACGCGTTCGTAGGTGGGTTTGAGCATACGGTCGGGTAGCGATGCTGTACTGCGGGTTCAGAAGACGATTTCTTTTGCGCCGTGCTTCTTGATTGCCTTGATCAGCACCGTCAGGGGCAGTCCGTCGGCGATCTTCTGCAGGTCCTCGTTGCTTTGGGAGGCCGGTACGGCAGCCTGCCGGGCAGGCGCCGCCTCGCCGAACAGGACGTCGTTGATCTTCTTCAGCGTGTCTTCTCCGGGCAGGACGCCGTCGTTCCGGTTATGGCTCTCGTAGCGGCTGACCATGCCCGGACTGATGCCGATCCTGGTGCTCAGGGCGGCGCCGGACAGGCCTGCCGCCTTGCGTGCCGCCTTCAGGTCGTCGCGGAAGGTGGGGGATCTGGTATCGAGCATGCTGGTCTCCTGGGTGGTTGAAGTGGCGGGTGATTGGTCATAATACCCCGCCACTTATCGCCCGTCAATCCTTCGCATTCCTTCGCGACGATCCATGCTGTGCGAGACATGGCCCCCCTGGCAGCTGGCCAGCAAAAATAAATGATCCCCGCACTGTCGAAATGCGGCTTCCCTGGACGTCGTTGTTGGTCACGCCAACAAAACGAAAGGACGCATGATGAGCCAGGAACGCCATTTTTCCGACACCGAGCGCGTACGCCAGCTCCTGCTGGCGTGGGCCACCGCCACCCGGACCGGCGCGCGCGACACGATCCTGCAGTCGCACGCCTCCGACGTCCTGGTCTACGATGTCCTGCCGCCCATGCTCTACCAGGGAAGCGACGCTTATCGCGCCAGCTGGAGCAGCTGGCAGCCCGAGACCCAGGGAGACGACATCTTCGAATTCACCGAGCTGGATGTGGTGGCAGGCAGCGATGTCGCCTTCGGGAGCGGATTGATCCGATGCGGCGGCACCCTGCAGGACGGCCGGACCTTCGAGGACCTCGTCAGGGCCACGTTCTGCCTGCAGAATCGCGCGGGCGCATGGCTGGTCACCCACCAGCATATCTCGAAACCTGCGGGCGCCTGAGGAGAGGCCGATGCGAGACGCAATCCTGCGCCGCGAAGATGGACGGGCGCTTCACTTCTACGACCACGGGCCGCTGGACGGCATGCCGGTGTTCTGGCTGCACGGCACGCCGAATATCGGACCGCCGCCCGAACCGCTGTTCGCCGATGCCGCGCGCTTGGGGCTGCGCTGGATCGGCCATGACCGTCCCGGCTATGGCGGCTCCACGGCGCACCCGGGGCGCGACATGGCCTCGAGCGCCCGGGACGTCGCCGCGATCGCCGACCTGCTGGGCATCGAGTGCTTCGCCGTGATGGGGCATTCCGGCGGCGGCTCGCATGCCCTTGCCTGCGCCGCCCATTTGCCGCAGCGTGTGCTCGCGGCGATCAGTGTCGCCGGCCTGGCGCCGTATGGCGCCGACGGAATCGACTGGTTTGCGGGCATGCATCCGGCAGGCGAGGCCAGCCTGCGGGCGGCGCTCGCGGGACGGGCGGCCAGGATGGCCTACGAGGAAGCGGCGCCGGAATTCGACACCACGCTGTTTACGGACGCGGATTGGGCGGCCCTGTCCGGGTCCTGGTCCTGGTTCGACGAGGTGGTCGGCCCTGCTGCGTCGGGCGGGCCGGCGGGCCTGGTCGACGACGACATCGCCTACGTCACGCCCTGGGGTGTCGACTGCGCGCGGATCGCTGCGCCGCTGCTTCTCCTGCATGGCGAGCAGGATCGCGTCGTCCCGCTGCAGCATGGCCAATGGCTGGCCCGGCATTGTCCGTCCGCGCAATTGTGGCGCCGGCCGGACGACGGTCATATCTCGGTATTGCATGCTGCGCCGGATGCGCTTGACTGGCTGGCAAGGACACTGCGCCAGTCCGCCTGACTACAGCCGCGTTTCGCGCTCGGCAAGCTCACGCCGGGTGCCGAGCAAGACCAGCTCCTCGTTCAGGGCATCGAGCGCACCCTGGTAACGTTCTTCCCTGGTGTCGTTCGTCTCGAGGGATCCGGTGTGTCCGGGCTGGTAGGGCGCCAGCGCGTCCATCAGGTCGCGCACCAGCACATGCTGGTCCGGTATCGACCCGTCGGACATCATCCGGCCGAGCACATACTTGCGCACGCGCTCGGATTGGCTGAGCGACTGCTCCAGGCGCGCGCCCGCCAGGCGGCCGTCCTTGTAGTCCAGCGCCACGGTGCTGCGCGCGCGGTCATCGATCTCGTGGTAGCGATAGTTCTGGGTCTCGGAACGGAAATCGAAGGCCAGGGTGTCGCCCTTGTTCAGCGCCTCGTGGAACTGCGCCTTCAGTTGCGCGTCCTGGACCTGCGACAGGGAGCGGCGCGCATCCTTTTCTTCGATCCGCGTGGCCTGCGAGAGCGCGTAGTGAAAGCCCGTGACCTCGTCGCGACGCGCCGGGTTGTCCTGGCGCGGCGTCTCGGTGACCGATGCCTCGAAGTCCGCCAGGCCGGTGAGCACGGCGCGGTCCACTTTCGAGAGGGGCTTGCGCTCTCCCGCGGGCATGCCGGTGTCGATCGCATCGCGGCTGGACGTGCGGCTCAAGTCGCTGAACGCATCCTTGAACATCGTCGCCAGTTCCGCATTTCCATGCCCACGCCGCACCGCCTGGTCGAAGCCTTCGAGATAGGTATCGATGGCCCGCGCCTGCTGCTGCTTCGTGCCGAGCAGCTCCAGCTTGCCGGTGTCGATGCCGAGGGAGATCGCGCCGCGCGGCCCGTCGATGGCGAGCGCGCGCCGGTTTGCGTCGATGTGCAGGTCCAGCGACTGCTGCTGGGGCGGTTCGCCCGGCAGCGTGACCTCGGCGCGCAGGTCGATGGACTGGAGCAGGGGATCGCGGCGCGCGAGTTCGCCGAGGCGTATCCTGGGCGGGTCCAGCGCCATGCCATCGATGGCTGCCTGGAAGCCTTTCGCCAGGCTGGCCAGGGCCTCGCCCTCCTCGATGCCGAGGTCCGCGTCGGCATCCACGTGCACGAACATCTCGTCACCACGATTGGCCAGCACGAGGTCGACCTTCTTGCCGCTCGCCGTCACGACGCCCAGCGCGAAACGGTTGTCGACCTCGTCCGGGATCGCCGCATCCGCGACCGGCTTGCTGGCGCCGGTCCGGAAGGCCGCGAGCAGTTCCGCCCCGAGGTCCTTGTAGCGCATGGATGTCGATACGGGCTTCTGCGCCGCTTCCGCGGCCGCCGCCAGGCCTTCCCTACTGAGTTTGACGACGGCCGATGGCGCGGCGGCGAAGGCCGGCGCGGCGCCGGCTTGCCGGGCTTGAAGCGTCTGGTAAGGCGTGGCCGCCTGCGGCTGGGAAAGGGACGATATCGTGCTCATACGTGGGTTAACGGCAGGGATGCCGTCCCGCTGAGGTCCTGCAAAAGGGGGATGCCCGATGTCGTGACTTGGCAACAAAACAAGACGCGTGCATTGCGCCGGCCCCTGGACCTCCGCTAGTATTGCGCCTCCATCAACCGACCCTACAGGAGGCACCCATGCGTTACCCAATCAGCCCGGCAGCCTCCAATCTCTGGGTCGGTGTCGTCGCGTAGGCGCCAACAACACTCTCAGCCTCGCCTCGTCCCGCTCCCGGAATTCTGAACATGAATACGGGAATTCAATGGGAACTACCATTTCTCGGGTCGCCGAACGTGCGACCCTCGTTGCCGCCCCACGTCTGTGGATCGAAGGCGCGGCAATCCAGCAGTTAGCAAAAACCGTTCAGCTGCCCGGCATGGTGCGTGCCGTCGGCATGCCTGATCTTCACCCGGGCCGTGGCTATCCGATCGGTGCGTCCTTCTTCACCGAGGGCCGCTTCTATCCGGCGCTCGTGGGTTCGGACATCGGCTGCGGCGTGTCGGTCTGGACGACTGGCCTGACCGCCGCCAGATACAAGCTCGACAAACTGGACCGGCTCGTCGGCAATATCGACGGACCGATCCACGACGATGAACTGGGCCGCATGGTCGATGCGTATCCGGAAGTCGAAGTACGGATGCGCGAGGTCGAGCTGGCCCTGGCGAACGCCGGCCTGGATACGGGGTTCATGCGTGCGCTCGCCAGCCTGGGCTCCGGGAACCACTTCCTGGAGCTGCAAAAGCTCGAGCAGGCGATTGGCGCCGGCGATGACGCGGCGGACGTGCTCAACGCCAGGCAGCTGAACCTGGTCGTGCACAGCGGCTCGCGCGGACTGGGTTCGAGCATCCTGCGCGAACACGTCGACCGTTTCGGGCACCACGGCGTCGGGGAGTCGACGCCCGAGGCGCTCGACTACATCCGCCGCCACACGGCTGCCGTGGCTTTCGCGGAACTGAACCGCTGGCTGATTGCGGTGCGGGTCCTGGTGCGCCTGGGTGTGCAAGGCAGGCTGCGCCTCGACGTCAACCACAACACGGTCACCCGCGAACGCTTCGACGACATCGACGGCTGGGTGCACCGCAAGGGCGCCACGCCGATGGCCGGGGACCTGGTGCTGATACCCGGCTCGCGCGACCACCTGAGTTTCCTGGTGCGGCCGATCGCCGCGGCCGCGGCGGCAAGCCTCGGTTCGCTCGCCCATGGGGCCGGGCGCAAGTGGATGCGCTCCGATTGCAAGGCGCGCCTCGGGCGCAGCATGTCGCCCAGGGACGTCGCGAAAGGAGCGCTGGGCAGCCGGATCATCTGCAACGACAAGGATCTCGTCTTTGAAGAAGCAGGCGCCGCCTACAAGCCGATCGATACCGTGATCGACAGCCTGGTGGGCGCCGGCCTGGTCGAGGTGGTGGCAAGCTTCCGGCCGGTGCTGACCTACAAGACGCGCGGGGAGTGCTCTTGATGGCTACTCTCATGCAAATCTCGGCCAATACCGGTCCCGAAGAATGCTGCCTCGGCGTGGTGAAGCTGCTGGCGCACCTGGAAGCGCAGGCACGTGCCGCCGGAATCGGACTCACCCTCGTCGAGGAAGTGCGGGCCGGCGCGACAGGGCTGCTGCAATCGGCCGTGCTGGCGCTGGAAGGCGAGGAAGCGGCCTGCCGGCAGTTCGCAGGGCCCTATGCCGGCACGATCCTGTGGATCTGTCCCAGCCCCTTCCGCCCGCATCACCGGCGCAAGAACTGGTACCTCGACGTCATGCTGTTCGCCGAGCCGGCAAACGACTTCGGCATCGAGGTCAGGTTCGAGACCATGCGCTCGTTCGGGCCCGGCGGCCAGCACGCCAACAAGACCGAGACGGCCGTGCGCGCCACGCACGTGGCTACCGGCCTGTCGGTGAAGGTCGGCGGATCGCGCAGCCAGAGCGCGAACAAGGCGGCCGCGCTGGCGCTGCTCGGCGCGAAGGTGCAGGCGCACGCCGACCAGGCGAGCCGGGAGAGCAGGGCGCAGCGCAGGCTGCGGCATTGTTCGAAGGCGGGCGATGTGGTGGCCAAGCGCTTTGTCGGCAGCGGGTTCGTCGAGCGTTGACGGCGAATAGAAACGAAAAACCGGGGCATGCCCCGGTTTTTTTTCCCGCGCTGTGCTTACCTGTTTTCGGCAATCCAGCGATCGACCTTCGCTTCCAGCACCGCCAGCGGCAGCGTGCCTTCGCCCAGCACGATCTCGTGGAATTTCGGCAGGCTGAACTTGTTACCCAGCGCGCTTTCTGCGCGCTTGCGCAGCTCCATGATTTTCAGCGAACCGATCTTGTAGCCAAGCGCCTGGCCCGGCCACACCATATAGCGTTCGATCTGCGCACGCGCTTCCGGCTCGGAATAGCCCAGCGTATCCTGGAAATACTGGATCGCCTTGGCCCGGCTCCACCCCTTCGCGTGCAGGCCGGTGTCCACCACCAGGCGCGCTGCGCGCAGCATCTCGTCGTTCAGGTGGCCGAAATAATCTTCCGGCTTCTCGAACAGGCCCATCTCCTTGCCCAGGGTCTCGGCATACAGCGCCCAGCCCTCGGTGAAGGCATTGTTGCCGCCGAACTTGCGGAAGTTCGGCAGGCCCAGTTCCTGCACCAGCGCGATGTGGAAGTGGTGGCCCGGCTGGCCTTCGTGCAGGTAGAGCGTCACCATGCCGGTGCTGCCGTACTGCTTCGGGTCGTTCACTACCGACCAGAACACGCCCGGGCGCGAGCCGTCCACGGCCGGTGGCGTGTAGTGGTCGGAAGCGGTGGCGCGCGACAGCTCCGGTTCCAGGCGCAGGTCGAGCGGCGACTTCGGCATCAATGTGAACAGGGCCGGCAGCTTGGTGCGCACCTTGGCGTCGAGCTCGCGGTACACGTCGATCACCTGCTGGTCGGAGGTGAAGGGCTTGTACTTCGGCTGCTCCGACACCCAGCGCGGCAGGCCGGCGGCCGGGCCGGTGTAGCCCATCTTTGGTCCGACGACGCCGTACTCGCCCTGGATGCGTGCGACTTCCTTGATGCCGATCTCGTGGATCTGCTCCGGCGTCAGGCTGGTCGTGGTCATGCCCGCCACGCGCGCCGCGTACCAGGCCGCGCCGTTCGGCAGCGCGTTCCAGCCGGCGCTCGAACGGGTCTTGGGCAAGTAGTCCTTCTCGAGGAAGGTCGCCAGGCGCTGCAAGGCGGGATTGAGCTTGTCGGCGATGGTCTTGCGGTAGGCCGTCGTCAGGCTGCGCTTCTCGGCCGCCGTGAAGCCGGCCGGCAGATTGGTGATCGGCGTGTAGAAGATGCTGTCCTCGGCCTTGCCGGCGACCAGCTGCCTGAACTGGGGCAGGCTCGAGACCATCGGCTCGCGCGGCTGCACCACGCCACGCCTGATCCCTTCGCGCATGTTGACGATGGACTGGTCGATGTGCGGCACCAGTTGCGCCAGGCGGTTCAGGTAGGCGCGGTACTCGCGCGGCGTGGTCAAGGGCTGGGCGCCCTGGCTGCTCGCGTAATTCGCCAGGATCACCGGCATGCTGACCATCTGGTCGATCGGGATCAGGTGCTCGGGGAAGGCGGCCAGGCGCAGCGCGGTGTCGAGCTCGAACTTGAGGATGTCGTAGCTGGTCTGGTCGCGCTGGCCCAGCTTGTCGCGCGGGATGCTCGACAAGCGCTTGAGGTAGCTGCGGTAGCGTGCGAACTGCTGCTGGCGCACCTTGGGCGAGATCGACAGGCCCAGCTTGTCGTTGAAGCGGCTGTCGCCGTTCTCGGTGGCCCACACCGGCTCGAAGCGCGCCAGCGATTCGTAGTACTCGTCGGCGAGGGCGTTGATCTGGCGCGATTCCGGCGTCGCGGCGCTCGATGCAGGCTTGGCGACAGGGGCAGTCTGCTGTGCGGCTCCGGCCGGCGCGCAGGCCAGCAGCGCGGCCGCGGCCAGCGTGAGCAGGGGCGCGGTGATATGCAGTGCTTTCATCGTTGCGAATCCTTAGTAGCTTGCCAACGGCGTCAATGCGCCGTTCTTGAAGGTGTAGACGGTGACCGTCGTCTTCTTGAGGTTGCCCTTCGGGTCGTAGCCATAGGTGCCGACCACGCCCTGGTAGCTGATGGTGTGCATGGCCGCGCCGACCTTGGCCGGGTCGACCGAGTTCGCGCTCTTCATCGCCTGGGCGATGAACCTGGTCTGGTCGTAGAAGGAGGGCGCGTAGACGTCCGGATCGCGCTTGAAGCGGGCCTTGTAGCCGTTGATGAATGCCTGTCCGCCCGGCTGCTTGGCGACGATGGCGCCGGCCTGGGCGCAGCGCACGTTCTCGCCGACGGCGGGGCCGCCGAGCTTGGCCATCTCCGGGCTGCACAGGGTGTCGCCACCCAGCAGCGGCACGTTCAGGCCGAGCGCCTTCATCTGGCGCGCCATCGGCGCCGCCTGCGGGGCATAGCCGCCGAAGAACACCGCGTCCACGCGCCTGGCTTTCAGGGCGGTGAGGATGGCGGCGAAGTCGGTGGCCTTGTCGGTGGTGTACTCGTGGCCCGCGACCTTCATGCCGTTCGCTTGCGCCTGGCGCTTGAATTCCATGGCGATGCCCTGGCCGAAGGCGGTGCGGTCGTCGATCACGCCGACGTTCTTCACCTTCAGTTCCTTGGCCGCATAGCTGGCGACCGAGCCGCCCACCTGGGTGTCGCTGGCGACGATGCGGAACACGGTGGGATAGCCGCTCGCGGTGATCTTCGGATTGGTGCCGACGGTCGACATCAGGATGCCGTTGTCGTTGTAGACGCGCGAAGCGGGAATCGCCACGCCGGAGTTGTAGGGGCCGAGCACGTACTTCACCTTGGCGTCGGCGAACTTCTGCGCCACGGTCACGCCCTGCTTCGGGTCGCCGCCGTCGTCCTCGGACTGCAGCTCGAAGCGGATCGTGTTGCCGCCCACCTGGAGCTTCTGCGCGTTGAGTTCCTCGATGGCGAGGCGCACGCCGTTTTCGTTGTCCTTGCCGGCGAAGGCATTGGCGCCCGACAGCGGGCCGCTGACGCCGATCTTCACGAGCTGTTCGGCGGCGTTGGCGGAAGTGGCGGTGGCGAGCAGCGCAGCGATGAGCGGCGCCAGGTGCAGTTTGGATGGCATTCCCTTGGTCTCCGTTGTATGCGAACGGACGCCATCATCGCATACAACGCAGGCCGGGCGAAGGGCCGCCCGCCAGGGGCTAGGCCGGCAGGCCGTGCGAGATCAGTTCCAGCGGCAGCGCCGTGGTGTACTTGATCTGCTCCATCGAGAAGGCCGACGAGACGCCGGTCAGGCGCGCCGCCTTGATCAGCTTCTTGTAGAAGCGGTCGTAGCCGGCGATGTCGGTGGTGACGACCTTGAGCAGGTAATCGACGTCGCCGCTCATGCGGTGGAATTCCAGCACTTCGGGCAGCGCCACCACCGCCGAGGCGAAGCGGGCCAGCCACTTCTCGTCGTGCTCGCTGGTGCGCACGCTCACGAACACGGTCACCGGCAGGCCGACCTTTTCGCGGTTGACGATGCTGACCCGGCTCTCGATATAGCCCTCTTCCTCGAGCCGTTTGACGCGCTTCCAGCAGGGCGTACTGGACAATCCGACCTTTTCGCTGAGGCCGGAAATCGAGAGGGTGGCATCCGCCTGCAATGCAGCAAGAATAGCGCAATCAAACTTGTCGAGAGAGTTCATTTTCCCTATATCGATATGTGGAGAACACATATGCCAATTTTCTGCCATAAAAGCGAAAAATTGGGATATCTTTACCGGCACGACTCCGTAACATATTACTTAAAAATAACACGCTCCGCAGCAAATATTTACTTTTTTGTAATTGGTTTATGAACAGCGAACTGTACCTCGACGCCAACGCCACTTCCCCGGTCCTGCCGGCCGCCATCGCGGCCGCCACCACGGCCATGCACACCTGCTTCGGGAACCCGAGCAGCAGCCACGCGGCCGGCTTGCGCGCCAAGGCGCTGCTCGACGGCACCCGGGCGCTGGCGCGCCGCGTGCTGGGCGCCGGCTCGGGCCGGCTCATGTTCACCAGCGGGGCGACCGAGGGCATCCAGACCGCCGTGCTGTCGGCGCTGTGCGCGGTGCGCGAGCGGCGCCTGCTTGGCAAGACGAGCGGCGAAGCCTGCCCCGACCTGCTGCTGTACGGCGCCACCGAACACAAGGCGGTGCCGGAAAGCCTGGCGCACTGGAACCGCCTGCTGGGCCTCGACCTCGAGCTACGCGCGCTGCCGGTCGGCGCCGACGGACGCCACCGCCTCGAGGTGCTGCGTGAACTGGCGCCGCGCGCGGCCTTCGTCTGTACGATGGCGGCCAACAACGAGACCGGCGTGGTCTCGAACCTGGACGGCATCGCCGCGGTGCTGAACGAGACCGCCAGCCCGGCCCTGTGGATGGTCGACTGCGTGCAGGCGCTCGGCAAGCTGCCACTGAACCTCGACCGCACCCGCATCGACTACGCGCCCTTCTCGGGCCACAAGCTGTACGCCCCCAAGGGCATCGGTCTGCTGTACGTACGCGAGGGCGCGCCCTACACGCCGCTGATGTGCGGCGGCGGCCAGGAGGCCGGGCAGCGTTCGGGCACCGAGAACATGAGCGGCATCGCGGCCCTGGGCGCTGTACTGGACGAGCTGGAGACGGGCAACACCTTCCGCAGCCACGGCCAGCTGCTGGCCATGCGCGAGCGCCTGGCCGCCGCCCTGGTCGAGGCCTTCCCGGGCCTGGTCTTCAATGCGCCGCTGGCGCAGACGCTGCCGACCACCCTGAATTTCTCGGTGCCGGGCGTGAGCAGCAAGGAGCTGCTCGACGTGTTCGACGCCGCCGGTGTGCGGGTCAGCGCAGGCTCGGCCTGCTCGGCTTCCAAGGCCGCGCCCAGCTACGTGCTCGATGCGATGGGGGTGCCGAATGCATGCAGCGCTTCCGCCGTGCGCCTGTCCTTCGGCCCGCTGGCCGACGAGGCCTTCATCGACGCCGCCTGCGAGCGCATCCTGCGCTGCGGCCGGGCGCTGTACCAGGCGCGTCCGGCGGCCGCGCTGCAGCAGCTGGAATCCTTCGGGGCCAGCGGCTGGCTGCTGTTCGACGAAGCGGGCACGCAATGCATCGCGATCGATCCGCCGGTGGCGCTGGCGCCGCGCATCGCGGCCGACCTGCGGGCGCGCCGTTGCCGCCTGCTCGCCTGTTTCGACACCAGCCATGGCGCCGGCGGCGCCGACGCGCTGGGAGAACTGATGAACGTGGCGCCCGGCTGGCCGGGCGAAGGGGCGGGAATCGCCCTCGGCCAGGACTTGCTGCTGCAGCGCGGCGACGCCTTCCTGTTCGGCCGCGCCCGGGACGGCGCCCTGGAGCCCGACGCGGTGCGCTTCGTGTTCGGCGCACCTGCTGCCGGCGTTGCGGCCGGCGCCGCCCTGTGCTGCCACCGCATCGGCGAGCCGGCCGTGTCGCGGCCGGGCGTCGACCCGCTGCCCGACGAGGGCATCGACCTGGACGCCGTCTCGGCCGCCGCCTACCTGGAATCGCACCCCGAGGCCCTGCTGGTCGACGTGCGCGAGCTGCCCGAGCACACGGCCGGCGCCGCCCGCCTGCACGGACGCGCGGCGCAGCACGTGCCGCTGTCGCAGCTGGCCGGCCGGGCCGCCGAGTGGCTCGGCCAGCCGCGTCCCCTGGTCTTCGTGTGCCGCAGCGGCAACCGCAGCGCGCGCGCCGCGCGCACCCTGCGCCGGCTCGGCCATGCCCAGTGCTGGCACGTGGCGGGCGGCCTGGCGCTGGCCGGCTGATCCGCCGAAACAGCCATGCTGTCCTGACACACGGGTGTCACAGGCCCCTCCGTCGGCCGCCTGTGTACGCCACCGCACAGTGACCGCCGCCCGCATCTCCTAGCATGGCGGTGGCCGTGCGCGCCCTGCGTTTCCCGTCCCCCGAACCGCCCCGGGCGCCCAGCGCGCCAGCGGTCGACTGCGCACGCCTCTGTGTCGAGGTCCCTGTTGAAGCAAGAAACCAAAGCGAAGGCCGGATCCGCCGCCATCGACGAACAAGCGGCTTCCCAGGCCGCCGTACTGGCGGCGCATTTCCAGCGGCTCGCTTCAATGCACCGGCTGGAGCGTGGCGACGGCGCGCCCGCGCTGCGCACGCTGCTGGCCAGCCAGCTGGCCGCCTTCGACGCCGCCTGCGACGCGCTCGAGCGCACGCGCCTGGAGGGCAGCGAACTGCCGGCCGCCGCCGGCGCCATCCTCGATG
>Ga0209023_10006365_pt1 | contig 12482 bp, 7 predicted proteins | sample LakOneMetagenome_FD_187468 | JGI IMG/M metagenome (GOLD analysis project Ga0209023, IMG submission 187468) | Freshwater and sediment microbial communities from Lake Erie, Canada (SPAdes) (version 2) | ecosystem: Environmental > Aquatic > Freshwater > Lentic | place: Lake Erie, Canada | collected... | reverse complement strand
CACGTCGGTCATGGATCTGGTTATTACGCGCTTGCAGTAGCTTCGAAAGTCATGACTGTGCGTAATGGGCCCCACGTGCCACCGTGATTATTGATGCTGAACGACGTTGCGTCAGCGACGCGCGCGATTTCCTGGCCTTTTGTCCCCATCAGGGCGACTGTCACGCCGTATTCACCGGAACCGAACGGTGCCTGCGGAAGAGAGAATCGCGCGATTGTCGTACCGATCAATTCACCCAGACCTACATCGAGGCTCGTGGATGTCGCACCAGTCACGAGTTGGCCGAGCGGGTTGTTGATGTGCAGACCGACACTCCAGGTCGCGAGACGCTGGGGTGCTTCAATCATAACTTCGATGACGATGTCGTCGCCGGTGTCGAACGTCGCCCGCTGTTCACCCTCGCTATTGGTGACTCGGACACCTTTTATGCGTCCAAGCTCCACGTTCGCCATGGCAGCCTTGAGCCGATCGTCCTTGAGCGAATCAGCCTCAATCGATGTTGCGAATCCGGAACGCAAGACGGAAACGGCATCGAAGGGATCACCATCGAAAACGACGCTGCCCTTGGCTAGGACAATCGCACGACTGCACATACTGGTGATCTGGCTGAGTGTGTGGCTGACCAAGACAATTGTTCGTCCCTCAGTCTGGAAGGAGCGGATCTTGTCCAGGCATTTCTTCTGGAAGGCCTCGTCTCCCACAGCGAGCACTTCGTCTACCAAGAGTAGGTCAGGGTCGACGTGAACCGCGACCGCGAAAGCAAGACGAACGTACATGCCGCTTGAATAGAACTTGACTTGAGTATCGATGAATTCGCCGATACCCGAAAACTCCAGAATCTCCTCGAAATGAGTTTCGGTCTGTCGACGCGACAGGCCCATAATCGAAGCATTGAGATAGACGTTCTCACGCCCGGTGAGGTCGGGGTGAAATCCTGCACCGAGTTCCAAAAGTGCCGCCATCTGTCCGCGACGCTGAACGCTGCCGGTTGTTGGCTGAATGATCCCACCGATGGCCTTGAGGAGCGTGCTTTTCCCCGAGCCATTTGGCCCGATCAAGCCGATCGTCGTGCCGGCCTCAATCTCCAGATCCACGTGCTTGAGCGCAAAGAAATCTTCCTTAAATTTGGCGCTCCGGCCAATATTAAGGATGCGTTCCTTCAGGCTGTTGTCCTTGCGGATGATGAACCGCTTTGAAACGTCGTTCACTCGGACGATCGGTACGACGGCCGCGGTGGTGATGGTCATTACAGCTCCTGCGCGAAATTGCCCTGAAGCTTGCTGAAAGCACGCTGAGCGATAAGTAAGAAAATGAGGCCGATGATGCCGGCGATAACCATGCGTCCCGCGAGGAATCCGGGGGTCGTGCCGCCGCTCACTTCGGTCCAGAAAGCTTCCTGAAAACCGAGCACGGCCAAGGTGACGGGGTTGTTCATGTAGATTTCGAGCGCCCACGCGGGGATCGCTGCCTTCACAAACGTCCACGAGTACACGATCGGAGATGCCCACATCAGCAGCAGAATAACTACGTCGACAAGATAGGCGACGTCGCGAAGATACACGTTGTGCGCTGACAACAAAATGGCGAGCGCGCCGCCCCAGATAAGAACGAGCAGTAGAGCCGCAAGCCCATAGAAGAGATTTGGTCCCAGCTGGAGCGTTCCAGCGAAGACAGACACGACGAGCAATATAGCCAGCTGAATCATGAAGTTGAAGAGCGAGGAGCCCATGGTTGCCAACGGGAAGATCTCCCTCGGCAAGTACACCTTCTTGACAAGTCCCGCATTGGCGATGATGGCGCCTGTTCCGGTCGCGAGGATCTCGCTGAAAAGCGTGTAAATCGTCAGGCCTGCGAAGATATAGATCGCAAAATTGTCGATCGAACGTGCCGCGCCGAGAAACTTGCCGACGACTACGTAGTAGATGAGGAGCTGGGTAAGGGGCCGTGCAAGGCTCCACATGAATCCCAAGGCGCTGTCTTTGTACCGCGCCTTGAGCTCACGACGCGTGAGCATGCCAAGAAGCTCGCGGTGTGACCAGATGTCCCGGACCGACGCAATCGTCCCGTGCACCAAAGTGCTGCGCGTTCCAACGTCCAGCCAAGCCATCTGCTCGAGCCGGGCTTTCCGCTCTGGTGAAGAGGTTTCAGGGCCGGTCATGTAGTTCTCCAGTAAGAGTGAGTTCTAGGTTGCAGGCGTCCTGCTCCGAGAGTGACAATACAGCACGGATCTCACCGCTCCCCGGGTACAGACTCCACACACGAGAGTTTTGCCTCACACTGGCCTCGGATAAGGTGAGGGAGAAACTCTCTGAAAATTATCTGTTGGAGAGACGGCACCGTTTGTGCACAGAGTGGCACTGGCATGGAGACTTGACTGTATGAGCGCTTGGAAATCTAAAATCGCCGGTGGCGTCCGTAAGGCGTTACCCCTCAACTCCGGTCCGCGTCTCTTTGCGGCTGCGACGTATTACAGCATCAAGGATGCGGCGGCATTTTCCCGCAACACGCGCGCAAATTTTGTACGGGCGGCGAACGCTTCTCGCACTTCGGAGTTGGACTACCGTGCGTGGAGGAAGCTCAACGAATTTCACGGCGGTGGCGTCCAGGAAAGCGCCATCACGACATCGTTCGCTGTCATAATCGAGGTCGCTGAGGCTGGCGCGGCTGGAGATGTCAAGCGCACCCGCGACAGCATCGCTGCACAGATCGGGGCGTCAGGTCGGGTTGTGGCGTTGAGATCGGGATCGTCCCTGAGCGAAGTGCTCCCCAGCATCGCCGAAGACTTCATTCTCTTCATCCGTGCCGGGTCCGAGCTCTCCCCGTACGCTCTCGCAGAGGTAGCAAAGAAGCACCGTATTGACCCTGCCCTCGGGCTCATCGTCTTTGACTCAGACGTTCGCGGGCACCTGGGACCAGTAGACCCGCATTTTCGACCGCAGTGGTCGCCGGATGTCTTGCTCGGCGCGAACTACATAGACCGGTCTTTCGCCATGAAGCGGTCTGCGGTTCTCGCCACGTCGGGCATTGCCGTGAACGATCGGGGAATCTGGGAATTGCTCTTATCGTCCAGGGTCTCGGAGCGCACTGCCGGTAATCTGTCCCACGTTCTGCTCACGGAAGCACAGCCGCAGCTGCCCAATGCGGTGATGGCCGATGCCGAAATGGTTAGCCGGGTCCTCAAAGATAGAGGAGAGGAATCGACCACGGCAGTCGTCGGCGGCGTCGTTCGGGTGTTGTTCGAGCCGGAGACATGGCCGACCGTTTCCATCGTCATTCCCACGCGTCATTCACGCTCGAACTTGACGCGACTCCTGCCGAGCCTTGCCCGGACGGACTATCCCGGCCTCGACGTTCGTATCCTCGATAATGGTGGTGAGAGCGAAGAGAATGCTGCATGGTATGAGCAGCACACCGCTGGCCTCGATCTCGCGGTGCAATGGTGGACAGAATCACCATTCAACTACTCTCGAGTCAACAACGCGGGGGTTCGGGCCACGAGCGGAGAAATCGTGCTCATGCTCAATGACGACACTGAAATCGTTGATGTTCTGTGGCTGAAAGAGATGGTGGGGCTTCTTCTGCGGGACAGCGTCGGCACTGTCGGTGTGCAGCACCGTCAGGCAGACGGCCTGATTCAGCACGGTGGCGTGATGGTGGGCCCCGGTGGTTTCGCGGACAATATATTTGCGGGGATGACTCCGGATTCCAACACCATGATCGGCCGAACGTCCTGGTATCGCGATGCCTTGGCCGTCACCGGAGCATGTGTTGCGATTCGGCGCACGCACTTCGAGGAGGTCGGCGGTCTCGACGAAGCCTTCATCCTGTGTGGCAGCGATGTCGTGATGGGCCTGGACCAGATCATTCGTGGACGACGAAACGTGGTTGTGCCCTTCGATACCGTTCGTCATTTCGAGTCGCTCACCCGAGGAACGTCGGTGCCAGCGGAGGACTTCTACGCGAGCTATTGGAGATATCACCCGTGGCTGCAGGGCGGCGACCCCTACATCTCACCGAATGTCTCCCGCATGAGCCCTGTGCCACGCCTGAAGGATCCCAAGGATGACGATCCCGTCAAACTCGCTCTCGAGGTTTTGGGCCGTTCCTTCATCAAGCATGCGCAGACTTCGTCGATTTCGGAGGAAGCGTCTGCCCTACTGGGCACAGCATCCATCTCCGCGGAAGAAGTGGCGGCTGTTCACCAGCTCCACCAGGACTTCGCCGGTGAACTCAATATCCAGACAATCAACTGGTTCATTCCCGACATCGACATGCCCTTTTTTGGCGGCCTGAATACGGCATTTCGGCTTGCGGCGAAGCTGGCCCGAGATCATGGCATTCAGAATCGGTTTGTCGTGCTGGCCGCGCCCAACCGGGCCTTCGTGGCGTCGGCGCTGACCGCGGCCTTCCCGGACCTTGCAGATGCCGAGATCTCCTTCTATGACGGTTCTGATGAACAAATAGCTGCCATTCCCGGCGCGGATGCGGCAGTAGCTACCTTGTGGCTCACGGCTGTCCACGTCGCGAAGTCCGCCGACGTCAAACGCAAGTTTTATCTCATGCAGGACTACGAGCCCGCTTTCTACCCGGCGAGTACCTTGTTTGCTATGGCTGAGGAAAGCTACCGACTCGGTCTCTACGCAATCTGCAACACCGTCAGCATGCACAGCATCTACACGGGGATGTATGGCGGGAAGGCAACGTATTTCACCCCCGCGGTCGATCAGAAAATTTACCACGCGGAAGGGCGACGGGAGAAGTCTGCCGATGAGCCCGTCACGATCTTCGCTTACGCACGCGACCACTTTCGCAACTGCTGGGAACTTGTCTACAGCGCGCTGACGGAAATCAAACGCATTCACGGGGATGGCGTTCGTATTGTCGCGGCCGGCGCACGCTATCTTCCGGCGAGTGCAGATTTCATCGATTTGGGCCTGCTTGATTACCGGGCAACCGGGCGGCTCTATCGCGAAACCGACATCGGCCTGACCATGCAGATTTCCCGGCACCCGTCCTACCTCCCGTTGGAGCTCATGAGCAGCGGTGTGCCGATGGTTGCACCGGATAGCGCGTGGTTCAATTGGCTCTTCACAAACGGAGAGAACTCCCTCCTGACGATGCGGACTCTCGATGATCTGGTCGCTAAACTCGACACCCTCGTTCGGGATGCCCAGCTACGTCACGAGCTTTCGACCAAGGCCCTCGAGACGATTGAGGCGGGTCATTCTGACTGGGACGCAGCCCTGGGCGAGGTCCACAGCTACATGACAAATCCAGACGCCCAAGGATCACTCGAAACAGTATCCAAAGGATGAAGCTTCGTGACTTTGACGCGGGAGTCGTCTCCGTTGTAATCGTAAACTTTCGCGGTGCCGACGACACCATCGAAGCAGTGAGACGTCTGGCTGAAGTTGACTGGCCAGCGTCCTTGCTGGAAGTTGTCGTCGTTGAAAATAATTCTGGCGATGACAGCGCCACGCGCATCTCCGAGGCCGTCCCTCATGTCATGCTTGTCAAGTCCAAGGTGAATCTTGGATTCGCGGGCGGCAGCAATCTTGGGGCACGGAAGAGCCGTGGTGAGTTCATCGCTTTTCTGAACAACGATGCTAAGCCTGACCCCGCGTGGATACGCGCAGCCGTCGAGCAGTTTGAGACGTCGCCGAGAATCGGAGCAGTCGCGTGCCGGGTTGTCGACTGGGCTGGGTCAAATGTCGACTACATCGGTTCGGCGCTGACGTGGTTTGGCATGGGATACAAGCCGTTCACCGGCGAGCCGGTAACTGCTTCCACTGGCCAGGCGAAGGATGTGCTGTTCGGAACTGGATCGGCAATGTTCGTCCGCCGTGAAGTCTTTGCCGCTTTGAACGGCTTCGACGAGCGATACTTCATGTTTTTCGAAGACGTCGATTTTGGCTGGCGGCTCAACCTGCGGGGCTGGAGATATGTCTATGCACCGAAGTCTCTCGCTTTCCACAAGCACCACGCTTCGATGACTGCATTCGGCTCGTTCAAGGAGACCTATCTCCTTGAACGAAACGCGCTGTTTACTCTGTACAAGAACCTCGGCAGTGACGCGTTGGCAGAGGCTCTCCCTGCAGCTCTTCTGCTCGCCATTCGTCGGTCGGTCAGCAAAGGCGCTCTGGATTCAGGGTCTCTGGACATCAGGCTCGCCGGTGGGGACGCGGACACAACGATGGAGGTCTCAAAGGAGACCATGGCCGGCGTTTACGCCGTTGACAAGTTTGTAGAAAACCTACCGTCCCTACGCGCAAGCCGAGACGAGACACAACGAAGTCGAGTCGTTACCGATGCACGTATGTGGCGGCTCTTTGGGGAAACGGATGCCCCCTCGTATCAGGAGGATTCCTACTTGTCGGGATATGAAAAGATCGTGACAGCGTTTGATGTTGTCGCTTCGCCGATTGCGACGAGAGTCTTGATCATTACCGGAGATCCTATCGGAGTGAAGATGGCCGGGCCAGCGATTCGGGCTTGGCACATGGCGCACGCTCTCAGCGCCAAGTCCGACGTAACGCTTGTTACGTTGAGCGGCGCTGAGGACATGGGGGCGCCGTTCGATATCGTGCATGTGCGCCCGGGCGATGACAAGAAGTTCGATGCTCTGGAGGCGTGGGCGGACGTCATCATCTTCCAGGGTCATGCAATGGCCATATTTGATTCCCTTCGTCACAGCGGAAAAATTCTTGTTGTGGATGTGTATGACCCCATGCACTTGGAACAGCTTGAGCAGGGGCGTGTGCTCCCTGCCGCTACGTGGCAGAAGCAGGTTTCGGATGCCACGGACGTTATAAATGAGCAGCTGTCCCGGGGCGATTTCTTCCTCTGCGCCTCGGAGCGTCAGCGACACTTTTATCTCGGGCAGCTTGCGGCGCTGGGGCGAATTAATCCAGCGAACTACGGAGACGACCCCCAGCTCACCAACCTCATCTCGGTAGTGCCGTTCGGGTTGGATTCTGCGCTCCCGTTGCACGAGCGCCAGGTTCTCAAAGGTGTGATCCCCGGTATCAGGCCAGACGACAAAGTGCTCCTCTGGGGCGGGGGTCTCTACAACTGGTTTGATCCTAAAACGCTCATTCGCGCGGTCGGGCACTTGTCAGCACGCCACGACAATGTGCGTCTCTTCTTTCAGGGCACCAAACATCCGCACCCGGGAGTCCCTGAGATGAGCATCGTGTCGGAGTCACGGGACTTGGCACGAGAGCTTGGTCTTCTTGACTCTTCGATCTTTTTCAATGAGTCGTGGGTGGAGTACTCCGACCGTCAGAATTTCCTGACAGAGGCCGATGCCGGTGTGAGCACACACCATTCCCACGTGGAGACGACGTTTTCATTTCGTACCCGGATCCTGGACTACCTCTGGGCCGGATTGCCCATGGTCGTCACGGAAGGTGATCACTTCGCGGAATTGGTTCATGCCGAGGGGCTTGGAATTGTTGTGCCCGCCGGCGACGTTGAGGCGCTCAGCTTTGCCCTGGAGAAGGTCTTGTTTGACAAGGACTTCGCGGCTGCGGCACAAACCAACATCACTCGCGTGCGGGAGTCCTACCTGTGGGACGTGGTCTTGAAGCCTCTCGTAGAGTTTGTAGAGGAACCTCGCGCGGCCCGGGATAGGGCGACTTCCGTTCCCGGGGCCAAGGGAACTCTTCCTGGCAGTCGACCCCGGAAACGCCTGAAGAAACATGGTCTTCGGCACGATGCGCGGCTGATCGTTCACTACATGCGCAATGGGGGCCCGCAGGTGGTCATCGCGAAAATTCGCAGGCGGCTCCGGGCCTAACATCGCTTGGCAGAAATGCTATTTCTGGCCAGGCTCCACTTTGTGCCGCGGTTTGTGGCCAACTGACGTAGGCTGTTAATTGCCTCTATTTTCGGTTTCTGTCCGACGGTTCTATGGGGTTGACAGGCAAAATGCGAGGCAAACGGTGCGTTTGTCCTACGCGGCGCTCCTGCCAACGGGGTCGCACCGAGTATTTGGAGAAGAGACTGTGTCGTTGCATAAATTGCGGGCTGTGCTGGGTTTTGGCGTCGCAGTTCTGGTCGCTGTATCAGGGCTTGTCGTCGCCGGCCCGACGCCTCGGGCCGAGGCGGCCATTGCGTCGGAGTTTGACCCCGGATTCATTATTTCCGACCAGCGCTTTTTTGACTCTGGCTCCATGACCGAAGGCCAGATTCAGGATTTCCTGAATAGCAAAGTCTCCGCCTGCAGAGCGGGGTATGTCTGCCTCAAGGACTACCGCATGTCGACATTCAGCCGCGCCGCAGTTGAGCCTGGACATTGCGCGGCCTATGCAGGCGTCGCCAATGAGCGTGCGAGCAGCATCATTTACAAGACTGCAGTTGCCTGCGGTATTAATCCGCAAACCCTGCTGGTGCTTCTCCAAAAGGAAACCGGCCTGGTCACAGGGACTGCACCCACTGACGGAACGTACAGGAAAGCGATGGGCTACGGCTGCCCTGATACGAGCAGCTGTGACGCTGCCTTCTATGGCTTCTACAATCAAGTTTATAAGTCAGCGTGGCAATTCCGGCAATATTCGAACTATCCCGATCGACGTTACAAGATTGGTTCGACCTCGGTGGGGTTCCACCCCAATGCGGCGTGTGGGGCCTCCACAGTCAATATCCGCAATCAGGCAACCGCTAACCTCTACAACTACACGCCCTATCAGCCCAATGCTGCAGCGATGGCTAATTTGTCTGGAACTGGGGATGCCTGCTCGTCCTACGGCAATCGCAACTTCTGGAAGTTCTTCTCCGATTGGTTTGGGTCTCCAACCGGAGTGACCAATCCGATCGGAAATGTAGAGCAAATTTCGGCGTCGCCTGGGAAGGTGCGGGTTTCCGGCTGGACCCTGGATCCTGATTTCGCAAACGCGATCGACGTGCACGTCTATATTGGTGCCTACGGGTTCGCCCGAACGGCCGACGCCATCCGTCAGGATGTCGGGGCGGCCTACCCCGCGTTCGGATCAAAACACGGTTTCGATCTGACGCTGGACGCTCCGACAACGGGGAATGTGGACGTCTGTGTCTTTGCCATCAATGTTGGTGGTGGCGTGAATTCCCGTCTTGGCTGCAAAACGCTCTTTGTTGCGGGCGGGTCGCCAATAGGGAACGTGGAATCTGTGACGACAGAGCCCGGAGCAATTCTTGTTTCAGGTTGGGCGTTCGACCCGGATACGAACGCATCAGGGACCGTCCACGTCTACGTTGACGGCGTGGGGACGTCGTACAACGCCAACAAGAGCCGACCCGACGTCGCGAGGGTCTATCCGGGATACGGTGAACTTCATGGATTTGAGGAGAAGATCCAGGCGTCGGTGGGATCGCACTCAGTGTGCACCTACGCGATCAACACAGGTGCTGGGTCTCATGTCTTGATGGGCTGCCGCACCGTCGTCGTGCAGCCGCCTGCACCAGTTATCTCCGAGCAGGGTCGGTCTCCGTTTGGAAATTTTGAGGCCGCTGAGACCGACGCTGGAACTGTGACCGTATCGGGTTGGGGCTTGGATCCTGACACGACCGCATCCATCCCTGTGCATATCTATGTCGACGGTGTCGGTACTGCATATAAGACTGCTGTGTCTCGGGCTGACGTGGGACGTGCCTATCCCGGCTACGGTAACCTCCACGGTTTTTCTCAGACAATCGCTCTTAAACCGGGCCAGCATGACATCTGTGTTTTCGCTATCAACACCGGTCCGGGACCACATACACTGCTGGGCTGCCGGTCGGCTTCGATTCCGATTCCTGAGGTCGTCATTTCGGAGAGCGGTCGTTCTCCGGAGGGCAACCTGGAGCTCGTGAGCACAGTGCCTGGCGGTATCAAGGTTGAGGGTTGGGCGATTGATCCTGATTCTGCTGCGTCAACTGCCGTTCACGTCTATGTCGACGGAGTAGGCACATCCTACCCTGCCGATAAGAAGCGAGCAGACGTCGGTAGTGCCTATCCCGGATACGGAGACCAGCACGGTTTTGTGGAGAGCGTCACTGCCGCACCCGGAGTCCATAATGTTTGTGTTTACGCGATCAATACCGGTCCAGGGCCGCACACTCTCTTGAGGTGCCAAGACGTAATCGTCTGAGCCGACGAGGGCGGGTCAGGGCGCTAGCATTATGACAGTGTGCGCTCTGACGAGCCTTATTTTCTCGCATGAGCTTGGTTGATCCAGAGGTTCGGAGTTTTCATGAGTTTTACCGTCGTCGGTTTTCTCAGGCGCAGTTGGATGACCTTCCTCTTAGTTTGGGCGGGGCTCGCGCTGGTGAGCGTTTCGTGGGCGCTCGCAACCCCTCTCGGCGCTAGTCCGGACGAACCTGCGCACATCATCAAGGCCGCGGCTGTTGTGAGGGGTGAGCTTCTCGGAGACCTGACAGATACTCCTGGCGTGACCACGGTTCAAGTGCCGCCGGGAATAGCTTCTGCTAAGTCTTGGACCTGCTACGCGTTCCAGGCCATGGTTGAGGCCAACTGTATACTTCCGATTATCGACGCGCCCGGGTTGGCGGCTGCGACGACGTCGGCAGGGCTTTATAACCCCGTGTACTACACGGTCGTGGGTTGGCCTTCGTTGCTGACGCAGGACACTGGTCACGCCGTGTTTGCCATGCGGGCGATGAGCGCTCTTCTCTCCTCATTTTTCCTTGCCGTTGCATTCTGCGCTCTGCTCCAATTCCGTAAGCCAATCATCACGGGCCTTGCTTTTCTTGCCGCCGCCACGCCGATGGTGTTTTTTCTGGCGGGTGCGGTGAATCCGAATGCGTTGGAGATCTCCTCGGGTGCCGCTCTCTTATGTCTCTTGCTGGCTCTCGTACGTGCACCGCACGTAGAACATGAACGTGTTCAGCTTGCACTCGTTGTTGCCAGTGGTTTTTTCCTCGCAAATTCACGGGGGTTGTCACCGTTATGGATGGCCTGTATCGCAGCAGCGGTCCTTGTATGCGCACCTCCCGTTCGGTTGGCCGAGCTTCTGCGACGCCCTCAGATTTGGGCTGTCGTTGTCTTGCTGGGCCTCTCTGTGTTGGCTGCGGGACTGTGGATTCTCAACACGGGAACTCTGGACAGCATGGGCGTGTATCCGGGGGCAGGTATAACGACCCCTGCGAATGCCTTTGTGACCATGCTCGTCGATCGGTCCTTTGACATTGGGACCATTGCGGTGTTCGGCTGGTTGGATACCTTTGTGCCGAATTTCGTTCCTTATTTTTGGTCGTTCCTGTTCTTCCTGACGGTTCTCGCCGGCGTTGCTGTGGCGCGCGGCCGTGTTTTGATGGCGCTGATGATCCTGATTGCGGCCCTCTTCCTGGTCCCACCGATCGCTCAGGCGATGTCGGTCGAAACGTCGGGTTACATCTGGCAGGGTCGCTACACGCTGGTCGCGTATGTGTGCACCATCCTGATGGCTGGTGTGGCGGCAGCCCTGGCTTTCCCCAGATTGCCGACCTTCGTCAGCCGTACGTCAAGCCTTCGTGCGGTCGTCATAGTTTCCGCGCTTGTGATCGTAGGGCAAGTATTCTCGATACTCGTTGCGGTCAAGCGGTACGCGGTTGGCTCTGATGGCGCATGGACGTCGCTGTTCAGGAACGCTGTGTGGGCACCGCCCGGCGGCTTATTACTCTGGCCTGCTGTTCTCTGCGTGGGAATGGCTCTGCTTATGGCCGTGTGGTTTATTTGGGTGTATCCGACGCTGCCGCGGATCGCTGCGGGCATGTCATCAAGGGCTTTCGAGTCCACGGCCGTTGCGGCCGTGAAGAACGGCTAGCAGGGTGCCGCACATCGGAACCTTTTCTATCTTGCGGATCGGGGCGAAGCAAAGACCCAATACTTGAAAACAAAGTAGTTCCAGCCAGTTGTGACGACCGTAGCGACAATTTTACCTATTCCCCAACCCCAGCCATTTCTGTCGACCAGCCACACAATGGCCACCGTCGCTAGAGTGTTGAATGCCAGAAGGGCGACGTACTTGGCGAGAGTCGTGCCGTGAGCGCTAGCGGAGCCAAATGAGAATGTGCGCTGCAGAGTGTAATTGAAGACGAACGTCGCGAGAAAAGCGGTTCCGGTCGCAATCCACAGAGGCCAGCTCAACATCTGATGCAATATGTAGAGCAAACCGATGTCGATCAGGAATGTGGATCCACCGATGATCAGATATCGAAATCCGCTGTGATTTAGGATGGACATCAATTTGATTCGAGCCCAGCCATCGGACACAGGAGAAGTGCCCTTCTGAGGCTCCACGTTTTGCATTAGTGAATCCTAATGCTCACGGATGGGTTGTCTGTGCAACCTGAGACCGAAGCATCAGCTTCGATCCTCAGGGTAGCTCTCGATCCTCGCAGAAAGGGTTGAGATTTTCTCTTCCATCAGAGCTGTATGTTCGGCGAGTACGCGGGTCTTTTCCTCGAGAGAAGTCAGCTCAGAACTGTGCTGCACTGTCACAAAGAAGAGGATGACGATACTTGCG
>Ga0209023_10006364_pt1 | contig 12485 bp, 10 predicted proteins | sample LakOneMetagenome_FD_187468 | JGI IMG/M metagenome (GOLD analysis project Ga0209023, IMG submission 187468) | Freshwater and sediment microbial communities from Lake Erie, Canada (SPAdes) (version 2) | ecosystem: Environmental > Aquatic > Freshwater > Lentic | place: Lake Erie, Canada... | reverse complement strand
GCACCGTTGGTTGAACGGACTCGGCAGATGCCACGTTTGACTGCGCCTTTGACGGGAATTTCTGCGGCTGTGGTTGGTTTTATTGTCAATCTCGCCTTGTTCTTTGCGATTCATGTGTTGTGGGAAAAGAAAACTTTACCGACTTCGTTTGAGATGCTGTGCAATGGCTTTAATTGGTCAGCTTTGGCAATTATGGCGTTGGCAACGGCGTTATTGTTTTGGCGGAAATGGGGTGTGATGCAGGTATTGTTGGTGTGTGCAGGGATTGGGTTGGGGTTGTCGTGGGTTTGAGTTGGTTGACATCAACTGTTTGAAATCTATGTTATGTAGGGGCGATCCTTGTGATCGCCCTTTTTTTGCGGGGGAGAGATGGTCAGGGTAACCACAAGGGATTGCCCCTAAATTGGTTTATGCAAATTATTCGTTAACTCAATAACCCAATCAATAAATCCTGTTGTTTCACCACTTGCTGTGGCTCGGTCAAACGCGCAGCACGGACAATCGATTGCAGATCAAGTAGCGCATCATCAAACACATCATTGACGATCAAATAATCAAAACTGAGATGTTGACGCATTTCTTCAACGGCACCATCTAGGCGTGTTTGAATGACTTCTTCGCTATCTTGTCCGCGACCTGAAAGTCGTTCGCGCAGAGCAGCCAAACTTGGCGGGATAATAAAAATCTGAATCGAATTCGGAAAAATCTTACGGACTTGTTCCGCGCCTTGCCAATCAATCTCAAGTAAAACGTCATGACCTTGTTCGAGTTGGGAGGTGATTCCTGTATGGCTGGTGCCATAGTAGTTGCCAAACACTTCGGCATGTTCCACAAAATAACCATCGCAAATCATTTCCATGAAACGATCTGTGGGCGTGAAATGATAATGTACGCCATGAGTTTCGCCTAGTCGACTGGAGCGTGTCGTGTGTGATATGGATAAGCTAAGGTCTGGTGTGCGCTCGAGTAGGGCTTTGACTAAGGAGGTTTTCCCTGTGCCTGATGCGGCTGCAACCACAAATAATAAACCCGCCATATTGTTCTCCAAACCTGTTACTTGTTAAGTGTGTCTTCTATTTTAGCGCCGTGTTAAAATTAGACCTGATCATTGTGATTAATATAGTACAACAATTGCAGAATGATGCAGTGATTTTCACATCACTGATTTATAACCCCTTCATTGCCAAAAGAGAGACCGTCATGGACATCGTATTAGCCAATCCGCGTGGTTTTTGTGCCGGCGTAGACCGTGCCATCGCGATTGTGAATCGTGCGCTGGAAGTGTTCGGTGCGCCAATCTATGTGCGACATGAAGTGGTTCATAATAAATTCGTAGTTGACGATTTGCGCGCCCGTGGAGCAGTTTTTGTCGAAGAATTACATCAAGTACCCGACGACGCAATTGTGATTTTTAGTGCGCATGGCGTGTCGAAAGCAGTGCAAATTGAAGCTGCACGCCGTGGACTCAAAGTGTTTGATGCAACTTGTCCATTGGTGACGAAAGTGCATATTGAAGTAACGCGTTATGCACGTGAAGGCGTCGATGCGATTCTCATTGGTCATGAAGGTCATCCCGAAGTTGAAGGGACTATGGGTCAGTACGACACGAGTTACGGTGGTAAGATTTTCTTAGTCGAAGATGAAGAAGATGTGGCGGCATTGCAGGTTCGTGAAGGTCGTAAACTAGCCTTTGTAACACAGACGACATTGTCGATGGATGATACTGCCCGTGTGATAGATGCACTTCGTCAGCGTTTTCCTGAGATTCAAGGGCCGCGCAAAGATGATATTTGTTACGCCACACAGAATCGCCAAGACGCTGTGCGTGATTTGTCGAAGAAAGCTCAGGTGATCTTAGTCGTCGGTTCACCGAATTCGTCTAACTCGAACCGCCTGCGTGAGTTAGCAGAACGTGAAGGGGCAGAAGCTTATCTCGTCGACAACGCCGAACAAATGCAGCACTCATGGTTTGATGGTGTCGAACATGTCGGCGTCACCGCTGGTGCGTCTGCACCTGAGATTTTGATTAGCCAAGTGATTGCACGTTTACGCGAGTGGGGTGGTTTGACCCCGATTGAATTGGCTGGAACTGAGGAAAACGTCGTGTTTTCAATGCCTAAAGAACTGCGTATAGCGATCACGCAAGTTTAATCGAATCTAGGGTTAAAGCCGTGGCGGATTATTGCGGTTCCTTCACGCCTTCAACGGTCATTTTTTGATATTTGGATGATTTTACATAGGACTGCATATTTTTGAGCATCTGGTATGGTTGCTCTTGCACAAATAGGTTGACGACAAAAATCGGCAAAAGTCCGTTCGGGTAGGCGTATCCACTATTAATCACTTCAACCTGTGGCTTGCCTGCTGCGGTTTTTGGTAAGGTTTTAAATGTCCAAGATCCTTCATAACGATCCAGACGAATAAAATTTTTGCGGACGGGTACGCGAGGATCTTCAACGACTCGATCAATAATGCTGACCGAACCGTCTGCATTTTGATTCATTCGCCCTGCTAAGACAACATCACGATTGCTCAAGGGAAAAGGAAAGTCGACATCCAAACGGATCTTAAATTCACCGTTTTGGTTAATGCGATCAAGTATGAGGATATTTCCGATGTAAGTTGCCCATTTAGCAATATGATCGGTATCCATCACCACGCCCACAGCACCTGAGAGCGTACTCTCTACGACTGTTCTAGCGCGGTAGTTGACAACGGCATTGCCTGGTTTTTTAAATGTCCAAACTTTGACTCCGTCGCGATTAATAGTCAATTTTTCTTGAGGCTGTACTTCTGCCCAAGCTTGTATTGAGCACAATGTGGCGACGAAAAATAAGATGGTGCTCACAGGTCTTTTCATTGGTATCCCTACAGTCATAAATCTAATGATAGTACGATTAGACTAAGGTATCTCTTGAGTGACAGCAACTGCTGCGTATTAGTAGCTTTAATTTTTAACATCACTTTTTAATGTTAAAAGCAGAAGATATCGTTTTTCTTGAACAAAAAAATCAACATCTTCTTTAAAATACGGGTTATAGAAGATGTTGATTGTGGTTTTAGATGGCGCTTGAATTGACGTCATCTACGAAATTTTTGTGAATAATCTCACGTGAAGACGATTGCATGTTGTGCTGTAAATTACGATAGCGATCAACTTGTTCCTTTCACGGTGAGTGTTTCTTTGACGCCTAGCACTGTAGCTTGTTGATATCGGGCGTTTTTAACGTAGCTTTTCATGTTACGCAACATTTCAAAAGGCTGTTGTTGCACAAATAGATTCACGATCGCAATAGGAAGTAATCCATTGGGTGCAGCGTAACCACTTGCAGTAACTTCAACCTGAGGTTTGCCAGCTGCGTTTTTCGGTAATGACTTAAATTCCCATAGGCCTTGAAAATGATCAATACGAATATAATCTGGGCGAACGGGTAGACGTGGATCGATAATTGAGTCACTTTTGATCGTCACAATGCCATCGGCACTTTGATTGATGCGACTGATCAACACCACATCTCGATTTTTCAAAGGAAATGGGAAGTTGAGATCCATGCGTAATGTCACTATACCATTCTGATTACTACGATCCAGTACCAATGCCTTACCCGTGTAAGGCGCCCATTCCGCACTATGATCAGTATCCATCACCATGGCTACGGCACTGGAGAGTGAGCTCTCAAGGATAGTCGTTGCACGATAATTCACACTTGGATTGCCGGATTGTTTATACGTCCAGACTTTCACACCATCACGATCAATGGAGAGATGTGCTTGCGGTTGTGTATCAGCCCATGCGCTTGCTGCAGCGAATGTCGACGCAGCAAGTATGATGGTGGATAGTGTTTTTTTCATGTTCATCCCTAGATTCATGGATTTCTTGATCAGCGTGCCGATTAAAGAGTGGCAGAATAACCTTATTTGAGACCTAACACATCTTGCATATCGTATCGATGTGGTGTCTTTTGTGCTGACCAAATTGCTGCACGTACCGCGCCGCTGGCAAAATTCATACGACTGGTTGCCATATGCTTGATTTCAACGCGCTCACCATCACCAATAAACATCACAGTATGTTCACCGACAATATCGCCACCGCGAATGGTTTCAAAACCAATCGTTTGACGATCTCTTGGACCCGTGATGCCTTCACGACCATAGACTGCGACTTTTTTAAGATCGCGTCCAAGTGCGCCAGCAACTGCTTGACCCATCATAAAGGCCGTGCCTGAGGGCGCATCCACTTTATGACGATGATGCGCTTCAATAATTTCGATATCGACTGTGTCGCCAAATGTTTTTGCCGCAAGTTCAAGGAGTTTGAGGGATACATTGACCCCTACCGAATAGTTCTGGGCGTAGACCAGTGGAATGCTTTGCGCTGCCTGATCAATTTGTTGAAATTGCGAGTCATTGAGTCCCGTCGTACCGATGACAATCGCTTTCCCCGCCGCTTGGCAAATGGCAAGATGATTGACTGTTGCTGAAGGTGCTGTGAAATCAATGACTACGTCACATTGATCAATCACACTGGCTAAATCACCCACCACCAACACGCCATTTTTACCGATGCCAGCCATTTCACCCGCGTCGGTGCCGAGCAGTGAACTATTTGGTTGCTCAACAGCCGCTGCAAGTGTCGCGCCTGCTTCAGAAACTGCTTGAATGAGCGTGCGTCCCATGCGGCCGCCAGCACCCAAAATGCCGATTCTTGTGGTTATTTCTGTGGCTGAAGTCATGATGTGGATCCTTACAAATACAGGCTTCTATCGATTTTTGGTGAAGGTCTGTATTTTATCTGTAAAAAAAGGGTTGGCTGGATTGTAGCCGATAAATGAGTCAAGGGTGTAAACCGAGTCCGACAGTATATTGACCTAAAGCACCAATTTGAATCATTAACTACAAAACAACCGCCAGCTGAGATAGATTATCGCGAACTGTTGGTTGTTTTGGCGAAAGTATTGAATTAAGAAAAGAACTCAGTAATTTTATCAAAAAATGATTTCTTATTCGGTGATTGTGCACCGTTGTCCATCGAGCCTTGTAGCTCGCGCAGCAGATCTTTTTGATGACTCGTTAGATTCACTGGCGTCTCTACAGTGACGCGGCAGAGTAAGTCACCTGTCATGGATGTGCGAATTGGCTTAACACCTTTACCGCGCAGACGGAACAAACGACCTGTTTGCGTGCCTTCTGGAATTTTAAGATTGACGCGACCATCCAACGTTGGAATTTCCACTTCTTTACCGAGTGCCGCATCGGTGAAGCTAATTGGCACTTCCATATAGAGGTCTGCGCCATCGCGTTGGAACATGTTGTGTTCACGGACGACGATTTCGACGTATAAATCACCGGGTTGAACGCCTGCACCGCCTGCTTCGCCTTCGCCTGTTAGACGGACGCGATCACCGTTGTCTACACCAGCAGGAATGCTGACTTCAAGGGTACGTGACTTGTCTTTGACGCCGCTACCATGACAGACATTACAAGGGTTTTTGACCGTTTTTCCGCGACCATGACAGGTCGGGCAAGTTTGATTAACAGCAAAAAATCCTTGTTGCATACGGACTTGACCCGCACCTTTACACATGCCGCAGGTTTGTACGTCGTTTGGATTTTTTGCGCCTTTGCCATCACATGTGGTACATGCTGCTGGAGCAGTAAAAGTAACGTTCTTTTTAACGCCTTTTACAGCTTCTTCAAGCGATAGTTCCATCACGTAGCGTAAATCTGCACCGCGACGTTGTCGTTGTTGCCCACCACCTTGACCGCCGCGACCGCTGAAAATATCGCCGAAGATGTCGCCGAACTGTCCAAACATATCTTGGAAGTTGCCACCACCTTGGAAACCGCCGCCACCCATACCGCCCATGCCATCAAATGCTGCATGACCCATGCGATCATAGGCTGAACGTTTTTCTGCATCAGAAAGAATTTCGTAAGCTTCTGAAGCTTCTTTGAATTTTGCTTCAGCAGTGCTGTCATCAGGATTGCGATCAGGATGATATTTCATTGCCAATTTACGGTAGGCTTTTTTGATTTCGTCTTCGCTTGAGCCTTTCGCTACACCAAGGATCTCGTAATAATCACGCTTCGCCATGAGCGGTAACACTCCACAAAAATATAATCGATAATGAATAAGGGCAATGACGGCTTGGTGGGGGCGCGCGCCACTCTTTTCAAGAGAATTGACGCGCAGTCAAAAGTAAAAAGTTATAAAAAGTCGAAATATCACCTATTTTCAGTCTTTTTATTCAAATCCGCTGAATGGGAAATCTGAGAAACTGGGTCTTTGAGCTGGAAAATTAATCTAATAGTTTCTCAATTCGTCGATCTGGTTGCAGCCACATGATCGCGACCAGCACGTAAAGCACTAAGCTGATCCATTGATTGATAAATGCGATCGGAATAGCGATGAGGTAAATGAGTACTGATAATTTTTCCTTGATCCCGCTGCCAACTGCTTGAGCAAGTTGTGGATTTTGATCTTTGACGTTCAGTACGATCTTGGTCAAGATACCATAGGCAACGCCTGCCATGAGTAATATAAAACCATAGACTGCGACTGGCAGTGGCGCAATATGATTTTCGCCAATCCATCCTGTTGCAAACGGAACGAGCGATAACCAAAACAACAAGTGCAAATTGGCCCACAATACACGACCATCAATATGATGCACCATGTGCATGAAATGATGATGATTATTCCAATAAATTCCAATATAAATAAAGCTTAGCACATAGCTCATGATGACAGGAATTAATGGAATCAGGGCTGAGATGGTCTCACCATGCGGCACCTTAATTTCCAATACCATGATGGTAATAATAATGGCAATCACGCCATCACTGAAGGCTTCTAATCGGTTTTTATTCATGCGGATTTCTAATCTGTGAATGTGTGGGTTGGCATCGCGTTCGTTTGTAATACGTAAAATAGATAGATCACGGCGATAAAGCAACGGATTGACACTATATAATGCCGCACAACGATCATCTTTTTCGCCTTACAATATTTTATTATTTAGATTGGGATTTTTACCATGCGCCATGACCAACGTAACAACGACCAATTACGTCCGATTACCTTTACCCGTAATTTTACCCGTCATGCAGAAGGTTCGGTTCTTATCGAGTTCGGCGATACACGCGTATTGTGTACTGCCAGTATTGAGCATGGTGTACCTCGTTTCCTGAAAGGCACGGGTCAAGGTTGGATTACTGCCGAATACGGCATGTTGCCGCGCGCAACGCATACCCGTAATGATCGTGAAGCTGCTCGTGGCAAGCAATCAGGCCGCACCCAAGAAATCCAGCGCTTGATTGGTCGTAGCTTGCGCTCAATGGTTGATCTGAAAAAAATGGGTGAAAACACCATCACCATCGATTGTGATGTATTGCAAGCCGATGGCGGTACACGTACTGCTGCGATTACTGGCGGTGCGGTTGCGCTGGTTGATGCGCTAGGCGTATTAATGACTCAGAAAAAATTGAGCGCTGATCCATTGAAAGGGCTTGTTGCTGCGATTTCGGTCGGAATGTATAAAGACCAAGCATTACTGGATCTTTGCTACGAAGAAGATTCTAAATGTGAAACCGATATGAATGTCGTGATGACCCAAGCAGGTGAATTCATTGAGTTGCAAGGCACGGCAGAAAGTAAGCCGTTTAGCCGTACGCAATGTAATGATATGTTGGCATTGGCGGAAGGTGGGATTAAAGAGCTGATCGCATTGCAACAAAAGGCGCTAGGTTGGTAATCCATCCATCATTAAAGAAAAAGCCAACATCATTGATGTTGGCTTTTTTTATGTTGTTCTTGTTTTCTTTTATTCTTTTTTGGAGATCTCTAAATGCTAAAAAATAGTGAGGTTTAGTAATTTTTTTAAAAAGCTAAAGATTTAATTTGCATTGATTTATCATCTAAATTCGAAGGATTAAATATATTTGAGTGTCGACTTCGAGTCCATCCCCTAAATGGGGGATGGACATCTGTCAAAAAATGATGGCTTAACTTGTAAAATTAGTGATCCGGCCGGTAAATGAGTCGCTCAACCAAGTGCGGCTGGGTCTGGGCATGCGGCATTCAGTGAATTCAAATCAGATTTTTCTTTGTCTGGTTAACGTGCAACCAAAGATGCCTTGCTTAAAATGCAGGACAAGCTCCAAAAACAACCTGAGCTGAGAGCCAATTCATCGGCTATCAGTCAAGTATGTCAAATAAGGTGTAAATACTTTTAAGCATAAAAAAGACCTTCAGTGAATCGACTGAAGGTCTTTTTTTTTAATCTCTATCCGTTCGGGGTTACTTCACCAAGCGCATCGATAAATCAATCGCTTTAATATCCTTAGTCAATGTACCCATCGAAATATAGTCCACGCCAGTTTCTGCGACGCTACGTAAATTTACATCAGTAATATTGCCTGACGCTTCTAATTTACTGCGACCAGCAGTATGAGTCACCGCTCGCCGCATATCGTCATTACTGAAATTATCCAGCATAATAATGTCCGCGCCTGCATCAAGTGCTTGGTTTAGCTCATCAAAATTTTCAACTTCCACTTCGACTGGTTTGTTTGGTGCAATGCGGCGTGCGGTGTTGATGGCTTGTTGAATGCCACCTGAGGCGAGAATATGGTTTTCTTTGATCAAGAAGGCATCGAATAAACCGAGGCGATGATTTTGACCACCTCCGATTGCAACGGCGTACTTTTCGGCGATGCGCAAACCCGGCAAAGTTTTGCGGGTGTCGAGTAGTTTGGTGGGTAAACCCTCGAGGTGTTTGACGTGTTCAGCAACCCGTGTTGCGACGCCTGAGAGGGTTTGAATAAAGTTTAATGCTGCACGTTCGCCAGTTAATAAACTTCGCGCTGCGCCCGAAAGTTCTAAAAAAACGGTGTTTGCGGTTAAAAGCTGACCCTCTTCAGCGAGCCATGTGATTTTGACGGATGGATCGAGTTGCGCAAACAAAGCATCCACCCAAGGACGTCCTGCGAGCACCATCGATTCACGTGTTAATATGCGTGCATGCGCTTGTTCTGTCTCAGGAATCAGTTGAGCAGTGATGTCTCCGCTATCCGCCATGAGGTTGCTGCCGATGTCTTCATCAAGTGCTATATTGATGTTGCGCAGAATCGATTTTTGGAGTAATTCGGCAGAAATCATGCGGTAAAATCCTGTTCATATTGAAGTGATAGTATAAAGCGTATTTTTACTTTTGCTTACCTAAACAGTGGGTCGATAAATACGCAGCGAATGTTTTGATTGCAAAGTGTGATCTAGTTGGCTTTTTGTATGACATTTAATGTCATACACTGCTAAAGCGTGACAGCAAAGTTAACTTTTATTCACTAAATCGGCTGTGCTGTCACTAAAATTCAGTATATATTAGCATCCTAGGAATGAAAAAATGTGCATGACGCCATGAACCATGAGATTGATTTGACTACGCTGGATAACGCTGTATCTTCGAAAGTGATGCCTAAAGGCAAAACTCAGCCAATATTTGCAAGTTTAACTGCTGCAATTCGCCAGCAGTTAGTCGATTTCTTCATCTTGAAATTTGATCTGTTTTTAAATGACATTCCGAATTGGGTTGTAGAACGATCAGATGCTTTGCCTGCACATCAGCAACAACGCTATGTTGAAATTATTCCAGCACTGCGTCGCGAGCGTCTGAAAATTGAGCAAGAAGCCAATAGCGCGATGGATACACTGTTGCATCGCTTTACTCAACTAGATCAAGCCCGTGATGTAAAAAATACTAAATCGGGTAGTGATTTAGATGGAATTAGTTTAGAAGATATCGGTTTAGTCAGTACTGAAGATTACGATGTCTCAGTGGCATTAGATACCCTTGCTAGTCGTCTTGCTCGGAATTTAGAACCTGATTTGGAGCATTCTTTTCAGCGCCTCAAAGCCGTTTCGCCTAAATTAACCAATATCGCTCAACTGCCTTATCATCCTCGTGCTTTGCTGAATGTATTGCTTGAGGGTTTGGCAGCATTATCATTGTCATCAGAACAACAAATTGAGCTTGCACAGAAGTTTGCACTGCTTTTAGATTTGACGGCATTAACTGAACTGAGAGCATTGATTCTGCCATCTTTGGTGATTGCCAATGTTCCTGAGTTAGGCAAGTTCCAACCGATCAAATCATCTGAAACTGCAGATAAGCCGAAGCCTTCATCGACCGCGCCTGCAGATAAGTCGACAGGTTCTACTGGTGGGACGGGGGGAGGTTCGCAAGCGATGCCTCCTCCAGATATGGAAAATGGTGTGCCAGTGTTGCATGCTGCACCTAATGGTGGTTTGGTCGTCGATCCAAATTTACTGGCACAACAAGCGCAGTATTTTGCTGCCATGAGTCAAAGTATTGCCAGTGCGCCGTTGATGCCACAAAATCGTTTCCCGTTTGCGACTGAACAAATTCTAGCGCAAACCGAGTTGTTGGGCATGCTTGAGCAGCTACAGTCTGCGCAGCCTAGCAAACCGATGGATGTGAGCGACATTAAAAATAGTGTTGCGGCAATGCGTGACAGTATTCGTAATCAACTGCAAAGTGATGAAGAAAATACGCAGGTGATTGCGCAAGACGAAACCAATGTCATTGATTTGGTTTCCACCTTGTTTGACTATATTTTGGATGACAATGAACTGCCGATGCAGATGAAGGCATTGATTGGCCGTTTGCAAATTCCGATTCTGAAAGTTGCATTAACCAACAAAACCTTCTTTGGTGGTGAAGATCATCCGGCACGTAAACTCCTCAATCTTCTGGCAAAAGCTGGGATGAGTTGGGATGAGAACAACAAGAGCAGCGATGCACTTTATAAGAAAGTGGAAGAAGTTGTTTTTGTGGTACTCAATGAATTCCGTGATGATTTGCGTTTGTTTGAAGATTTGTTAGCTGATTTTGATGAGTTTTATCAACAGCAACAAGCCCGTTTGGCGGCAATGGATGCCCGTACGCGTGAAGCTGAAGAAAATCGTGCGCGAGCAGAAGCGGCAAAAACAGTTGTACAACAGGCGCTTAATCGGCGTTTAAATGGTTTGAAGTTGCCGTTCTCAATTGTACGTTTGCTGCAAGAAGGCTGGCGACATGTGTTGTATTTGTCTGCACTCAAGGAAGGAATTGAGTCAGAGCCTTGGAAACAAGCGATTAAAGTGGTGGATGCACTGATTTGGAGTATGTCACCTCCCGCAGGTGATGCGCAGTGGATTGATCGCCTTAAAGCGGTATCACCAAAGTTATTGAATAGCCTACGTAAGGGCTTAACCTCAGTTAATTTTGATGCGCATCTGCTTGAAGTATTACTTGCAGAAATTCTAAAAAGTCACGAAGAGATCATTGGCGGTATCAGTGCGCCTTTGGTTGAAATTTTAGATCCTGCTGATCAAACGAATAAAGTGCGTGAAGGTACAGCTCCAGCTGTATCTGTGGAACAAGCGATTAGCAGTGGTGCAGCAAAGGATGTCAAAGCAGTTTCGTTGCCGGCTGCGGAAGTATCGACGATTTATACAGGTGAAACCCTGCCACCGACCGATCCAAATGTCATCGCAGTTCGTCGGATGGCTGTCGGAACATGGGTTGAGTTTGTGCAAACTGAAGGTGCGATTCGTCATCGTTTGGTTGCCAAGATTCACTCTTCTGAGAAGTTAATTTTCGCCAATAAACGCGGGATCAAAGCGGCTGAATTGTCGATGATGCAACTGGCGATTGAGCTTAGTCAAAATCGTGCGATTATTCTCACTGAACAACCACAAATGTTTGATCGTGCACTATTATCTGTGGTTGATGGCTTGAAGAAACTATCGGCTTAGTTTTTTGTTTTAGCTGAGTTCCTTACGATGCTATATTGAACGATATGGCTCGTTAGGTAAAATGTAGGTGCGTTGATGAAAAAAACGATAGAGATTCAATCGGGTTGGTTGTCTAACGCACGGCAAGTCATTTCTCCAAATTACAACCAACGTCCTGAAGGCGCCTCAGTGCGCCTGATCGTTCTACACAATATTAGCTTGCCACCTGCGTTTTCCCCGCAAGATTTTGAACCTCCTGCTTTAGATCATATTTTTTCTCATTCACGCTATGTAGAAGACTTCTTCCAAAATAAATTAGATTCAACGCTTCATCCTTATTTTGAAATCATCAAAGATATGAAAGTGTCTGCTCATTTGCTTATTGCGCGGAGTGGCGAAGTCATCCAATTTGTGTCGTTTGATGAGCGGGCATGGCATGCAGGACGCTCTTGCTATTTAGGCGTGCAGGAGTGCAATGATTATTCGATCGGCATTGAGCTCGAAGGGGCTGATGATCTACCGTTTACCGAGGCGCAATATGCGGCTTTAGCGGAAATCATTCCTGCGATTCAACAGGCTTATCCAGAAACTCAAAACCATCTTGCAGGACATAGTGATATTGCGCCGGGGCGGAAGACTGATCCAGGTGTGCATTTAGATTGGATGCGGATTCGGTCGAGTTTGG